>Ga0070704_100000454_pt1 | contig 19326 bp, 12 predicted proteins | sample KBSK5252metaG_FD_65467 | JGI IMG/M metagenome (GOLD analysis project Ga0070704, IMG submission 65467) | Corn, switchgrass and miscanthus rhizosphere microbial communities from Kellogg Biological Station, Michigan, USA - KBS K5-25-2 metaG | ecosystem: Host-associated > Plants > Roots >...
TCGCGTTATCTGAACAACTCGCGAGCACCCAGAAACCCGACGCTAGCGTTCGAATTGGGTTGACGTTCCTTTCGAAAGGCGGCGAGTACTGCCGCACGTTCACGCTCGAGAAAGGCGCAGCCGCGGGTCTCGCCTGCTCGGGCGCCGGCGAGTGGCGGATCCCGGTGATCGTACACGCGGCACGCATCGGCCCGTCCGGCGACTATCGAACCGCTGCGGCACAGCTTCCGCCTGCGGTGCTGCGAGAGGTCGACGAGCGCATCCAGGGTAGCTCGCTCGATGCCGAAGCCGAACGAGCGGCGCAACTGCGCGGCTGGAAGCGCTGAGCGATGTTGCGCCTTGCAATCATCGTGCTGCTCGGCATTGCGAGTTCCGCAGCGGCACAGGTGCATCTGCCGCAGGTGCCGCTGCAGCTGCCAAGAATCCCGGCGGCGCCGGATCTCGCCAATGCACCGAACACGGTGGTGCGCGGCGCACAAAATGTCCTCGATCCCGCCAACCTGCTCGACTTGCGCCGGTTGACGATCCGCGAGCGGCTGCGGCAGCACCGCGACGTCCTCGAATCCGGCCCGGCGGGCGAACTGATCGTGCGGAGCGAGGTGGTCGTTCTCTCGCCGAGCGCGGCAGCGCTCGATGCCGCGCGCGCCGCAGGCTTCACGATCACGAGCGAGCGCACGCTCGCCGGCGTCGACGAGCGGATTGCGGTATTGCGCGCGCCGCAGGGGCTGGCGACCGCAGAAGCGTTGCGGCGGCTGCGCTCGCACGACACCGAGGGTCGCTATGACTTCAATCACGTCTATCTTCCCGCCGGTTCGGTCCACGAGTCCTCGCCTGCCGCGCAACCCGCGCTCATGACAATGGCATCGGCGCACGCGCAGGCCGCGCGCCCGAGCGTTGGCCTCATCGACGGCGGCGTCGATCTGCGGCATCCGGCACTTCGCGGCGCGGAAATTCGCACCTCCGGATGCAGCAGCCCAATCCCAAGCGTGCACGGCACTGCGATAGCGTCGCTCCTCGTCGGACGCGCGCGCGGGTTTGGCGGAGCGGCACAGAGCGCGATGCTTCATGCGGCGGACGTCTACTGCAATTCTCCGACCGGGGGCACAGCCGCGCTGATCGTCGAAGCGCTCGCGTGGATGGCGCGCGAGAAAGTGCCGGTGATCAGCATCAGCCTCGTCGGACCGGCCAATCGAACGCTCGAGGGCGTGCTGCGCACGCTGATCGCGCGCGGGCACGTGATCGTCGCCGCGGTCGGCAACGACGGCCCGGCGTCACCGCCGTTGTACCCGGCGGCATATCCCGGCGTGGTCGGCGTCACTGGGGTCGATCCGCGCAAGCAGGTTCTGCCGGAAGCGGTGCGCGGGCCGCAGGTAGTGTTCGCCGCGCCCGGAGCGGACATGGCGGTGGCAGCGAGCGGCGAGAAAGGCTTCTCTCGGGCGCGCGGCACTTCGTTCGCTGCGCCGCTGGTCGCAGGATTGCTCGCGATCGGCTACGACGCAGCGAGCGGAGTTGAGGCGAGTGCGTCAAAGCGCGCCATCGATGCGCTGGTTCAGGACGCAGTCGACCTTGGTCCTCCCGGCCGCGACCCGACTTACGGCCATGGGCTCGTTGGTGAGCGACTGCGCGTCGACCCTCTCGCTTTGCGTTGATTTCCCTAGGGAAAAAAAGCGCCCCGCCGTTCGTTGTCGTCCTATGGGGCTGCGGATCGGCCGCGGCCCGTTTACGACAAGGAACTCGATCATGAAACGTCATTCGATGTTCGCAGCGACGACGCTGGCTGGTGCGCTTGCCATTGCGATGCCGGCGATTGCAGCCGGCCCGCTCGGCGCCATTTCTGGCGGTGCTGGTGGCGGTGCGATGGGCACCTTGGGCGGAACGCTCTCCGGGCCGGCCTCGAACCTGGGCTTTGGCGGCGCAGGCATGCTTGGTGGCACGAGCCAAGTCACGGGACAGATCACGCGACCCGACCTTGCGATTCAGCGCCCCGCACTGCCCAGCGTGGCACCGAATCTCGGCCTCGGCGCCGATGGCGCGCTCGATGCAGCGGGACAGGTTCAAGGCGAGGTCTCGCGACCCGATCTGAGCGTCCCGGGTGCGCCGGTGCGCAGGGCAACTGGCATGGTTCAGTCGGTACAGGACCGCGCGCAGTCGAGAGTCGGCACCGCGGGCAACGTCGTTGGCTCGACCGCCGGGAACGCGACGGGCGCAGCGAGCGGTACGGCGTCGTCCACTGCCGGCATCGCGCAAAGCGCGGGTCGGTTGTCAGGGTCCGCGGACGGCAACGCATCCGCGCAGGGCGGAGCGTCTGCACGCGGCGCGTCGGTGAGCGCCGGTGGCTCGGCGAACGCAAGCGCAAAAGCGGGCTTCTAGTCCGCTACGTAGCAGGAGCGGCGGCGAGGCGTGAAGTCTCGCCGTCGCCTTTCCATTCCAGCCGCCGCTTGTGAAACTCCGCAAGGCTTTCGCGGTGGCCGATGGACACCACAGTCGTTTCCGGAAGGCGCGTGCGCAATAGCTCGTAGAGCTCGCGCTGCGCGTCGTCGGGCAGTGACGCAGTGCCTTCATCTAGGAACAGCCAATCGGGCTTGTTGAGCAACGCGCGCGCAAACGCAAGGCGCTGCTGCTCGCCGCCGGAGAGGATCTGCGCCCAGTTCTCCTCGCGCGCAAGCTCGTCCGCAAAGCGACCGAGACCTGTCGCTTGAAGCGCTTCGCGCGCCATGTCGTCGCTGACTCGGTGCTCCTCCGCTGACGGATAGCAGACCACGTGCTTGAGCGACCCGATCGGCAGGTACGGTTTCTGCGGCAGGAAAAGCAGCCGCGCACCCTTTGGCACCGCGATCCTTCCCTTCCAGTACGGCCAGATCCCGGCGAGGGCGCGAAACAGCGTGCTCTTTCCGGCACCCGAGTGGCCGCTGATGAGGACCGATTCGTTTTTTTTCAGTTCGAGCGTCGTAGGCGCGAGTAGCGTCGCGCCGTTCGGCAGCTGGAGCGCAAGATCCCGCACCGAGACGTTTCCGGACGCCTGTTCGTCGCGTTCGCCCTTGAGCGTTCCCGCCTCGATGCGAGCGCTCTCGAGTGCCTCCGCGAAGCCGGTCAATCGGTCCACCGTTGCCTTCCAGCTCGCAAACGACGAATACGCGCTGATGAACCACGATAGCGCGCTGTGCACCTGCCCGAACGCAGACAAGATCTGCATGAAGTCGCCGAGGGCAATTTTTCCCGAAAAGTAGCGCGGCGCGGCCCCTACCCAAGGAAAGATTATGGCGACCTGGCCATAGAACGAGGTGAACCACCCGAGCTGCTTCTGCCGCCTCATGATCGCCCACCAGTTCGAGATCACGTTGCTGAAGCGGGCAAGGAAATTCACTGCTTCGCCCGGCTCTCCGCGATAGAGCGCCACGCCTTCGCTGTTCTCGCGCAGGCGCACCAGTGAAAAGCGGAAGTCCGCCTCGTACCGCTGTTGATTGAAATTGAGCCCGACCAGCGGCTTTCCGATCAGGTGCGTCAGCCACGTGCCGACGATCGCGTAGATCACGGCAATCCAGAACATGTAACCCGGAACCGTGACGCCCGCGATCTCGATTGCGCCGGATAGCATCCACAGGATGGCGGTGAAGGAGATCAGGGTCACGACGGCAGACAGCAGTCCGAGCGACAGGGAAAGCGTATATTCGACGAACAGCTCCAGATCCTGGGCAATCCGCTGGTCCGGGTTGTCCGTCTGCTTGCCGAGGAGTTGCAGGTGGTAGTACGCGCGGTCCTTCAGCCAGTCGGCGAGGTAACGCTCGGTGAGCCACGTGCGCCATTCGATGATGAGCATCTGCTGGAAGTAGAAGCGGTACACCGCGGTGATGATGTACAGGGACGCGAGCAGCGCCCATTTTCCGAGCTGACGATAGAACTCCGCCTCATCCTTCGTCTCGAACGTGTTGTACATCTCGCGCATCCAGGTGTTGAACTGCACCTCGACCCACACGAACATCAGCGCGAGTCCGACGACCGTCGCAAGCAGCGTAAACCCCGTCGCGCGCTTCTCGGAGACCCAATACGGCCGCGTGAGTTTCCACAACGTCGAGAAAAAGCGCTTTTCGGGCATGGGGATACCTCGGGTTGTGCACCTTGTTCGCAAGGAAGTTTACAGAACGGTTACAACAGCGGGAGAATGTTCGCAATGCAGCAGGTCTACCGCTTCGGGCCGGCCCCGGAGCATCCGGCAAATCATCTTTTCGTGTTTCTGCACGCGAGCGGCGCCGATGCGCGCTCGATGATTCCCGCGGCGTTCAAGTTCCAATCGCGCTTCCCGAGCGCGGCGCTGATCGTGCCGAAAGGCTTTGCGCGCTATGGCAGCGACGGCGAGAGGCAGCAGTGGTTTTCGAGCCGCGACCTGAACGAAGACAATCGCCTCGCGCGCGTGTCGGCGATTCTTCCCCGCATCGAGCAGATGGTGCGCGGCGAGCAGACGACCTATGGCGTTCCATTGGAACGCACGGTGCTGATCGGCTACGCGCAAGGCGGGACCGTCGCGCTCGAAGCGGTCAAGGCGTTCCCCGGGCTTGCCGGCGCGGTCGTCGCGTATTCGGCGCGCTTCGCGCGCCTGCCGCAATCCGGAACGCGAATGAGATCGCGCGTGCACCTGGTGCACGGCGGATACGATTCTGTCGTCTCGCGCGTATATGCCGAGCGCGCAGCGCGCGTGCTCGCCGGCCTGCACGTGCCCGTGACGCTCGACATCATCGAAGATCTCGGACATGCTTTGACGCACGAGGCGATCTGTCGCGGTTCACTGCGCCTGCTGCAGGGAATCTACGAAGGGCGGCGGGCGACGCTGCACTGATTCGGCCGCATGCGACGCGAGGCCATCATCGCAGTCAACCGGTTCGGCCTCGGCGCCGCACCTGGCGAGCTCGCTGCGGCGGCGAGCGATCCGCGCGGCTGGCTCGCCGCGCAAATCTTGAAGCCCGTGCCCGATCATCCGGCATTCGCCGAGCTTGCGGCGTCGAGCGAAACGCTGAAGGAATACCCGCGCTGGATTGCGAGCCTGCGCATGGCGCGCGGCGATGCCAGCGCCACGATGCGCGCGGATGGACAGCCGACCGTGCGAGGGATCGAGCAGAACTTCCGCGATTTTTTCGGGCCGGGTATGCTGAAGGAAGTGGGCGCCCGGCTTGCCGCCGGCGCGTCAACGCCTGCGCCTTTTCACGAGCGGCTCGCGCTGTTCTGGGCGAATCACTTCACCGTATCTGCCGAGAAGCCGGTGATCTTCGCCGTCGTCGGCAGCTTCGAGCGCGAGGCGATCCGCCCCTACGTTGGCGGAACCTTCGTCGACATGCTCGTCGCTTCGTCGAAGCATCCGGCGATGATCCTGTACCTCGACAACAATCTTTCGGTGAAACCCGGCTTTACCGGGCCACCCAACGCAGGCGCGAATGCGCCGCGCCTGACAGGTCTCAACGAGAATCTCGCGCGCGAGATCCTCGAATTGCACACGCTCGGCGTGAACGGTGGATACACGCAGGCCGACGTGACGACGTTCGCCCGGGTGCTGACCGGCTGGACGGTGGGCGGGCCGGCGAACCCCGGGTTCGCGTTTATCTCACGGCGGCACGACGCGGGCCCGAAGACGATTCTCGGCAAGACCTATACGCAGGACGGAATGGCGCAAGGGGAAGCCGTCTTGCGCGACCTGGCTGCGCACCCGGCAACGGCCACCCACATCGCGACCAAGCTCGCGCGGCATTTCATCGCCGACCAGCCGCCGCCGGCCGCGATCGAGCGGATCGCGCGGGCGTTCCGCGAGTCGGGTGGCCATCTGCCGACGGTGTACGCAGCGCTTCTCGATAGTCCGGAAGCCTGGGACGCTCCGCTCGCGAAGCTGAAGTCGCCGGTCGAGTACATCGTTTCGTGCCTGCGTGCGCTGCCCGCGGCGCGGGAGGCGAAGCCGCAGGCGCTCTTCTTCACGCTGCGCGAGATGGGCCAGCGCCCGTTTTTCGCGCCGTCGCCACAGGGCTGGCCGGATACGTCCGCCGCGTGGGCCGGCGCCGATGGCTTGTGGAAGCGCATCGAATGGGCCGGCACGCTTGCAGCGCGCGCCGGATCGCGAATCGATCCCCTCGAACTCGCACGCGAGAGCTACGGCGACGCAGTGAGCGAGGCCACGCGCCTCGCCATCTCGCGCGCGGAGAGCCGGCAGCAGGGGCTTGCGCTGTGGCTCGCGAGCCCGGAATTCCAGCGGAGGTAGCGATGACTACGCGTCGCGATGCGTTGAAGGTCCTCGGCGGGTTGGCCGCGAGCGCGACGCTGCCCCGGCTCGGCCTCGCAGCGCTGCCGGGCAGCGAGCGCCGGTTGGTGTTCGTGTTCCTGCGCGGTGGCCTCGACGGGTTGTCAGCGGTGCCGGCGTACGGCGACCCGGACTTCGTCGCCAAGCGCGGAGAACTTGCGATCGCGCCGCCAGGAACCGCGGGCGGCGCGCTCAAGCTCGACGATTTCTTCGGGCTCAGCCCGTATCTCGGCGAGATGCACAAGCTGTACGAAGCGCGCGAGCTCGCCGTGCTGCACGCGGTCGCTTCTCCGTACCGGGAGCGATCGCATTTCGATGGGCAGAACCTGCTCGAGAACGGAACCCTGAAGCCGTTCGGCCGCGACGCCGGCTGGCTGAGCGTTGCGCTTGCGGAAGCCGCGGGTGCAAGCGGCGTCGCGCTCGGACCGAGCATCCCGCTGCTGCTCCGCGGCCCCGCATCCGTGACCTCGTGGTCGCCATCGGCGCTGCCGACTCCGGATCTGGATCTTCTCGAGCGGCTCGCGCAGCTGTACCGCGACGATCCGCTGCTGGCTAAGCCGCTCGCGGCGGCCCGCCACGCGCAGGGAATGATGGAAGGAAACGACGCTCGCGCCATGGGCGGCGGCGCACAGTCGGTGGCCGCGCTCGCGAAAGCCGCGGGTACCTTCCTCGCGAAGCCGGACGGACCGCGCGTGGCGACGATCGACTTCGGCGGCTGGGACAGCCATGCCAACCAGATCGGCGAGTACAGCCCGCTGACGCGCAACCTGCGACTTCTCGACCGAGCGGTGATGACGCTGAAGAGCTCACTCGGGCCGGTGTGGAAGCACACCGCGGTGCTGATCGTCACCGAGTTTGGCCGCACCGTCGCGATCAACGGCTCGCGCGGCACCGATCACGGCACGGCCGGCGTGGCGTTCGTTGCCGGCGGCGTCGTTCCAGGCGGGCGCGTGATCGCGGACTGGCCTGGGCTGTCGGACCGCACGCTCCACGAAGGCCGCGATCTGCGTCCGACGCTCGATCTGCGAGCGCTGCTAAAAGCGGCGCTCGTGGCTCAACTGGGGCTCACCGAGGCACCGCTGGAGACGAAGGTCTTTCCCGAGAGCCGCGGCGTACCTCCGCTCGAGGGGTTGTTCGCCTAGCTTCTATCTGAAGCGGTAGAGTCTCTCGGCGGGGCCGGTTTTCGCCGTGTCCTTCTTCGAGATGCCCCAGTGGTCGATGCGGCCGGGCGGCCACTGCCAGTCCTCCGGGGCGCCGACTCTGTAGTCGTCGCCGACCTCCGCGATCTCCGCGGTGTACTCGATCACGCCACCCCAGGGAGCGATGAAGTAGCCGAACACGTTGTTGCCCGGGCCGTGGCGACCCGGTCCCCAGACCGGTTCAAAGCCGGCGTCGCGCATGCGGCCGATGCCTCGCATCACCGCCTCGAGCGACGGCAATTCGAAGGCGACATGATTGAGCGAGGCGAAGTCCGAGCCTGCATAGGCGACGCAATGGTGCTTGCGATTGCAGCGCACGAAGGTCATGTGACGCGTGCGATCGGAGACTGCGAAGCCGAGCACGTCGACCGCGAAGCGCTCGCAGGCCTCGCGGTCGGGCGTGTTGAGCACCACGTGCGTGACGCGAACCGGCCTGTCCGGGTCGCTGAGCGCCGCCACCGGCGCTTCGTCCGCGATGAAGCGGTAAACCTGGCCGTCCGGCCCGCGGACCTCAGTCCGGCCCCTCACTTCGGCGGCGCTGCCGGAAAAGGTGATTGACCGGATCGCGGGTGCGCCCTCTTCGAGCGCAATGATTGCCGGGTGGATGCCGGTGCCGCGGAACTGCCGGTCATCGCCGGCCGGCGCGAGTCCCCACAGGTTCTCGAGGAAGCGCGCCGCCTCGTCGAGCTTCGGCACGGTCAGCTCTACGCTTCTCAGCTGCACTGCAGGGCCTTCTCCATCGCTGCTTGCTGCGCCTCCAGCTCTGTCGCGTTCCGGGCGACGCCATATACATAATGATCCGGCCGCACGAGCGCCGAGGTGCACCCGTTTCCCTCGAACCACGCGCGCGCGACGCCTTCGGACTCCTCGTATTCTCCTCCCTCGGCGAACGACGCTTTCGTGAATACGCGAAACCCGGTCCCGGCGACGTCATCCAGCAGCCGTCCGATCGCGAGCCGCGGCTGCGGGAACATCGTTCCGTTCGCGGAGTGCGCCGCCGGAGAGAGAAAGCCGCCGTCGAGGCCGGGGATCAGGTTCTGGCGCGGCACGGTGCGCACCTCGCCCGCTGCTTCCTCGAGCAGGCGCCGGTCGCGCGCCGCCGCGGCGATCGGATCGCGTTCGCAGATGAGTCGGCCGATGTCCTTGATGGTCGACGTGAGCCGGCGAACGTGCGCCTTGCGCTCCGTTTCGTAGGTTTCCAGCAACGCCTCCTTTCCGGTGGAGAGGGCGTGCACAAGCTTCCAGTGCAGGTTCGCCGCGTCGCGCATACCCTGGCACATGCCCTGGCCGGTGAACGGGGGCTGCTGGTGCGCGGCGTCGCCGGCGAGGAACGCGTTGCCGCGCCGCCACCGCGCCGCGACCAGGGCGTGGAAGCGGTAGCTCGCGACGCGCCAGAGCGTCGCCTGCGAAGGCTCCAGCCAGCGAGCCAGCAGCCGCCAGACGTCGCGCTCCATCCGCGCCGGCTCCTCCCCGGGCAGCAGCATGATCTCCCAGCGCCGGTGCGCCCCCGGGCCGACGAGGTAAGTGCAGGGCCGCGCGGGCTCGCAGTACTGCACGCTCACGTCGGGCAGCCGCGCGAGTGCTTCCGGCGTCACCTGCAGGTCGACCACCAGCCACGGCTCGTCGAACGCCAGATCCTCGTATTCGATGCCGAGCTGCTGGCGGACGGTGCTCGAGGCGCCGTCGCAGCCGACCAGGAACCGGCAGGGCACTGCGCCGATGTCCGTCACCTCTTCGCCTAGCCGAACCTCGACCGAGGGCATCGAGGCAACCTTCGCACGCAGCGCCGCCTCAACGGCGGGCTGGTTGAACACCATGTTCGGCGTCCAGCCGAGCGGATAGGGCGGCGCGATCGAGCCAAGGCGCTTGATCAGCTGCCCGCCAACCCCGTAGTACTCCGAGGGCGTGAACGGCGCGGTATGCGGCGCGACTTCGGCGGCAGCGCCGACGTTCTGCAGCACGCGCATCGCCTCGTGATCGAGCGCGAACGCGCGCGGCTTGTCGTAGACCTCGCGCGACTTGTCGAGCACCAGCGTGCGCACGCCCGAGCGGCCGAGCAAGCCGGCGAGCACCGCGCCGGTGGGCCCGAACCCAACTACTGCGACATCAAAGCGCAAAAGTCACTCGGGGACGGCGCCGATGTCCTTCACGAGCTTCGACCAGCGTACGTGCTCCTGACGCAGGAACTCGCCCATCGACTCGGGCGAGCCGCCCTCGGGAATGATGCCGAACTCGACCAGCTTCGCTGCCACATCGGCGTCCTTCAGCACGGCATCCAGATCGCGCGCGAAGCGGCGCACGGCCTCGTCCGGCGTGCCGGCGGGCGCGGCAAGTCCGTGCCAGCCGATGTAGTGGAAGCCGGGCCAGGTCTCGCCGAGGGTAGGCACCTGTTCCAGGCCGGTGACGCGCTTCGGGAAACTCACTGCGATCGGCCGCAACGCGCCGCGCTTCAAATGCGCGCTCAGCGCCGTCGAGGACTGCACCGTCGCGAGCGTCCGTCCCTGGATCGTGTCGAGGATGCCCGGCTGCACGCCGTTGTACGGCACGTGCGTCGCCTTCATGCCGCCTGTGGCGACAATCATGTCGGTGAGCAAGCCCGAGAGCGTCTTGGTGCCCTCGGTGGCGATGGTCAGCGCGTCCGGGTTGGCCTTCGCCCAGGCGACCAGTTCGGCGAGCGTCCTCGCCGGCACCGACGGGTTCACTGCGAGCACGAAGGGCGAGAGCCCGATCATGGTCACAGGGACAAAGTCCTTGCGCGGGTCGTACGGCAGCGACTTGAACGTGTAGACGTTCACCACCAGCGCAGCGGTGGTGGCGTAGTAGAACGTGTAGCCGTCCGGTGTGGCGCGCGCGGCCGCCTGCGCGCCGATGACGTTCTGGCCGCCCGGCCGGTTCTCCACCACCACCCCCTGGCCCCACTGCCGCGACAGGCGCTCCCCCAGCAGCCGCGCAAGTATGTCCGGGCTCGAGCCCGGCGGCTGCGACAGGATCACGCGCACGGTGCGCGCCGGCCACGTCTGCGCAGCCGCAGGGAACGCAGCAGCGAGCGCGAGCAACAGCGACAGAACGATTCTCGGCATGCGAACACGTCCTCCTGTCTGGTCGATTATGCCGCGGCTCTCTCAGCGCGCGCGCAGCGCTTGATCGAGATCTGCGTAGAGATCGTCGACCGACTCGATTCCTACCGAGAGACGCAGCAGATCCGGCGGCGCGGGCGTGCCCGCGCCTTCTACAGAAGCGCGGTGCTCGACGAGGCTCTCGACTCCGCCGAGCGAGGTCGCGCGTTTCCAGACCTGCACGCGCGCCGCGGCGCTAATTGCTGCCACCTCGCCAGCCTTGACGCGAACCGACATCATTCCGCCGAATCCGCCGGTCATCTGCCGCGCAGCGACCTCGTGCCCGTGAAACCCCGGTAAGCCAGGGTAGAGCACCCCGGAGATCCGCGGGTGAGCCGAGAACCGCTCGGCGAGCACCTGCGCCGAGGCGCACGCCTGGCGCACGCGCACGAACAGCGTACGCATGCCGCGCAGCAGCAGCCAGGCCTCGAACGAGCCGAGCAGCGCGCCGTGTTGCGCGCGCACCGATCTCAGGCGCTGCCAATACTCGTCGTCGCGCGCGGTCGTGAGTGTGCCGGCGGCGAGATCGGAATGACCATTGAGGTACTTGGTCGCCGAATGCATCACGACATCGGCGCCGAGCGCAAGCGGCCTGGTCAGCACCGGCGTCGCCGCCGTCGAATCGACCGCGAGCCGCGCGCCCGCCGAATGCGCGAGTTCTGCGGTGGCAGCGATGTCGGTGATCGTCCAGAGCGGATTCGCGGGCGTTTCGATCCAGACGAGCTTCGTCCGGCCCGGACGAATCGCAGAGCGCAACGCCGCAGAATCGTCGGTCGCGACGAAGTCGGTCTCGAGGCCCCATTCGCGAGCCGCGTTGGCGAGCCAGTTGCGCAGCGACCAGTACATCACGCGCGGCGCCACGATGTGGTCGCCCGGTTTCAGCGCGAGGAAGACGGCCGTCGCCGCCGCCATCCCGGAGCCGAAGAGCAACGACCGCGCACCGCCTTCGAGCTCGCTCAGCAGCGCCTCGGCCTGGTCGAAGCTCGGGTTGTCGGCGCGGATGTAGCCGCGGCCCGAGCGATACTGGTTGTCTTCATCGCGCACATGCGTGCTCGATGCGTGCAGCGGCGGGACGATGGCCTTGGTCTTCTCGTCGATCCAGCCGAGCGCCTGCGCGGCGAGCGTCTCGGGTGCGAGAGGCCGGTCCTTCTTGTGAGGGTCGCTCACGCTGCGAGCTCCGGCAGGTCGCGAAACAGCTCGAGTGCTTCCGGGTTCGCGAGCGCGTCGGTGTTCGATACCGGCATGCCGTGCACGACTGCCTTGACCGCGAGCTCGACCACCTTGTTGTTCTTGGTGCGCGGGATGTCGGGGACCTGGATGATCTTTGCGGGCACGTGGCGAGGCGTCGTATTTGCGCGGATCCGGGTGCGGATTTTCTCATCCAGCTTTTCATCCAGCGTATAGCCGGGACGCAACCGCACGAACAGGACGACGCGGGTGTCGGTCGGCTGGTCGGGCGGCCAGAGCTGGCCGATCGCGACCGACTCCTCGACCTCGTCGATCTTCTCCACCTGCCGATAGATCTCGGCGGTACCGATGCGGATGCCGCCCGGGTTGAGCGTGGCGTCGGAGCGGCCGTAGACGATCATCGTGCCGCGCTCGGTGAGCTCGCACCAGTCGCCGTGGCACCACACATTCGGGAATTTCTCGAAATACGTCGCGCGGTATTTCTCCCCGCCGCCATCGCCCCAGAAACCGAGCGGCATCGACGGAAAAGGCTTGGTGCAGACGAGCTCGCCCTTCTCGCCGACGATGGAATTCCCCTCCTCGTCGAACACCTCCACCGCCATGCCGAGCGAGCGGCATTGCAGCTCGCCGCGGTATACCGGCAGCACGGGATTCGCGTCGGCGAATCCCGCCATGATGTCAGTGCCGCCTGAGATCGATGACAGGCACACGTCGCTCTTGATGTTGGCGTACGCGTAATCGTAGCTCTCGGCGACGAGCGGCGAGCCGGTCGAAATGATCATGCGCAGCGCGGCGAAGTCGTGCGACTCCGCTGGCACGAGCGCGCGCTTCTCGATCGCGTCGAGGTATTTCGCGGAGGTGCCGAAGTGCGTGAATCGCTCCTTGGCGGCGTAGTCGAACAGGATGTCGCCGCCGCGCTCGAATGGCGAGCCGTCGTAGAGCATCACGCTCGCTTCGGCGCCGAGGCCGGCGAACAGGAGGTTCCACATCACCCAGTTCGCGGTGGTGTAGTAGAAGAAGCGATCCGCGGGCCGCACATCGAACTGCAGCTTGTACATCTTCAGGCCGCTCAGCAACGCGCCGCCGGCGCTGTGCACGATGCACTTGGGTTTCCCGGTCGTGCCCGACGTGAAAAGGATGTAGAGCGGGTGATCGAACGGCAGTTGCGCGTAGGGGATCGAGCCGGCCTGATGGCGCCTCAGCCACTCCTCGAGCAGCACGGCCTTCGGAATGCCGCCGAGATCGGGCCTCGGACGAAGGTGGGGCACGACCACGACCTTGCGCAGCGTAGGCAGGCGCTCCGCAATCTCCGCGACGCGCGCGAGCGAGTCGTGCTCGCGCCCCGCATATCGATAGCCGTCGGCGCAGAACAGGATCTTCGGCTCGACCTGGCCGAAGCGATCGAACACCCCTTCGACGCCGAAGTCCGGAGAGCACGACGACCACACCATGCCCTGCGAAGTCGCGGCGAGCGCGAGCATCGCGGTCTCCGGCATGTTCGGCATGAACGCCACTGCGCGATCGCCCGAGCGCAACCCGAGCTGCTGCAGCGCCTGCACCGCGCGCGACACATCGCTCGACAGGTCGGAATAGCTGACGCGGCGCCGGAAACCCGTCTCGTCCCAGAACACGAACGCATCGCCGAGGTCGCCGCGCCGCAGCAGGTTCTCGGCGAAATTGAGCCGTGCCTCGGGAAACCACTTCGCGCCGGGCATCCGGTCGCCGTCGACGAGGATCGTCGAGCCCTTCTTCGAGGCGATGACGCCGCACCAGTCCCAGACCTCGCTCCAGAAGTCTTCCAGGTTCTCGATCGTCCAGCGATAGAAGTCCGGGTAGGTGTTGAGATCGAGCCGGAACCGGCGCGCGCAATGACGCGCGAACTGCGTGATCTGCGCGTTCTCGATCTTGTCTTCGGTAGGCTGCCAGATCGGCTCCACCTGCGCGTCTCCCGTCTGGTAGGATTTTCCGGGCCAATTATATGACCGCTTCTGCGCCGTCCGAGCTGCGGGCCCGGATTCCCGCGGACCATCGTCTCCCGGAAGCGCAGGCGATCGATCGGCTGCGCGCGCGCGCATCGCTTGCGCGGGACGTCGAGACGCGCATCGCCGAGCGGGCGCTCGGCCTTGCCGCGCGCGTGCGCGCCGCGCCGCGCAATCCATGGAGCGCCGAAGCCTTCCTGCGTCACCATGGCCTCTCAACCGCCGAAGGAGTGGCGCTGATGTGCCTCGCCGAAGCGCTGCTGCGCATTCCCGACGCGGAAACCGCGGATGCGCTGTTGCGCGAAAAACTCGGCAGCAGCCGCTGGAGCGATGCTCCGGACGACGGCTCGCTGATGGCGAGCGCGGCCGACTGGGCGCTGATGCTGACCGGCACGCTCGCGCGCTGGGCCGACGAGCCGGACGAGGACCTGGCGGCGCGCGTCCGGCGCATCGTCGCGCGGCTCGGAGAGCCTGTAGTCCGCGGCGCCGTGCGGCAGGCGATGCGCCTGCTCGCCGAGCAGTTCGTACTTGCCGAGACGATCGAAGGCGCGACCCGAGCCGCGGCCGGGCGGCGCCCGTTGCGCTTCTCCTACGACATGCTGGGCGAAGGCGCCCGCAGCGCCGAGGACGCAACGCGCTACTACGATTCGTATGTTCAGGCGATCCGCACCGTCGCGACGCGCAATTCGGCGGGCCCGGTGACCGCCCGCGACGGCATCTCGGTCAAGCTCTCGGCGCTGCATCCACGCTTCGAGGAGACAAAGCGCACGCGCGTGTTCGCCGAGTTGCTGCCGAGGGTTCGCTCGCTAGCGAGCCTGGCGCGCGCCGGGACGGTCGGCCTGACCCTCGACGCGGAGGAATCCGAACGGCTCGAGCTGACGCTCGATCTCACGGAGGCGCTCGCGCGGGACCCTGAGCTCGCGGGCTGGGACGGGCTCGGCCTCGCCGTGCAGGCCTACCAGAAGCGCGCGCCGGCCGTCTGCGACTGGGTCGTGGCCCTGGCGCGCAGTGCGCGCCGGCGACTCGCGGTGCGCCTGGTGAAGGGCGCCTACTGGGACGGCGAGATCAAGCGCGCCCAGGTGCTCGGCATGACGGAGTACCCCGTCTACACGCGCAAGGCGGCGACCGACGTCTCCTACGTTGCCTGCGCGAGGACCCTGCTCGAAGCGCAGGATGCGATCTATGCTGCGTTTGCCACTCACAACAGCCGCACCGCGGCGACGATCCTCGAGCTTGCCGGCGGCAGCGCGGAGTTCGAATTCCAGCGCCTGCTCGGCATGGGAGAAGCGCTCTATGAGACGCTTGCTGCGGAATGCAATGCGCCGTGCCGGATTTACGCACCGGTGGGAAACTTCAACGAGCTGCTTCCGTACCTCGTCAGGCGTCTGCTCGAGAACGGCGCGAATACCTCGTTCGTCCACCAGATCGCCGATCCGGCGGTCCCGCTCGAGGAGTTGGTTGCGGACCCGCTGGCGAAGCTCCCTGCCGCGTACGTGCCCGATCAGCGCATTCCGTTGCCGCGCGCACTCTACCCCGGGCGCGCGAACTCGCTTGGCGTCGACCTCGCGCGCCGCGACGAGCTCGCGCAACTCGCGGCGCTGACGAAGGCAGATCGCGATGCGGCGCGGCCCGCGCCTGCCGCGACCGCTCAGTGGGTGCGCGAGCCGGGGAACCTTGCCTGCGTCGTCGGCGAGCTGCCGCGGACCGCGCCCGCCCAGCTCGATGCCGCGCTCGAGCGCGCGACGGCCGCATTCGAGCAGTGGTCGATCCGGCCTGCAGCGGAGCGGGCCGCCGTCCTGGAGCGCGCAGCCGATGCATTCGAGGCGCAGATGCGCTCGCTGGTATCGATCGTCGTCCGCGAAGGCGGCCGCACCTACGGCGACGCGGTGGCCGAGGTGCGCGAGGCGGCCGACTTCTGTCGCTACTACGCACTGCAAGCCCGCAACCAGTTCGCAGTTCCTCTCGTGCTTCCGGGCCCCGCGGGCGAGCGCAATACGCTCGCGTTGCACGGCCGCGGCGTCTTTGCCTGCATCAGCCCGTGGAATTTCCCACTCGCGATCTTCACCGGGCAGGTCGCGGCGGCGCTCGCAGCGGGTAATGCGGTGCTCGCCAAGCCTGCCGAGCAGACGCCGCTCACCGCGCTGCGCGCACTTTCGCTGCTGCACGCGGCCGGCGTGCCCGCCGACGCAGCGATCGGCGTTTTTGGCGACGGCGAGACGCTCGGCGCGCCGCTTGTTGCCGATCCGCGGGTCGGCGGAGTGGCTTTCACCGGCTCGGTCGAGACTGCGCGCGCGATCGAGCGTGCACTCGCGGCCCGCTCCGGTCCGATCGTCCCGCTGATCGCCGAGACGGGCGGGCTGAACGCCATGCTGGTCGATTCGTCCGCGCTGCCGGAGCAGGTGATCGACGACGTGATCGTCTCGGCGTTCCAGAGCACGGGCCAGCGCTGCTCGGCGCTGCGAATCCTTTTTCTCGAGGCAGGGTGCGCGCCGCGTGTGCTCTCGTTGCTCTCCGGCGCGATGCGCGAGCTGAAACTCGGCGATCCGGTGGAGACCGACACGGACGTCGGCCCGGTCATCGATCCGCCGGCGCGCGCAGCGCTGCTCGCCCATGTCGCCAACCTGCGTGCGAGCGCGCGGCTGGCGGGAGAAACGCCCCTCCCCGCAGCACTTCCCGAAGGACACTGGTTCGCGCCGCTCGCCTTCGAGGTCGCGCTCGAGGCGCTGCCCCGCACCGAGATCTTCGGTCCGGTGCTGCATATCTGCGTGCTGCAGCGTGGCGAGCTCGAGCGCGCGCTCGCCTGGATCCGCGCGAGCGGGTACGGGCTGACGCTCGGCATCCACAGCCGCGTCCAGCGCTTCGTCGACCGCGTAGTGCAAGGCACACGGGTGGGCAACGTCTATGTCAATCGCAGCATGATCGGCGCCGTCGTCGGCGTGCAGCCGTTCGGCGGCGAAGGACTGTCGGGCACCGGCTTCAAGGCGGGCGGCCCGAATTACCTGCTGCGCTTCGCCACCGAGCGCACGCTGAGCGTGAACACGGCGGCGGTCGGCGGCGTTACCGAGCTGTTGCAGCCGGGCGACAGACTTGTATGAACAGGGCGATTGGCCCAACATGAGCGCCACTGGGAGTTCTGCCATGCCGAGATCCGAACAAAAACAGAAGGCCGGCCAGATCGAAAGCGTCATCGAGTACGCCCGCTCTCGGCTCACGGCCGAGCAGCGTGACCAGGCCGAACCACTGCTGCGCGCGTACTACGCCGAGGTCGATCCGGGCGAGCTCGCCGAGCGCAGCGTTGCCGATCTCTACGGCGCTGCGCTTGCCCACCTGAAGTTCGCGCGCCGCTTTTCGTTCGGCGCGCCGAAGATCCGCGTCTACAACCCGGTGGCCGCCGAGCACGGCTGGCAATCGACGCACACGGTGGTCGAGATCGTCAACGACGACATGCCGTTCCTCGTCGACTCGGTGATCATGGAAGCGAACCGGCTCGGGCTTACGCTGCACCTGATGCTCCACCCGGTGCTGCGGGTGCGGCGCGACGACACGGGCAACCTGATCGAGCTGAACCCGACCGCCGAAAGGGAGGGCGGCCGGCTCGAATCCTTCATCCATATGGAGGTCGATCGCTGCACCGACCGCGAAACGCTGCAGCAGCTCGAAGACGGCATCATCCGCGTGCTCGGCGACGTGCGCCTCGCGGTCGACGACTGGGAAAAGATGTGGCACAGGATGGCCACCGCGACCGCAGAGGCCGAAAAGCAGGCGCTTCCCGATCCCGAGCAGGCACTCGAGGAGCTCGAGTTCCTGCGCTGGCTGGCTGACCATCACTTCACGTTCCTCGGCTCGCGCAGCTACGAGCTGGCAAAGGAAGGCGGTGAGGATGTGCTGCGGATCGTGCCGGGGTCCGGGCTCGGGATCCTGCGCCGCTCGAACCGGACGGTCTCTTCGGCATTCGCCTCCCTGCCGCAGCAGGCGCGCGAACGCGCGCGCACGAAAGAGCTGCTGATCCTCACGAAGGCCAATGCGCGCGCGACCGTGCACCGGCCCGGCTATCTCGACTATGTCGGCGTCAAGCGCTTCAACGACGCCGGCGAGGTGATCGGCGAGACGCGCTTCCTCGGCCTTTATACCTCTGCGGCCTACCACGCGAACCCGGCCGACATCCCGCTGCTGCGACGCAAAGTGCGCGGAGTCCTCGAGCGAGCGGGCCTGCTTCCCGGCAGCCATTCCGAAAAATCGCTGGTGACGATCCTCGAATCGTATCCGCGCGACGAGCTCATTCAGGTCCCGGTCGACGTGCTCTACGAGCACGCGATCGGCATCCTGCGTCTCGGCGAGCGGCAGCGCACGCGCGTTTTCCTGCGCCGCGACGTCTACGGCCGTTTCATCTCCTGCCTCATCTACGTGCCGCGCGAGAACTACAACACCGAGCTGCGTGTGCGCATGCAGGCGATGCTCAAGCAGGCGTTCAACGGGATCAGCACGGAATTCACGGTGCACCTGTCCGAGTCGGTGCTCGCGCGCATCCACCTGGTGGTGCGCACGTCCCCGGACAGCATTCCCGAGTACGACGTGCGCGAGCTCGAGTCGCGGATCGTGCAGGCGGCGCACCGCTGGGAGGACGACCTGAAGCAGGCCCTGGTCGCGAGCTTCGGCGAGGAGCGCGGCAACCAGCTCTATCGCAGGTTCGGCGCCGCGTTTCCCGCGGGCTACCGCGACGACCATTCGCCGCGGAGCGCGGTCTTCGATATCGAGCAGATGGCGCAGCTCGAGTCGCCGGCCCGGATCGGCATGAACCTTTACGCACCGACCGAATCGCCTGCTGGGACGGTGCGCTTCAAGATCTATCACCCGGACACGCCGGTACCCGTTTCCGAGAGCCTCCCGATGCTGGAGCACATGGGCGTGCGCGTGATGCAGGAGCGCCCCTACCGGATCGACCAGGAAGGCGCGCCGGTCTGGATTGCGGATTTCGCCCTGAACTACGCGGGCGCCGAGCTGCCGGTGGAAACGGTGCGCGAGCTGTTCCAGGAAACCTTCGTGGGAATGTGGAGCGGCGCGATCGAGGCGGACGACTTCAACCTCCTAGTGCTCAGGGCGCGGCTGGCGGCGCGCGAGATCGCGGTGCTGCGCGCCTACGCCAAGTACCTGCGCCAGACGGGATTCAATTTCAGCCAGGCGTACATCCAGGCGGCGCTCGCCGCGCAGCCCTTGATCGCGCGCCTGCTGATCGAGCTGTTCAAGCGGCGCTTCGATCCGGCACCGGTCGCTGACCGCGGCGTGCGCTGCGCAGAAGTGGCGGCGCAGATCGAGCAGGCGCTCGATAGCGTCTCCAGCCTCGACGAGGACCGGGTGCTGCGCCAATACCTCTCGCTGATTCAGGCAAGCGTGCGCACGAATTACTTCCAGCGCGCTGCCGACGGCGCCCCGAAAGCGTACCTGTCGATCAAGTTCGACCCGGCAAAGGTCCCGGGGCTGCCCGAGCCGCGCCCGAAATTCGAGATCTTCGTGTACTCGCCACGGATGGAAGGCGTGCACCTGCGCGGCGGCAAGGTCGCGCGCGGCGGCCT
>Ga0070704_100000457_pt1 | contig 19267 bp, 15 predicted proteins | sample KBSK5252metaG_FD_65467 | JGI IMG/M metagenome (GOLD analysis project Ga0070704, IMG submission 65467) | Corn, switchgrass and miscanthus rhizosphere microbial communities from Kellogg Biological Station, Michigan, USA - KBS K5-25-2 metaG | ecosystem: Host-associated > Plants > Roots >...
CGCGGATCGCGCCCCAGAAAGCGACCGGATAGTCGACGGTGTCGTTGAGCAAGAGCGCGACACGCTGCTCGTGGTCGATGCCGAGCTCGCGCAGCGCATTGGCGAAGCGAATCGAGCGCGCCTGCAGCTCGCCATAAGTGAGGGAGCGCTCGGGATCGACAAAGGCGACCTTGTTGCCGCGTCCCGCCGCGATATGCGCGTCGACGAAATCGGTGACCGCGTTGTAGGGCCTGCGTTCGATGATGCGATCCACCCCGGCCCCCTCGGTCTCAGCTTTCGAACAACCGCGTGAGCAGGCGGCGTGCCAGCACACCGGCGACGCGCCGGCGGTAATGGCCGGGCGTGAACGTCGTCTTCATCGGCATGATCTGGTCGCGCACCAGCGCGTCGAGGCCCTTGATCACGCGCTCGTCGACGCTGCCCCCGCAGAGTTCGGCGGTGCCGGCCAGCAGCACCGGGCGCGGATTGGTGCCGGTGAAGGCGATGCGCAAATCCGTGAGTTTGCTTTTGTCCTTCCGCAGCGCGACGGCGACGCCGGCGACCGGATACTCGATCGAGCGGCGGATGCGGATCTTGTCGTAGGCCGAATGCAAACCGGCCGTGTTTTTCGCGCGCACGGCGGTGACGAGCTCGCCCGGGCGCAGCGACAGATAATATTTGCCGTCGCCTTGCGTCTCGGTGACCGGCACATCCTGGCGGGCGAAGCCGATATAGAGCGCCTCGAGCGGAATGGTGCGCTTGCCGGACGGGCCTGCGATGTCGACCTCGGCGCCGAGGGTCAGCAGCGCGGGGGCGAGATCGCCGGAGAAGGTCGCAAAGCAGACGCCGCGGCTCTTCGGCGCGACGTGGCAAATCGTGCCGGTGGTCTTCAGGCAATGATTATTGGCGTCACGCCACCATTCGCTCTGGTTATAGAAGATGCAGCGCGTGTCGAGACAGAGATTGCCGCCGACCGTGCCCATGTTGCGGTGTGTGGGCCCGGCGATATGCGCGGCCGCCTGCGCGACCACGGGATAGAACCTGTTGATCGCGGGATGCCTGGCGATCTCGCTCAGGGTCACCGAGGCGCCGAGCTCGAGCGACTTTTCGTCGGCGTGAATCGTGTGCAGCTCCGGCACGCGATTCATGTCGATCAAAACCGGCGGCGCGACGATGCCGCGACGGATGTTGACGACGAGATCGGTGCCGCCGCCGAGCGGCATGGCCTGTGGATTGTCGGCGCGCGCGGCAATCGCCTCGGCGAGCGTCTTTGGATTGATGATGCGGAATTCCGGCAGGGCGTCCATCAGGCGCCCCCGGTTTTCTTCGGCGACTTTTCGGCCGCACGCCGGCGCTTCTCGATCGCCTCGAAGACGCGGTCGGGCGTCACCGGCAGGTCGTTGAAGCGGATACCGATCGCATCGGCGATGGCGTTGGTCAGAGCCGGCAGGAAGGCGGCGAGCGAGCCTTCGCCCGCCTCCTTGGCGCCAAACGGCCCGTGCGGGTCGTTGCTTTCGACGATACCGACTTCGATCGGCGGAGAATCCTGGATGGTCGGCACGCGGTAATCGAGCATGTTGGCGGTGACCATCAGCCCGTCGTGATAGGCGGCTTCCTCACTCATGGCCTGGCCCATGCCCATCCAGACCGAGCCCTGCACCTGGCCTTCGACGGTGAGGCGGTTGAGCGCCTTGCCGCAGTCATGCGCGACCCAGACCTTGTCGACGGTGACGACGCCGGTCTCCTCGTCGACCGAGACTTCGACCACCTGCGCCGAGTAGGAGTAGCCCATGGTGCCGCCGATGGCTGAGCCGCGATATTTCTTGCCGCCGTGCGATTCAGGAATGGTCGAGTAGTTGCCGGTGACGGTGATGGTGCCGGTGTCTTTCAGCGCCTCGGTCACAACTTCCTCAAACGTCGCGCCCTTGTCCTGCTTACCGGCGCGATAGACCTCGCCGAGGCATTCGATGTCTTCAGGGCGCGCCTCGAGCTTGCGCGCTGCGGCGTTGGTAAGCACGGCCTTGAGATTGCGCGCGGCCTCGAGCGCCGCATTGCCGACCATGAAGGTGACGCGCGACGAATAAGAGCCGTTGTCCTTCGGCACGACCTCGCTGTCGCCGGTGACGACGCGCACGCGTGATAGATCGAGGCCGAGCACTTCGGCGACGGTTTGCGCCAGGATCGTGGTCGAGCCTTGGCCGATGTCGGCCGCGCCCGACAGCACGACGATCGAGCCGTCGAAATCGAGCTTGATTTTCACCGTCGCATGGGGCTCGCCAGTCCAGTTCACCGGCTTGGATGCGCCGCTGATATAATGTGAGCAAGCCATACCGAGACCCTTACGGACAGCTTTGCCGTTGCTCAGTTTGCCTTTGCGCCTTTTCCAGCCGCTCTCCCGCTCGACCCAGTCGAGGCATTCCGGCAGGCCGTAGGAGTTCACCATCAGGTCGTTGTCGGTGAAGGTCGGCGCCGTCAGCAGATTGGCGCGCCGTACCGCGAAAGGATCGAGGCCAAGTTCGATCGCCATCTCGTCGACCAGGCTCTCGAAGGCGAAGCGGATGTCGACGGTGCCGTGACCGCGGAAGGCGCCGCAGGGCGGCGTATTGGTGAGCGCGCGGCGGCCGGTGTATTTCACGTTGTGCAGGTCGTAGATGGCGTAGAGCATCGAGCCGGCATAGAGGATCGTCACCACGCCGTAGCCGGAATGCGCGCCGCCGCGCTGGTCGCAGTCGCATTCAATTGCGGTGATACGGCCGTCCTTACGCATGCCGATCTTGAGCTTGATGTCGGTTTCGGGCCGGCCGCGGTGGGTGATGAAGGTCTCCTCACGCGTCGTCACCATGCGCACAGTGGCGTTGGCTTTGCGCGCCAGCAGCGCGGCGATCAGCTCGACGTTGAGCGTCTCGGTGCGGCAGCCGAAGCCACCGCCGACATGCGGCTTGATTACGCGGATGCGCGACATGTCCATGCCGAGGATCTGCGACAGCATCAGGTGCACGTAATAGGGGACCTGCGTCGAGGCATGCACGGTCATACGCTCGCGCACGGCGTCGTATTCGGCGAGCGCCACGTGCATCTCCATCTGGTTCTGGCAGACTTCGGCGCAATTGTAGGTGCCCTCGCGCACCAGATCGGCCTCGGCGAAACCCTGGGCGGTCGAGCCAAGCTCGAACAGCACGTCGCGCTCGATATTACCGGGCTTCTTCTCGTGCAGGAGGGCGGCGCCAGGCGCGAGCGCGTCCTTTGATGTGTAGTAGGCCGGCAGCTCCTTCACGGTCATCTTGATGCGGCGCAGCGCCTCGCGCGCCGCGTTGTCGTCGAGTGCTGCGACGGCTGCGACCGGCTCGCCGCGGTAGCGCACTTTGTCGCGTGCCAGCGGATATTCGGTGCGCGCGATCGGCAGCACGCCGAAGCCCTTGTCGCAGTCGGCACCCGTGACGACGGCGATCACGCCGGGCACCTTGAGCGCACCCGACACGTCCACGCTGACGATGTCAGCGTGCGAATAGGGGCTGCGGTAGATGCGGCCGGCCAGCTGCCCCGGCGCCACAATGTCGGCGGTGTATTTGGCGCGACCGGAGACTTTCTCCGGACCGTCGATCATCGGGATGTAGCCGCCGATGTTATGCACGGGCATCGGCTTGTTCACGGGTTTGTTCATGGCGCGACGCCTTGCTTGCCGAGCGCCACGGCGAATTTTACTGCCTCGATGATCTTCACGTAGCCGGTGCAACGGCAGATATTGCTGCCGAGCGCCTCCAAGATCTCCTCATCGCTCGGATCGGGGTTTCGCCGCAGCAATCCGGCCGAGGCCATGATGAATCCGGGCGTGCAGTAGCCGCATTGCGAGCCGAGCTTCTCGTGGAAGCCGCGCTGCACGGCGGAGAGTTGCCCTTCGTGGCCGAGCGATTCGATGGTATCGACGCGCTTGCCCTGGACGGTCGCTGCGAGCGTCAGGCAGGAGAGCGTCGGTTTGTCGTCGATCAGGACCGTGCAGGCGCCGCATTCGCCGCCGTCGCAGCCGGTCTTGGTGCCGGTGAGGCCGACCTTTTCGCGCAAGTAATCGAGCAGCAGAATATTGTCGGCGACCGCGTCGGAGCGGTCGCGCCCGTTCAGCCTGCATGACAGCAGCCGGGCCAAAAGTTTCTTCCCCTTCAAGGCGCATCGAGGCGCCTTTTCATTGTTCTTATTCGCGTAACGGTGCCGATATTATCTGCGTCGCGGGCGGGCCCGAAGCGCTTCCAAAAGCCAATTCCCGGGAATGGATGGAAGATTACGCGGAACCGAATTTCGCGATCACATCGGCCGGAATCGCGGTCCCGCCGATCTTTTCGGGGTCATCCTTGCTGCGCGCCGCCCAGACGCGGGTTTCCGAGCCCTCGACCGCAAGTTCACCGTTAACCGAGAGGCGGTGCTCGACGTCAAAACTGGAGCGGCGGAACTCGCTCACCCGCGAGGCCATCTCGATGGCGTCGCCGAACTTCACCGGCTTGAGGAAATTGGCGCGCGCGTCGACCAGTGGAATGCCCATGATGCCGAAGGCGCCGGCGAGCTGATGCGGCTTCACGCCGAGCGCTGCCTCGAACATTTTCCAGGTGTTGGTGTCGAAGATCTCGAAGAAGCGGCTGTTGAACACGATGCCGGCTGGATCGCACTGGCCCCATTCGATGGTCAATTGCCTGCGGTAAGTGAACGACGCCACGCCGGTTGCCTCAGTTCAGACGATCCATTGCTTTATAGCGGTCAGTGTCTCACCTGTCATGCTCGGGTCAGACCCGTGCCTTCCGCTTCTTCTTTGTCTTCTTTTTCCTCGGATCCGGCCACTCGACCACATCCTGCGACAGCATTTCCACGCGGGACGCACGGCGGCGGCTGCGCAACGCACGCGGCGGCGCGACCGGCATGTGCGGCGAGATGTCGAGGTCGACCAGCAGCCAGTCAAGATCCTCGGGTGCGATCACCCAGCTCTTCGGCGGGTAGCGCGCGAGCGAGAATGGCTTTGAAAACGACAGCATCGATTTCTTCCCGCCCGGCAGACAATATTCGTGGGCGTAGGTCATCGCGAGCTCGCGCACGCTGCGGTAGATCGGATCGCGCCAGCGCAGGATGGCGTGGTTGGTCTTGCTGATCGCGCCCCACAGCCCATGCTCGCGAAACAACGTGATGATGTGATCCTGGTCGCTCGGCAGTGCGCGGATGTCCATCAAGAGCGGGGGCTGGCCGTGATAGGCAAGCGCCGCGGCGGCGAAGACGGCGCCCTCCGCGCAATGCGCCATGCGCGCCTCGAGCACGCGGCGCGGCGACATCGCGGTGTCGCCATTGAGACTGAAGTTCACCGGCAGCCTGTCAAGAAACGTCTGAATTTTTTGCGGCGTATCGAGACGCGCGAGCAGCCGATGCTCGCGCGGTGACAGAACGTCGTGCAGTCTGCGGCGATAGCTCGACATCAGCGACTATGTTCCGGAGTGAGCAACATCTTCCGTGTTTTGCATACGTAAATGCGGCTTTCGAGCGTAACCGGCGTTCTCCACAACGCGAGCGGAGAAGGAAAATGTTACGCCGCTTGGTGCCGGAGGAAGCAAATTTCTTCTTATTTTCGGGCACTTATTGCGGTTTTTCAGAATAATCTCCTACTTAGCGGGTCCAGAGGTTCCGTAACCGGAGCAGGCCCGATGTCCGATTTCTCGCATGAGCCCGAGCGCATTTCGAGGCTGGAAGCCTGGTCGCTCGCGCTTGCGACGGCGCTGGTGGCGCTGATTGCCATCGGCATCGTCCCGCACATGCATTGGTAAAGGCAACATTCAATGACAACTGCAACCTGGACCGGGCGCGCGCCCAAAGAACTTAAGCGCGCCGACAATGTCGAGACCGCGCCGCGCATTAGCGAAGACTGGTTGTCGCTGATCATCGGCCTTTCCATTTTCGTGCTGTCGCTCGCGGCGATCGTCAATGTCGATCTGCTCGGTTGGGTCGTCACCACAGCGGTGTGGGTCGACTTCAGCAAGGCGCTCGGCACGGTGTCGAAGTCCTACGCCTCCCTCGGCGGCTTCGGCGCGCTGGTTGCGACTTACGTTGCCCTTTTGGCGGTGCTGAGCGCGGCGGCGGTTGCGCTCAAGATTGACATCAAGAAATTCGCGCTGTCCTTCACCGCGGTGTTCTGGATTGCCTATGCGAGCTGGATCGTCGGCAATTTTGCGACCTTCGCGGCGGTGACGCCGGCCGACCTGCAGAAGTTCGGCATCAGCTGGTCGCTACGGCTGACGAATGAAGGCGCCTATATCCTCGCGCTCCTCGTCGGGCTGGTGATCGCCAACGTGTTTCCGCGCTTTGCGGACGCGATCAAGGACGCGGTGCGGCCCGAGCTCTACATCAAGATCGCGATCGTGATCCTCGGCGGCTTCTTCGCGGTCACCGCGGCCGGCAAGCTGTCGCTCGCAAGCTCGTTGCTGCTGCGCGGCGTCGCGGCGATCATCGAGGCCTATTTGATCTACTGGGCGGTGGTCTATTTCGTGGCCCGCAAGTGGTTCGGCTTCAATCGCGAATGGGCCGCGCCGCTTGCCTCCGGCATCTCGATCTGCGGCGTCTCGGCGGCGATCGCCACCGGCGGTGCCATCCGCGCTCGGCCGCTGGTGCCGGTGATGGTGTCATCGCTGGTCGTCGTCTTCGCCGTGGTCGAAGTACTGATCCTGCCGTTCCTGGCGCAGCACTTCCTCGCGCATGAGCCGCTGGTCGCCGGCGCCTGGATGGGCCTTGCGGTCAAGACCGACGGTGCGGCGGTTGCCGCCGGCGCCGTCACCGAATCGCTGATCCTCGCGCAGAATGCGGCCGAAGGCGTCAGATTTCAGCCGGGCTGGATTCTCGGCACCACGGCGACGATCAAGGTGTTTATCGACATCTTCATTGGCATCTGGGCCTTCGTGCTCGGGTACATCTGGACCAATCACATCAACCGCACGTCCGATAAAGCCAATATCCGCGAGATCTGGGAGCGCTTCCCGAAATTCGTGCTCGGCTTCGTGATCACGTTCATCGTCGGGCTCTATCTCGCGCTGGCAACGCCTGCCGATATCGCGACCAAGGTGCCGGCCGCGATGGGCGAGGCGAACACGCTGCGCGTCGTGTTCTTCATCCTGACCTTCTTCTCGATCGGCGTTCTATCGAACTTCAAGAAGCTCTGGCAGGAGGGCATCGGCAAGCTCGCCGCGGTCTACGTCCTGAGCCTGTTCGGCTTCGTGATCTGGGTCGGGCTTTTGATTTCCTGGCTGTTCTTCGCCGGCGTCAAGCCGCCGCTGGCCAGCTGAGCTTTTGGAGAAACGAACAATGTCGCAAACGGACCAAGTGAACGAAGTGAATATCGGCGAGGAACTGCGCAAGGCTGAAGTCGAGCCGTTGCTGCCGGTCGAGAAGAAACTGATCGGTTGGAGTCTCGGGATCGGCGTCGGCCTGCTCGTCGTCCTTGCCATCGTCAACCATCTGTACCCCGCGTCGATCTGACGCCTGCAATACGGCGGCGCCGGTTGTGCCGCCGTGAAGTGAGAATGGAAATGTCGCCTATTCCGAAGACCGCGCCTTTCGCCGACGAGGAGATCGATCTCCTCAATCGCGTGGTCGGCACCGCAACGCCGGTTCAGCGAGCCTGGCTCGCCGGGTTCCTGGCAGGCCTCGACGCCTCGGGCGGCACGCCGGCGGTGCATCCGGCCGCGCCGGCGCGGCCGGCGGAGCCTTTGACCATTGTGTATGCGAGCGAGTCCGGGAATTCGGAAAAGCTCGCCGGCGACATTGCCAAGTCGGCGCGCAAGAACGGCCTCAAGCCAACCGTCATTGATATGGCGGATCTCGATCTTGCGGCGCTCACCTCCGCCAAGAAGCTCGTTTTCATCGCCGCCACCTGGGGCGAGGGCGATCCGCCGGCGCGCGCCGTGCGGGCCTACAACGAGCTGATGGGCGAGGGTGCGCCGCGCCTCGACGGTGTCGAGTTCGGTGTGCTGGCGCTGGGCGACACGGCCTATGCGGAGTTTTGCCTGGTCGGCAAGAAGATCGACGAGCGCCTCGCGGCCCTTGGCGGCAAGCGCGTCGTCGACCGCGTCGATCTCGATCTCGATTTCGCCGAGCCGGCCGCGCGCTGGATCGGCGATGCGGTGAAGGTGCTGACCCCGCCGAATGCCGGCGGCCGTGTCATCGAGGTCGATTTCGGTGGCAAGCCCGCCGCGCCCGCGAGCACCGACATCATCGAGGCCGAGATCACCGAACACGTCGATCTGAATTCCTCGCGCTCGGACAAGGAAACCATCCACCTCGCGCTGTCGTTCGAGAATGGCGCGCCGGCCTACGAGCCGGGCGACTCGCTCGACCTCTATCCGGAGAATGACCCGGTCTATGTCGACGAACTGCTCAAGCTTGCCGGCCTTGCGGGCGACGAGAGGCTCCGCAGCGACTTCATCAAGTCGCGTGACGTGACCACGTTGTCGCTCAAGACGGTGGAGACTTACGCCGAGAAGACCGGCCATCACTACGTCAAGGCACTGATCGCCGACGGGCAGGCGCGCGACTGGATCGCCGGAGGCCAGCTGATCGATCTGATCGCCACCTTCCCGATTGCGCTCGATGCCGAGAAGCTGCGCGCGCTGACGCGGCCGCTGGCGCCGCGCGCCTATTCGATTGCATCGTCGCGGCGCGAGGTGGGGGATGAAGCGCATCTGCTCATTTCCGCCGTGCGCTACGACAGCCATGGCCGCGCGCGCAAGGGTGTCGCCTCGAACTTCGTCGCCGAGCGGCTCAAGCGCGGCGGCCGTGTGCGCGTGAAGCTCAAGCCGAACAAGCATTTCGCGCTGCCGGCGCCCGACAAGGACGTCATCATGGTCGGCCCCGGCACCGGCGTCGCGCCGTTCCGTGCCTTCGTGCAGGAGCGCCGCGCGACGGAAGCAAGCGGTCGCAGTTGGCTGTTCTTCGGCGACCGCACCTTCACGCACGACTTCCTCTACCAGCTCGACTGGCAGGACGCGCTCAAGGACGGCGCGCTGACGCGTATGGATGTCGCCTTCTCGCGCGACACGCCGGAGAAGATTTACGTCCAGCATAAATTGTGGGACCGCCGCGCCGAGCTGGTCGAATGGCTCGAAGGCGGCGCTTATTTCTATGTGTGCGGCGATGCCAAGGCGATGGCGAAGGACGTGCGCGCCGCGCTGGTGCGCGCTTTTGCCGACGTGAAGGCTTTGCCCCCCGAGGCGGCCGAGCAGGCGGTGGTGACATTGGAGCGCGAAAAGCGCTATCTGCAGGACACATATTGATCCTGCGCCTATTGAACCGCCCAAAAGCGCGTTCACGCGCGTCTTCGACAGGCTAACAATGACCGACGAATTGTCGCGCAACGAACGCATCAAGGAAGCGAGCGATTATCTGCGCGGCACGCTGGCCGACGGCCTGCGCGAGGAGATCACCGGCGCCATCATCGAGGATGACGCGCAGCTGGTGAAGTTCCACGGCATGTACCTGCAGGACGACCGCGACCTGCGGCCCGAGCGCACGCGCAAGAAGATGGAGAAGGCCTTCGCCTTCATGATCCGCGTGCGTATCCCTGGCGGGGTGCTGACGCCGCAGCAGTGGCTCGCATTGGATAAGGTCGCCCGCGACTACGGCAACGGCACGATGCGGCTGACGACACGGCAGACGGTGCAGCTGCACGGCGTCATCAAATCGAACCTGAAGGCGACGCTGAAGGCGATCGACACCGTTTTGCTCAATTCGATCGCGGCCTGCGGCGATATCAACCGCAACGTGATGTGCAATGTGCTGCCGGAGCAGTCGCGTGCCCATGCGGCGGCGATCGCGCTGGCGCGCTCGATCTCCGACCACCTGCTGCCGCATACGCCGGCCTATCGCGAAATCTGGCTCGACGGCGAGCGCATCGCGGGCGGCGAGGGGGAGGCGGTGGAGCCGATCTACGGCAAGACCTATCTGCCGCGCAAATTCAAGGTCGTGGTGGCGGTGCCACCGTCGAACGACGTCGATATCTTTGCCCACGACCTCGGCTACATCGCGATCACGGATGCTGCTGGCAACATCGCCGGCTGGAACGTGACCGTCGGCGGCGGCATGGGCATGACCCATGGCGAGCCCGACACCTATCCGCGCATCGCGGAGGTGATGGGCTTCTGCCGCACGGAAGATGCGGTGAAGGTCTCCGAAGCGGTCGTCACCGTGCAGCGTGACTGGGGAGACCGCAAGAACCGCAAGCACGCGCGTCTCAAGTACACGATTGAAGATCGCGGGCTCGATGCATTCCGCGCGGAAGTCGAGAAGCGCTCCGGTGTCAAGCTGGCGCCGACAAAGCCCTACATATTCACTTCGACCGGCGACCGCTATGGCTGGACTGAAGGTGCTGACGGCCGTGGCCATCTCACATTGTACGTACAGAACGGACGTGTGCACGACGTGCCTGGCGCCGCGCAACAGAGTGCGCTGCGTACCATCGCGCAGATGCACGATGGCGATTTCCGCATCACGCCAAACCAAAACCTGATCATCTCCAATGTGCCAACGGAGAAGCAGGCCGAGATCGAGCGCATCGCGCGCGAGGCCGGCTTGCTCGCGCCCTGGTCTGGCCTGCGACGCAATTCGATGGCCTGTGTCGCGCTGCCGACCTGCGGGCTCGCGCTGGCCGAGAGCGAGCGCTATCTGCCGGAGCTGCTCGATGCGCTCGATCAGAAACTTGCAGCGCACGGACTGTCGGCCGACGACATCGTCATCCGCATGACCGGATGCCCGAACGGCTGCGCGCGGCCGTACCTCGCCGAGATCGGCTTGGTCGGCAAAGGGCCGGGCCGCTACAACCTCTATCTCGGCGCGGCGTTCGACGGCTCGCGCATGAACAAGCTCTACGCCGAAGATCTTGATCACGTTGGCATCGTCGCCGCGCTCGATCCGTTATTCGCCGCATATGCAAAAGAGCGGCAGAAGGGCGAGCGTTTCGGCGACTACGCCATCCGCGCAGGCCACGTCGCGGCGAGCGGCAACGGTGCCGACTTCCACGCCAATGTGCGGCCCTACAAGACGAAATAATCGGCTCACCCCGGCCTAGTGCTTGCCGAGGACGAGCACCGCCAGGGTGACCAGAAGAGCAACAAACAAGATCGCCGATAGGCTTTTCCAGAACAGCAACGGGTCGCGCTCGATCAGCGGCTTTGCTGCGGTGTCGAGGAACGTCTTGTTGGGATGGCGAAGGTCGAACACGAATTCGGACAGTTCGTCGTAGCGCTGATCCGGATCGTGATGCACGGCTTTCTTCAGCGCGCCGTCGACCCAGACGGGAATGTCGCGGTTTTCGTTCAGCAGCGATTTGTATCTCAGTTTCTTTTGCCGAGCTTTCGTCCGCGCTCTGGCGACCTCCGCGCCATAAGGCAGCCGGCCGCTCAACATCTGGTAGGCAATGACTCCAAGCGAGAAGATGTCTGAACGCTGAGACCCACCTTCCCCGAGGAAATATTCCGGCGCGGTGTACTGTGCCGTTCCCAGAATATGCCCAGGGCCATCGTCGCTCGCGTCATCGGTAATGCCGGCAACTCGCACCGAGCCGAAATCGATGATTTTCGCCGTGCCGGTCTTGTCGATCATGATGTTGTCGGGCCGCAGGTCCTGATGCAGCATCTCGAGCCGGTGGAACGCCTGCAGGCCTTTGGCGATCTGCTCGACAATTCCACGCACGGTTTCCAGATCGGGCTTGGGATGGTCGATCATCCACTGGGTCAAGGTCTGCCCGTCGACGAATTCGGTCACGACGTACAGGTAGTTTTGCCGCCTCGACTGGATGCGAGGTTTGAGCACATGGGCGCTGTTGACGCGCCGCGCCACCCATTCCTCCATCATGAATCGCTGCAGATAGGCAGGATCGCCCCGCAGATCGATCGACGGGATCTTGAGGGCAACGAGCGAATTGTCCGCACTGTCGACGGCCAGATAAATGTGACTGCGGCTGGTGCCGTGGATTTCCCTGACAATCTGGTATCCGTCCAGGACCGTTCGTGCCTCCGGCAGAGGAGGGCACGGCAATTCCGCCGCCTGCCTGGCAAATTCGCTGCTCTCGCTGTCGGGCAGCCCATCGATCCTGACGATCTGGACCGTCAGATTGTCGGAGCTGCCGCGCTTCTTGGCCCCTTCGACAATCGCCGCCGCGGCGCCTTCCAGGTTGTTTGCGTGACGGGTGATTGTTTCGGCGACAAAACGGCCGCTGACATGCTCGTAGACGCCGTCGGTTGCGAGCAGAAAAAGGTCACCCTTGCCGATCGTGATGGCGCGGTAGTCGATCTCGACTTGCTGATTGATGCCCAGTGCGCGCCCGAGATAGCTCTGCTGGGACGAAACGATGACCCGGTGATCCTCGGTCAGCTGTTCCAGGCCGCGTCCGGCGACGCGGTAAATGCGGGCATCGCCGATATGAAAAATGTGCGCCGTCGTCGACTTGAAGACCATGGCGCTGAGCGTGCACACGTAGCCGCGGTCTTCCTCGTCGGGATAATAGCTTTGCCGCGTCTGCGCGTGCAGCCAGGAATTTGTCGCGGCAATAACGCGCTGCGCCGATGTTTTGACCGACCATGAATCCGAGGTGCAGTAATAGTCGGTCAGGAAGCTTTTGACCGCCGATTCACTGGCGATCGCGCTGACCTCGCTGGTGCTGATGCCATCGGCCAGCACCACGGCGATGCCCTTCCGGCTCAGCAGCGGCTCGTCCGGAATAAGCGCCCCGTGAAAATCCTGGTTGACCTCCTTGCGGCCTTTGTCGGAGTGCTGTCCGATCGATAGCGCGAGCTGGCCTGGCATCGGTTGACCAAAGAAAAGAGGCTCAACCCTTGCGGGTTGAGACTCCACGATAGCAAATCGCATCACGCGACGCGCTTGAGCGCGGCGGCGCGCTTGGGCGCGGTCCGCACGTGCGTGGCATAGAGGGTAAGGCCGGTGAAGGAGAGGCCGCCGACCAGATTGCCGAGCACGGTCGGAATCTCGTTCCAGATAAAATAGTCCCAGATCGAGAAGGGCGCGTGCAACATCAGGCCCGACGGAAACAGAAACATGTTCACGACGGAATGCTCGAACACCATGTAGAAGAAGACGAGGATCGGCATCCACATCGCGAGCACCTTTCCGGGCACCGTCGTGGAAATCATGGCGCCGACCACGCCCAACGAGACCATCCAGTTGCACAGCGCACCACGCAGGAACAGTGTCGCCATGCCCGCTGCGCCGTGAGCCGCATAACCGAGCGTTCGGGATTCGCCGATGTTGCTGATGACGGTGCCGACCTTATCCGGCGCCTGCGTGAACCCGTACGTTGTGACGAACGCCATCAAAAAGGCGGTCGTGAGCGCGCCGGCAAAGTTGCCGACGAAAACCAGTCCCCAGTTTCGCAAAATTCCCGCGACGGTGACGCCCGGCCGGTTGTCGAGCCAGGCGAGCGGACAGAGAACAAACACGCCTGTCAGCAAGTCGAAGCCCAGAAGGATGAGCATGGAAAATCCAACCGGGAACAGGAGCGCGCCGACCAGCGGCTGGCCGGTATTGACGGTGATCGTGATCGCGAACCAGGCCGCCAATGCGAGAATGGCGCCGGCCATGTAAGCACGCACAACCGTATCTCTGGTCGACATGAAGATTTTTGATTCACCGGCATCGACCATCTTGGTGACGAATTCCGAAGGGACGAGGTAAGACACGGCAATGCTCTCCTGTTGTCAGTTGCAGTTTCTCCACTGCACTTGAGCAATTGACATGCCAACTGCGGATGCGCGTGCGCCGGCCTGTGTTTCAGCCAGAAAAATCACGCAAGGCGCGAATTTGTGTAGGCGACCTGAGTTGTTCGCGCGAACAACGGCGCTGCCTATTTAGGTTGCAGTGCACAAAAATTCGTCCTCACCCGGCTAAATACCGGGCATAGGCTCATTAAAGCTCGAAAACATCATTTTGAATCAGGTGGTTACCGTCTGGCACAGTCATTGCTCAGACAGACGCATGGAGGGACTGTGCGGGTGCTGAACGCATGACGACTGAAGCCGGGACAACGCTCAAGCCGTCGGGTGAAACCACGTCCAGCGACTTCGAGCCCGAACAAAAACGATATCTCGAAGGCTTCGTCGCAGGCCTGCAGATCGCCAAGACGGCGAAAGGGATCGGCGCGCCCGCGGCGGACGCGCCGCAAAGCGAGCCAATCGGTCCGGAGGCTGCCGCGCGTAAGGCGCAGGATCACGTCATTGCGGCCGGCGGCAAGCTGTCCGATCCGGAGAAGTTCAAGCGCGACGAGCATCCCTTCGACACTTACGAGCGGCTGAAAGCGCACGCTGCGAAAAACGAATATCCAAAGCCGCCGGATAATTTCCGCTGGCGTTACTTCGGTTTGTTTTACGTCGCGCCCAACCAGAATTCCTACATGTGCCGCCTGCGGCTGCCGAACGGAATTTTGAAAGCCGCACAGTTCGCCGGGCTCGCCGACCTCGCTGAGCAATACGGCGGTGGCTACTCGCATGTCACGACCCGCGCCAACATCCAGATCCGCGAGATCGAAGCAAAAAATTCCGTCGCCATGATCGAGGCGGTGCAGGACCTCGGGCTGTGCTCGCGCGGCTCCGGCGCCGACAACATCCGCAATGTCACCGGCACGCCGACCGCCGGCGTCGATCCGCAGGAACTGATCGATACCCGCCCTTACGCGCGCGAATGGCATTTCCATATTCTCAACGACCGCTCGCTCTACGGCCTGCCGCGCAAGTTCAATGTCGGCTTCGATGGCGCGGGCGTGATCCCCGTGCTGGAGGACACCAACGACATCGGCTTCCAGGCCGTGCAGGTCAACGACGGCTTCGGTCTTGAGCCCGGTATCTGGTTTCGTCTCTGTCTCGGCGGGCTGACCGGGCATCGCAGTTTCGCCGGCGACACCGGCGTCATCGTCAGGCCAGCGGACGCGACCCTGGTGGCCGACGCGGTGGTGCGCGTTTTCATCGACCACGGTGACCGCACCGATCGCACCAAGGCACGGCTCAAATACGTGCTCGACAAGATGGGGGTGGAGAAGTTTCTCGCGATCGTTGAGGAGAAGCTCGGCCGCAAGCTCGACCGCGCAGTACCCGGCGCGCTGGCGCCGCGGCCGCCGTTTTCGCGCACCGCCCACATCGGCATCCACGCGCAGAAACAGGAGGGGTTGCACTGGATGGGCGTCGTGGTGCCGGTCGGCTATCTCAGCGTTGCGCAGATGCGGGGGCTTGCCGACATCGCGCATGAATTCGGCGACGGCGATATTCGCCTCACCGTGTGGCAAAATCTCCTGGTTTCAGGGATTCCCACGGACGGGCTCGAAACCGTGTCCCGGCGCATTCAGGCGCTTGGCCTTGCCGTCGAGGCAAATGCGCTGCGCTCCGGTCTCGTCGCCTGCACCGGAAATACCGGTTGCAAGTTTGCCGCTTCCGACACCAAGCGCCATGCCGAGGAGATCGCGCGCTGGTGCGAGACGCGCGTTGTGCTCGACACGCCGGTCAACATCCATTTGACCGGGTGTCACCATTCCTGCGCGCAGCATTTCGTTGCCGAGATCGGCCTCTTGGCCTGCAAGGTGCAGGACAACGAGGAAGCCGATCCTGTCGAGGGCTATCACGTGCTGGTCGGCGGCGGCTTTGGGCCGGACGCCGCGCTTGGACGCGAACTCTACCGCGACGTGAAGGCCGAGGATGCGCCGCAGACCATCGAGAGGATTCTGAAGGCCTACCTCGCGCATCGCGCATCACCGACTGAAAGCTTCATTGAATTCGCGCGCCGGCACGAGACCGACGCGCTCAAGGCATTGGCCGCGGAGGCCGCATGAGCATCACGCCACGTCCGCCGATCCCGTCATTCCTGCCCGAGAATGCGCCGTTCTCGCCCGAACAGCGCGCCTGGCTCGACGGCCTGTTCGCAGGACTCTATGGCTTGACGGAAGGCGTGACGCCGCTGTCGGCTCAGGAAGTCGCGCAGCTCGTCCCCGGCATCGCATTGGCGCCGGCCGCCGAAGTCGATGACGGCGCGCCATGGCACGACCCGGCGATGCCGATTGCGGACCGCATGAAGCTTGCGGAAGGCAAGCCGCTGCCGCGCCGAATGATGGCGGCGATGGCGCAGCAGGATTGCGGCCAGTGCGGATATAACTGCAAGGATTATTCGGCGGCGATCTTTGCCAAAACCGAAGAGCGCCTGAACCTGTGCGTGCCGGGCGGCAAGGAGACCGCCCGCATGCTCAAGGAGCTCTATCGCGAGCTGGACACGCCCGCCGCCACGCCGGCCGCCGAAAAGAAGGCGCCTGCGCCGCCGGCCAAGGCCGGCTATTCGCGCGACAATCCTGTTGCCGCCACGCTTGTGCAGCGCCACCGCCTTAATAAGGAGGGCTCACAGAAAGAGACGTGGCACATCGAGTTCGACCTCGATGGCACCGAGTTGGCCTATGAGGTCGGTGACTCGCTCGGCATTTATCCGGTCAACGATCCGGGACTGGTCGATGCGGTGATTGCTGCATTGGGCGCGCCGCCGGATTTTCCGATTGGTGAGCGTACGCTGCGTGAAACGTTGAGCGACGGCGTATCGTTGTCGCCCGCGCCCGACATGCTGTTCCAGCTCATCTCCTATTTGACCGGCGGAGACCGGCGACAGAAAGCAAAGGCGCTTGCCACCGGGCAGGATCCGGACGGCGACGCCGCCACCCTCGACGTGCTTGCTGCCTTGCAGAAATTTGCGGGGATAAGACCGGATCCGGAAGCATTCATCGAGTCGCTCGATCCGTTGCAGCCGCGCGTCTATTCGATCTCGTCCTCGCCAAAAATGAATGCCGGTCGCGTATCGCTAACGGTCGACGCCGTGCGTTACGAGATCGACAAGCGAATGCGTCTCGGCGTTGCCTCGACGTTTCTTGCGAGCCGCTTCGAATTGGGACAACAGCTGCGCGTCTACGTGCAGAAGGCTCAGCACTTCGCGTTGCCGCGCGACCCCAACAAGCCGATCATCATGATAGGGCCCGGCACCGGTGTCGCGCCGTTCCGCGCGTTCCTGCAAGAGCGGCTCGCCACGCAGGCGCCGGGGCCGAACTGGCTCTATTTCGGACACCAGCGTAGCGACTACGATTTTTTCTACGAAGATGAGCTCAAGACCATGCGCAAGACCGGCCATCTCACCCGGCTGACTTTGGCCTGGTCGCGCGATGGCAACGAGAAGATCTACGTGCAGCACCGCATGCGCGATGACGGGCGCGATCTTTGGTCCTGGCTTGAGCGCGGTGCGCACATATATGTATGCGGTGACGCCTTGCGCATGGCGAAAGACGTCGAACGAGCCCTGATCGACGTCGTTTCCGAGCACGGTAAACGCAGTCCCGAGGATGCCGCGCGCTTTGTGGCCGAACTGAAAAAGAATGACCGCTATCAGCTAGACGTATATTAAAGGCCCATGGCGATAGACAACCGTCGAACCCCTTCCGAAGCAAAGCCCGCGCGCATGGGCGCGCTGGCGCGGCTGCCGGTTTTCCTGTCCCTCGACGGGAAACGGGCCGTGGTCGCCGGCGGAAGCCCGGCGGCAGCATGGAAAGCCGAGTTGCTGTCGGCATCCGGCGCGCGTGTAGAAGCCTATGCGACCGATATTTGCGACGAGCTGCAGCAGCTGGCAGCCGATCCGCCGCGCGGAGCGATCGTCATCAATCGTTGCCCATGGTCTGCCGATGCTTTGAAAAATGCCGCCGTCGCCATCGGCGCGTTCGAGGACGACAACAGGGCCGCCGCGTTTGCATCGGCCGCGCGCGCGGCCGGCGTACCGGTGAACGTGATCGACAAGCCTGCCTTCTGTGATTTTTCATTCGGTGCGATCGTCAACCGCTCGCCGCTGGTCATCGGGATTTCGACCGACGGCGCGGCGCCGGTCTTCGCGCAGGCGGTCCGCGCCAAGCTCGAGGCGCTGCTGCCGAAAGGCTTTGCGGATTGGGCCGCCGCTGCCGCGCGCTGGCGCGGCGCGCTGAAGCTCGCGGGGCTGTCATTCGCGGCACGACGCAGGTTCTGGCAGCTATTCACTGCCCATGCGGTCGCCAATCCCGACCGCGAACCGGCCCAGGCCGATTTCGACAGCTTCATCGCTGAAGTGAAGGGCCTGGGAGCATCCGTCGAGAGCGGATCCGTGACCTTGGTCGGGGCAGGGCCCGGCGATCCGGAATTGCTGACCTTGCGCGCGGTGCGCGCTCTGCAGTCCGCCGACGTGATCCTGTTCGACGACCTCGTGTCGCGCGAGGTGATGGACTTCGCGCGCCGTGAAGCACGAAAGATGCTGGTCGGGAAGACCGGCTTCGGCCCGTCCTGCACGCAGGAAGACATCAACAGCCTGATGGTGAGCCTGGCGAAGCAGGGCAAGCGCGTCATTCGTCTCAAGGGCGGCGACCCGCTGATTTTCGGGCGCGCGGCCGAGGAGATCGCGGCCTGCGAGGCGGCGAGTATCGCTGTCGATGTCGTACCAGGCATTACTTCGGTGCAGGGCGCTGCCGCGCGGCTTGGCATTGCGCTGACCGATCGCAAGAAGGCGCGCCGGCTGCAATACGTCACGGGGCATGCAAAGCAGGGCGGCCTGCCGGCCGATGTCGACTGGAAGAGCCTCGCGGATCCGTCGACCACGACGGCTGTCTTCATGCCGACGCGGACGCTGGCCGCGCTGGCCGAGAAAGCGATTGCAGAAGGCCTAGACCGGAACACGCCAGCGATCGCGATCTCGCGTGCCACCCGGCCCGATCAGGCTGTCGTCACGGCACCCATCGCCGAGCTTGCGGAGCAACTCGCACAGGCCGCGTTGCCGGGGCCCGTGCTTGTGATGATCGGAAAGACGATTTCTTTGACCGATCGCGCGGCGTCCAGACGATTTTCGTGCGTATAATCGCCGATTGTTACTTTGAAAACTTACGAACTTTTTGCCGCTGCTCGCCAAGGCCGTAACAGCCTCCACGTCCACACGCCGAGAGGCCACAAGAGGGCTGCGATGGTCATCGAGGCAAGCACCGCAGCTACCGGCCGGCTGAAGAACGGAAGGATGCTGCCGTCGGACTTGATGAGCGAAGTCACGAAGCTCTGCTCCACCATCGTTCCCATGACGATGCCGAGCACCATGGCCGCTACGGGATAGCCGTTGCGCTCCATGACATAGCCGATGACGCCGAAAGCGGCGACGGTGATGACTGCAAAAAGGTTGTTGCCCGTTGCGAACGCACCGACCGCGCACAGAAGCACGATGACCGGCATCACGGATGCGCGCGGCGCCC
>Ga0070704_100000458_pt1 | contig 19224 bp, 18 predicted proteins | sample KBSK5252metaG_FD_65467 | JGI IMG/M metagenome (GOLD analysis project Ga0070704, IMG submission 65467) | Corn, switchgrass and miscanthus rhizosphere microbial communities from Kellogg Biological Station, Michigan, USA - KBS K5-25-2 metaG | ecosystem: Host-associated > Plants > Roots >...
ATGTCTGGAACGGCACGATGCCGACCGCAAGCTCGACGCCGCGGGTCCGGAGCTTGCCGCCGTTGAAGATTTCGCTCACCAGGCCCGAGGAGGGCGCCAGCGTTCTGGTGAGCAGCAGGTCGCTGATGCTCTTCTGGTAGACCGTCGCCTCGAAGGAGAGCCGGGACTTCGACAGCTGGCCATCCATGCCCACCTCGATCTCGCGCTGCCGTTCGGGCTTGAGGGTCGCCGAACCGGTCGTGGCGCCGACAACGAGTCCCGGGAGGCCGCCGATGTTGTTCGTCGCAGTGAGCGGCGTGAACTTCTGCCCGTACAGCGGCTCGTTGCCCGATTCCCCGTAGGCGCCGCGCAGCTTCAGCTCGTTGACGAAGCCGGCGCCGTTCTTGGCCAGCAGATAGGACGCGGCTGCCTTGGGATAGAGGTAGTACTTGTGGCTGTTCGCATTGAGACTGGAACGGTCGCCCCGGACACCGGCGGTCAGCAGCAGCTTGTCGTCCATCAGGAGGACTTCCTCCTGCGCGAACGCGCCGAGGTTGACGATCAGATTCCGGACCTCGTTCACCTGAATGTTGGTGCCCGAGTTCACATTGGGTTGCCCGGCGATCAGATTCCGGCTCACGGTCCGGAAGATGTCCAGGTCCCGTCGCGCGTACTGGACTCCCGCCGACGTCGTGGCTCTGAATCCGCCGCCCGTGTAGGTGTGCACCAGATTGGTGCCGAGATTCAGATTCAGGTTGTCGCTCTTGCTGAGCAGCGAGGTGCCGGGGAGCCCGTCCTGCGGCTCGAACTGGAGCTCGGGCGGGAAGAGCAGGGCGTTCTTCTGGTTGAAGAAATCCGCGCCGCCGCTCAGCACCGCCCGAAGCGAGCTCTTCTCCCCGCTCAGAACATTCCAGGTCAGATCGGTGCCGACGAGGAAACGCCAGACATCCTCGTCGTTCTGCATCAGCGCCGCGGTCTGGAGCGGATTGGAACCGATGAACGCGTTGCGCGGGAAGGTCCCGTCCGGGTTCTGCCTGAGGTCGGCGAAGCTCGGCGTGAACGCCAGCGCCACGTAAAAGCTGGTGCCGGTGTTGTCGTTGTTGCTGAGACCCCGCTGGGCCCGGGTGTGGATGATGTTGGTGCGGACGCCCGCCTGCATTTTGTTGCTGAGCCGCTGGTCGAGGTTGAGCCGGATCGAGTGCCGCTGGAACCCGGTGTTGGCGATGATCCCCTCGTCGTTCTGCACCGTCCCCGACGCCATGTAGCGGGTGTTCTCGGTTCCCCCCGACAGCGACATCGAAGTCTGGCTCGACAGCTTGGTGCGGCCGGCCAGCTCCTCCTCATGGTCGAAGTAGGGGCAGGAGGTTGCGGTGCACCCGTTGGCCGCGCCGACACCGGGACGAAACGCGGCGTCGACATCGGCAGCGTTCAGGAAGCGGCGCGAGCCGACCTTGTTGGAGAGGCCAAACGCCCCGAAGCCCACGCTGAACGATCCGCGGCTGGCCCCCGCGCGGCCCCGCTTGGTGGTAATGACCACCACGCCGTTCGACGCGCGGCCACCGTAAATCGCGGCGGCGGAGGCGCCCTTCAGAATTTCGATCGTCTCGATATCGGCGGGGTTGAGGTCGGCGATACGATTGACCTGGCCGTCCTGGGTCAGCGCCGGGTTGGAGCCGCCGGCCGCCGCCGTCACCGCGTTCTGGTTGGACGGAATCGCCACGTCCGACATCACCACGCCGTCGACCACGTAGAGCGGCTGGGCGTCGGCGTTCACCGACGTCACCCCGCGCAGCCGGACCTGCAGGCCGCCACCCGGGGCGCCGCCGTTCGACTGGATGTCCACCCCGGCGATCTTGCCCTGCAACACCTGCTCGAGGCTCTGGGTGACCTGGGGCACCGCCCCGATGTCGTCGGCGCCGATCGTGGCGACGGCATTGGCGAGATTGCGGCGTTCCACGCCGGTCGCCTGCCCGGTGACGACGATCTCTTCGATCTTGAAGACGTCCCGCGCGAGTGCGACCTCCACGGTCGAGGTGCCTGCGGGCACGCGGATTTCCTGCCGGCGATAACCGACCGCGCGTACCGACAGGGTCACTTCCCCCGCGGGAACGTTGGGCAGTTCGAACTGGCCCGCGGCGTTCGGGCTGACGGCCGTCTGGCCGCCGAGCAGTCCGACCCGGGCGCCCTGGAGCGGGGCGCCGGTCAGTGAATCGCGCACTCTGCCGGTGATTGTCCGCCCTTGTGCCAACACGGGCGCGGCGAGCCCTCCCAGCAGCAGCGCCGCCAGAATCCCATACTTGAATCGCATACCGCCTCCGGGGAATCGGACCATGGAAAGGCCCCTTGGATTCGGACGAATGTACGGCGGGGAGGGAGTCGCGCCAGTCCCTAGGCGAAGAGTTTCGGGATCGCGTAGATCGCCAGCCCCACCAGTCCCCCTACGAGAGTTCCGTTGATTCGGACGAACTGCAGGTCGCGCCCCACCGCCAGCTCCAGCCGTTTGGAGGTCGCCTCGGGGTCCCACCGGGCCACCGTCTGCGCGATCAGATCGGCCGCCTCGTGGCGATGCTTCTCGATCACGTCGAGCGCGGCCTGAATGCCGACTTCCTCGATCTCGGCGAGCAGTTTCGGGTTGGTAAGGAGGCTGGCGCCGAACGCGCTGACGCCACGGGCGAGCGGCCCCGGTTCGGTGCCGTCGGGCCGGGTGGCGTAGCCGGTGACGGCGTGCCGGGTGGCGTCCCAGATCCAGTTGGTGAGATCGGCGATCGCGCCGTCGGAGAGCCACTCTTCCTTGAGCGCTTCGGCGCGCGCGCCGGCCTCGGGGGAATGCTGCAGCCGGTCCACGAAGTCTCGCAGCGACTTGTCGAAGCTGGCCCGCACCGGATGATCCGGATGATTGCTGATGTCGGTGAGGAGCTGCTCGATGGCGGTGACGATGCGCTGATAGATCTTGTTGTCGATCGCGCTCGGGACCCACCAGGGCATTTCGTCCTTGACCCGCTTGCGGATCGACTCTTCGTTGTCGCGCACCGCCGTGGCCGCCAGGCGGATCGCTTCGTTCAAGAGCTCCTGGTGCCGGTCGCCCGCCACCACCATGGCGAGGGTCTTGCCCAGCACCGGGGCGACGCGGGTGGCGCGGATGCGGTCGGTGGCCCCCTGCTGGATCAGCCCGCGAATCTTCTCATCGGGAAGCGCCTCGAGGGTGCGCGCGACGCCGGTGGCGAGCTGGACCGCGATCCGCTGGCTGTTCTCGGGGCGGCTCAGCCACTCGGCGGCGCGCTCGCCGATGCGCATGCCGCGGAGCTTTGCCGACACCGCATCGCGGGCCAGGAAATGGTGCTGTACGAAATTCCCGATGATGCGGCCGATGCGGTCCTTCTGCCGGCCGATGATGGCGGTGTGGGGGATGGGAATGCCGAGCGGATGGCGGAAGAGCGCGGTGACGGCAAACCAGTCGGCGAGCCCGCCCACGAGCGACGCCTCCGCCGTGGCGCGCACGTACCCCAGCACCGGGAATTGCGCTTCATACCAGCTCGCGGCGAGGAAGACGAGCGCCGCGACCAGGAGCAGCGCGGTCGCCCGCCGTTTCATCTTGTCGAGCTCGGCCTGCCGCGCGGCGTCGTCGGGGCGCGGAGCGAAGGGGGTTGTTATGCGTTACTCCACGTTTAAGGCGCGAAGTCGCGAGGACGCGAAGACGCGAACGGTTTTATCGCCTCCATTCGCGGGATTACGGTTATCCCCCGACGGCGGTTTCGTGCCAGCATACCACCATGCCGCCTCCCTACGAGAACTTGAAGTCGTGGCAAAAATCTCACGAGCTCGTTCTGGCAATCTATACGGAAACGACCCGATGGCCGACGGATGAGAAATACGGTCTGATCTCTCAGATTCGGCGGGCAGCGGTCTCCGTCGGGACGAATCTGGCGGAGGGTTCCGCCCGACTCGGCGGTCGAGAACTGAGGCGATTCGCGGATATTGGCCTCGGCTCTCTCGCGGAAGTGTCTTATCTGCTTCGGACCGCGCGCGACCTGGGATACATGGATCCGGCTGATTGGGCCCGGCTGAATGAATTGCGCGATGTGGCAGCCAGATTGGTCTATGGTCTTGCACGTTCGTTAGGAAAACCTAGGCCGGATTCCTAGGTTCCCCGCACCTTCGCACCTTCGCGCCTTCGCGCCTTTGCGCCTTTGCGCCTTCGCGCCTTCGCCCCTACTCCACACTCTTCCTGAACCGCACCACGCTCAGTCCGATCAACCCCACCGCAAACCCCGCCAGCACCGCCGCCTCCCTCCACAGCCCGTCCCACCCGACGCCCTTGAGCAGGATCCCCCGCATCACCTTCAGGAAATACGTCAGGGGAAGCGCCGCCCCGATCCACTGGGCCGGCTCGGGCATCGCCGCGCGCGGGAACATGAATCCCGACAGCAGAATGTTCGGCAGCAGGAAGAGGAATCCGAGCTGCATCGCCTGGGCCTGGGTCGATACGACGGTCGAGATGAACAGTCCAATGCCAAGGCACGCCACCACGAAAGGAAGCGCAATCAGGTAGAGGGTCGCGATGCTTCCCTGGATCGGCACGTGGAAGAGGAGCCGGCCCAGAAACAGGATCACCGTGATCTGCACGTACCCCACGAGCAGAAAGGGCAGGATCTTGCCCAGCATGAGGCTGGTCTTCCCGATCGGCGTCACGACCAGCTGTTCCAGTGTGCCGCGCTCCCGCTCCCGCACCAGGGCAATGCTCGCGATCACGATCATCGTCACCGAGAGCAGCACCCCGATGATGCCGGGTACGATGTACACCGCGCTGCGCGAGGTGGGATTGTACCAGGGCCGGACCCGCACCTGGATCGCCGCGGTGGCGCCCGCCCGGGCCGCAAGGGCCTGGGAGCGGATCGCGCCCGCGAGGCTCGCCCCGCTGATCGCCGCCGAAGACGAGAGCGGGTCGGCGGCATCCACGATGATCTGCGCCTCGGCGGTGCGACCGCGCTTCACATCGCGCTGAAACTCGGGAGGAATGACAATCGCCGCGCTGGCGTCACCGCGCTCGATCAGCGTCGCCATCTCCTCCCGGTTCCGGACCGATCTCTCGAGGTCGAAGTTTCCCGTGTTGAGCATTGTCTGCACGAGCCGGCGACTCTCCGGGGACTGCGACTGGTCCAGCACCACCGTCGGCAGATGGCGAACCTCGGTCTGAATCGCGTAGCCGAACATGATCAATTGAATCGCCGGGATGCCGATCATCATGCCGAGGCTGCCGCGGTCCCGCCGCATCTGGATGAACTCCTTGCGGAGCATCGGCCAGAGCGGAGACCGGACGAGGCGCGCGAGGAGCGTCATGCCAAAGCCCCCTCGTCCTGGCGCTGCAGCTCGATGAACACGTCCTCGACGGTCGCCACGCCGAACCGGGCGGTGACTTCCTTCGGGGTGCCGACGCCGATCAGGTGGCCGCGGGACAGGAAGGCGAGGCGGTGACAGCGTTCCGCTTCATCCATGTAGTGCGTGGTGACGAGCACCGTCATTCCCGCCGCCGCCCGCCGGCCGATCAATTCCCAGAACAGCTTCCGCGACGCGGGATCGACGCCGGCGGTGGGCTCGTCGAGGAACACCAGGTCCGGCCGGTGCGTGGTCGCGCAGGCCAGGGCGAGGCGCTGCTTCCAGCCGCCCGAAAGCGTTCCCGCGAGCTGATCGACCCGGCGCTCCAGCGAGTACTCGGCCATCTGTTCGCGGACCCGCTCGCGCCGCTCGGCGCCGACCAGGCCGTACACCCCGGCGTAGAAGTCGAGATTCTCCCGCACCGTGAGATCGTCGTAGAGTCCGAAGCGCTGCGACATGTACCCGATCCGCCGCCGCACCCGCTCCGGAGACGCGACCACATCGATGCCCACTACGACGGCGCTGCCCGCCGTCGGCACGATGAGCCCGGTCAGCATGCGAATCGTCGTCGTCTTGCCGCTGCCGTTGGGACCCAGCAGGCCGAAGATCTCCCCGCGGTGCACCTCGAGGTCGAGGCCCTCCACGGCGACGATGCCGTGGAATTCCTTCCGGAGTCCGTGCGTCACGATGCCGGATTCCGGGGCGGTTTCGCGCCCCCGCGCCTCCGCGCCTTCGCGTCCTTGCGTCATTGCGCCTCCGCGCCTTCGCGTCCTCGCATCATCGCGCCTTCGCGCCCTCGCGCCGTATCTCCACCGTCACCCACAATCCCGCGTACGGCGCCTCGGCCGGGTTATCGAATTCCACCTTCACCCCGAACATCAGGTCGGCGCGCTCCTGCTCGGTCAGCGCGACGCGCGGGGTGAACTCCGCCCGCGGGCTCACCGCAGCGATTCGCCCGGCGACCGAGCGTCCGTCCCCGGTCAGCACCACTGCCGGGGTGCCGAGCCGGAGTCCGCGCACGACCGACTGCGGGAAGAACACCCGGACGAAGGGACGGCCGGTTTCTCCGATGGTCACGACCGGAACGCCGGCCGCGAGCGCCTCGCCGGGCTCCGCGTTGCGGCTGAGCACGATGCCCCCGACCGGCGCCATGAGCACGAGATCCGAGGCGCGCGCCTCCACCTGCCGAAGCGCGGCTCGTGCCGTGCTCACTTCGGAGCGGGCGGCTTCGATCTGTTCCCGCCGGCTCCCGGCACGGAGAAGGCGCACTCGTTCCGCCGCCGACTGCGCCCGGCCGCGCGCCGCCTGCTCGGCCGCGACCGCGTGATCGAGCGCCTCCTTGCTCACCAGATCGTTCGCCGCGAGACCCCGGGTGCGCTCGAGGTCCTTACCGAGCCGATCGAGCTCCGCCTCCGCCGTTCGGAGCTCTCCTTCCGCGCTCTTCACTTCTTCCGGTCGCGCGCCGGCCTCGAGATCCCGCAATTGTGCGGCGGCGGTCGCGATGCGCGCGCGCTGCACCGAGAGCGTGGCTTCGAGGTCGGACTGGGTCAGCAGCGCCAGGGTGTCTCCCGCCCGCACCAGGGCACCTTCGTCGACCCGCACCGCGATCACCCGCGCGGGGGCGAGGGCCGAGAGGTCCACCTCGGGGATCTCCACGGTCCCGCGGGCGAGGAAGGGGTCGGCACTGGCGCTGCCGCAGGCGGCCGCGAGGAGGAGCGGCAGAAGTCGAGGGGTCCAGGCACTCATGCGGCGCTTTCGGTGGGGGACAATGCGCGCACCGCGAAATCTCCGGCGTGCCGGGCGAATTCGCGCGCGGTCTGATCGGTGATTCCGCCGATGCCCTGGCCGAAGAAGATCCCGACGGCCGGCTTCGCGATCATGAAGTAGGCGACTTGCGCGATGGCGCTGACCGCGCCAAACCGGGGTTCGACATCGGTGCGGAAGGCGCCGCTTTTCTGCCCCTGCTCGATCACCCGGCAGAGCCGCTGGAAGGGACCCGCCGCCATCTGGAGGATGACCTCCTGAGCGTGCCGGGCGTCGTGGTCGAGCAGCTCTCGCACCAGGAGCCGGGGAAGATTCGGCTGCTTCAGCAGCCATTCCCCCTGCATCGTCAGCAGGCGTCGGATGGCTTCGGCCGGGGGCAGAGTGCCGTCCAGCAGGGCGCCTCCCTGGGCCAGGATCTGGCCCACCATCCGCTGGAGGACCGCCTTGTAGAGCTCTTCCTTGCCGGCGAAGTAGTAGTAGAGGAGCGCCGGATTGAGACCGGAAGCAGCGCCGATCGCCTTGATGGTGGTGGCGTCGTATCCCTTCCGCGCGAAGAGCGCCTCGGCGGCGTCGAGGATCTGGCCTTTCGCGGAGGCGGTCTGGTTGGACACGGCATTAATTAAACGTTCAATTAATTCCGTGTCAAGTACGGCTATCCGCGGTCTCGCTCTACGGCAGGACCGCCGACTCCAATTCGAGGATCGGTCGCCCGTCGACACCGGGCAGCTCGACTCCGAGAACCCTGGCAATGGTCGGGGCCAGGTCCAGGTTCGAGATGGTGCGATTCATCGTCCCAGGGCGAATCCCCGGCCCTGCGGCGATGAAGATGCCGCCGATCCGATGCTCGCCTGTCCGGGAAAAGTCGTTGGTGCCCTCCATGACCCCGATCTCTGGAGATTGAATGGTCACGCTCGCAGCGGCACCGCCGTTCACATGGGCGCTTCCGACCGGTGTCCTGTCGTTCCAGTCGACCAGGAGATCAGGCAAGTCTCCAAGGTGCTCACCCTGGTAGAGGTCCGCAGTCCTGCGGACCCGGGCGACGATCGGTTGGCCGGTTTTCTGGTCCACGATCGCGAGCAATGAGGCCACGATTCGCTCGCATAGGGCGTCGGCCTCCGCGCCAGGCGCGACGAGGCCATGTGGCTCCCGGCCTTTGAGATTGAGCCGGATTCCACCGGTGGCGAGGCCATTCTGTACCGCAAAGCAGAGACTCTTCGCCGCATCCACACCAAGCGGCTTCACCGCGAGCGGATCAAGCCGCTCGCCGGACAGTCTCTGCCGCAGGGGCGCAAGCCTTGTCTTGAGCGAGGCGGGAAGCCGACGCCAGATCCGTCGCGCCACGGTCCGCCATGCGTACGGCCGCTCGACGGATGACGGAGGCGGGGGATTCGGGACCGTGATCCCCAGCCGAATCAGTATTCGGGGCAGAAGAAAGCATGCTCCGAACCAGTGCGACATTCCGTGCGCCGAGATGAGGAGAACCAGCCCGTCGCCCGCCTCCTCGAGAATGCGACCGATGGCGGAATCGATCGCCTGGTACACCCGGCGAATGGGATCGCCCGTCACGGCGGCCACGGCCGCGTCGTGGGTCGGGAGGAGGACATCGTGAAGGTGCCAGCACTGGTGTCCGGCGCAATGCGATTCGGAGAAGACCTGGATGAAGAGATCCCAGTCGCCCCGCCGCAGGAGGTTCCGGGTCAGCTCGGCCCGCGATTCCACTCGATGGATCAAATGTTCCACGAATCGCTCGTACTCGGCCGCGCCGGTTCGATAGGCGTCGCAGAGATGCCCATCGGGTCCCCCCGGAGGGAGCTTCACATCGAGATCCGGTGGCCACGCCTGGTATCCGAAGACCGCATCATGCCCGCCCCAATCGACGATCTGCAATCCATTGATCGACGGGTCGAGTTTGGTGAGCGGGACGTCAATGATCGCGACTCGCTTGCCCGCTCGTGACAAAAGGCTCCAGAACGGCGGGTGCTTCACGAAGGCCTCGCGAGCCGGCTGGTACGTCTCGTAGGTTCCCGGCTTGAGCTGTGTCAGGTAATGAAGCCCGTGGCGGGCCGGGTTGACGCCGGTGTAGAGCGACGGCCAGGTCGACCCGACGAAAAACCCCTCGACGCTCTGTGTATCACCCGACAGCCCGGTGCGAAGGAGTCTGGCGACATTGGGAAGGGTGCCATCCGTAGCCCATGCGCGTAGCAGGGCGGGGTCGGCGGCGTCGATACCCAGCATCAGCACACGCGCGGGCGTGGAACGTCCCTGGCTCATGATCTGACCGTCGCCGCCAGCAGTCGCCGCGTATAGAAGACATGCCGGAGTCCCCCGGGATAGCGCAGCGAACGAAAGTGCCACTTCCACGCCTCGCCGATGGCGCCTTCCAACAGGTGAATCTCCGCCACTACGTGACACGCGGCGGACAACTTGCGGCGGAGTCCTTCACGAAACTTGGCGGGCAGAGGCAACTCGAGCAGGCGGTTCGTCGCTTCCACCCCGCCAACCCTGTACTGGCGCGATCCCGACTCGGTCCCCGGAGTTCCGGTGTGCCAGACGACCGTCGGCAGGTCGAGAAAAATCATCCGACCTGACATCCCGAACCGCACCGCGAGGTAGGTGCATTCACGGAAGCGGGGCATGGCGGCAAAGAACGCCGCATCGGCCGCCTCGGAGCGGCAGAGCCACGACCCGGGAAGCAGCCAGTTTCCCAGCAGGAGTTCCGCCAGCGGGTCACGATTGACGGCGGTACTGTCCGCCACGTGCAGCTGGTCGCGGGTTCCCGCGCGGCGGAACCCGTTTGTGATGACCGAATCACATTCGGGGTGTTCCCGGAGCAGTTGCACTCTTGCCGAGAGCGCGCCGGGAAGGAGCAGGTCGTCGTCGTCCAGCGCGGAAAGGAATGGAGTGGTGACCGTCGCTCGCGCCAGCTCGAACGCACCGGGAATCCCGGCGTTCTCCTGCTCGACGAGCGTGAGTCTGCGGTCCGCTCGGAGCCTGGCCAGTAGCTCGGGATCCCCTCGCGTTCCGTTGATCGACAGAAGCGGGACCGCACGCACCCCCTGTTGAACAAGAACGGAGTCGATCGCGCGCTGAATCACCGCCGATCGCGCGGCGAGCGCCTGCGTCGGTATGATGACGGTTACTTCCTGCACTCAAGGGACCCGGAGATGGAGACTGATGCGGAACGCCTCAGGGATGGAGCGCGGCTTGAGACCGATCTGTGCATAATCGGCACGGGTCCCGCCGGAATCACCGTCGCCCGCGAGCTCCAGGATGACCGCATCGATATGCTCCTGCTGGAAAGCGGGGGGTGGAATGCCGAGGACTGGCCGCAGTCATTGAATGAAGGCGCGGTCCGGGGTGATGTCTATGCCGGACTTCGTTCCACCAGGCACCGCCAGATCGGCGGGACGACGGCTCTCTGGAACACGCCGGGTGAGCATGGAAGGAATGCGAAATATGTGCCGCTCGATCCCGCGGACCTGGATGCATGGCCCATCCGCTGGGCCGATCTCCTCCCGTTCTATGAGCAGGCTCAGCGGCTCGCCGGTCTGGGCCCGTTTCGATACGAGGGAACCGATTGGATCGGGGCGGGAGCAACTCCTCTCGACCTGGGCTCCGGAGCGCTGACCAGCAGAGTCTATCAATTCGGACCGAGTCGCGCGGTCGTGGGAGACCCGTTGTCGGAGTTGAGGCGGAAGCCCAACGTTCGCCTCTGTTATCACGCGACCGTGGTCGCCCTCTCCACCGATCCCGGCGGCGAGCGGGTGACGGAAGCACGAATCCGTTGCCGGACCGGGCAGGAGATTTCCGTACGTGCCCGGGCATTCGTCCTGGCCGCCGGAGCGATCGAAAACGCACGGCTGCTTCTGGTGTCCTCGCTGGGGAATCGATCGGGATGGGTCGGACGAAGCTTCATGGAGCATCCTCGCGATCGCGGGGTCATGAGCACAACGTCTCCATGGCTCGATAGACTCACGTTTTACGATTCGCGACAAATGCCTGGGGGCTTCCAGGTCGGTGGCCGCCTGGCACCGGTCGAAACGGCCCTGCGGGAACGATCGCTCCCCGGTTTTTCCGTTACCGTTCTCCCCATCCTTCGGGCCTCACCGGCCGCTCCGGGCGTCGTCCGGCGGGCAGTTCGAAGACTTCGGAGGATAGTCTACCCACCGCCCTCGGCGGGGTATGGGTGGTCACGGGTTTCCCGGCCGGAACGCTGGTTCGAGGGAGTTGGCTTGCTCCTCAACCTCGAGCAGAGGCCCCACCCGGAGAATCGGGTTGTGCTTGGCTCCGATACTGACGCGCTCGGGGTGCCGCGGGCAGAGCTCGCATGGAGGTGGCGACCCGAGGATCAGGCCGGACTGACCCAATGCCGCACGCTGGTCAGCGAAGCCCTCGAGGCGGGCGGCGTAGGTCTGGCGCACTTCGACCCTTCGGCGTCTCCCGATCCCAACGCCCACCACCACGCCGGGACCACGCGGATGAGCGGGGACTGGCAAGAGGGAGTCGTGGATTCGAACGAAAGGGTGCACGGGACCGAAAACCTTTACGTGACAGGGAGTTCTGTCTTCCCGACGGCGGGATTCGCCAACCCGACACTCACTATTCTGGCCCTGTCGGCGCGCCTGGCCGGCCACCTTCGGGGACTCTTGGTGCCGGGGCCATAACCCTGTTATCTTATTGGGCTTATGTTCGACGAGCTGTCCTCGAAGCTGACCGGCGCACTCAACAGACTCACCGGGCGCGGCGTGCTCTCCGAGGACGCCGTACGCGAGGGGCTGCGGGAAATCCGCCGGATCCTTCTCGAAGCCGATGTGAGCTTCGATCTCACCCGCGAATTTCTGGAGCGGGTGCAGGAGAAGGCCGTCGGACAGCAGATTATCAAGGCGGTGCGGCCGGGACAGCAGCTGGTCAAGATCGTCTATGACGAGCTGGTGGTGCTGCTCGGGGAAAAGCAGTCGCCGATCGCCCACGCGACGGTGCCGCCGACGGTGATTCTGCTGGTGGGGCTGCAGGGCTCGGGCAAGACGACGACGGCCGGCAAACTGGCCAAGCGGCTCAAGCTCGAGCAGAAGGCGCCGTTCCTCATCGCGGCCGACGTCTATCGCCCGGCCGCCGCGGAGCAGCTCGCGACGCTCGGCAAGCAGGTGGATGTCGGCGTGTATCAGGAACCCGGCGGCACCGACGTCACCGCCCTGGTCAAGCGCGGCATCGAAGCGGCGGGCAAGGCGCGGGCGCGCACCGTGCTGGTGGACACCGCCGGCCGCCTGCAGATTGACGAGGAGATGATGCGGGAGCTCACCCGGCTCAAGGCCGCGGTGAATCCGCACGAGATTCTCCTGGTGGCCGACGGCATGACCGGACAGGACGCGGTCCGGATCGCCCAGGGCTTTCACCAGGCGCTCGGCATCACCGGAGTCATCCTCACCAAGATGGACGGCGATGCCCGCGGCGGCGCGGCGCTCTCCATCTACGGGGTGACCCGGGCGCCGATCAAATACGTCGGCGTGGGCGAAAAGCTCGACGCGCTGGAGCCATTCCATCCCGAGCGGATGGCGGGACGGATTCTCCAGCAGGGCGACGTGCTGACGCTGGTGGAGAAGGCCCAGGAAGCGGTCGACGAGGACGAAGCCAAGCGGCTGGCCAAGAAGGCGGTCTCCAAGAAAGGCCTCGATCTCCAGGACTTTCTCGGCGCGATGAAGCAGATGCAGAAGCTCGGGCCGCTCAAGAATGTGCTCGGGATGCTGCCGGGGGTGAATCCCCAGATGCTCAAAGCGGCGAACGTGGACGACAAGAAGCTCAAGCACGTGGAAGCCATCGTGCTCTCGATGACGAAAGCGGAGCGAGCCGATCCCGACGTGATGAACGGCTCCCGCCGGATGCGGGTCGCCAGGGGATCGGGACGCACCGTGCAGGAAGTGAATCAGTTGCTGTCGCAGTTCAAGCAGATGCAGAAGATGATGAAGGTCGCTGGCAAGCCGGGCGCGAAACTTCCTTTCGGTCCCCGGTTTCCCGGTCAATAACCCGGGAAGAAAGACAGACGCATGAGCACTCGCATTCGCCTCCGCAAGATCGGCCGCAAGAAGCTGCCGCTCTACCGCATCGTGGTCGCCGACAAGGAGTCGCCCCGCGACGGGCGCTTCATCGAGATCCTCGGGACCTACGATCCGAAGCAGGAAGGCGCGAAGAAGGTCGTGATCGACGTGGACAAGGCCAAGGGCTGGCTCGCGAAGGGCGCCACCCCGACCGATACCGTCGAGGCGCTGCTCAAGTCCGCCGGCGTTCTCCCCGCCAAGGCGTAGCATGGCCGGGGAGGAGACGCGCCACCTCGTGGTGGGGCGGCTCCGCAAACCGCACGGCTTGAAGGGAGACTGTGCCGTCTTCCCGCTGACCAGTGATCCCGAGCTCGCATTTGCCGAGGGCAGCGAGGTCTGGCTCAAGAATCTGGCGGGAACGGTGGTGGCCGGGCCGCTCACGATCGCGCGAAGCCGGCCGTATCACCGGCAGTGGCTGGTGGCGTTCGCCGGTCACCTCGCGGTCGAGGCGGTCAAGCCGTGGGGCGGACTCTTCGTGGTGGCCGACGGTGGCGCGCTCCGCCCCCCGGGTCCCGGCGAGGTCTATCTCCACGAGCTCGAGGGGTTCGCGATGCGCAATCGGGCGGGCGCCCCGCTCGGGCTGGTGAGCCAGGTGACCGAGATGGCCTCGGGCCTGATGCTCCTGGTGCAGGGACCGAAACGCGAATTCCTGGTGCCGTTCCGGAAGGAGTTCGTCGTCGAAGTGGACCGGCCGGCGCGGACGCTGGTGGTGGAGCTGCCGGAGGGGATGACCGACCTGTAGTAAAGCGCGAGTGGCGAAGAGCGAAGAGGACATGCTGAAGATCAACGTGGTAACCCTCTTCCCCGAAGCCCTCGAGCCGATGCTCGGCGCGAGCATCATGGGCCGGGCGGCGGCGGCGGGGCTGGTGACGTTTCGGCTGGTGCAGCTCCGCGATTTCGCCCACGACCGGCACAAGACCGTGGACGACTACGCCTTCGGTGGCGGCGCGGGAATGGTGCTCAAGCCGGAGCCGTTCTTCGAGGCGGTGGAATCCCTCGGCCCGGAGCGCAGCGGACCGGTCGTGCTCATGTCCGCGCGGGGCGAGCGGTTCGATCACCGGCGAGCGGTGCGCTACTCGCTCGAGCGGGAAGTCACCCTGCTCGCGGGCCACTACAAGGACGTGGACCAGCGGGTGGTCGACGGGCTCGGGGCCGAGGAAGTCTCCCTGGGAGACTTCATCCTGAGCGGCGGAGAACCGGCGGCGCTGTGCCTCATCGACGCGGTGGTGCGCCTCCTTCCCGGCGCCCTCGGCGATCACGAATCGGCCAGCTCCGATTCGCACTACGACGGGCTGCTGAGCCCGCCGAGTTACACCAGGCCGCCGGAGTATCGCGGCCTCGCGGTGCCCGATGTGCTGCGCTCCGGCAATCATGCGGAGATCGCGGCGTGGAAGCAGCAGATGGCGGAACGATTGACGGCGGAGCGCCGGCCAGACCTCTGGGCGGCGTGGCAATCAGACGAAGGAGACGACCATGGACCGCGTGGCAGCAATCGCCCGTGAGGGCTTGAAGAAGGACATCCCGGTGTTCGCGGCGGGGGATACGCTGCGGGTCATGGTTCGGGTTCGCGAAGGCGACAAGGAGCGGCTCCAGGCCTTCGAGGGAGTCTGCGTTGCGCGCCGGGGCGGCGGGATCGACGAGACCTTCACCGTGCGGAAGCTCTCCGCCGGCGTCGGGGTCGAGCGCATCTTCCCGATGCACGCGCCGACGATCAGCTCGATCGAGCTGGTGCGCCGCGGCCGGGTGCGCCGGGCCAAGCTGTACTACCTGCGGGCGCTCTCCGGTAAAGGCGCCCGCATCCGGGAGAAGAAGGACCAGTAGAGCCCGGAGATCCGGCCCATGCTTCGCGTCCCCAGCCTCACCCGGGAGCGCCTGGCATGGGCCGAGAGTCGCTTGCTCATCGGAGTGGACGAAGCGGGCCGCGGTCCCCTGGCTGGTCCAGTGGTGGCCGCGGCCGTGGTCTTTCCTCCCGACACCCGCCGCATCAACGGCATTCGCGACAGCAAGACGATCACCCGCGACGACCGGGAAACCCTGGCCGTCAAGATTCGCTCCCGTGCCATCCGGCTCGGCGTCGGCGCGGCCTCATGCCGGGAGATCGACCGGCTGAATATCCGGGTGGCATCGGCGCTGGCGATGCGGAGGGCAGTTCAGGCGGCGTTCCGTGTCGAGGGAGCCAGGGAGCTAGGGAGCTGGGGAGCTAGGGAAGGGCTTTCCCCCCAGCTCCCTAGCTCCCTAGCTCCCTATGCCCTCATCATCGACGGTCTGCCGCTTCCGGAGATCGGCTTTACCCACGAAGCCCTCGTGGAGGGCGACGCGCACTGCTATTCGATCGCCGCGGCGAGTATCGTCGCGAAGACGGTGCGCGACCGGATCATGCGCTGCCTCGCCCACCGGCATCCGGCATACGGGTGGGCGACGAATGTGGGGTATGGCACGCAGGAGCATCTGGCGGGACTCGCCAGCGCGGGGCCGACGCGGCATCACCGGATGACCTTCGCGCCGTGCGTGCAGCGGGAGCTGTGGAGTGGGTGCTAGGTGCTCGGTGCTGGGTGCTGGGTGCTGGGTGCTGGGTTTTTTCACCAGTACCCAGCACCCAGCCCCCAGTACCTTTGCATCCAGGCAGGCCTTACGACGATCTTCGTCTCGAGGGGGCGTAGCTCAGCTGGTAGAGCAGCGGGCTTTTAACCCGTAGGTCGTGGGTTCGAGTCCCACCGCCCTCATCAATGTGAACAGACGCGAGGGCGCGGAGTTGCGGAAAACGATCCCGCGCCCCCGCGCCCCCGCGCCCCCGCGCCTTCGCGTCTTCGCGCCTTCGCGCCTTCGCGCCTTCGCGCCTTTTACGGCACCACAAAAAACTTCAGCGTCCCCCCCGCTTCTTCCAGCCGGTCCATCTCGATCCCCATGACCCCGCTCTTGGTGAAATCGATCCGGAGGTCGGACATGCCGCCGGCCAGCAGTTTGCCGGCCAGCGTGCTCATCCACGGCTCGTGCCCGACGAAGGCGATCGTCTCCTCCGCGCCCACCTCACCCACCTGCGCGGCGAGAGCGCCCACGTCCGGCGGCATCGCGAGCGAGTCGGAGGGGAAGCGCCGGTCCCGGGGGACGCCCATCGCGCGCAGCATGATCCGCGCGGTCTGCCACGCCCGCTTCCATGGACTGCTGTACACCCGGTCGGGCACGATGCCCGCTTCGCGGACCTGTCGAAAGATCCGCCGCGCGGCGCGGCGGCCCTTCGGCACCAGCGGGCGCAGCGAATCGTCGGGGTATTTCTCGGGATCCTGCTCGTCGGCCTGCGCATGTCGGACCAGTAGAACCAGCATCGGAAGATTCCCGGTTTTTGGATGGTGACGAATCCGTGCCCGCGACTCTCACGCGTGCATGGCCGATCTCAGGCAGCCAAGTTAGTTTTTCCGCGGGCGCGGCGACAGCCGCCGGTCCGGAACCCCTTCGGGAGCACGCATGGCGGCAACCATCTGGATCGACGGCGAGTGGCACACCCGGGACACCGCCAAAGTCTCCGTCTTCGACCATGGGCTGCTCTACGGCGACGGCGTCTTCGAAGGCATCCGGGTCTATGCCGGGAAGGTCTTCAAGCTGCAGGAACACCTGGACCGGCTCTACGAGTGCGCGCACGCCGTCATGCTCGCGATTCCGATGCCGAAGGCCGAGTTCGGCGCGGTCATCGTCGAGGCGGTACGCCGGGCCGGCATGCCGGAGGCCTATATCCGCCCGATCGTCACCCGCGGCCCCGGCGACCTCGGCATCGATCCCCGCAACTGCGGCCGGCCGACGATGATCGTCATCGTCGACGCGATCAACATCTGGCCTCCCGAGCGCTACGACCAGGGCCTCTCGGTGGTCACCGCGGGCACCCCGATCCCGCACCGCGAGTCGCTCTCCCCGCGGGTCAAATCCCTCAACTACCTCTGCCACGCGATGGCCAAGACCGAGGCGAACGTCGCCGGCGCCGACGAAGCGCTGATGCTCGACTCCACCGGTCACGTCGCCGAAGGCACCGGGCAGAACATCTTCGTCGTCACCAGGGGCGTCCTGCGCACCCCGCCGCTCCACGCGGGAATTCTCTCGGGAATCACCCGCGGCGTGGTCATCGAGCTCGCGGGGCAGGCGGGGCATCCGGTCCGGGAGGACATGCTGAACCGTTTCGACATCTACACCGCCGACGAAGCGTTCCTGACCGGATCGGCGAGTGAGATCGCGCCGATCCGTTCCTACGACGGCCGGAGCATCGGAAGCGGGAAGGCGGGGCCGATCACCCGCGACCTGATGAAACGCTTCAGTGCGTACGCCCGCGCATCCTAGCGCGCGCATCGAGAATGGCGGCATGCGCCAGCCGGGCGATGTCCGCCTGCAGGGCCTTGCCGCGACCTTCCTCCGGCACGCCGCGGCTCAGCACGACGAGCACATAGGGCTCCTCACCGGCTGCGGGATAGATCAGCGCCGCGTCGTGCCAGGTCGCGGTGATGTTCCCGGTCTTGTGCGCCACCCGCGTTCCCGGCGGGAGTCCTCCCGGAATCCCGTCGTTGAACTCCTGCGCCTCGAGAATGCCGATGAGCTCCTGCGTCGTGCTCCGGCGCACGGCCTTGCCGGCGGACAGCGCCAGCAGCAGCGTCGCGAGGTCGCGCGCCGTCGTCGTGTTGTTGAGACCGCGCTCGTAGGCCTTCCCGTCTTCGACACCGCGCAGCACGACCATCGAGTCGGCGCCAAGCGAGCGGATCGTGGCGGTGACGCGGGTGGCGTCGAGCCGCTCGATGAGCAGGTTGGTCGCGAGATTGCTCGAGCGCACGATCATCCGGGTGGCGAGCTGCCGGAGTGAGAGCCGCGCGCCGATGGACTGGTACACCGTCGAGTCGCTGTCACCCGACGCGTCGAGGCTGTAGGGCGATCCGTCGACGATCGAGGCGAACTGATTGGTGACGGGGATCGAATCGGACCAGCGCATCTGTCGCGCATCGATCCGGCGGCCCAGCTCGATCAGCACCGGTACCTTCATCGTGCTCGCGGCGTGGAATCGCCGGTCGGGCTCGACGGCCACGAAGAATGTCGAGACCGGATCCGAGAGAAACACGGCGACGGTGGCACCGGAATCGCGTGAGACTCGGGAGAGGATTGCGGTTCGCAGAGAATCGGCTGGCCCCTGTCCCGCTGCCGTGACGATGAGAAGCAGGAGTGATGTCATGGGAATGAAAGATACTGCGCGATGAAGGAAAGACTCCGATTCGTCAACTTCAAGCTGGACCGTCTCCCCAGCGGGGAGTGTCGCGTGCGGGTGACACTCGCCTGGCCCGACGGTGCAAGCTTCGAAGGCGAGTCGCGCGGACTCACCTCCCAGGCGGGTGAATTGCGTTGCGCAGCGCAGGCCGCGCTTCTTGCCCTCGCGCAGGCGGTCCGCGAGCCGAGCTTCGAGCTGGTCGGGGTCAAATCGATCCGCGCCTTCGACGCCACCGTGGTGATCGTGTCGCTGGGGGTGCCGGGGGGTTCCGAAGGCCCCCGGGTGGTGGGATCATACCTGATCGAGGACGATGTGCCTCGGGGCGCCGCGCTGGCCGTCCTCAATGCGACCAACCGGCTTTTGGCACGCCGGGAGCCGTCCGAAAAGTAGCCCCGCAACGCCGGGCGTACTTTCTGCATCTCACTGGTATACCGGCCCTGGTTCGGTAGCCGAACTTCCGACCTGGCTTGCACTTCCACACCGAACCGGGAACGCCATGACTCGCTGGGGGGGAGTTGCATTAGCGCTGTTCGTCGCATCCTGCGCGTCGTCGTCCCATCCCCGGACGACGCCGGCGCCGGTGCCGTCCCAGGCGCCCTCCGGCCCCGCTCCCGCCATTCGGGATTCCGCAGCAGACCGCGCACCGCTTAGCGCTCCCCGCTCACCTGCCTCCGACTCCGTCGTGCGCGACTCTGCCGCCAGCGCCGCGGCGGCGCGCGATTCGGCGCTCGATGCGGCGATGCTCGACCGGATCGCGGCGGCAAATCCGCCGGCGGTAACCGA
>Ga0070704_100000461_pt1 | contig 19145 bp, 12 predicted proteins | sample KBSK5252metaG_FD_65467 | JGI IMG/M metagenome (GOLD analysis project Ga0070704, IMG submission 65467) | Corn, switchgrass and miscanthus rhizosphere microbial communities from Kellogg Biological Station, Michigan, USA - KBS K5-25-2 metaG | ecosystem: Host-associated > Plants > Roots >...
CGCGGCGAACGGCCCGGAGGCGCAGGGAAGCTGAGGCGTCAGGGTGTCAGGCTGAGCGCCCCCGCGGACGTGAGCAGGACGACGAAGGCATCCGCGCTTCCGAGACTGGTGAGCCGGAAGACGTTGGTGCCCGGGTCGAAGTCGGGTGATCCGAAGAACTGACCGGAGACGAGGACTCCGCCCGCCGGATTGGCGGCGAGGGCGGTCCCGCGATTCTGCCGCTCCGCCAGGGCAGTGCCCTCACCGAACCGGCTGACCCACACCAGGCCCCCGCCGAAGGTGTACTTCGCGGCGAAGGCATCGGTCGCCCCTCCGCTGGCGAGGCTCGCGATCACCCGCGATGTGGCGCCGGGATCGAAGTCTACCGCTCCGGAGAATCCGCCGGTCACCAGCACCGTCCCGTCGGTATCGACGAAGGGTCGGGGCGCCGGGTCCGCCGGAATCGCACCGACCGAGAACACGGAGAGAAACCCGCCCGCGCCATCATAACGCGCGACGAACCAGTCGGTGGCGCCAAGGCTGGTTCGGTTGGCCACGAGCACTCCGCCATCGAAATCGGTGGTGCCGGTGAAGTTTCCCGCGGCCACCACTCCTCCGGCGTTGTCGGAGACGAGTCCTCCGGCACGGATGTCCTCGTCACCTAACCCGCCGATGCCACGGGCCCACTGCAGGACTCCGGCGCCGGAATAGCCGGCCAGGAACGCATCTCCTCCGCCGAGCGAGGTGAGCTGCGTCGTCAGGCTCCCCGCGAGGAAGCGCGCACTTCCCCGGAAACTGCCGCCGATGACGACGGTCCCACCGGTCGTCACGGCGAGGCCGGTGGCGACATCGGGCTCCGGACCGCCGACCGGGAATGCGAAGCTCACCACTCCCGCGGCGTCGAGACCCAGAAGGAACACGTCCTGCGCGGGGCCGTTGCCGGCCAGGGTCGGACCGGCGGCGGGGAGGGTATTGGCGCTTCCGCTGAAATTCCCCGTGGCATAGATGGCGCCCAGGGCGTCCACACCCACACCGCTGACCTCGTCGGCGTTCGGGCCCCCCATGCGGCGGCTCCAGAGGAGGTCGCCCGCGGCGGAGAGCTTGACGACGTAGCCATCCTCGCCGCCGAGGCTCGTCAGGATCTGGGATCCGGCGCCGGGGTCGAAATCGGTGGAGCCATCGAAGGCGCCCCCGAGATAGAGATTGCCCACGGCGTCGCGTGCGAGACTCGTCACCCGCTCCGAGCCGGTGCCTCCGATGCGGTCGACCCAGACCAGGGCGCCCGCCGGCGAATACTTCGCGAGGAAGACGTCGTTCCCTCCCAGGCTGGTGAGCGCGTTGATGCCGGCGCCGGGATCGAAATCCACGGTGCCGCTGAAGCTGCCGGTGAGGAACACGCTGCCCGTCGGATCGACCGCCATATCGGTGAGGACATCCGCGCCGAGATCGCCTACCCGGAAGGCGAGCGACGGAGGAGATGGCGGCGGTGAGTTCGGCGTAATGGGCAGATCGCGGTCGATGAGCGTGCCTTCGCATCCCAGCGCGAGCAGCGCGAGAGCGAGCGTGACCGCGGACGATGACTGACGCATTTCCTGCCTCCGGTGGCGGGCGGCCTGCTACGGAGATTAGCCTTCCTCCATACTCCCCGTCTACACCCCGGAGCTCCGATGCGGCTGCTTTCCTCTCTCGGCCTGCTGATTCTTGCACTGCTCCCGGTTTCTCCCGCTCTGCTTGCTCAGCAATCCCTGCTCGATTCCGCCCGGACGCGACTTTCGATTCTCGATGGGGAGGTCGTGGTTCCCGGACTCGACAGCGCGGTAGAAGTCCGCCGCGATCGATGGGGGGTCCCGCACATCTACGCCCGCACGACCCACGATCTTTTTTTCGCGCAGGGATACGTGGTGGCGCAGGACCGTCTCTGGCAGATGGAGATGTGGCGCCGGGCGGGCGAGGGGCGGCTCGCCGAGGTGCTGGGCCCCTCCTTCGTCGAGCGCGACCGCGTCGCCCGGCTTCTCAAGTACCGCGGTGATCGCGAGCTCGAGTGGGCGAGTTATGCCCCCGACGCGCGGCCGATCATCGAAGCGTTTGTGGCAGGGGTGAATGCGCGGATTCGTGACGTGCGTGACCACCCGCCGATCGAATTCACCCTGCTCGGGTTTCTTCCGGAGCCATGGGACGTGACGGTACCGCTCCAGCGTCTCGGCGCGCTCTCGATGACCGACAATGCCCTGGAGGAGGTGCGCCGTGCCGCGCTGCTCACTGCGCTCGGGCGCGCCCGGGTCCAGGCGCTCCTCCCCACCGATCCGCCGCGCGCGCTCGACCCTGTGCCGGGGCTCGACCTCCGGGGCATCGGCACCGGATCGCTCGGTGCCGCGGCAGCGGATGCGGTCATTCCCTTCGAACGTCTCGACGGTTCCAACAACTGGGTCGTGAGCGGCGCCCGGACGAAAAGCGGGAAGCCGCTCCTGGCCAACGACCCGCATCGCTCGGTCTCCCTCCCCTCATTGCGCTACCTCACCCACCTCGTGGGCCCCGGATGGAATGTGATCGGCGCCGGAGAGCCGGGCGTGCCGGGAGTGGCCGGCGGACACAACGGGCAGGTGGGATTCGGCTTCACGATTGTCGGAATGGACCAGCAGGACCTGTACGTCGAGCGAATCTCCGTTTGCCCCGGGTTTCGTCAATCGCGCGCCGCGCGCATGGGCACCGCACCGCGATGCACCTGGCACGAAGCCCGATGGGTTCCGCTCAAGACGGTGGAGGACACGATCCGGGTCAAGGGCGAAGCGCCCCGCGCCGTACGCCTCGAGTTCTCGCATCACGGACCGATCGTCACCACGGATTCGGCCCGGGGGAGGGCGTTTGCGTTACGCTTCGTGGGCAGCGAGCCCGGGACGGCGGGATACCTGGCGCAGCTTTCCATCGATCGCGCGCGCAACTGGGAGGAGTTCCGTAGCGCCGCGGCGCGATGGAAGCTGCCGACCGAGAATCTGGTGTACGCCGACGTCGACGGAAACATCGGCTGGATTGCCGCCGGCCTCATGCCGATCCGGAGCTGGAGCGGGCTGCTCCCGGTGCCCGGCAACGGAAACTACGAATGGCAGGGATTCCTCCCTGCCGACCGGCTGCCGTCCTCCTTCAATCCGGCGGCCGGCTTCATCGCGACGGCCAATCACAACATTCTGCCTCCGGGTTACACCGCGCCGCTCAACTACGATTGGGCCGATCCGTTCCGCTTCGACCGGATCGCCGCGATCCTGCGCGATTCTTCCGGGTTGACCCGCGCTGATTTCGAGCGGCTGCAGCATGACGAGCTCTCCCTCCCGGCCCAGGCGACGGTGCCTGTATTGCTCGCGGCGCTTCGCCGGCATCCGTCGGCGGTGCGCGCGCCGGTGTCGGATTCCGCCGCCCGGCTCCTGAGTGCATGGGATTTCGTGATGCACCGGGAACAGGCCGCACCGCTCATTTATTCGGCCTGGATCCGGAGTCTCCGTCCGATGCTGCTGGCCCGGTGGCTGGGAAAGGCCGCCGCCACGCCCGGCGTCTCGCTCGGAACCCGCCAGCTTCTCCGTCTCGTCACCCGGCCGGATTCGGCCCTCGGTCCGCGGCCGGCCGAGGTCAGAGATTCCATCGCGGTGGCGGCCTTCGCCGACGCGCTCGCCGAGCTCGGCCGATCACCCGGGGGGAGTCCCGGCACATGGAGCTGGGGCGCGGTGCACCAGGCGCGATTCCGGCATCCGCTGGCGGCATCGTTCGATCTCCCCTCGGTTGCGCGCGGCGGGGACGGGTCCACGGTCAATGCGACGGGGGGCGGGAATTTCCGGCAGACCGGCGGCGCATCCTACCGGATCGTGGTGGACCTTGCGGACTTCGACAACTCCACGGCGACGAGCGTTCCGGGACAATCGGGGCAGCCGGGGAGCGAGTTCTACGGGAACCTGCTCCCGCTGTGGGCCGATGGAAAGTATTTCCCGCTGGTGTACTCGCGCGCCGCCGTGGAGCGGGAAACGGCGCACGTACTCTGGCTCAAGCCGTAGGCCTACCTCGGCGGTTTCGCCAGGATTCGTTTCACCTCCGCGAGCGGAATGGCCTCGGCGCGATTGCCGTTGCCTTCCACCGTCGTCGCCATGAAGAGCGCGTTGTAGACCGCCTCTTCGGTGGCTTCCACCGCCGCCTGAAAGAGTACGCTCACCTCTCCATTGGCCAGCTCGCGCGGCGTGAGCTCCTGCGCCCGTGAATTGCGCCGGACCGAGGGATGGGTCGAGAAGGCGATGACGTAGTCGCCCGAGCCGTTGCCGGCCCATGATCCGGTGCGGCCCAGACCCATCATCGCGCGGCTGGCCAGCCGCCGCAGATTCCGGTCGGAGAGCGGGGCGTCGGTCGCGATCACGATGATGACGGATCCGTCGTCCTGCCGTGTCCCCGCGGCGCGCCCGGTGCCGGTTCTCCCGAGCTGCCGACCGACGGGAACTCCCATGACGAGCAGATCTCCCCCGAAATTTGCCTGGAGCAGCACGCCGACGGTCCACGGCCCCGTCGTTCGCGACGAGGTGCCGATTCCTCCTTTCCATCCGAATGCGACCGTGCCGGTGCCGGCACCGACGCTGCCTTCGGCGACGGCGCCGGAGTCCGCGGCGGCGAGCGCGGCGCGCACCTGTTCGGCACCGACTGGGCGCGAACGGATCGCGCTCAGGAAGCCGTCATTGGTCTCTCCGACGACGGGATTGATCGAGCGCACCGCTTCCATCCCGGGCTGCTCCAGCATCCAGCCCACCAGGGCGTCGGCGGCCTTCCAGACGCAGAGCGTGCAGGTGAGGAGGATCGGCGACTCGAGCTCGCCGAGCTCGTTGACCTGAGTGGATCCCGCCAGCTTTCCGAATCCGTTCCCGACGTGGATGGCGGCGGGGACCCGGTCGAGAAAGAGATTGCCGCCGTGGGGGAGAACTGCCGTGACGCCGGTGCGCACGGAATCGCCGAGCCGGAGCGTCGCGTGTCCGACGCGCACGCCGGGGACGTCGGTGATGGCGTTGTGCGGGCCCGGCGACAGCGCCCCGGGCGTGAGGCCGAGCGCGCGGGCGCGCTGCTGGGCGGACGCGGCGGCGGGGGTGAGCAGGAAGAGCATCGCGATGGCCAGGCGCATGGAGGCACCGTGGAGATCAATTTGCTTGGACCCGTCAACCACAGATTTCACGGATGAACAGCATTGATTGAATCTGTTGTCATCTGTGCCATCTGTGGTTCCCGTGGTCACGGGAGAGGAAGCTCGTAGTGATGGTACTCGGTATCCCGGATCCATCCCAGACTCTCGTACAGATGCTGTGCCGCGACGTTGTCGTGTCCGGTCGAAAGCGACAGCCAGCGCGCCCCGGTCTCGATGCCGTGCGCCCGCGCCCGCTCGAGGAGCGCGCGCCCGACACCCCCCTGCCTCGCGCCGGGCGCGACGTACAGATCATTGAGCACCCACGCGGGTCCCGCGCTCACCGAAGAAAAGATCGGATACAGCTGGGTAAAGCCGAGGGGCCCCGACGGATCTTCCGCGAGAAAAATCACCGAATCGCCCTGGAGGAGCCGGTCGCGCAGAAACCGCTCGGCAAGATCGAGGTCGGGCGGTTGCCGGTAGAATTGCCGGTACCCGTCGTAGAGCGGGACGAGGAGCGGGAGGTCGTCGATGGACGCGCGGCGGATTTCCATGAAGGGTCTCCGGACGTCAGGGTCCGAACACCAGAGGGGCCAGCAAGCCGATCACCGCGACGATGAGCAGCACCCCCGCGATATCGACCAGGATCCCCGCCCGGGCCATCTGCCGGACCGAGATCATCCCCGAGCCGAAGACGATGGCGTTCGGCGGGGTGGCCACCGGGAGCATGAATCCGGTGGACGACGCAAACCCCGCCACCAGCATCAGCAGGACGGGAGGCTGCCCCACCGACTGTGCGAGCGCCGCGGCGATGGGCATCATCATCGCGGCGACGGCGAGATTGGACGCCAGCTCGCTCAGCACGAGCACGGTGGTCGCGAGGCCGAGGTAGATCACCACCGGCGGAAGGCCCCGGAGCCCCTGGAGCCAGGTGCCCATCCAGGTGGTGATGCCGTGGGTCTCGATCGCGTTGGCGAGGGTGAGTCCGGCCCCGAAGAAAAGGAGGACGTCCCACGGAATCGTACGCGCTTCCGCCCAGGTGAGCAGCGGCCGCCGCTGGCCATCGCGGGTCGTCCCGGGCACGATGAACAGGAGCACCGCCGCGGCCACGCCGATCGCGGCGTCCGAGAGCCGTGGAAAGAGATCGACGAGGCCGGGTACCGTGAAGCTTCCGAACTCCTTCCGCTCCCGGAGGAACCAGGCGAGGGCGGTGCCCAGAAAGATCAGGAGGACGCGCGCTTCGCCGCCGCGAATCGGCCCCAGTCCTTCGAGCCGGCTCCGCAGCATGCCGTCGGCGCCTCCTTCGATGCGGCCGCGCCCCGGGAAGCTGACGAAGACGAGGAGGAACCAGCAGAGCGGAAGGAGCAACAGAGTGATCGGCAGCCCGAGCGCCATGAACTGCACGAAGCTGATCGAGGTGCCGGTGAGCTCCTTGATCGCGCCGGCGACGACCAGATTGGGCGGCGTGCCGATGAGCGTCGCCATGCCGCCGATCGACGCGGCGTAGGCAACGCCGAGCATCAGCGCGGTGCGGGCATTGTCTCCCGCCGGGTCACGCGCGAAGAGGGCACCGATCGCGATCGCGATCGGGTACATCATGGCCGCGGTCGCCGTGTTGGAGATCCACATGGAAATGAAGCCCGTCGCCAGCATCACGCCGAGGACGACCCGGCGGCCCGAGAGCCCGATACCGAGCACCATGCGATAGGCGACCCGCACGTGGCTCTCCCATCGTTCCAGGGCGGCGGCGAGGAAGAATCCGCCCATGAACAGGAAGACCAGCTCGTTCGCATAGGGGAGGGCTGCATCCTTGGTCGACGAGACCCCCAGCACCGGGAACAGCACGAGCGGGAGCAGCGAGGTCGTGATGATCGGTACACATTCGGTGATCCACCAGATGACCATCCACGCGGCGATCCCGAGGGTGCGGCGCGCCTCCGGTGTGAGGTCCGCCGGTCCGAAGAGAATGATCAGCACACAGAGGATTGGTCCGGTGAACTGCGCCAGGGACCGGAACCGGGGGTTGGCGGCGGTCTCTGGCATGAAGTCAGGGGTCAGGGGTCAGGGGTCAGGGATCGGTGATCAGGGAGGCTGCCATAGTATATCCCCGTCGTGCCGCGCTGGACATCCGCGGGGAGAACGCTAGATTGGCCCACGCTCACCCCGCCAATCAATGAGGTCCAATATGAGACCATTCCGCTCTCGCCCAGCCATTGCATACTCGCTGCCGCTGCTTGCAGCGCTCGGTACGGGCTGCGCCTCCATGCCGAGCGGCGGCGGGGTCACCCGGACCTATTACGTGGCGGCCGAATTGGTGGACTGGGACTATGCACCGAGCGGCAGCAACAAGATCACCGGCGCCCCGTTCACCACCATCGACAGCTTCATCATGGTGCCCCAGCAGGAATTCCTCGGCCGGGTGTACCGCAAGGCGATCTTCCGCGAGTACACCGATTCCACCTTCACGACCCAGAAGCCCAGGCTTCCCGAGTGGGAGCACCTGGGCCTCCTCGGTCCGCTGCTCCGCGGCTCGGTGGGAGATACCATCCGGGTGATGTTCCGGAACAAGGCCGACCGGCCGTACAGCATGCATCCGCACGGGGTGTTCTACAACAAGGACTCGGAAGGGGCGCCGTACGACGACGGGAGCGGCGCGGCGAACAAGGGGGACGATGGCGTGGCGCCGGGAGGGACCCACGTGTACACCTGGGCGATTCCGGAGCGCGCCGGCCCCGCGATGGGAGAAAAGAGCTCGGTCATCTGGATGTACCACTCCCACACCCACGAGGAGCAGGACGTCAATGCCGGTCTGATCGGCCCGATGATCGTGACCGCGGCGGGCAAGGCCCGGGCGGACGGGTCACCGAACGACGTCGACCGTGAGTTCGTCGTGGCGTTCCTCGAAGAAGACGAGAATGTGAGCTGGTACCTGGAGGAGAACATCAATGCCCATGCGCTGGCCCCCAAGAAGGTTCCCCGCATGGTGGATTTCGCGGACATCCACTACCTCGCCAACCTCCGGGAGTCGATGAACGGATTCTCGTTCGGGAACCTCCAGGGGCTGACGATGAAGCAGGGTGACCGGGTGCGCTGGTACGTCTTCGCCAACTCGAATTTCGAAATGCACGCCCCGCACTGGCATGGCCAGACGGTGGTGGCGAATCACATGCGCACCGACGTGCTCAGCCTGACGACGATGGAAATGGTGACGGCGGATATGGTACCGGACAATCCGGGGACGTGGCTCTTCCATTGCCACGTGGCGCCGCATCAGCTGGCGGGGATGCTGGCGACGTTTAAAGTCGAATAACTCGGGAGTCGCGAAGAGCGAAGAGCCAAGAGGGACGACCTTTCTCGCTTCGCTCTTCGCGCTTCGCTACTCCCTCAAAGAACCAGATTGATCAACCGGTCCTGCACGTAGATCACCTTGCCCGGTTGTCCTCCGTCCACAAATTTGCTCACCACCGGGTCCCGGAGCGCGGCGGCCAGCACCATGCCCTCGGGCGCCCCGCGGGGCACCTGCACGCGTGAGCGGGTCTTTCCATTCACCTGCACGGGGATCTCCACACTCTGCTCAACGGTGAGCGCTTCGTCCCAGTCCGGCCAGGTGGAATCGAAAATCGACGTCGTCGCGCCGAGCCGCTCCCAGCACTCCTCCGCGAAATGGGGGGCGAAGGGAGCCAGCATCTGGACCATTTCCTTCACGATCCGCCGCTCGCTGCAGTTCGAGGCCCGCATGGCGTTGAGCAGCTCCATCATCGCCGCGATGGCGGTGTTGTAGGAGAGTGCTTCGAGCGCCTCGGTCACCCGCTTCTTGGTCTGGTTCCATTTCACCGCGATGCCCTGGTGGAGCTCGCTTCCGACCAGCGTCCGGCGCTCGGCCTGATCCACCAGCTCCCAGATCTTGTCGAGGAATCGGCGCGGACCGGCCAGCCCTTCGTCGCGGAAATCGCCGCCTTCCTCGTACGGACCCAGGAACATCAGGTAGGTGCGAAAGGTGTCGGCGCCCCACCGCGCGATGTACTGGTCGGGGACGACGACGTTGCCCTTCGACTTCGACATCTTGGAGCCATCCTTCACGATCGTTCCGTGGGCGCGGAATTTCCGGAACGGCTCCTCGAATTGGAGGCGCCCCTGGTCGTGGAGCACCATCGCGATGAAGCGGCTGTAGAGGAGGTGGAGCACGGCGTGCTCGTTCCCCCCGATGTAGCTCGCCACCGGGAGCCAGCGCCGGTTCCGGTCGTCGTGGAAGGGGCGGTCGTCGAATTCGGTCGCGAGGTAGCGGAGGTAATACCAGGCCGAATCGAGGAAGGTGTCCGACACGTCGGTTTCCCGCCGGGCGCTCCCGCCGCACTTGGGGCAGGGAACGACCGACCACGCCTCCTCCCGGGCCAGCGGTGAGACACCGGAATCATCGGGCCGGAAGTCCTCGATGATCGGCAACAACACCGGGAGATCGGCCTCCGGCACCGGCACCGTGCCGCAGGCCGCGCAGTAGATCATCGGGATCGGCGGCCCCCAGTACCGCTGGCGCGAGATGCACCAATCGTAGAGGCGGTACTGCACGACGCCTTTGCCCTTCTTCTCCTGCTCCAGCCACGCGGTAATGGCCGCGAGGCCTTCCGCGGCCGGCAGCTCGGAGAAGCGGCCCGAGTTGACCAGCCGGAATCCGTCGGTCTCGGTGGCGGCCTCCGGGAGGGGTGTCGCGCCGGTCTCTCCCCGCCCCGCGAGGACTCGGACGATGGGAAGCCGGTACCGCGTGGCGAAGGCGAAGTCCCGCTCGTCATGTCCGGGCACCGCCATGATCGCGCCGGTGCCGTACTCCATCAGGACATAATCGGCGATCCAGACCGGTATGCGCTCTCCGGTCGCGGGATTGACCGCATACCCGCCGGAGGCGACGCCGGTCTTTTCCTTGTCCCCCACCTTGCGCGCCACCACTCCCTTGGCCGCCGCGGCCTTCCGATAGGCGTCGACCGCGGCGCGCTCAGCCGTGGAGGTCAGCGCGTCGACGAGCGGATGCTCGGGGGCCAGCACCATGAACGTCGCGCCGAAGAGCGTGTCCGGCCGAGTGGTGAAGACCCGGAGCGGTCCGGCGTCGGTGGCGAATTCGATCTCGGCGCCCTCGCTCCGCCCGATCCAGTTCCGCTGCGCCGCCACCGTCGTGGCCGACCAATCCATCTTGGTCCGGTCGTCGAGATTCGTTAGGAGCCGCTCGGCGTAGTCGGTGATGCGGAAGAACCACTGCTCCAGCATCCGCTGCTCCACCTGGGTGCCGCACCGCTCGCAGGCGCCGTTGATGACCTGCTCGTTGGCCAGCACAGTCTTGTCTTTCGGGCACCAATTGACCGCCGCCTTCTTCTTGTAGGCGAGCCCCGCGTGGTAGAGCTGGAGGAAGAGCCACTGAGTCCACTTGTAGTACGCGGGATCGGTGGTGGAGAGCTCATGCCGCCAGTCGAACATCCCTCCCAGCTGCGAAAGCTGGCGGCGGAAATTCGCGATGTTCTGCGGGATGAGCTCGGCCGGGTGGGTGCCGATCTTGATGGCGAAGTTCTCGCTGTGGATACCGAACGCATCGTAGCCCATCGGCTCGAAGACCTGGTACCCCTGCAAACGCTTGAACCGGCCGTAGACATCGGCGCCGGTAAACGCGAAGAAATTGCCGACGTGCAGCCCTTCCGCGGAGGGATAGGGAAACATCATCAGGTTGTAGAAGGGGCGGGGCGCCCGGTCGAGGTCGGGCTGGTTGGTTCCCCGCTCGATCCATCGCGCCCGCCATTTTGCTTCGACCGCGTCGGGCCGGTAGTGGCCGTCGGTATGCTCGCTCATGGGGGAAATCTATACTATCCTTAGCCCCATGGCCCTCTTCCGAAATCCCTTGAGCCGGGCCGTCCAGGCCGGCGGTGCGGTCGCCACGATCGCGCTCACGCTGGTGGTCTGGTTCTTCGTTTCCGGTGCGGTGGACTGGCCGGTCGAGTATCAGCTCGCGGCCTTCGCGCTGCTCTGTCTGCTGATCATTTCGATTGCCCTCTCCTGGCTCGAGCGCACCATCATCCAGCCGCTGGCCGCGGTGACCGCGATCACGCTCCGGGTGGCTGACGGCGATCTCTCCGTCTCAAAAGACGAAATCAACCGGGTCGGCGGCGGCGCGGTCACCGATGGTCTCAACCGGATGGTGCGCGAGCTCAATGGTCTGGTCGGCGCCATCCGGGCCGCCGCCACCGATTCCGCCGCGCTCGCCGAGGAGATCTCCTCGGCCACCGAGCAGATGGTGTCTTCCACGCAGGAAGTCGCGGGGACCACGGCCGAGCTGACCGACCGCGCGATCGCGCAGGCGGCGCTGGTGCGCGGGGTGGCCGACGACGCGGCGCGGATTCTGGCGATCTCCGAGGGTGTCGCCGGAGGTGCCCTGCACGCCGTCGAGCGGAACGCCGCCCTCGCGGCGCTCGCCCGCTCCCATCGAGAGCGCCTCGGGGCCAGCGTGGAAGCGCTCGAGCGCCTGGCGGAGGAAGTCGCGCTCGGCACCGAGGAAGCCGAAGCGCTCAGCGAAGCCTCCAACGAGCTGGAGCGATTCGTGGATCAGGCGCGCACGGTCGCGAAGCAGACGCGCATCCTCGCGCTCAATGCGTCGATCGAGGCCGCGCGCGCGGGAGATGAAGGACACGGCTTCGCGACGGTGGCGGACGAGGTGCGGAAGCTCTCCGGCCAGGCATCGTCGGCCGCGACCGCGACCAGCGATACCGTCCGGGTCATTGCCGGACGGGTAACGACGGCACGGGAGCGGCTCCTTCGGCTGGGCCGTGGCGGGCTGCAGGCCCGCGATGCGGCGCGCGAAGCGGTCGAGGGGCTCCGGGTGGTCTCGATGGAAGCGGATGCGGTGGACGCCTGGACGCGCAACGTCTCCCATGCGGCGTCCGAGGTCCGTGAGCTGATCGATGGCATCGCGGGGCGCACCCGGGAGCTGGCGACCGGCACCGAGGATTTTGCGGCGGCAGCGGAACAGATCGCCGCGTCGACTCAGGAGCTCAACGCGTCGACCGAGGAAATCACGGCGTCGGCCCAGCACCTCGCCAACGCCGGCACGCATCTCACCGCGTCGGTCGGCAGCTTCCGGGGATAATCCCCGGCCGTCGGTTCAGAGCTTGAGCCGCCGGCGCAGGGCGCGCGCGATGAAGCGGAGGCGATCGGGCCAGGAGAGCCGGAGCAGCATCGTCTTCACGACACCGCGGGTGAACCAGGTTTTCTCCGCATAGTCGATCGCCGTATCCACCAGGACCGGCCGTCCCGCCAGTACCGTCGCGTGGGCCGCACGCACGACGTCATCCACCTCGTCATCCCGATCGAGACGCAGCCATTCGACGCCGACCGCCTCGGCGATACTTCCGGCGTGGTAGTCGGGGAGCTCGCTGGCCATGCGGCGCCCGAACGCGGTGGTCTGGAACTGCGCGATCTGGGCCAGCTCCCGGTCGCGCAGCACGATGACCGCCACGGGGATGCCGTGGCTCGCCGCGGTGAGCAGCTCGAGGCCGGTCATCAGAAAGGCTCCGTCGCCCGCGAGCGCGACGACCGGCGCGGCGGGCATCCCGAGCCGCGCACCCAGCGCCGCGGGGACCGAGTAGCCCATGCAGGAGTAATCCACCGGCGCGAGATACCGTCCTGGCCGGTCCAGCCGGAGGCATTCCATCGCGAGGAAGGTTCCGTTGCCGCTGTCGGTGGTGAAGATCGTCTCGGGGCCGAAGATCCGCTGGATCGCTTCGAGCAGCACGAAGGGTGACACCCGGCTTTCGCTCGCATGCGATTGCCAGCCGCGACGGACATCGGCATGACCGCTGGCGATGCGCTCGGCAATCGGAGTGCCGGGCGTTCGGACATCCGCGCCGCCGGAGGACCGGGCGAGCTCGGTAAGCAGCGCGGAGAGAAAATCCTTCGCATCGGCGGTGATGGCGAGCTCCGCCGAAAAATTCCGGCCATGTACCTCGGGATTGATGTCCACATGAATGAGCGGACCGGGGGGCGTGAATCCATAGCTCCCGGTTCCCACCTCGCTGAAGCGGCAACCGACCGCCAGCATCACGGTGCGCTCGGAGGCGAGCGCGCGGACGAACGGGGGAGCGGCCGCCCCGAGCCCGTTCCAGAGGAAAAGCGGATGCGATTCCGGGAAGACCCCTTTCCCCTGGATCGTCGTCGCGACGGGCAGGTCGAGGCGCTCCGCGAGCTCGAGCAGCTCGGCGCGGGCGCCCTGCGCCCCGAGTCCGACGTACAGGAGCGGGCGGGCGCCCGGCGCCGTCAGGAGTTTCGCGGCGCGAGCTACTTCGTCGGGTGAAGCGACGGGAGGCGAGGGTGTCGGAGGAGCTCGCCAGGTGCCGGGGTCGACCTCGTGGCGGGTCAGGTAGTGATCCACCGACACTTCGACCATCACCGGCCCCGGCGTTCCCGACCGCGCGAGCGCGCACGCCTGCCGAATGACGGTGTAGAGCTCGCTGCCGTTCTGCGGGCTGAACACACCCTTGGTGACCGGCCGGGCAATCGCGAGCTGGTCGATATCGTGCAGCTGATACGCATAATGGGCGATTCGCCGGATGCCGCATCCAAGCACCAGCATCGGCACGCCGTCCATGTAGGCTTCCGCGATGCCCGAGAGCGCGTGGGTGAGCCCCGCGCCGGGCACGATGTTCACGCAGCCAAGCGAGCCCGAGGCGCGCCAGAGGCCATCGGCCATGAAGCCGGCGCTCTGCTCGTCGGTGACGAGCACCGGGCGGATGACCGAGGCATCCGCGAGTGCGTCGTAGAGCTCGATGTTGTGGGTGCCGGGAATCCCGAACGTGAATCGTATCCCTTCGTCCTCCAGCGCCCGCACCACGATCTCGCCGCCCGTCAGCTTCATCGCGTTCCTGTGCTCGCAGGTTGGGGAGCGTGCCCGCTCGCGAGGTCGCCCAGCAGACCTTCAGCCACCCGGTCCGCCAGCGCCATGATTGTAAGGTACGGATTGATCTCGAGCGCGTCGGGAAAGAGACTCGCGTCGGCGACGCGAAGCCAGGGATGCCCATGCACCCGCCCGCGATCGTCCGTGACCGAGTCGGCAGCGCTCGATCCCATGGCGCACCCACCCATGAGGTGAGCCGCCGAGATGGAAATCTGCCCGGTCCGGAAGTGCCGGGCATGAATGCGTTCCTCGAGGTGCGTGGCTTCGGATCCCTCGACCAGGGGGGGATCGGCGGCGGGAGCGTGGACCCGCAGCGCGCCGGCCGCGAAGAAAATGCGCGCCGACGCGCGGGTGGCCCGGACCATGGATTCGATCACGGCGTCGGTGAACCGGTAGTGCACTACCGGCGCGCCATGCCGGTCCACGGTGACCCGGTTTCCCGGCGTCGCGTGGTCGCACGCGAGCACGAGAATCATCTGCAGCCGGGGGAAGGCGCGCATCAGGGCGCTATGCGGCGCGCCGAATCCGGTCAGGTTCTTGGCGGTGATGAACGGGAAGTACATGCAGGTCTCGAGAACGAAGCCTTCCTCTGCGGCCCGGTCCACGAACCAGCTCTTCGGATGTCCGACATCGTTCGTGATCGGAGCCGGATGCTCGCCGACGAGGATGTGGGCGGGGTGACAGGTAAAACCCTCCCCCGTCCGGCGGGGAAGTCCCGGCAATCCGCTCGCCAGCAGCAGCGGCAGCGTGCCCATCACCCCGCCCGCGAGCACCACCTGGCCGGCCTCGATCACATAAGGACCGGGCTCCCACTCCGGATCGGCGCCCTTCCCGCCGGCCGGACGCTCCGAGACCTCGACGTGCAGGCGGCGCTCCTCGATGCGGGTCACCATCGCACGAGTAACGACCTCGACGCCCAGTCGTTCCGCCTCGGGAAGCTGCACCCGGTTCGTCCCCTGCTTGGCATTGTTGGGACAGCCGAGATTGCAGAGACTCGATCCCCGGCAGCCTCGCAGGTTGAGCGGGAATTGCTCCGGGTGAAAGCCGGCCCGCGCGGCACCCTCGGCAAAGAGCCGGTTGTTGTCGTTCTGCCGGTCCGGTTCGAGCAGGCGCACGTTGTTCTGGTCGATGTATTTCCGGGACCGGCGAGCGATGTCATCCGGATCGATGCCCGCCACGCCCCAGGCGCGAATCACCCGCTGGGGCGCGATGAGCGAGGTGCCGGTATATACGAGCGTCGAGCCGCCGTACCCCCGGGCGAAGGCGAGCGTCATGGTCCCGTCGCTCGTCAGGAATCCTCCTCCGTCGGCATACAGCGCGCCGGCCATCTCGAGCTCCCGGCCGGAAAAGTCGCCATCCTGAAACCGGGGCCCGCGCTCGAGCACGAGCACACGCTTGCCCTGGGAAACCAGCGGCGCGAGCGCCAGCGCCGCCGTGCCTCCACCGGCGCCGGTCCCGACGACGGCAACGTCGCAGCGCTCGACTCTCATCGCCTGGCATCCCAGCCGGCGGGGTCCGCGCGATATCCGATCGCGCCGATGACGGAAGGCTGGGTATACCAGCCGAGCATGATCAGCGTCCGAAGTCCCCAGATGCCGCGCCGGATGAGGAGCAGGCGCGAGCGGGCGAGTGATTCGAGCAGCGCCGTGCGCCGGGGGGAGTCGAGCGCGGAGAATCGAGTCAGATGGCGGAGCCGCGCGGTGGCATCGAGCAGCAGAAGAAAGAGGCCGAGCTGCCGGCGCATCGTCGCAGGGCGGTCCGCCAGCGCCCGCTCGACACGCGCCTCGAGCTCCGCCCATTCGGCCGCGGAGGCGCCTGCGGTTTCGGGAATGAAGCTCGTGGCGAGAGCGCGGAGGGCGGAACGAAGCGACGGGGGCATAGCGGACGTCACGAACCGAAGCTAGCGCGAAGGGGATGCCCCCGGAAGCTGCTGGCGTCCCTCTGGCGCGCCGGGTACATTCAGCCCGTCCCTTCCCCATGGCGGTAGTTCCGCTTCCGTGCCCACCGAACTGCGCGACGACCTTCAGGCGACCCTCGGGTCGGGGTTTCATGTCACCCGCGAGCTGCCCGCGGGAGGCATGTCACGGGTCTTCGTCGCCCGCGAAGACCTGCTCCAGCGTGAAATCGTCGTCAAGCTTCTGCCGCCGGATCTCATGGCGGGGCTCAGTGTCGAGCGGTTCCGGATGGAAATCCACCATGCCGCCACCCTGCAGCATCCGCACATCGTGCCGGTGCTCGGCGCGGGGGTGATCGAGTACTCCGGCGGATCCCGCGGTCCGTACTACACGATGCCGCTCATTCGCGGCGACACGCTCCGGGCCCGGCTCCTCCGGGAGGGCCCGCTCCCGCAGGAGGAAGTCCGGCGCATTCTCTGCGACGTGGTGGACGCGCTCGCCCATGCGCACGATCACGGCATCGTGCACCGCGACATCAAGCCGGACAATATCTTTCTCGTCGGCAAGAGCGCGCTGGTGACGGATTTCGGCGTCTCCAAGGCGCTGATGCCAGCGCACCCCGACGGCCTGGTCACCGGAGTGGGAGTGACCCTCGGCACACCCGGATACATGGCCCCGGAGCAAGCCGCCGCCGAGCAGGATCTCGACCATCGGGCGGACATCTATTCCGTCGGCGTCGTGGCGTACGAGCTCCTCACCGGGCTTCGCCCGTTCAACGGGCCCACCATTCAGAAGCTGCTGGTGGCGCAGGCGGTCGAGACGCCGGTGCCGATTCAGGAGCGCCAGCCCTCGGTCCATCCCGCCCTGGCGGCGATCGTCATGCGCTGTCTCGAAAAGCGGCCCGACGATCGATACGAGAGCGCGCACGCGCTCATGCTGGCGCTGGAGCAGCTTCCCAGCGGAAACCATACCGCCGTCTTCCCCGTCCCGCGCAGACCGGCGCGCTGGCGTACCCTCATGCCCGCCATCGCGGCCATCGCGGCCGTCGCGCTCACCGCGCTGGTGGTCTGGCGGCTGGCGCGGCGTGGGGATGATGGCCCGCGGGCGCCCGGCGGGCAGATTGCATCGGTGGCGGTGCTTCCGCCGGAATACTTCCGGCCCGACTCGGCCGTCGCGGGAACCCTGGCCGATCTGGTGGATCACATCAGCAACAATCTGAGCCGGGTCGAAGGGCTCAAGGTGGTGAACTACATGTCGGTGGGCGCCTTCCTCCGGCGCGGCAGCACTCCGACGCTCAAGGAAATCGGTGAAGCGCTCGGCGTGCAGTACTTCGTGCTCTTCGTGCCGCGCCGGAGCGGACGAGGGGCGGAGGTCGCCGTGCAGCTGATCGCCGCCGCGACGCAGGCGCAGCTCTGGGTCGCCAGCTACACTCCCGATTCGACGAACTTCGAGGATATCGACGCGGACGTCGTCTCGCGGGTAACCCACGCGCTGCTCGGGGCGGGGACCACGCTGCCGCGGGATACCTACGCCGCGCGAGCGCGCCGGGAGGGGGCGCACGGAGAGTACCTGGCGGGGCAGCGCGCCCTTCGCCGGCGCACGCCCGAGGGAGTCGCCGAAGCGATCCGCCATTTCGAAAGTGCCGTCGCGCTCGACTCGGGTCATGCCGAAGCCATCGGCCGGCTCGCCACGGCGCTGGCGCTGCAGCTGAGCTACGGGTACCGAACAACGATGCCGAGCTACCCGACCGCCGCCCGGGCCCTCACGCTCGCGGAACGGGCCATCAGCCTCGATCCGGCGCGCGGCGACCCGGTGGCCTTCCGCGCCTACATCGAATACCTGGCGTATGCTCCGCTGGAAACAGTGCGCGCCGATTTCGACCGTGCCATCGCCATGCGGCCGTCGGAGGCGGATGTGGCGGGGTGGCATGCGCTCATGCTGCTGCGCCAGGGAGAGATCGACCGCTCACTCCAGGAATCGCAGCGCGCGCTGGAGCTGGACCCGCTTTCCTCCGCGCGTCACCTGACGCTGGCGCTCGCGGCGCTCGGCGCACGCCGGTACAACCGCGCGGCCGACGCGGCGCGGCGCACGCTGGAGACGGAACCGAGCCTCCGGCGCCCGAGGCAGGTGGAAGCACTGGCGCTCCTGCTGCAAAAGCGGGCGGCGGAATGCGCCACCATGGATCTGTGGCCCTACGTCGGCGTCAAGGCGCTCTGTCTGCGCGAAGTGGGCAGGGAGGCTGAGGCGGCGCGCCTCATCGATTCGCTCCGTCGTATCGCGGATGCGCCGGCTGACGCCGGAACCGTCTATTCCGACGTGGTGCTCGCCCAGGAGCTGGCGACCTACTACGCCTGGCTGGGGGACGGCGACCAGACGCTGAAGTACGTGCGCCTCGCCTTCGAACGCTCGCCGGTCGGCATCGACCAGCGTCTCATCCAATCGGGGCTGTTCGACAAGGTGCGCAAGACGGCGGGATTCGAAGCCGAGCTGCGCCGCCTGCAGGAGGGGACCTGGCCCCGGGTGCTCGAGCAGCGGCAGCGGCTGGAGACGTCGGATGGCGCGGTGCCGTTTGCCGTTCGTCCAGCCCAACGATTTCCGGTGATCTGAGTCATGGCGGAAACTCCGGCGGGAAAGAAGCCGCGCCGCCCGCGGAAGAAGAAGGAGGTCGAGCCGCGCGGGCTCACCGCGCGCCAGGCCGGAGGCGGGGTGCCCCCGGCGCCGATCATGCGCCTCATGGAGGCGATCGAGGCGGACGGCGGCGCCGTGGTCGGGCCGTACCGCGAACCGCTGGGCGGACTCTGGCAGGTCTTCGCCGCGCTGCCGCTCGAGCGCGTCGAGCCGACCCCCTACCAGCGGGACCTGTCCGAACCCCACGTCGTCCGGCTCGCGCTCGCGATGGAAAAGCTCGGGCGGTACGTGGACCCGATCATCGTCGTCCGCAGCGACGAGGGAAAGTACTGGACCCCGAACGGCCACCACCGGCTGGCCGCGCTGCGCTCGATGGGGGTGCGATCGGTCGTGGCGCTCGTGGTGCCGGAACCCGAGGTGGCACACCGGATTCTGGTGCTCAACACCGAGAAGGCGCACAACGTCCGGGAGCGGGCGATGGAAGTGATCCGGCTGGCTGAGGCGCTCGCCGGCATGGACGACCGCCCCGAACGGGAGTACGCCACGGAATTCGAAGAGCCCGCGCTGCTCACGCTCGGCCTCT
>Ga0070704_100000469_pt1 | contig 19008 bp, 16 predicted proteins | sample KBSK5252metaG_FD_65467 | JGI IMG/M metagenome (GOLD analysis project Ga0070704, IMG submission 65467) | Corn, switchgrass and miscanthus rhizosphere microbial communities from Kellogg Biological Station, Michigan, USA - KBS K5-25-2 metaG | ecosystem: Host-associated > Plants > Roots >...
ATGACCTCGGAGCCCATGTGCCTTACTGTCCTTACTCACGTGCGTAAGGACACTTAGGCACACGCCGCCGACCGCTCTGGCAAGCTCACCACGCCGCAGTCGCGGGCGGACGCTTACCCTGAGGCGGACGGGCGCCGTCGTGCATTTGCCGATCAATCGAAAGGGAATCGGGTCCGGCGATCGTACCGGGCAAGCCAGCATTCGTGCAGCGGCGGGGGCGAGGCCATGGCAGGGGAGCCCTCGCAAACACTACGTGGCCGATCCTCTCGATCGACGCCCGCATCTAGACCGAGGCAGCCTCGGACGAACAAACGGACATGCGGTATCCAACCCGCGCATCAGAGCTTGATCACCGACGTCTTCGGGCCTCGCCTCCGCCACTGCACAATCCATCCAAAACATCACACGCCACATCGCAAGGTCCGGCGTCGACAGCGCACGAGTGGAGTGCTTGACTTGGGACATCAGAGTGTTCTGACTCATTTATTTGGTACCCTCGACTGTTGGAGGGCTTGGCGGGCGCGGGCATTCTTGGCGAGTATGGTATCGGCATTGGCCGTCCACTTGAAGGTTTTCGGCTTGCTGTTGCGGGCGGCGATCCAGGCTTCGATGGCCGCCTCCAGCTCGGCGACGCTCTTGAAGACACCACGCCGGGTACGTTGGCGGGTGATCTCGGCGGACAGGCGTTCGACCAGGCGCGCACAAGCGTCGATCACCTAGTCCCGCCGAGCGGCCCTCGCCGTTCAGCCGGTGGCCGGCGTGGGTTGCAGTCGGGGCCGTTGCGGTCGGAGGCCTGCTGCTGGTGTTAAGCCTGCAGCACTTGGCAGTCGGCGTTATGGCTATCACGGGGTGTGGGTGGTGGGAGGGCATCCTCCTCGGCATCGGCATCGACCTCGGCCTGGTTATCACGGAGTGCGCGGCGATCGTCGCGAGCCCCGCGGTAGCTAAGTCGATCCGCGGATACGTCTGGGCGATGATCTCATCGACCCTGGCGCTGTCCGCGGGCCTGAATAGCTGGGCGTTCGCTCAGCATTCAAGCGGCGTGATGGTCTACGCCTCCTGCGCCTTCGGCTTCTTCGTGCCCCTGATGGTCTTTGGCTTGTCCAAGGTCGCCATCGCACTCACGTCTCGCCACTGATCCCACCCCTGCCCGGCTCCGGCCCGGCGGGGTTTTTTGCTGCCACGGGGGCTCGGTCCAGCCGAGGTTACATCTTCGTAAGTGACTGGAACCGTCCTGGTCCGGCATCGTTTTCGATATCAGAAGCGAGCCTTCCCCCGGCTCGCTAGCCGGATCGTCCTCCCTCTTCGGCCCGGCTGCTTTTCGGAGCGGTGCGTCCTCCCCCGGCGCATCGCTCCATTCTTTTGGGGCGTACTGGATGTCCCCGGTGCGACCTCCTGCCGGTGGCCTAGGCGACCGGGGGGCCGACCATCATGTCAAGGGTGGATGATGGGTTGCAATATGACGTAAGCCACGAATAGGCATATTGCCGCGAGCACGATGACCCACGCTGCCCACGGCATCGACAGTGCAGTCGGCGGCTGCCGCCTACGGCGGTCGGAGCCCTTCGGCATGACTTCCCTCGCTTACGACGCTCAGCCGTGCGTCGTCCTATATTGTGGCAAGCCGTCGAGTGCCACGACGTGCTTTGGATCGCCAAATTGCCGTCGCGCACACGGTGAAGGTTACGCCGGCTCGGGGGCCTCTACCAGTCCGAGGAATCCAAGGCGAGTGCGTCCCAATCGAGGCGGGTAATCTGCTCGAGAACCGATGGCCCAATCGGCAGCGCAAAGTCGCTTTGGAACCAAACAATAGTCAGCTCCGAATAATCCAGCGCCCCCCCGATTGGGTCCGATCGAAAGCGACCTACGCATGAGACGCTGGGAAGACTGGCGGGCGAACCATGTCCGATCGTCGCGCCGCCTCCGAGATCGATCGGCGTTTCCACCGGGGCCACAAGATAGACCGCATGGCCCTTTGCCTGCTGTTCGGCGACGAGAGCATCCATGTGGCGCTTGTTCATACTTGTCGTGGGCACACCCTCAAGGAGCCCTTCGTTTGTCAATTTCTGGGTCAGATCACAAAGTCGCAATTCGCGACCCGTGCCCAACGTGATTGTGCTCGCTTTCGTCACGTATTCCGCGCTCCATCTGAGCCTGCAGAACTCTAGCAACTCCCATAGAGCCGCCGCGCTCGCAAGCCGAGCTACTTGGGATGGCTGGCGCACCGACCGTTGCAAAAACTCGCAAAGTCGGAACGCCTGGCCGCCTGCCGGCCCTCGGACAGCAGCTCGGTGAGACAAGCAGGATCGCGGCAGACCAGAGGGTCCGCCCACACCTACCACAACAGCGTGAGCGCGTCGGGCGCCACGCCGAAGGTTGCCGGCAGCTGGCCGGAGAGTTCTCCGTCGGCCTCGATCAGCACGGTTCGCCCGTCGGCCGGCCGCACCGACAGGGAGCGGCAGCGCATGGCCCTGATCGACGGATGCGATAGGTGTTTGCCCGAGTAGACAAGGCGCATTTCGGTCAGGCGAACGGGCGGTTTCTGGCGCTGAACGATAACCTCCAGCTGCCCGTCGGCCGGGTCGGCAAGCGGAGCGATCTTCATGCCGCCGGCGAAGTAGCGGCAGTTGGCCACCGCCGTGACCGATATGCACTCCTCGATGGGCTCGCCCTCGTCCAATTGGAGCAGCACGCGCCGGCCCTCGAACCGCCGCAGCTCGCGCCAGCTGTGAATGAAGAAGGCCGCGCGTGCGCCGAACATCCGGGTCAGTCGCGCGCGCTCGACAGCGTCGATGACCGCACCGGACAGGCCGAAGCTGGCTATGTTGACGAACCATCGCGACGCCTTTCCGCCATCGTGGCCGACGAAGTCGACGCGACCCAGGTCGATGCGCCGCCGCCGGTTCTCGGCGAGCCGTGTCAACGAGGCGTCTGGCCCCGCGCCCACGCCGAACATGCGCGCGAGGTCATTGCCGGTCCCACAGGCAACGATGCCCAAAGCCGTGTCCGGTGCGGGCGGGTTGGGGCCGTTGCAGAGGCCGTTCACGGCCTCGCTGATGGTGCCATCGCCGCCTACGGCGATCACGCAAGAGGCCCCGTCCGCAACAGCGCGCCGGACTAGGCGAATGGCGTCACCACGGGCACCTGTGGTTGCCATCTCGAAGGGGCCGATAATGCTGCGCAATTGGCCGGCCAATCGCGGCCAGGCGCGACGCATGCGCCCCCGGCCCGCATTGGGATTGAGGACCACGAACGGCTTCATATAGGCCCCCGACGAGGATGGTGCCCCAGCCTACACCGCGGCCCAGCGCCGACAACCTCTCGTGCGGAAAGCCGACGATTGGCGAGATCGCCGCTCATGGCCGTTGACCGCGGTTCCACGACGCTTCAAGGGTTCCATCCGATGGAAGTTCCTTGTGTCTTCAAGAGTATATGGAAATGACGTTGAAACCTGATGTTCGGTCCATCGGCCATACTGTTGAAACTACGCGTATCCAAGTCACGGCCGGCAGAGAACGTCGCCGTAGGGACCAATCCGTTCTGCAGATTTGCGACTGCCGCGTTTGCAGGGTACCCTCAATTCTCGACCACTGCGGTCAAGAAGTCTGCGGATAACCGAAGCGGAGGATTGCCCATGTCCAACGGTCTCATTCGCGCGGCAAGCGTTGTAGCGATAGCTTTCGTTGCTTGCCTAGGGTGGAGTGCAAAGTCGCAAACACCGCCAGCCGTGACGCAAGGAGCGACCGACATCAAGCGGACGATCCTGCAGAAGTTCGATGTGCCTGGCTCCAACTACGAGACCATAGTCGCGCTGGTCGAGATCGCACCTAACGGCGTGGTTGGCAAGCATACGCACTTCGGCATCGACAGCGGTGTTTTGCAATCCGGCCAACTTTCGTTGACGGCCGAAGGTCGCCCAGAGCAAGTCGCGAAGGCTGGCGACAGTTGGCAAGTCCCGCCGAATACGGTGCATTGGGGCAAGGCGGGACCTGAGGGCGCGAAGATCGTCAACACGTACGTGGTCGAGAAGGGCAAGCCCCTGGCCACACCGGTTCCCTAGCTGGCCAAAGCTCACCCGGCCTGCACTGCCGTGCCCGCCAGTTCGTTGTGCTCTCGCGCGGCTCGCAGGCCGCCAATGCAGCCGCGTTTGCATAACCGCTGGCGTTCGATAAATTCTGTTAGCGGGCGCTCAGTTCGCGCTGTGATCGGCCAGGATCTTCATCGTCCTCGCAGTGATCGGCGCAGCCACGGGCCGGCATGCCTATCTCTCTAACTCTCACGTCTTCTTGATGTGGATGCTGGGCACCTCGGCGATGCTGTTGGCGGTCGGCTATCTTGTTTTGCGACCCGTGGCACGACCTGATCGTTTCACCGACACCGGTGGCGCGTAGCTCTGGCTTCTGCGTACGCTTTTGTTGCAACCGCTCGGGTCTCAAAGTGGCACGTCCTACCCGTGCCGGTAGCCGCGAGATCCCGTCCGGTTACAGGGTAACATTAGCCGTGCCGCGGCTGCCGGACCGGGGGAAGATGACCCATATTCTCCGTGTTGCCCCGACGCCATTGTTTGGTTCTCGCTCGGCTCTTGCGAGATCGCAAGGGCCGCGGGAGGCCCGTGTAGTGGCCAAGGATTCAGTACAACCCGTTCGGTTTAAGGTTAAGCGGACGAGCAGCAACTTGGCGCGTTCGCGGCGCTTGCACAGAAGAGTTCCCGCCGTGGTAGTCGCCGAGCGGAGCGGAGAACAGGAGGGCAACTGTCCGGGCTCCGATAGGTGGGGTATAGTCATCTGAGGTCGACGGCCGCAAACGAGTGGAGTTCAGCGCTGAGACTGGGAGAACAGCTCAATACGACCGAACCCAACGGCAAGGTGCGACCCAACGCCTTGGGTGCCGTCGACGGCTTGCCCGTGGAAGCAATCGGGGCACTTCCTGCCGCGATCTACATGACGGATTCTGAGGGGCGCCTCACTTTCTACAACGAGGCTGCGGCCGAGCTTTGGGGGTGTCACCCCGAACTTGGAGAGAGCAAGTTCTGCGGGTCCTGGAAGCTCTATTGGCCGGATGGCACGCCCCTGCCGCACGACGAGTGCCCGATGGCGATGACACTCCGTCAAAAGCGACCCATCCGTGGCATGGAGGCAGTAGCCGAGCGCCCCGACGGTACGCGGGTTCCTTTCATTCCCTATCCGACACCGCTGTTTGATGCAAACGGGAAATTGACCGGCGCTGTCAACTTGCTCGTCGATATCACCGACCGCAGACAGGCAGAAAACGAGAAACAGCGTCTCGCAGCCATTGTCACTTCCTCTGAGGATGCCATTGTCAGCGAAGACCTCAATGGCCTTGTGACAACCTGGAACCCCGGCGCGGAGCGGGTATTCGGCTACTCTGCGGAGGAAATGATCGGTAAGTCCATCACGCTGCTCATTCCCGCTCACCTTCTGCAAGAGGAGACTATAATTCTTGAGCAGATCGCCCGCGGCGAACCCGTCGATCACTTCGAGACAAGTCGCGTGCGCAAGGACGGCACCTTGGTAAAGATCTCTCTTTCAGTCTCGCCGATCAGGAACTTGCAGGGCCGGGTAATCGGCGGATCGAAGATCGCGCGCGACATCACCAAGCGCAAGGAAGCCGAGTTGGCACTCGCCGAGCGCGAGGCTCAACTCGCGCTCGCTGGGAAAGCAGCCCGCGTAGGCAGCTTCGTCGTCGACTACGCCACGCTACTGATCCAGGCCTCACCGGGCTTTGCTGCCATTCACGGCTTGGCGGAGGAGGCCCAAGAGTTGACTTGCGAGGAATGGCGAGCCCATCTGCTTCCTGACGATGTCGCGCGCTTTGAAGCTCTCCGCAGCCGAGTATTCGCTGAGCAACGCCGCGAGCTTAACATGGAGTATCGCATCGTCGGCACGGACGGCAAAGCGCGGTGGATCGAGTCGCGCGGCCTCGTTTCCTACGACAGCGACGGACGCCCAGCGCGTTTGGTCGGCGTCCACATTGATATTACGGAGCGCAAGCAGGCAGAGGATAGGCTGCAAGAGAGTGAGCGCAAACTGCGCGACCTGCTCGGAGCGTTACCGGCTGCCATCTACGTGACGGATGCAGAGGGGCACATAATCTATTGCAACCAGAGCGCCGTCGATCTGTGGGGAACAGAGCCCGTTCTCGGGAAGGATAGGTGGAACGACTTGACCAAGTTCTTTCATGCCGACGGTTCCCCGATGGGCTTGGCAGACTGCCCAACCGAGATCGCATTGAAACAAGGTCGGATCGCTCGGGGACAAGAAGCGATCATCGAGCGCAATGACGGCACGCGCATCCCGATCATCCCTTATCCCACACCCTTACGCAATGGGACCGGCGCGATCGTTGGTGTCGTGAACATGACTGTCGACATCAGCGAGCGCAAGGAGGCGGAGCTGGCCTTGGCTGAACGCAGTATTCAGCTCGCTCTGGCGGGAAAAGCAGCTCTCGTTGGCAGTTACGCGTACGACACCGACACGGAGATCATGCAGATTTCTGAGGGCTACGCGGCCATCCACGGCTTCCCTGAAGGGACTACCGAGATAGCACGCAACAAATGCTTGGCGGGCGTACATCCCGGCGACATAGGGCGAGTGGAGCAGTTCCGCAGCGATGCGTTCCGAGCGTCCCGGCGCGAATATAGCGTGGAGTACCGAATTATTCGTGCTGGCGGCGAGATGTGTTGGGTCGAGACGCGCTGTTTCATTGCCTACGGCGGCGAAGGACGCCCGCGCCGAGTCGTCGGGGTCAGCATTGACATAACTGAGCGGAAACGGGTGGAGGAGCAGCAAGGCAAGCTGGTTGCCGAGCTCGACCATCGCGTCAAGAATGTGCTCGCGACCGTCCAGGCCGTCGCCGCCCAGACAATGCAAGCGAGCAGCTCGATGGAGCACTTCGTAGCTGCGCTCGATGGCCGCATTCGATCGATGGGGTCAACACATGAGCTTCTAAGCCACCGGCGATGGCTGGGGATACCGCTGGCGGAACTGGTGGAACGGGAACTGGCGCCTTACGCGACAGGCTCCAATACGGAATTCAGCGGCCCTGAAGTGATCCTGAGTGCAGAGGCGGGCCAGGCAATGGCCACGGTGCTGCACGAGCTGGTCACCAACGCTGCCAAGCACGGTGCCCTTTCCGTCCCGCCTGGGCGGGTGTCAGTCGATTGGCGTTCACCCCACAACGGGAGCGCGAGCGGCCGGCTGGTCCTCGCATGGCGGGAGACCGGCGGGCCCTTGGTCGTTCCTCGGAACAAATCTGGCTATGGCCTGGACGTGGTTCGCAGCGTGATCCCGTATGAACTCGGCGGGACGGTTGACCACGTGCTTGCTCCCGAGGGAGCCAGATGCCGAATAGAAATTCCCCTCGCTCATCTAAGAGCCGGCAGCTCGCAAACCAATAAATCCGCGTCAACCGGGTCATCCCTCCACCCGACGCGGGGCTGAAGCGCAACACCTGCACTGCCGTCAGCGTCACAGGACGACGCTTGCGGTCGAGGCATCCGCCCATTGTTGAATGTGAATAGTCGAAACTTCTGAATGTGGCACCAACTCACCGTTCGTTGCGCTGCAGCGATTCCGTCAGGTTCCGAAGGCACGTACTCCGTCTTCGCCGACCACCAGGCACGCGTAATCATGACCCAACTGAGACGTAGTCGCTCGTAGCGCCAGGGCTGCTGCAGTACCTGCGCCATCGAAAGCAGCAAAGCCGCAGTTCAACTCGTGAAGGTCTTCTTCCCTGCGCGCCGAGCGTGTTATACTGGTGTCGTGCCGCCCACGCTCACGAAGAGAAAGGCGCTCGCGCTCCGGCTGATGTCTGAGACCGGGATCGATCTTAGCGAGTGCGATCGCGAGCCGATCCACGTGCCGGGCTCGATCCAGCCGCACGGAGTCCTGCTGGTTGCGGAGCGACGCAGCCTGCGCATCCTGCAGGTGGCGGGAGAGACCGACCGCATGCTCGGTCGCGGCATCGGCACGATCCTGGACCACACGCTTGGGGAGCTTCTTGGATCGCAGGCGGCCGCGCTCGTGGCCTCCGCTCAGGCCGCTTCGGAACCTGTCTATTTGGGATCGGTTGTCATCGCAGGCGCCGAGCTGTGCTTGACGGCTCATGATCGCGAGGGTGTGCGCATCCTGGAGATCGAGCCGAGTTCTCCGCTGCCCCAGAGCACGGCGGAGGTGATGGCTCAGGCGCGCAAGGCCGCAGCGCAGTTCGCCCGGGCACACGTCCACGCCGAGCTGCTGGAGAGCGCCGCGCGCGAGGCTCGCCGCCTCACGGGCTTCGACCGCGTCATGATCTACCGCTTCCTGCACGATGGTTCGGGATCCGTGGCGGCCGAGGACCGGGCAGATGCGCTCCCGCCGTTCCTCAACCACCGCTATCCCGCCTCGGACATTCCCAAGCAGGCTCGGGAGCTCTACTTGCGAAACCCGATCCGCGTGATCCCAGATGTGAGCTACACGCCGGCTCCCCTTGTCCCAACGCTGAATCCGGCCACCAGGGCGCCGCTTGACATGAGTGAGTGCACGCTGCGGAGCGTTTCGCCGATTCACGTTCAATACCTCAAGAACATGAACGTCTCGGCATCCATGTCGGTCTCCATCGTCATCGATGGAGCTTTGTGGGGCCTGATGGCTTTCCACCACAGGACGCCAAAGCTGGTTCCCTATGAGTTGCGCGAGATGTGCAAGCATCTGGGCGAGCTTCTGAGCCAGCAGGTCAAGGCGCGCGAGGACGCCGAGGCTCACCGGCAGATGCTAAACCTTGCCGCGCGCCGCGAGAGGCTATCGGCGATCTTGTCGAAGGTCAGCTCCATCGGTCAGGCGCTTCTTGAGGACCTACCCGAGCTTGGAGGTGCCCTTCCAGCCGATGGCGCCGCCGTCGTGCTTGGCGACAAAATTGCGGTAACGCAGCGCGCGCCTTCCCAGGCGCAGGTGCGCGAGCTGGTCGCCTGGCTCCTGGATGGAGCGCAATCCGATGTCCTCGAGACCCGCAGCCTGGTCCGCCATTACGCTCAGGCGGCGAGCTACGCGCGCGAGGCCAGCGGCCTCATCGCTGTCGTCGTATCCCCGTCAGAGCCGCTCGTTCTCCTGTGGTTTCGTGCCGAGCAGCTCGAGACGATCAATTGGGCAGGGAACCCCCACAAGCCGGCAGAGCCCGGCACGGCCTTCGGCAAACTGAACCCGAGGAAGTCGTTCGAAATCTGGAAGGAAACGGTTCACAACCAGTCCGAGCCCTGGTCGGCTGTCGAGGTCGATGCCGCGCGCACTCTTGGACGCTCGGTCCTCGATCTCCTGCAAACGCAGAAGCTGAGGGAGATGAACGCAAAGCTGCGCAAGGCGTTGTCGGATAAGGAGGTACTGCTCCACCAGAAGGACCTCCTCATGCAGGAGGTCAACCATCGCGTTCAGAACAGCCTCCAGCTGGTCAATGCGATGTTGGCCCTTCAGGCACAGGAGGCTGGGGACGCCGGGCTCAGGGCGCAGTTCGACTTGGTGAGCGATCGCATCATGGCGATCGCGATGGTGCACCGACGCCTCTGGCAGGCCGATCACATCCAGAGCGTCGATTTCACATTTTACATACAGGAGCTGCGCGACGGCCTGATAGAAACCTGGGGACCGGAATGGCGCGGCCAAGTCACCGTTCACGGCCAGCCCTTTCTCGTGCCGACCGATATCGCGGTCGTGCTGGCCCTTGTGGTCATCGAGCTGCTTATGAACGCCGTGAAATATGCATACGGCGGAAGACCGGGTCCGATAGAGGTGAGGATCGAGCAGGCTCCCCCTGGTCTGCGTGTCATCGTGAAAGACCAGGGCGTCGGCATGGCGGCCGGGCACTCCGAGCAAGGCTTGGGATCACGCCTTACCAGGGGGTTGATTGACCAGCTCGGTGGGGAGTTGAAGGTCGACAGCAGTGCGCAAGGAACCTCGGTCGTCCTTAGCGTGCCCCTTGCGTCGCCCGGTGAGAAGGAATGAGCCTGCTCCAGCGATTGAAAAGCGAGACGGCGGAAGCCCATGAGCGGATCGAAGAAGCCTTCGATCTCGAAGCGGTAACGCACTCAATGTCGGCCTACCGCACCCTCCTCGGCCGGCTCTATGGCTTTCATGCAGTCTGGGAGCCACTCGCAGAGGTGGCGCTCGCTGATCCGGGATTTTTCCGCCAGCGGCGAAAGGTTGCGTTTCTCAAGACCGACCTGCGCGGTCTTGGAATGGGCAGCGATGCAATCGCCCGGCTGCCCCTGTGCGATCCGACCGTGACCATGCGGACCCCGGCGGAAGCCTGGGGATCTATGTATGTCGTCGAGGGGTCTACGCTTGGGGGTGTTCCCATCGCGCGTCATGTGCAACGCCGCCTTGGCCTGAGCTGCCACAACGGATGTCTCTACTTCCGCTGCTACGGCCCGGATGTCAGGCCGATGTGGGTCTCTTTCGGAGGCCGCCTTCTCGCTCGTTGCGGTCCAGCCGACCACGATGCTGTCGTGGCAGCGGCGCGCCGCACGTTTGAAATGCTCCATATTTGGCTCTGTGGTCGGTGACGCTTACGAAGAGAGTGCGCTCTGGTTTCGTCAGGTTCTGGCACTCTTGCCCCGTGCCGGCATCAGCTCTCACGTCAGAGTACAGTGATACATCCCCCGCGCCGAGGCCGGCGCCGGACCGGGGGAAGACCCTGAAGGGGAGTCGACCACCCGATTCTTGCCCTGACGTGCAACAAACGGCAGTCGTTGTGTGATAAGGGTGCCGGTCGCGTCGGGGGCACATGGAACAGTGCGAATTCATCACGCTTATCAGCGAGGGAGTAGGACCTTGCAACAGCCACCCCATCATCATCTTGCGCAACTGAACATCGGTCGCTTCCGCTACGAGGTCGACGATAGGCGCATGGCGGATTTCACCAACAATCTCGCTCTGGTGAATGGCTTGGCCGAGCACAGCGCTGGTTTCATATGGCGCTATATTGACGAGAGCGGCAATTCGACTGCAACGCGCCCTTACGCCGATCCGCGCATTGCCATCAATCTATCGGTTTGGGAGACCGTAGAAGCGCTCGAACGCTTCGTTTATCTGACCCTGCACAAGCGCTTCTATGGCCGACGCTCAGAATGGTTCGAGCACTTCGAGGGGCCGTATCTCGTGATGTGGTGGGTGCCTGCCGGCCACCGGCCCAGCGTCGACGAGGCGGTTGCGCGGCTCGATCACCTGAAAGAGCACGGCACGAGCGACTATGCCTTCGATTGGCAAACGGCATCTGCACAACTTTGGAAGACGGCGCGCTGTGCGCCCGCAGGACGGGTGGCGTAGTATGAGCGGTGTCGAGAAAAGCATAGTGGAGGAAGTCAATGATCGAGCTTGATCGCCGTGGTTTGTTGACTGGAGCCGCTGCGGTCGCTGGCACGGCGACGTTCGCACCGTTCTCCACAACGCCCGCACGCAGTGCAGCGCCTCTTGTCGGCACCCAGAATGCCGGGTGGTATCGTTACAAAGTCGGTACGCACGAAGTTACGGTGGTGACCGACGGTGCCACCCGTTTCAGGTTCCCGGACGGCTTCGTCGTCAACAAAACACGCGAGGAAGTGAACGAGGGGCTGAAAGCTGCCGCCTTCATGCAAGCGGCCCCGGACGAGTACGTCACCCCATACACGCCGATCGTCGTGAATACCGGGGCCAAGCTGGTGGTGATGGATACCGGCACGGGAGAAGCCAATTTCGAGCGCAGCAAGGGGTTGACCGGTCAGTTCCAGAACAACCTCCAGGCCGCGGGCATCGATCGCAAACAGGTCGACGTGGTCATCATCTCCCATTTCCATGGCGACCATATCAATGGCCTGCTGACGGCCGACAACAAGGCAGCCTTCCCCAACGCCGAAATCCTGGTTCCGGAGACGGAGTGGCTCTACTTCATGGATGATGCGGAGATGGCTAAGCAGACAAGCGAGCGCATGAAGACAGTGTTCGCGGGGGTTCGCCGCGTGTTCGATGCGCTCGGCCGCAAGGTCACGCGGTATCAACCGGACAAGGAGCTGGCGCCGGGCATCACTTCGCTCGCGACCCACGGCCACACGCCCGGGCACAACTCGTTCGTTATCGCCTCCGGCACCGACAAGGTTTTCGTGCAGGCGGACGTCACGCACACACCCGTGTTCGTGCGCAATCCGGGTTGGCACGCGATGTACGACCAGGACCCCAACATGGCGGAGGCGACGCGCCGCAAAATTTACGACATGCTGGCCAGCGAGCGCATGATGGTGCAGGGCTTCCACTATCCCTTCCCGTCGCGGGCCTATATCGAGAAAACCCCGACCGGATACCGCGAAACCATGGTTGCCTGGAGCCCGGCGATCTGAGTTCCGACAGATCAGGCACGAAGGCCACCCCTGGAGGTGGTCTTCCTTTTCTTCGGCCTCGACGGGACTTTGATGCTTGCCCTGCTTGCGCGACAGTCATCGCAGGTTCCCCAGCTGGTTGCGTTCCTGTCCGACTAGGTTACGCGGGCCTTCAATGGCCACTCGTCCGAGAGATCGTGCATCGTTAGGGTAGCGCCAAGGGGTACTCGGCGACGTACAGGACTGGCGACAGCGCATCGGAGTCGTGATCGCGGGCAGCTGCTGAATCGGCGGACGCCGACACGGAATGCCGCACATGCTCACGGCAAATCCTGGCACGAGACTTCCGGACGTTCACGGAGCACCGACTGGAGCAAGTCGGCTGCGAACCTGACGCGTTCCACTTGCGTTCTTAGACTTGCAGCTTCCGGGTGCAGTTCCTCCGTCGTCGGGGCGTGCCTTCGAGGCGAAGGTCTGACCCAAGGCGGACCAACGCCGTTTTGCACTATACCGAGTTGCATCGTAGGGCTAAGTCACTCCACAGTCGCCGCCAGCGCACTTGTCGCACGACGAATTGGGAGCGTCGGCATGAGCAGGTACCCCATCAGCAACGCCGATCCCGACGAAGAACGTCGCCTCACTTTGCTCGAGTCGTTATCCGCTCCGGGTACAATTCAAAGATTAAGCAAGCTGGGCGTCGGACCGGGATGGCGTTGCCTCGAAGTGGGCGCCGGCCACGGTTCAATTGCGAAATGGCTCTGTGAAAAGGTTGGAAATACAGGCTCGGTCGTGGCCACCGACATCGACACCCGGTTTCTCGATGGGATCGCGGCCGACAATCTGCAAGTCTTGAAGCACGATGTGGCGGGTGATCCGCTGCCGTCCGGAGGCTTCGACCTCATCCACAGCCGCGCCGTCCTCACTCATCTCGGCGCCCGCGACGCCGTGCTCGACAAGATGATCCGCGCGTTGCGCCCAGGGGGTTGGCTGCTGCTGGAAGAGGTCGATGGCTTCCCGCTCACGGCATCAGGTTCGGAATTCTTCATCAAGATGATGACGCCGGTGGTGAGGGAGTGGACGTGGGCCAGGAAGTTGCCCTCGTTGTTTGCTGAACATGGGCTGCTGGACGTCGGCGCGGATGTGCGGGCCGGGCTCATCAACGGCGGGTCGCCTGCTGCCGAGTTCTGGCGCCAGCGCGTCGAGGGCGCGCGCGACCTTTGGCTCCGGCGAGGTGCGACCAATGAAAGCCTGAACGAGTTATGCCGGCTGCTCCGGGACCCAAGCTTTTGGACCTTCCATTCAGCGGATATCTCGGCCTGGGGAAGGCGACCGGCGTAGCCAAGCTTCGCCAAGCTCGAAGTGGGCGCTTGTGCGATCCCTGCAAGCACGTCCGCACCCTACCACCGATCTTTGAATAGCAGATGTTGTAGTTTGAGTGGAGGGAAGCAATGACCATACCGTCGATCACCGCGAGCTATCTTGGCGCGCTCGGGTTGCTCTACGCGTTCTTGGGCCTTCGGGTCGCGAGGTTCCGCCGCGGTAACAAGATCGCTTTCGGGGATGGCGACAATCGCTACCTCCGGAGCGCGATCCGCGCGCACGCGAACTTTGCCGAGTATGTGCCTATCATCGTCATCATGAACGCGTTGTTGGAGATGGGAGGCGCGGGGTCGGTGCAGATGCACGTCCTGCTTGGAACGCTTGCGGTATCGCGGATCCTGCATCCCTTCGGGATGCACGCAAAACCGATGACGCCGCAATTCATCGTCGGCCGGATTGTGGGGGTGATACTGACGTTTCTTGTATTGCTCGCATCAGCGCTATTGCTGCTGCGCCGCTTCGCGCTCTCTTAGCTTATGCGAGGATGACCGGCGCGTGAGGCGGCCTGTCAAGGCTCGCTCAGCAGACCACGGACTCCAGAGCGTAACCCAGTGCACATTGTTTGCTGCGCTGCATGCATCCGCCCGTGGCACACCCTTGCCGGACCGACCGACGGCCAGGTTCGTCTGGGAACGGTGTCATATTCGCCGTGCACTGGCCCCTCGTGGACCGGCGCAACGTGACCCAATCCGGACTCGCACCGCTTGCCTCCCACTCATAGATCTGTCGCTTGAACGAGCATTGAGAGAGAGCCTTTGGGGGGGGTCATGTGTGCAGATATCTCCGGCAGCAGCGTTGAACCCGCGAAATCAGAGCTTGTAATCGTTCTGCACGGAGCGACGCGCGCAGGGGTGGCGGATGTAGTGCAAGCCGTTAAGACTGCACGCCCCAACGCTGAAGTTATTGCTCCCCCGCTTGCGGAGCTTCGAGAATTTCGCTCAACCGCCTCGCCCCAGTCACTCGCGATGCGAGTGGCAGACGTCATCGACGCGGTATGGGAAAAATGCGGCGGTCGTTACGAGCGCATTGTCATTGTCGGGCATAGCGCGGGGGGCATGATCGCGCGCAAGGTCGTCATTCTTGCTTGCGGCGAGGTTGCACTGCGCAACTCGAAAGGGCAGCTCCACACAGCCGCACCCTTCGAAGCCGAGATAAAGCGTTTCGCAAACGGTCGGCCTTGGGCGCAAAAAATCGAACGGTTGATGCTCCTGGCGGGGCTCAATCGAGGCTGGTCCGTTGAGGGCGCCAAAGACTGGGTTAGGGCCATGTGGTTTAGTTTGGGACACGTCCTCGCGGAATGTATTCATCTCTTTCGCGGCCGGTACCCTACCTTTTTCGACTTTCGCAGCGGTTCGCGCTTCATGGTGCAAACACGGCTCCAATGGCTGGCGCTAATACGAAGCGGGGTAAGGTCAGATCTTTTTACCGTACAACTGGTTGGAACACTCGACGATGTGGTTCCGCTTGCCGACGCGGTCGATTTCGATGTGGAACTCAGCGGGGATGGCAAATCATTCCGGTTGCTGGAGTTGCCCTGCTCGAACCATGGGACCGCGCTAAACATGACCCCTCCTGCCCACAACAGCGAGGAACAAAACGAACCTCCCGCCGTGACACGATGGCGGCGATTTGTTGACGCGCTCACAAAGTCCCCTGGTGAGCTTGAGCGTGCCCCTGGCGCCATCTCGCGCGACCACCTGGCCGATGCTCTCCCGCCGAAACCCGACTTGGCAGTGAGCGACGTCGTATTTGTCATGCACGGCATCCGCGACAAGGGCTTTTGGACGCAGAAGGTCGCCAGACAAATCAAGCTCTTCGCCGAGGCCGCAAAAACAGACATCCGGTCAATGACGGCAAGCTATGGCTATCTCGCCTTGCTGCCTTTTACGCTGCCCTGGGTTAGGCGCCGTAAAGTCGAGTGGCTCATGGACCGCTATACCGAAATAAAGGCTCAATACCCCAACGCAGACCTATCATACGTGGGCCACTCGAACGGGACTTACCTTGCAGCGGCGGCGCTCCAGAACTACCCCGCCGCACGTTTCAAGAGGATTGTCTTTGCCGGAAGTGTCGTGCCTCGCGACTACGACTGGGCATCGCTCTGCGGCACCTCTGGAGCAAAAAACGAGACGTCGCGGGTCGAGGCCGTCCTCAATTACGTCGCGACGGCCGATTGGGTCGTGGCTCTCTTCCCCAAGGGCTTCGAGCCGTTTCGCAAATGGATAGGTCTCGGCAGCGCCGGCCACAGTGGTTTCGATCAGTTCCGTCGGAAAGAAACAAGTGCTCTCCAGGAAGTGCATTACGTTCGAGGTGGGCATGGCGCCGGCGTTGAGGAATCGCAGTGGGATGACATTGCACATTTCATTGTCCATGGAACACTGCAGCCTGGGAACGACCAAGATCAAGATTATGCAAAAAGGCAGAGCTTTTGGGTTCGCTACCTCTTGGGTCCGTTCGCCACCCTATGGCTGACAATTCTGGCTGCGATTGTGCTTGTGCCCGGGGCCCTCTTGATCAAGGCGGTCTTTTGCGGATCGCCTGCTCCTTGGTTCGGAGACCCCGGCTGCGCGTTCCCAGAAGCACCGTCCATGCTCCTGTGGCTCGTCGCACTCGGTATTTATCTCTGGGTCGTGCGTGTTGTGGTAACGCGCGTGTGAGATATCCGGGCTGGCACTTCCTTGCGGGGCATGTCAGAGAACGGTGTTACTTTCCCCTCGCCGAGGCGACTGCCGGGACGGGAATGATGACCCTGAAGCGACATTTCGATTTGTGGTATGAACGATAGCCGAGCCTATCGATGATCGCGGTAACCACCAGGATTGCCCTAATGACCGAGGCAGAGGCGAGAAATCCACGAATTGATCACTACGGCATCTGCTGGGCGATAAGAGTGCCGCCCTGATAGTCGAGGGAAAGGCCCTGGCCTTTGAAAGAGCCAGGGCGACTGACGACATTGTCTATGTCTTGGATCGACTGTCGCTGCTGGGCCTCGCTGACCTGCGCGAGCGTATCGTGGCTCGGCTACTATGTGATAACGCGGCTCATCCAGACGATCGCCCACCTTGGATCGGATGATCGGCTTCACCACCGCCGCGCGCAACCTTTCAGGGCGGCTCTCGCCCTATGGCTGGTTAACCTCCACCTTCATGCGATAGTCTCCGCCGGTGCTGCGGCCAGAGATGATAAGCACAAGGCCATCCGCGACGGCAGGATCGATACGCTTGCTGAAGCTATAGTCGCCCGTGACAGCGGAGGGGAAGGACGTGCGCACGAGCGTGCCGCCCTTCTCCCAGATCAGGTAGTAGGAGAAGTCGCTGCCCGGCCTGGCCTGGACGGCGACCTTCAGCAGCTTGCCGGCGTATTCCGGACCGAGCGCGAAGTGGTAGTAGTCGGACCCGAGCTTCGAGACGCTGCTGGTGTTCAGGGGGAGGGCGCCCATGGCCATTGGCACCTCCGTCATGTGCACCGACGGGCTCAAGACGGTGTCCTCGGGCCCACAAATAGTGGGATAAAGCTGCTCGCCCGCCGGCGTCACCCGCCAGTGCCCGGTCCTGCGCTCGCGGCCGAACAGCGCGAAGAAAGTGTCGAGATCGCGATAGCGGTCGTCGGCCTGGATGGCGTCCGTGAGCGCGTTCACGGTTTTGCCGGAGTCATGGTAGCGGCGCAGGTAGTCGAGCATGGGCACGTGGTCCGCCGTGCCGCGCAGGTGCGTATCGAAGAAGAGCCAGAACGGCAGCGCCTTGTATTCCGCGTCGAACAGGCTGTTATCGGGATGGGTGAACAGGTCGGTGATCTTGTAGCCGGCGCTCACCCTTTGCCACATGAACACCTCGGCCCAGGAGGCGGTGCCCTCCGCGAACCACTTGTCGGCCGCGCTGCCATGGTACTTGGTCCTCAAGCCGAACGCGTACTGCAGCTTATGGAACAGCTCGTGCGCCGATGTGGGCCGCCGGATTCCCCGGTTCTTCCACTTCGCCGAGTTGAGGCAGATCGGCCCTTCAGGCGTGGATGAGCCCAGCGGTACGCCGATATCGGTGAAGGCCACCTCGATCTTGCTCGCGCCCGGCAGCGTATAAGGGGCACGGCCGAACACGGTGATATACCGGGCCCGGGCCGCCTCAAGATAGCCCGCCGTCTCCTTGACGATTGCCGGGTCGGAGATGTTGTCCCCGGGATGCGCCGATGCGTTGGTCCACCTGAGGACGAAGTTCTCGGTCTCGAGCGTCTCACCGAGGGAGGGCTGATCGGCATCGATCATCGCCTCCAGGTCGTCGCGGTCGCGCTGCCGCAGGAGCGGGTTGCCGAGCCCAGTGAAGAACTGACCGTACGCATGCTCGCCGCACTCCTCGGCGGGCAGCTGCGTTGCCAGTCCCGGAGCTCGCCGGTGCGCCGAAAGGCCCTGCCAAAGCCGGCGCAGCTCGGCCGGACTGCGCGGCAATCTGGGATCCGCCTCTACTGCTCTGCGCCAGGCCTCTGCATCCAGCTGCCGGACACCGACGTTGATGCCCTTTGCCGCCAGCCGGTTCAGCGGAATGGGCGGCTGCTGGGCGAAGGCAGGCTGCGGGCGCAGGGCAAACCCAATCGGGGTGGCCGCGAGTCCGGCCAGGATCTGGCGCCGGCTGGGCCCGGCACACCGATGGCGAGTATCCATTCGAGCATCCCCTCCACAGGCAATGCAAACTTGGTTGAGCCGCGGTATCATGGCGCAAGCGCCATGGGAAATGAATCCGGTCTGAGCCCACATTTTGGGTATGACCGACACATTGTCCCGCTGCCGTGGCGACCGCTACGCACTCTCAGCACTGAAGCACAAGCGCGCGGCAATCGCGTCTGACATTGCCGAGGCCGAAAGGAAGCTGCGGCACCTCAAGGAAGCGCTCGTGCATGTAGATGCCACGCTGTTGCTGCTGGACCCCGAGGCCAATCCCGAGGCGATCCCCACCAAGCGGCCGATCCGGCGCATCAAGCTCTTCCGGCAAGGCGAACTGGGCCGGATGATCCTGGACGCGCTCAGGGGCGCTGAGCGCAAGCTGGGGACGGGGGAGATAGTCTCAGCCGTGTAGCAGCCGGCGGGCATGCGGAGAGCGCCAGACGCACCATGGCGCCGCGTGTGCGGGGGGAACCTCGCCTACCTTGACAGGCGGAATTTGGTAATGCCGAATGTCTGAAAGTGGCACTGAGCGCCCGTTCAGTGCGGCGCAGCAATTCCGTCAGCTTTCAGAGGTACTTGAGACGTGCGTTGCGCGTCAGCCGCACTCACACTCATGACCCTTGGGGACCTGTGCGACGCC
>Ga0070704_100000472_pt1 | contig 18965 bp, 14 predicted proteins | sample KBSK5252metaG_FD_65467 | JGI IMG/M metagenome (GOLD analysis project Ga0070704, IMG submission 65467) | Corn, switchgrass and miscanthus rhizosphere microbial communities from Kellogg Biological Station, Michigan, USA - KBS K5-25-2 metaG | ecosystem: Host-associated > Plants > Roots >...
CCCCCGTCCCGGGCTGGACGTCCGATCACGAGTGGGAGGGCTACCTCCCCTTCGAGGAGCTCCCGTGGTCGAAGAACCCGGGCTCGGGGTTCGTCGTGACGGCCAACAACCGCATCCACGACGACGAGTACCCGCACCTGATCGGCATCGACTTCCATGCGGGGTTCCGCGCGCGGCGAGTCGCCGAACTGCTCGAGCCGAACCACGCGCAGACCCCGGATGCGTCCGCCTCGATCCAGGTCGACACCGTCTCGCTCCCCGCACGACAGCTGCTGCCGCTCCTGCTCGCCACGCAAGCGCGCGGCGACGCGGCTCGTCGGGCGCTCGCCCTGCTCGATGGGTGGTCCGGCGACCTGGACGCCGGCTCGGCCGCCGCGGCGGTCTACGAGGTATGGGTCGGACGGATCGCCGTCCTGGCGTTCGGGGACGCGGGCGACGTGAGCCCTGTTGACGCCTACGTGGCCTGGCGCGAGACGTTCGTCTGCACCGCGCTCCCGGCGATGCTGGAGGGGAACATCCCGCCCCCCGGCGGCGGATCGTGGGACGAGGTCCTCGCGGTCGCCCTCGACGAAGCGGTCGCGCTGCTCGCCGAACGATTCGGGACCGACGAACACGGGTGGCGGTGGGGCACGTTGCACCGGGTTCGGTTCGCGCACCCGCTCGCGCGCCTACCGGGGGTCGGCGCCCTGTTCGTCGCGGCCGAGCACGACCTCGGCGGAGACGAACAGACCGTCCTGCAGGGTGGGTTCGACGCGCGGCTGGGGTTCGACGCCGTGGTAGTCCCCTCGTGGCGTGTGGTGGTGGATCTCGCCGACCTCGACGCGTCGCTCGCCGTGCTCACCACCGGACAGTCCGGCAATCCCGCGTCCCCGCACTGGAACGACCAGTCGGACCTGTGGGCCTCGGGGAAGCTCCGAGCGTGTCCCTTCTCCCGGCCCGCCGTCCAGGCGGCCGCCGAGCACGCCCTGCTGCTCGTCCCCGGGTAACATCGTCGGCGCCATGCCGAAATCCCGACAGCGATCGAAAAGGACCTCGCGCTCCTACGTCGCGCCGCCGACGAAGGCGAAGCCGAAGCCGAGTCCCCGCTGGTACGGGTTCTTCGTCCTTGGTCTGATCCTGCTCGGCGTGCTGATCATCGTCCTGAACTACGCCAACTTCCTCCTGCCCGGCGGGACGCAGCAACACTGGCTGTGGATCGGCCTCGGCGTGATCGGCGCCGGGTTCGTCGCGGCGACGCGCTGGCGCTGATCCCCTTCCGGTCTGCAAGGATCACATCGATGTGATTCCCCCCAACTCCGTCCACAGGTGTGGAACGGCGCGCTCGGCAGGGTGGGGACAACTGCGGGAGATCTGGGGGAAACATCGGGGGAACCTGCCCGAAACCGGGTGCTCGATGTGGACAGCCGGTGGAACGACGCGGTGGAACTACGCGCCCGCGCCGGCCGGGCGGCGGACGACCTCCATCCGCTCGCCGCAGTGCCGGGGGATCTGGAGCTCGCCGAGCCGGGTCACGCGGAACTCGGTCCCGCACTCGCGGCACACGAGGTAGACCTCCAGGTCGTCGACGTCCTCGGGCTCGTGGGGCTCGATGTCCAGGCCCACGCCCGAGGCGGCCCGGAGCGCAGTCAGCCCGAGCCAGGCGATCAGCACGGCGACCACGATCGCGCTGAGCACGATCCACACGCTCACGGAACGGAGTCTACGCACGGCCCCGCGAAGGGCAGGAGGGCTCCGGCCGATCGGCCGACTCGGGCCCGGCTGGGCTACGCTTGGGCACGGAGACCGAACCCGCCGGGAGGCACGGGACCGTGAGCGCGTACGTCGATGGGCTGATGGCGGAGGTCGAGGCCAAGAACCCCGGGGAGCTCGAGTTCCATCAGGCGGTCCGCGAGGTCGCCACCTCGATCGAGCTCCTCCTCCATCGCAAGCCCTTCTACCGGGATCACAAGCTGCTCGAGCGCATGATCGAGCCCGAACGCGTGCTGATGTTTCGCGTCCCGTGGGTCGACGACCGCGGTGAGATCCACGTGAACCGAGGGTTCCGCGTCGAGATGAGCAGCGCGATCGGGCCGTACAAGGGGGGCCTGCGGTTCCACCCGAGCGTCTACCTCGGCCTGTTGAAGTTTCTCGCGTTCGAGCAGGTCCTCAAGAACGCCCTCACCACGCTCCCGATGGGCGGCGGCAAGGGCGGCGCGGACTTCGACCCAAAGGGCAAGAGCGACGCGGAGGTGATGCGCTTCTGCCAGTCGTTCATGACCGAGCTCCAGCGCCACATCGGCCCGAACACGGACGTGCCGGCCGGCGACATCGGCGTGGGCGCGCGCGAGATCGGCTACCTGTTCGGGCAGTACAAGCGGATCAAGAACGAGTTCACGGGGGTCCTGACCGGGAAGGGCCTCGAGTGGGGCGGCTCGCTGATCCGGCCGGAGGCGACCGGCTACGGCGCGGTCTACTTCGCGCACGAGATGCTCCTGACCCGCGAGGACAGCCTCGAGGCCAAGACATGCCTGGTCTCGGGCAGTGGCAACGTGGCCCAGTACACCATCGAGAAGCTGCTCGACATGGGCGCGAAGGCCGTCACCCTCTCGGACTCCACCGGGTTCGTGCACGATCCGGCCGGGATCGACAACGAGAAGCTCGGCTGGATCATGGAGCTGAAGAACGAGCGGCGCGGCCGGATCGCGGAGTACGCGGAGCGGTTCCCGGGAGTCACCTTCACTCGCTTCGACCCGACCGCCGATGCGAACCCCCTGTGGAGCGTGCCGGCCGACTGCGCGTTCCCGAGCGCGACGGAGAACGAGATCAACGCGAAGGACGCGGCGAACCTGCTCGCCGGCGGCGTCTACGTCGTGAGCGAGGGGGCCAACATGCCCACCTCGCCCGAGGGCGTCGACCAGTTCGTGAACGCCGGGATCCTGTACGGCCCCGGCAAGGCCGCGAACGCCGGCGGCGTGGCCGTCTCCGGCCTCGAGATGGCACAGGACTCGCTCCGGATGGCTTGGCCCCGCGAGGAGGTCGACGCGCGGCTGAAGGACATCATGAAGTCCATCCACAAGCAGTGCCGCCAGACCGCGGAGGAGTACGGGACGCCGGGGAACTACGTGAACGGCGCGAACATCGCCGGTTTCGTCAAGGTCGCGGACGCGATGCTCGACCAGGGCCTGGTCTAGGCGCGTCCCCATCGTCGACCGGATCCTGTCGCACAAGGAACCCCGGGTGGCACCTCCGCGTCTTCGAGATATGAGGGTCCTGACCGTGGATCGCGAGGAGCGGCGGACGCAGGAGCACGGCCTCGAGGCGCTGTACCGCGCCCACGCGGCCGAGGCCCTGCGGCTCGGCTACCTGCTGACCGGCGACCGCATCCTCGCGGAAGACCTGGTGCAGGACGCGTTCGTCAAGGTGCTCGGCCGGTTCCATGACCTGCGCAACAAGGACGCGTTCTGGTGGTACCTGCGTCGCACGATCGTGAACCTGGCGAGCTCCACATTCCGCCGCCGTCGCGTCGAGCGCGCGTGGCTCTCGAGCCAGCGGCCGGGCGAGGCATCGACGTCTCCCCACGACCTCGGCGAACGTGACCGGCTGCGTCACGCGCTGATGAAGCTCCGTCCCGAGCAGCGGGCCGCGATCGTCCTCCGTTTCTACGAGGACCTCAGCGAGGCCGACACGGCGGAGGCGCTCGGCATGCCGCTCGGGACGGTGAAGTCGACGGTCTCGCGGGGGCTCGAACGACTGCGCAACGAGCTGCCCGACGACGTGCTCTCCGAGGAGGCGTGATGAACACGCGGCTACCGAACCTGTTGCAGGACCTGGCTGGCGAGATGCCGATCGACGTCGATGGGTCGGCCCGGCGCACGCTCAGGAGGGCGCGAGGCCGCCGCATGTTGACGGCGGGCACGGGCGTCGCGATCGTGGTTGCCCTCGTCGTCGTGAGCGCCGCCGCGCTCCGGCTCGGTGGCGACCCGACGGTCACGCCAGGGGTGACGGGGCCCAACCCGTCGGCGTCCTTTGAGGGTCTGTGGCCGGAGACGACCCCACAGGCACTGGCCGAGACCCAGGCGGCCGTGGATGGGGGGCACTCCCCGCTGCGGGCCAGCCCGGAGGGGATCGCCTCGCTCCTGGCGGTCAACCTCTTGGGTTGGGAGCCGGGAGACGATCGGGCCGAGCAGGTGGACGTCCGCGGTAGCGAGGCCGAGGTCGTGATCAGCAACCGGACGTTCGGCGATCAAGTGCCGCCGGTCACCATCGAGGCACGCCAACTCGGGCGCACCGGGCAGCAGGGTGTCTGGAGCGTTGTGGACGTCTCTACACCGGTCATCCGGCTCGACCCTGTGGCGGAGATCGCGCCCGGAGTGATCGGGATCTCCGGCAGCGTCGCCGATCGGTACGACGGGGCACCCTGGATGGATGCCGATGTCTTCGACGGGCCGAGGCCGGAGCCGTCGCTGGGATCGGCTCGGTACGAGCTGACCGACCGGACGTTCGTGTTCGAGATCCATGTCTCGCCGACGCCCGACGGGTGGGCGACGTTGCTCCTGACGATGCCGGAGGCTGCCGGCGCGAGCCTCGGTGCCGTCATGGTTTCCGTTCCCACACCGGTCGGCGAGCCCGCACGGCCCCAGGGCCCCAGCCTCGAGGGCGTTCCCCCCGACGTCGCCGTGACCGCCCAGCGCATCTACGATGCGGCGGTCGCGGGTGACGTCGACGCCCTCGCCCCGCTCCTCGATCCGAACACGTTTGCGTACAACTTCGACGACGGCTCGGACCCGATCCCAACATGGCGCGAGGAACCGTCGGTCCTGGATCGCATGGCCGCGGTGCTGCAGCTGCCTGCCGCCGAACCCAGGACGATCCGAGGCTACGGCACCCTGACGATCTGGCCGTACCTGATCGACAGCGACTTCGACGCGCTCACCCAACGCGAGGCCGACGACCTCAAGGCCCTCGGCTACTCCGCGGCCGACATCCAGCTGATGATCGACGGCGGGAACGGCTACCAGGGTCCGCGCCTGGCGATCGACGAGACCGGCCTGTGGCGAAGCTTCACGACGATGGGCGAGTGAGCGGGGTTCAGGGGAGCGGGACGCGACGCCGAAGGAACTCCAGTATCGCGCCCCACTCGCGGACCTCCTCGTCGACCAGGTAGGAGCTGTGGCCCTCGCCGTACGAGTAGAGCTCGACGTCGCCGCCCGCCTTCCTCAGAGCTCGAACGTATCGGTACACCTGGCCCGGGACGCAGCGCGAGTCGTGCTCGCCGACCAAGACGAACACCGGCGCCTTCACGTCCTTCACGTACGTGATCGGCGAGCGTTCGGCGATGAACTCGGGGATGTCGTGGACGACGCCGCCCGCGAGCGTCCGGTCGTAGGCCTGCAGTGAGGGGGCGGAATCGTCGTACGAGTCCAGGTAGTCGCCCACCGGCACCCCCGCCACGCCGGCTGCGAACCGATCCGGGTGGAGTCCCACCGCGAGCAGCGTGATGTACCCACCCCAGGACCAACCCCCGATCACGACGCGTTCGGGGTCGGCGATCCCTCGAGCGACCAGGTCGTCGCGACCGGCGACGACGTCCTCCACCTCGGGGAACCCGATGTTGCCGATGATGTGATCGCGCCAGCGTCTGCCGAACCCGATCGAGCCGCGGTAGTTCACCATCGCGACGGCGAACCCCTCGTCCACGAGCGACTGGACATCCGGGAACCAGGTGTCGAGATACAGCCAATCCGGTCCGCCGTGCACCTTCAGATACAGCGGGAACGGGCCTTCGCCCGGCGGGGTGACGAGCCATCCGTGCACGACGTCGCCCGGCGGATTGCGGAACAGCCACTCGCGATACGGCCGGCCCTCGCGGACGCCGCCGGGCGCCGAGGGCAGGACCTCCGCCCCGGTGTCGTCGAGCAGGACGGGCGCGCGATCCCCTCGAGAGAGGCGGAACCACACGCGGCCGTCGGGCCGGACGCGGGCGCCGAGGGTCTCGCCGCGCGCGTGATCGATCTCGGTGAGCGAGCCGCTCGCCAGATCGACGCGGTACAGACGATCTCGTCCGCGGAAGAGATGGGTGACGAGGATCGACCCGGTATCTGGCCACCAATCGATCGGCACCGCCTCCCCGGGCAGGTCCAGTGATAGGTCCGTCCGTTCCCCGGTCGTCGGGTCCCAGACGCTCGGCCGCAGCAGGTCCTGGCGTTCCTGGCCGAGCAGGATCCGCTGATCGCCGGGGACGGGCGACCAGCCGAAGGCGCGCACGCCCAGGCCCGGCCCGTCCGCGAGCTCGCCGACGACGGCGCCGGTACGAGGGTCGAGCACGAGCAGCTTGCGGCGGATGTTGTCACCGTCCTGCGCTACCTCGAGGCACACCAGCGTCTCGTCGGCGGACAGCCCCACGTGGTCGAACCCCTCTCCATGCAGCTCGGAGTCGGAGATTCCGATCACGTCGGGATGCCGGTGGATCTCCTTGGCCGCGCCCCCGTCCTCGGACACGTAGACCGCGAAGCCGTCGCGGTCCGCGAGGACGGCGACGGAGAGCTCGCGACCGAGCGAGAGCCCCTCGGGCCATCCGACCGGGGCGCCCGGGAACACCTCGACCGGATCGCCTCCCTCGAACGGCACGGCCAGCCAGCGGCCGGACTCGTCTCCGGTAGGGTCCGAGAACCAGACCACGCTCGAGCCGTCGGCGGACACCGTCGCCAGGCTCACGCCGACGGGTTCGTCCGTGCGTCGGACCGGGTCGGAGCCGGGCTCCCACGCGTACGCCTGGAACGACCCCTGCTCGTCCGACATCAGGACGAACCGATCGGGCGCCGCCGGGCCCCAGGCCGGGAGGGTCCGTGTGGGTGCGCGGAACCGTTGTTCCCACAGCGGTTGAGCGGGCATGGGAGCCGACCCTAGCAGGGACCCGGGAACACGGGTCGCTCTACGGGCCTACGGAGGAAACAGCACGACGGGGACGCTCGCGAGCGCGCGTTCGCCGTCCCCGCCGGTCCCGTAGACCTGGATCGTGCCCGGTTGCGTGCGTTCGATGAAGTAGTAGAGCTGCGTCCCGAACTTCCCGCGGCACCCGTCGCCGCAGCTCGCGCGCACGACGATCGCGGCGAGCTCGCTGTGATCCTCGCCGAGCACCCGGACGGTGAGGGCGCCGTGGACCACCTCCGCCGTCCCCGTGATCGAAACCGGGGTGCCGACCTCGGCGCCCACGGGCGGCGTCTTGATCTTGATCGACGGATTCTTCACCGCGGTCGGCGCGGAACCCGGCGAATGGGTGGGGATCGACGGCGAAGCTGTCAAGGGTTCGGTGACCCGATCGGCCGTGCACCCCGCCAGCAGGCACCCGACCAGCAGGACCCCGGCGAACCTCGCGCGTTCGCCTCCCGAGGCCGGGGGGACCCACGGCCCGCCTCCATCCCTACCGAGGGATCGTGCGCGATGATGGAGCGGAGATAGCACGCGCGCGACACGCGAGGTGGTCATGCGGATGAACTGTAGAGGAGTCGGCATGCGGACACGGATCGCGATCGTCATCGGGACCTACCTCGCGGCGCAGCTCGCGCTGGCGTCCATGCCGGCGTCGGCCGGCGCGCGGATCCGCGCGCGCGAGGTGGTGGGCGGCCTGAAGCAGCCCGTCGCGTTCACGTTCGGGCCGGGTAGGAAGGTCTGGTACGTCGAGAAGGGGACGGGCCAGGTCCGGACCCACGATCTCGACACCGGTGCCGACCGCCTGTTCGTGAAGGTTCCCGGCGTGAACGGCGAGGGCGAGAGGGGCATGCTCGGCATCGCGCTGCACCCGCGCTACCCGGCCAAGCCACTCGTGTACGTGTACGCGACGCGTTCCGCGGGCGGCAGTCTCAGCAACCAGATCCTGCGGTACCGGGATCGTCACGGCTCGGGCGTTAGCCGGACGGTGCTGTTCACCAGCGTCGCGGGCGGCAGCCCGTACCACAACGGAGGGCGGATCGCGTTCGGGCCCGACGGGATGCTCTACGCGATCGTCGGCGACGCGCACGACTCCTCGAACGCTCAGGACACCACGAACGAGGACCGGGGCAAGATCATCCGCATCGAGCCCAACGGCAACGTCCCGAGCGACAACCCGTTCGGCAATCGCGTGTGGGCGTTCGGGATCAGGAACTCGTTCGGCTTCGCCTTCGATCCGCAGACCGACGAGCTGTGGGAAACGGAGAACGGGCCGTCCTGCAACGACGAGATCAACCGGATCCGGGGCGGCGAGAACTACGGCTGGGGGCCGAGCGAGACCTGCGCCGGGGCTTCCCCCGGCAACACGAACCAGGACGGACCGAACCCGATCCTGCCGGAGCTCTTCTACCCAAGCCCGATCGGCGTCACCGGCGTCGCGTTCTGCGACGGCTGCGGCCTCGGCGCGCAGAGCGAGGGCGCCGCGTTCTCCGGAGCGGTGAACAACGGCCAGGTGACCCGGATCGTCTTCGACGCTCAACGGACCGCGATCGCCGGCCACACGGTCGTCCTCGACCACGGCGGGAGCACCCTCTCCTACGAGATCGGGCCCGCGGGAAGGATCTTCTTCAGCGACTTCGACGGGATCAACAAGCTGGTCCGCGTCTGATCGAGGGCGGCTGGCCGGCAGGGTGCCACGGGGGTACGCTCGATACCAGGAGCGACCCGAGGAGCCCCCCAGTGGACATCGGTCGGCCGAAGCGGATCATCGAGGTCGAGCCCGTGTCGCTCCCGGTTCCCGAGGTGGTCCCCGACCTCGAACCGGCGACGCCCGAACCGGTGCCCGTTGAGCCCGAACGCTCCCGGCCGGCTCCGTAGCCGATGCCCATACGGCTCGATACACCGGTCGCGACCCTCGCCGAACCGATCCACGCGTGGCGGACGTGGACGCTCCTGGGTTCGCGGGACGGAGCGCGGGTGCGGCTCGCGCCGATCGCGGGCGACGGGAGGCCCTGGCCTCCCATGCGTCCGGCCGAGGCCTCGTGCACCCGGCACCGATCGCACGTGCGGCCCGAGCTGGAGTGCACGTGCGGCCTGCACGCCGTCGAGAGCCCCGACGAGCTTCGGAGGACCCGGGACCCTGCGGTGCTCGGGACCGTGGCGTTGTGGGGTTGGATCGTCGAGCACGAGCACGGGTTCCGGGCGGCGCTCGCCTACCCGCAGCGGCTCCGGCTGCTTTGCTACCTCTGTTTCACGTTGTGGGGGCGGAACGGGCCCGGCGACTGCGAGGTGGTCGTGCGGCACCGCGGGGGAAGGATGGTCCCGCTGTGCGAGCCGCATCTCGAGCTCAGCCGACGGTACGGGTATCGCGTCCCGAGGATCCTGTCCGCCCGAGCCATCGAGTCCGAGCTCCTGGCGACCTACGCAGTCGATCCGCTGCGGGAGCTCTTCCCGGCGAACGGGAAAACGGCCGAGCCGGTCTCGGCCTGACGACGATGTCCTACCCGGGTGTTCGCGAACGACTCCTGCGCTGGTTGGAGTTCGACGTCGTCTGCGCGACGGGCGCCCTCGGGCTCCGCGATCCACGCTTCGAGCTCTTGCCGTTGGAAGGTGTGGCCGACGCCGTGGTCGCGTGCTCGAGTTGGTCGAGCCTGGCCACGAGCTGATCGCGCTCGTCCTCGGTCCGCTTGAGCTTGGCCGCGATCCCGCGATCGGCGGAGTCGCTCCCTCCTGCGTCGGCCGCGTCCTCCGCGGCCGTCCGCTCGACGTCGGCGACCCTCTGCTCAGCCACCAGGGCACGCTGCTCGCTCGCGGCGGCTCGCCTCTCGGCCTCGGCCGCCCTTCCCGAGAGTTCGCGCGCCTGCTCCTCCGCCTGGGTGGCACGCTCGGCGGACTCCCTGGCCATGTGCTGCGCCTCCCGGGCATGACCTTGGGCTTCCACGACCTTGCTCTCGGCCCCGAATCCCCGCTTGCCGACCTTGGCCGCGAGCTCCTGGGCGTCGGCCGCCTTCTGCTCCGCCTCCTTGAGCTGCGCCTCCATCTCGAGCGCCCGCTCGGCGGTGACCGTGGCGCGCTTGGCCGCGTCCTCGGACTTCCTTTCCGCGGCGGCGGCCTTCCGTTCGGCCGCTTCGACCTTGCTCTCCGCGTCGGCGATCAGCTTGTTGATCCGCTTGGTGTCGGGCCGCGCACCGGAGTCGTCGCGCGCGAGCGCGACGTCCGCGTCTCGCTCGGACACGGTCGTCTGGAGCCGCTTGATGGTGGCCGCGAGTTCCTCGCGCTCAGCCTCCGAGGCGCGGAGCTTGAGATCGAGCTCCTCGAGCGCCGCGGTGGTGGGCGCGGCCCCGAGGGCCGCCTCCAGCTCGCGCACACGCGCCCTGGTCTCGCGTGCCGCGCGCTCGGCCCGGTCGGCTCGAGCCACGACGTCCTGATCCTCCGCGCGGCGACCGTGCCCGACCCGGCGTTCGGGTGGTTCGTCCTCCAGGTTCGTCTGAGCCTGGCGCAGCCACCGAACGAACATCACGCCGGCGCCGATGAGGAGCAGGAACGCGACGAGCTGCAACGGACGCCGGCTGCCGGACGTCTGGCCGTGGATCGACGACGAGCGTTGGTCGATCTGGACGACGCCGTCGACCGAGCCGTCCGACAGCGTGATGGGGACGAAGGTCTGGAACTGCTCCTCAGTCGGTCGCTCGAGACCGTCGTGGTACGTGCCGGCGCTCGAGAGGACGCTCACGGTCCGGCCGTCCAACGCCTGCCCGATCCACGGATCGTCGGCGGCGATGACGCTCGCGTCGTCCCCCTGGGCGGTCGAGTAGATCAACGCCCCGTCGAGCCGCCAGATGCGGACGGTGGTGAACCGGTCGTCCGACCGGATCACCGCCTGGACCAGGACCGTCAGGTGGCGGGAGGCGGCACCGGTGATGTCGCGTGCGAGCAAGGCGGGCGAGAGCTCCTGTTCGATGAACGACCCCGAGAGGCTCTCGGCCCGTGCCTGGGCGTCCGCCTCGGACCCTTCGTCCGAGGAACCGGGCAGGACGAAGGACGCGAGCAGGACGAGCAGGAGCAGGACGGCGGCTCCGCCCCAGACGAAGCGGCCGTAGCGGCGAAGGACTTCTCTGATCTGATCAGTCATGGACCGTCCCGACGGCTGCCCGCTCACGCGTCGAGCAGCCCCAATCTTCTCTCGGCCCTTCGGCGCCCAGGCTTGAACTCGTTCTCCTCGTGATCCCGGCGACAGGCACCCGGATGCGCTCGAGCCTCGCGACAGGCCATCCGGCGAGCGTGACGTCGGGCGCGCGACTCCACGCATCAGCCCAAGCCGATTCGCATACGTTCGAACGAGGAGCTGAGGCTACTCCGGACGCGGTGGCAGGAAGCCGAGCATCATCTGGACGTGACGAGCTGGACCGCCGAACGAGCACCGGCCGTAAGGACTTTCACGGCGAAGTAACGGGCGGCCGATCATCGACCCGGGCCTCGGGGGACGACTGTTGGCCTTTCGGCGAACGCGTATGGCCCAACGGCCTATCGCATGCAACGCCGCCGATCCGTACCATTCGGGGGACGAACGGTATCCCCCGAAAGGGGCCCTCTCCCGAGGAGGCAGCACAGATGAACACTCACTTCGCACTGGTCCGGATCGCGTTCGCCGCCACCGCGGCCCTCTTCATCTTCCTCATTGTCCACGCGGCGCTGGAGGGAATCTCAACCTCGGCCGGCGTGCTGGCGGGGTTGCAGTAGCGCTGCCGGACGGAAACGACAACGTCGCCAACTCCTGCATCCAAGACGAACGCGACAGTCGAGACTCAGGCATCACCGAGCTTGTACCCGTTCTTTCACTGGTGCGTCGGACATAGGCCCAACCAACATTGGGCGGTCAAAAGGATTCCCGGGCGCTCGTCGTGAACTCATCAAACCCGACGAGACCGCTACGAGCCAGAACCTCGCCCACCCGCAGGTCCCCGATCTGAAACTCGCGAGCTGCTCCGCTGTGATCCCCTTCGGTTCGTTCGCGTTCCGACGTCCGCCAACGAGCAACGTGCGTCGAACTCTCTAGGACGTCCGCGCGTCGGTAGGTCCTTCGACTTCCCCCGGCTGAGCGGAGTGACCACTCAGCTCCCTACCGCAAGACGGACCCTAAAGGTCGATGCGGCCGTGGGTCGATGAGCCGAGACTACGTCGGAGCGACCGATAGATGGGGGTCGCCCGTTGCGAGGTCGAGGAAGGAACCGACGTGAAGACCCGGGGCGACAGAGGAGGGAAGCGGGGAACCGTCACGTCGCGTCGAGTGCGCACGATCGCACCGATCCTGGTGCTGGCGGTCGCGGTCGGCGCGCCGAGCACCTTTGCGGCAGCTCGCGATTCGGCCCCGAGCGCACAGGTCATCGTCATGGCGGCGCCGGGGGCGACGGCCTCGGTTGAGCGCGCCGTCGAGCAGGTCGGCGGCGTGGTCGAGCAACGCCTCTCGATCATCAGCGGATTCTCGGCGGCCGTTCCGGCCGACGCCATCCCGACCCTTCGCGGCCTTCCCGGCGTGGTCTCGGTCAGCGCGGACTCCGAGATGCAGCCCCAGGACGCCACGTACGATCCGGCGACCGACGTCAACTCGATGAACGCCGTGACCCGGTACACGGGCGCGGTCAACTGGTGGAACACCGGCTACACCGGAGCCGGCGTCGATGTGGCCGTGATCGACACCGGCGTGTCTCCGGTCGAGGGCCTCGCAACGCCCGGCAAGGTTCTCAACGGGCCGGACCTGTCGATCGAGTCCCAGGCGCCAAACCTCCGGTACCTCGACACCTTCGGCCACGGGACGTTCATGGCCGGACTCATCGCCGGGCACGATTCGGCGCTGACCGTTCCGTACGCGGACGCTCCGGCCTCGGCCTATAGGGGCATTGCCCCTGATGCCCGGATCGTCAGCGTCAAGGTCGGTACGGCAGACGGCGGCACCGACGTCTCCCAGGTGATCGCCGCGATCGATTGGGTCGTCCAGCACGCCCAGGACCCCGGTCTGAACATCCGGGTCCTGAACCTGTCCTACGGGACCAACAGCACGCAGTCGTACACCGTGGATCCACTTGCCTTCGCGGCCGAGCAGGCGTGGAAGCACGGCATCGTCGTCGTCGCGTCGGGCGGCAACAGCGGCTTCCAGCGCCACATGAACAACGCGCCGGCGCTCTCCAACCCCGCGTTCGATCCACTCCTGCTCGCCGTCGGTGCCTCGGACTCGCAGGGAACGGACACACTCGCGGACGATCTCGTGCCGGCGTTCTCTCCGTGGCCCAAGCGCGGAGCGACGCGGGGGGTCGACCTCGTCGCGCCCGGCACCCATCTGCAGGGGCTTCGCGTGCCGAACTCGTACATCGACGCGAACCATCCCGAAGGGCTCCTCGGCGACCGATACTTCCGGGGGAGCGGGACGTCGCAAGCGGCGGCGATCGTGTCGGGGGCGGCGGCGCTCGTGCTCCAGAAGTACCCGTCCGCGACGCCGGATCAGGTCAAGCAGCTTCTCACCACCACCGGGTATCCGATCGCCGGGAAGTCTCAGGCCATCGGCGGCGGCGAGCTCCAGCTCTCGGCCGCCCTGACCGCGCCGCTTCCAACGTTCACGCAGTGGTGGGTCCCCTCGACCGGAGTCGGCTCCCTGGAGCTCGCGCGCGGGCAGGACCACATCTCGATGGACGGCGTGGTGCTGGACGGCGAGCGGGACATCATGGGTTCGCCGTTCAACGCCGCCGAGATGGCCCTGCTCGAGGCCCAGGCGAAGACGTGGTCGGGCGGTGACTGGAACGCCAAGACCTGGAGCGGCGACTCCTGGAGCGGGGACTCCTGGAGCGCCAAGACCTGGAGCGGCGACTCCTGGAGCGCCAAGACCTGGTCTTCCTGCGTCTTCTCGACCAACTGGTGGGAGGCCAAGACCTGGAGCGCCAAGACCTGGAGCGGCGACTCCTGGAGCGGCGCCACCTGGAGCGGCGGCGTGTGGGCCACCGAATCCTGGAGCTGATGGATTGACATGAGCTCCTTCCGCGAGCTGCCGCTCTCCGCCCGACTGGTCGTCTTGGGCTACGTGGCACTGGGCGCGCTCGGAGTAGCGCTTCGGGTCCCGGAGATGGCGACCTGGTCGTGGGCGGACGTCGCCGCGACCCTGGGCCTGGCGATCGCGGCGGCACTGAGCGAGCAGTTCACGGTCGCGATGAGGCACCGCACCGAGGTCGAGAACTTCTCGGTCACGGACGCGGTGTGGGTTCCGGCGCTCATCCTCGTCTCGCCGAGCGTCCTCACGTTCAGCGTGCTCCTCGGAAGCCTGGCGGGACATGCATGGCGGCGCTGGGACTGGTACAAGGTCGTCTTCAACGCCGCCCAGTTCGTCGTCGCCATCACCGTGGCGGAGTTCGTCTACCGGCTGTTCGATCTTCCCTCGTCGTTCAGCCTCATGACCTGTGTGGCGTGCGCGGTCGCGATGTCGTGTTACTTCGTGATCAATGAGATCTCGGTCGCGCTGATCATCTCCCGAGTCGAGCAGATCCCTCTTCGCGAGGTCGTCGTCCTCCCGGGGGGCCTGAACCTCCTCCACGCCGGCGGGAACCTCACCATCGGCATGCTCGCCGCCCTCGTGTGGCACGCGGGACCGCTGGGCCTCCCCCTGCTGATCGCACCCGTCGTCCTGTCCTTCTTCGCGTACCGAGGATGGCTGCAGAACAAGCGGGAAGAGGAGCAGCGGCGGGAAGGTGACCGCATGCGGACCCTCTACGAGGCGGGAAGGGCGCTCGACGGTCCTCTCGACGCGAACTTCGACTTCCAACCGTTCCTCGGGTTCGTCCAGCGGCTCGTCGACGCGGCGGCGACCGAGCTGGCCGTGCGGGACGAGGCGGGGCTGCGTGTCTACAACTCCGAGAGCGGTCTGGTCCAGGCCATCCAAACCGAGATGGGTCCGGCGGACCCGATGACGTACGTGAGCGAGCGCCCGGGCCTCGTCACGTACCTCGCCGTCGTCCGCGACGAGGCGAACGAAGTGGGGATCCTCGCCGTCCACCGCGCGACCGAGCTGTCACCGTCGGAACGCGCGCTGGTCGACTCGTTGGCCTCTCAGGTCTCGGCGAGGCACCGGAACCAGCAGCTCTTCGACGAGACGGTCGAGCAACGCGGTCACCTGGCGGACGTGGTCGGCAGCAGCTCGGACGGCATCTTCGTCGTGTCCGGAGCGGGCACGGTGCTCTCGTGGAACCCCGCGATGGAGAGGATCACCGGCTTCCTCGCGGACGAGGTGGTCGGCCGTCCTTCCGGTGACGTCCTCCGGATCCCCGGCGGGCCCAGAGCGGATGGACCGCCCCCGACGGAGCTCGCGCTCGGGGTCGAGGAGCCCCAAGACACACTGATCCTGCGGCGCGACGGATCGGATCGGTGGATCCGCTACTCGAGCAGCAGGATGCCGGAGCGACAGGGAAGCGGAACGAGTCTCGTGGTGACCGCTCGCGACGTGACGGCCGAGCTCGAGGCCGAGCAGATGAAACGCGACTTCGTCGCCACCGTGTCTCATGAGCTCAGGACACCGCTCACGCCCCTCAAGGGCCTCCTCCAGTCGCTGAACAAGGGCCTGGTCGAGGACTCGCCTCAGGCACGCCGCGAGTACCACGCGATCATGCTCCGCCAGACCGAACGGCTCGAGCGGCTCATCTCCGACCTCCTCGATGTCTCGCGCCTCGACGCCGGGCACCTGCCGATGGACGCCGTTCCGGTCGAGGTTGATGCGCTCCTGGAGCGCGAGATCGCGGACGCGAGCCAGTTGGCGGCGGTCCGGGAGGTTCGGTTCGAGCGTCCGGAACACCCGGTCTGGGTCGTCGCCGACCCGTTCCGCCTCGGCCAGATCGTCACCAACCTGCTGTCGAACGCGTTCAAGTACTCCCCGGCGGGAGCCCCGGTGATCGTGAAGCTGACCAAGCTGGGGGATTTCGCCCTGATCTCGGTCCAGGATCGGGGCGAGGGGATCGCGATGGACGACCAGGATCGCGTGTTCGAGCGCTTCTATCGCGCGGAGACGGGATTGACGCAGACCGCGGGCGGTTTCGGCCTGGGCCTGTTCATCGCCCGCAGTCTGGCCGAAGCGATGGGCGGAGGTCTGGTCCTGAGCTCGCGGCCCGGCGAAGGATCCACGTTCTCGGTCAGCCTGCCGCTCCTGATGGACGCGCCGCAGGCGGACGATCCGGCGGGTCAAGGCCATTCCTCGCCTGACACCGACTCCGGTCGATACCAGCCAGCTGCCGGTGAGCAACTGGCGCGCGTGCTCACGAACACCGATCTCGCGACGCGCTGACCCCCGGCACCCGGATCGCTCTTCAGGCAAGGTCTCCGTCTGCCGATGCCCGGTGAATGCCCGAGAACGACGAGCGTGCCCGGAACGGCGGGGAGCAGCCTTCGTGCCTGCGCCGGATCCTGGCCGGATTCACCGCGCTCCTCGTGCTCGCCTCCGTCTCCATGGTGGGCCTCTCCAGGTTCGCCTCGGCCAACGAGGACGTGCTCGAGCAGACCAAGCACGATCTGAAGAACAGCAAGCACGAGCTTCAGGAGGCCAAGGACAAGTACCGCGCACAAACGAGGAAGATCCGCGCCCTGCAGAAGGTGATGAACCGCTTGGCGACGCGCATCTCGCGGGCCGAGGTGGAGATCCAGAGGATCGAGATCCGCCTCGACAAGCTCCAGCGGCAGATGGTGAAGCTGCAGATCCGCGCCGCGCTGCTCCAGGCCAAGCTCGACGAGCGCAGCCGCGAGGCGTACATGTCGGGCGGCGTACCGGTCCTCTACGTGCTGACGGCGACGTCCGCGGCGGATGCCGCCTCGCGGATGTCGTTCCTCACCGAGATGAACCGTCGCGACGCCGTGCTCGCCGCCAAGGTCCGGGAGACGACCGAACGCGTCGCGCAGATCGAGGCCGAGGTCGTGCGGGGCGGCCAGATCGTCGAGCTCAAGAAGCGAGCCCTAGAGATGGACCGCGAGGAACTCCAACGCAAGATGGCCGAGTCCCGACGTCTCGCCGCCCGAGTACGCGGGCGGATCGAGCAGATCCAGACCGAGATCTCGCTCATCCGTCCGTTCGCCGTGTGCCCCGTCGATGGCCCGCACGCGGTCTCCGACAACTTCGGCGACCCCCGTCCCGAGCCCGGTGGCGGGTTCCACTGGCACCAAGGCGACGACATCATGTCCGAAACCGGCACGCCGATCGTCGCGCCGTTCGACGGAGTTGCGTCCGTCTCCCACAGCTTCTTGGGGGGGCTCGGGGTCTACGTCCACGGCGAATATGGCTATGTGTACAACGCGCACCTGTCCGAGCTCGGTACGCTCGGTGACGTCGAGACGGGCGACGTCATCGGATACGTCGGGTCCACCGGCCATTCGTCCGGCCCGCACGACCACTTCGAGTGGCACCCCGAAAACGGAAAAGCGGTCGACCCCTACGCTTTCCTCATGCTGGTCTGCGGCGTCCCGCTCTGAGATCGCGGTCGTCGCCGCCCGAGCTCGACATTTCTTACGCGTTGGTACCTGGCCGCAAACGCCTCCGCGCCTCGACGGATATGCGAGGGTCGGACCCGCCTTGCCTAGAATCCTGGCGTCCATCGATCCGGGGGGAGTGTCGTTGGCCGGCGACATCGTCGGACGGGAGCCCGAGCTCGCGACGCTCGAGGGCGTCCTCGACGCGATCAAGCCCGGCCCCACCGCCCTGCTGCTGTCCGGTGATGCCGGCATCGGGAAGACCACGGTATGGAGGCGAGGCCTGACGGGCGCTCTCGAGCGCGGCTATCGGACGCTCTCCTGCAGCCCCGTCGAGGCCGAGACGCGTCTGTCGTACGCGGCCCTCGGCGACCTGGTCGAGCCAATCCTGGACGAGAGTCTGCCGACGCTCCCGGAGCCACAGCGCGCGGCCCTGGAGATGGCGCTCCTGCGATCGTCTCGTACCGGTGGACGGGCCGACCAGCGGGCCGTCTCGCTGGCCGTCCTGGGGTGCATCCGCACGGTGGCGTCCACCTCCCCGGTGGTCGTGGCCATCGACGACGCCCAGTGGATGGATCTGCCCTCGGCTCGCGTGTGGCAGTTCGTCGTCCGGCGTCTGAAGGACGAGCCGATCTGCGTGCTGACGGCCGTACGGGGATCGGATGCCGAGGTCGATCCACTCGGCATCGTCCCGGCGTTCCCGCAAGAGCGCGTGCACGTCGTCCATATCGGCCCGCTGTCCCTGGACGACGTCGAGCGGGTCATCCTGGACGCGGTCGGTGAGGCGTTCCCGCGGACCACGCTCTCGCGCATCCACGAGATGTCGGGGGGCAATCCCTTCTTCGCCCAGGAGATCGCACTCGCGCTGCTTCGACGCGGGGACGATGTCGGCACAGCCGGGCGGCTCCCGATCCCCGACCGCCTGCAGGAGCTCATCGAACACCGCCTCGGTGGATTGCCGCCGGACACCGTGGAGGCGCTGGAGAACGTCTCGGCCCTGTCGTTACCGACACTCGAGACGGTCGCCGTAGCGATCGCTCCATCGCCGATCGACGCTCACCTGCGTCCGGCGATCGAGCACCACGTCGTCGAGGTCGTCGGCGACCGGCTCCGGTTCACCCACCCGCTCCTCGCGGCTGCTGTGTATCAGCAGATCCCGTCGGCCCGGCGTCGCGAGATGCACGCGCGGCTCGCGACGATCGTCCGCGATCCGGAGGAACGAGCCCGCCACCTTGCCCTGTCGGTCGATGGCCCGGACGTCGCCGTCGCTGCCGCCCTCGAGGAGGCCGCCCTGCTGGCCTCTTCCCGGGGAGCGCCGCAATCCGCGGCCGAGCTCTGGGAGATCGCCCGCCGCACCACGCCGGGTGACCGAGGCGAGGACCTGGTGCGTCGAACCCACCAGGCGGGCGTGGCGCACTACGAGTGCGGGGACACCTCGCTGGGGCGGAGCGTCCTGGACGTAGCGGTGGACCTTTCGATGGCCGGGCCTGCTCGGGGCCGCGTTCTGCTGGACCTGGGGATGGCCCTTGCCGAGACCGAAGGGTGGCGGGGGGCCTTGGCCGTATTCGAGGCTG
>Ga0070704_100000478_pt1 | contig 18927 bp, 19 predicted proteins | sample KBSK5252metaG_FD_65467 | JGI IMG/M metagenome (GOLD analysis project Ga0070704, IMG submission 65467) | Corn, switchgrass and miscanthus rhizosphere microbial communities from Kellogg Biological Station, Michigan, USA - KBS K5-25-2 metaG | ecosystem: Host-associated > Plants > Roots >...
GTTTGCCGAGCGCCGCTTCAGGTCCTACGAGACGCACAAGCTGGCCAGCGGCGAGATCTTCGTCATCGGATTCGCTGACGTCGAAGCGGCCGCCGCGCTCGAGGCGAAGAGCGGCGAGCAGACGCTCGTCATCCAGCCCGAACCCGACGCGACCGCGAACATGTTGGTGAAGGTGCCGTACTCGCGCATGCGGCACCACCGGCAGTACGCCGCGCCGAACCAGCACGGTTTTACCGTGACCGTCGTCTGAAGTTCGAAATGCGACGCGTGAAGTAGTTCGAACTTACTTCGAGCCTCGACCTTCAAACTTCGAACTTCGGGCCACGGGCCGCCCCGGATCGGCCTCCCACTCGGACCACGATCCTGCGAACAGCTTCGCGCCCTTCAGCCCTGCATGCTCCATCGCCAGCAGGTTGTAGCAGGCGGTGATGCCCGACCCGCAATACATCACGGCCTCGTCCGGCGGTCGACCGCCGAGCACGCGCTCGAACTCCGCTTTCAGTTCGCCGGCCGGCCGCATGGTTCCGTCCCCGGCGACATTGTCACGATAGTGCCGGTTGCGCGCCCCCGGGATGTGACCGTAGACGATGTCGAGCGGATCCGGCTGCCCGGCGAAACGCTCGGCCGATCGCGCATCGATCAGCAGCATCGACGGGTCGTCGAGTTGCGCCACGACCTGTTCGACGGTCACCCTCATGTCTCGGCGCAGGTGCGGCGTGAACGTCGCGGCCGGGCGCGTGTCCTCACCACCGCGGACCGGTCGTCCTTCGCGTATCCATCTGGCGAACCCGCCGTCGAGCACCGCGACGGCATCGTGTCCAAGGTAGCGCAGCATCCACCACAGCCGGCTGGCGAACGCGCCGGCGTCCTGGTCGTACGCGATCACTTGCGTGGAGCCGCTGATGCCGAGGCGGGAGAACGTCGCCGCGATGGTCTCTGGGGCCGGCAGCGGATGGCGTCCGTTGGCACCCGTCCGCCTGGTGGCGAGATCGTGCGCGAGACCCACGAAGACTGCGCCCGGGATGTGGCCCGCGAGGTACTGGGTTCGTCCCCATTCCTCATCCTTGAGGTTGTAGCGGCAATCGGCGATAAGCCATGAGCTGTCGCTGAGGTGAGCCTCGAGCAATTCGGGAGATATCAGGGTCGTATGCATGGCGTTGCCATTGCACGGATCGGTGCGGAGATCTTATATGACCCTACGAACCGCAGCGGCAATGGCTGTGCTGTTGATGCTGAGCAGCGGGTGCGCGGCGCGGCACGGCCGTCCCATCGTCGGCGGCAGCGTCGTGGCGAACCCGACGGGCACCGTCTCCGGCACCGTGAGGACGACGACCGGAACGCCGCTCGAGGGGCGCCGTGTGAGCGCGATCGACATGGCGACCGAGGCCCACTTCGACGCGATGACGTCGAACAATGGCGGGTACACGATCAAGGTGCCGCCCGGACGGTATCGCCTGGAAGTGGAGCTGCGCGGAGGCGATCAGCTCGCGCAGCAGCCCGGGCAGACCAACGTCAACGTCGGCGACGTCGACGAGCAGCTGAATTTCGTAGTCCGATAACGCTACGCGGCGCGTTCGAGCGCCGCGATCCGCACCTCGAGCGGCGGGTGCGTGGAGAAGAACACCATCCAGCCGCGCGTGCCGTTGATCTTCAGCGTGGCGAGCGCCTGCTGCTGCGTGTCCACCAGTTCGTGGTTCGCCTGCAGGCGCCGCAGCGCGCCAATCATCCGCTCCCGGCCTGCGAGCATCGCCCCGCCGCTGTCCGCGCGGAACTCGCGCTGGCGTGAGAACCAGGCCGTAATCAGCGAGCCGAGGATGCCCAGCACGATCTGCAGCACCATCACGATCAGGAACGACCCGCCGCTGTAGCCGCCGCGGTCGCGCGAGTCGCCGCGGTTGGCGATGACGTACGCGATCAGCCGCGCGAAGAACATCACGAACGCGTTGATGACGCCCTGCAGCAGCGTCATCGTCACCATGTCGCCGTTGGAGATGTGCGTGACCTCGTGCGCCAGCACGCCCTCGACTTCATCGTCGTTCATCGACCCGAGCAGTCCGGTCGAGACGGCGACGAGCGAGCGGCTCTTGCTCGGGCCGGTGGCGAAGGCGTTCACCTCGGGCGAGTCGTAGATGCCCACTTCCGGCATCGGCAGGCCGGCCTTCTGCGTCAGGTCCGCGATCATCGCGTAGACGCGGTCGGCGCGCGGGTTGCCGGTGTGGCCGTCGACGAGCTTCATGCCGGTCGCCCGCTTGGCGATCCAGCGCGACATCTGCAGCGAGATGAAGGCGCCGCCCATGCCCCAGACGAAGCAGAAGGTGGCCAGCGCGCCGATGTTCAGCCCGCCCGGACCGACATACCGCCCGACGCCGAGGATGCTCAGCACGATCGTCAGCGTCGCGACGACGGCGATGTTGGTCAGGATGAACAGGAAAATTCGCTTGCCCATAGGTTGAGGATACTACCTCCGCCCATTTAGACGCCCGGGGCGGCCTGCAGGCTTCAGGCGTGCGCCGCGCGACATTCCCCACACGAGTGGCAGCACTAAAGCCTGAGTGCGCTTGCAGATCGCACGTCGAGCGCACGTGAAAGACCCGGTAGTCGCTTCCGGGCGCCACGCGACTGATTCCCGGACGTGTCTGGGCACGCGGCGAGGGTGCAGTCGTAAACGACGCGTTGGACGCGGCGGCCAGATTCGCCTGCAACATCTGAAGAAAGGATTCGACAACAGTGCGCCTAAATCGTCCGGGCATCACGTAGACCGGCCCGCGCACCAATGTATGACAATCAATCCGGGCTGACTTGCATTGTCCGGTCGGTCAATATCAGAATTGCGCCATGACAATGTGGCTGCCGAATCTCGAGGGGCGGCGGGGACCGGTCTACCGCCGCATTGCTGACGCCATAGACGAGGACGTGCAGAAGGGGAGCCTTCGCGCGGGCGCCCGGCTGCCGCCGCATCGCGACATGGCCGACCACCTCGGCGTCACGGTGACCACCGTCACGCGTGCCTACACCGAGGCGGCGCGGCGCGGGCTGATCTCCGGCCACGTCGGACGCGGCACGTTCATCCGCGGCCAGGAGATCGACGACGCCTCCGCGGGCGGGCCGATCGATCTCAGCATCAACATCCTGATGCCCGACAAGGAGGTCGCCGCGCTCGAGCCGCGCATGTTCCAGCGGCGCGTGCTCCCGTGGACCGACCTGCTCGGCTACGTTCCGACGCCGGGACACCGGAGGCATCGCCAGGCGATGGCGGAGTGGCTCGCCGCGACGGGCACCCCGGCGTCGCCCGATCGGATCATCCTCACGATCGGCGCGCAGCACTCGCTGCTGATCGCGCTCATCGTGACGACGAGGCCGGGCGACACCGTGCTGGCCGAGGAGCTCACCTACTCGGGGATGAAGGACATCGCCAAGCAGTGGCACCTGAAGCTGCGCGGCGTCCCGATGGACGCGGAGGGGCTGCGGCCAGACGCGCTCGAGACGGCGTGCCGCTCGACGAAGGCGCGGGTCCTGTACTGCATGCCCCGGCTGCACAACCCGACGTCGGCGGTGATGCCGGAGCGGCGGCGGCGTCAGGTCGCCGCCATCGCCGAGAAGTACCGCCTGACGGTGATCGAAGACGACGTCTACGGATTCCTGTCGCCGGAACGCGCGTCGATGTCGGCGTTGGTTCCGGATCGGACGATCTTCGTTACGAGCGTGTCGAAGAGCCTTTTTCCCGGGATGCGCCTCGGCTGCGTCGTCGCGCCGCCATCGCTGGTGGAGAAGCTGAGCGCCGCGGTCTGGACGACCACCATCTGCGTGCCGCCGATCAGCGCCGACCTGCTGTGCGGCTGGATGGAGGATGGAACCGCGCTGCGCATCCTCGAATGGAAGCGGCACGAAGTGGCCGCGCGGCAGTCGATGGCGAAGCGGCTGCTCGACGGCCATCGCGTCCAGACGCATCCGTCGAGCCCGCACGCGTGGCTGCACCTGCCGGCGCGGTGGGACGCAGAGACGTTTGCCGCGGAGATGCGCTCGCGCGGCGTGCTCGTCAACGCGTCAACGGCGTTCTCGGTTGGCGATCAACCGACGCCGCGCGCGATTCGCCTGTGTCTCGGCACCCCGCGGACGCGAGCCGGGTTGGAGCAAGCGCTGACACGCCTTGTTGCGGCACTGTCCGAGCGGGCGCCCGCCACCCGCGCGGTCGTGTGACCACGAAGGCCTTCGGCATGCACGAAGCACACGAAGGTTGAATGCGGTTCAGCGGAGAGCTTCGGCGAGCCGGTGCAGGAACAGGCCGACGTCGGTCACCACGCCGACGGTCTGCATCGATCCGCGATCGCCCAGCTTCGTCACCACCGCGGGATTGATGTCGACGCACACGACGCGCACCCACGACGGCAGCATGTTGCCGACGCCGATGCTGTGGAGCATCGACGAGAGCATCAGCACGAGCTGCACGTTGTTCGAGAGCACCTCGGCATAGCGCTCCTGCGCGGCGATCAGATTCATCTCCGTGTCCGGCAGCGGGCCGTCGTCGCGGATGCTGCCGGCGAGCACGAAGTCCACGCCGTGCCTGACGCACTCGTACATCACGCCCGACGCGAGCACGCCCGTCTCGACCGCCGCGCGGATGCCGCCCGCGCGGTTGATCGTGTTGATCGCCGCCATGTGATTGCGGTGCCCCTGCTCGACCGGCGCTCCGGCGGCGAGATCGATCCCGAGCGACGTGCCGCTCAGCGCGAACTCGACGTCGTGGACCGCCAGCGCATTGCCCGCGAGCACCGCCTGGACGTAGCCGGCGCGAATCAGCTCGGAGAAGTGCTCGACGCCGCCCGTGTGCACGACCACCGGGCCGGCGACCACGGCGATACGGCCGCCGCCCTTCTTCACCTCGCGCATCATCGCGGCAATCCGGGCGACGCTGCCCTCGACCCGCCGCTCCGACGAGACGTCGTTACTCATGAACGCGAAGCCGAGGCGATCGCGCTCGCGGAACTCGGGCGTGACGCGAATCCCCTCGTGGCCGCAGACAACCGACTCGCCAGCCTTCACGTCGCGCAGCTTCCGGCAGGCCGGCCGCCCGTCGCTGACGACGATGACGGCGTCCATCCGCTGGTTCTCGACCTCCCTCCACTTGCCGCCGACGCGCACGTGCGTGCGGTGGTTGGTCGTCGAGTAGAAGTCGTCCGGCACGCAGCGGTCCTTCTCGGCCGGCTTGACGAGCGCGTCGCGCTCGCGGACGGGGTGGCAGCCCCAGGTGGTCAGTTGCTGGAGCAGCTCATCAAGCTGGTGGCCATCGGGCGCCGAAATCCGCATCTCGATGCGCGAGACATCGTCGTTGGTGCGGCCGATATCGAACTTCAGGATTTCGTACTGAGCCTTGAATTCGATGATCTTGTCGAAGATTGCCGACAGGTGGCCGGAGTCGATCAGGTGTCCCTCGGCCTCTATCGTGTCGTGGGCAGCCATGGTTGCTCATTCTAGCGGGGCCGCGTACGCCTGCGCTGGAGTGTTCCTGGCGGTACAGTTCGTGCTGGACTGATTTGGGGTTCTCATGGCGAGACGCGCAGTCGTCAGACTCGGGACACCGGCGTTGATCGTCGCGGTCCTTGCGGGCGTGGCGTTGTGGCGCGTCGGTCCACCGCCGCAACCGCGGCCGAACGCGGTCGGCACGACAGGGACGACCGCGGAGAAGGTGCTGACGGTCCCGATCAAGACCGTCGCAGAGCTGATCACCAACAACGCGGTCGGACGCGAGGCGTCGCTCGAGCGCGTCGCCATCCGCGAGCGCATTGGCGATCGGTTCTACTGGATTGGGTCCGGCAGCGAACGGCCCGTCTTCGTCGTCCTCGATCCCGACGTGAAGCGCACCACCGCCGCCACGCTGCGTCCCGGCGCGCGCGTGACGTTGATCGGGATCGTCCGGCCCGTCCCGACCGTGCAGGAGGTCGAGCAGCAATGGCACCTGCCGGCGGCCACTGCGACGATCGTCGCGGATTCGGGCACGTACCTGCACGTCACGGAGATTCGCGAGTAGCAGCTGGCAGCGGCCAGTTGCCAGTGGACAGGAGTTCGTCAGCGGCTCACTGGCCGTTCGGGACGAACTTGTAGCCGACGCCGCGCACGGTCTGCACGAAGCGCGGCGAGTCGGGCTGGTCTTCGAGGTACTTCCGCAGCCGCACGATGAAGTTGTCGATGGCGCGTGTATCCGTCTGCTCGTGCAGCCCCCAGACGTTCTCGAGCAGCGCGCCGCGCGAAACCGGCTGCCCGGCATGGGCCACGAGGTAGCGCAGCAGCTCGCACTCCATCTGCGTCAGCCGGTACGACTTCCCGCGCGCCTGCACTTCCATCGCCGTGAAGTCGAGCGTGCGGTCGCCGAAGGTGTAGACGTCGCGCGTCGGCGGCTTGGGCGTCTCGTTCCACCGCCGGCGACGCAGCAGGCCGTTGACGCGGGCGATGAGAATCGCCAGCTCGAACGGCTTGGGCAGGTAATCGTCCGCGCCGGCCTCGAATCCCTTCAGCACGTCTTCCGGCCGGTTGCGCGCCGTGAGCATCAGGATCGGCAGGAACTGGCCGGCCGACCGCAGCGCGCCCGCGACGAAGAAGCCGTCGCGGCCCGGCAGCATCACGTCGAGGACGATGACGTCGAAGGCCTGCCGGTCGTCGAGGATCAACGCGAGCGCCTGCTCGCCATCCGGCGACACGACCACCTGATGTCCTTCGGCTTCGAGGTTGAAACGAAGGCCGTCGGCGATGTGCTGCTCGTCTTCGACGACGAGGATGCGGCTCATGGCCGGATCCAGGCCGGGATCCGGGATCCGGGGTCCGGGATCCGTTTCATGATGCGAGGCGCGGCAGTTCGAGCGTGAAGGTCGCGCCGCGTCCTTCGCCCTCGCTCTGCGCGAAGACCCGGCCGCCGTGCGCCCGCGCGATGGACCGGACGATGTAGAGACCGAGGCCGGTGCCCTTGACCTGCTTCAACCCGCGCGTCTGGACGCGATAGAAGCGGCGGAAGATCCGTTTCAGCTGCTTGCGCGGGATGCCGACGCCGCGATCCTGCACCCGCACCCAGACCGTGTCCGGCGAGGGGGCCGCGACCGACACCGTCACGCGCACGACGTCGCTCGAGTACTTCACCGCGTTGTCGAGCAGATTGGTCAGCGACGTGCGCAGCTCCTCGGCGTCGCCGCGGACCATCAGCGGCCCGGCGTCGTGCGATTCGAGCGCGATGGCGCCGAGCTGGAGGTGATGGCGCGAGACCGCAAGGTCCACGCATTCGCGCGCGAGCGTCGAGATGTCCACGGGCGCGCGCGGGATGACCTTCGGCTTCTGGCTCGCCACGCCGGCCTTGAGCACCTGCTCCACCGTGCGGGTCAGCCGGTCGGCATCGGCCAGCATCACCTCGTAGAAGCCGCGGCGCTGCTCGTCGTTCAGCGTGCGCGACTGGAGCGTTTCCAGGTACAGCCGGATCGAGGCGATGGGCGTCTTGAGCTCGTGCGTGACCGCGTTGATGAACGTGTCGTGCTCCTCGTTCCGCCGGATCTCCAGCACGAGGAACACCGTGTAGATGATCAGCCCGGCGATGATCAGGCCGAAGGTGATGATGCCGAAGACGAGGACCCGGAGCCGCGCGCGCTCGGCCGTGATGACGATCCAGCCGATGTTCAGCGAGAGCGCCGCCCCGACGAGCAGGACGCACAGGGCGACGAAGAACGCGATCGCCTTCTGGCGACGGGTCACTGGGTCATTCTAGGCAATTCAAAATGCAAAATTCAAAATGCAAACCCGTCTCGTGTACGAAAAAACGGGGTGAATGGCGTTGCGCCTTCACCCCATGGTCGCAAACCCTTATGTGGTTTGCATTTTGAATTTTGAATCTTGTATTACCTCAGGCCACCGCTTCGTCAGCGGGCACGACCTCGTCGGCCGGCATGACCGCATCTTCCGTCGTGACCACGTGCGCGACCTTGGCAACCTTGACGTCCCAGGCCAGGCCGAGTGCGCGCAGCGCGCTGATGCCCATCCAGTTGAAGTCGATCTCGTACCACGCCAGCCCGTGGCGGGCCGACACCGGGTGCGCGTGGTGGTTGTTGTGCCACCCCTCGCCGAAGGTGATGAGCGCGACCCACCAGTTGTTCGTCGAGTCGTCGCGCGTCGTGAACCGGCGCGACCCCCAGAGGTGCGTCGCCGAGTTCACCAGCCAGGTGCAGTGGAGACCGAAGGCGGTGCGGAAGAAGATGCCCCAGAGCACGTAAGGAATGCCGCCGAAGGCGAGCAGGCCGAAGCCGAGGATGACGTTCGAGACCCAGTGCCAGTTGGAGAGGAACACGTGAAAGCGGTCGCGGCAGAGGTCCGGGCAGTACTTCGAGAGCACCGCCGCGTCGTGATGGAGACCCTCGCCGGTGAGGATCCATCCCATGTGCGCCCACCACGTGCCCTCGCGCGGCGTGTGCGGGTCGCCCTCACGATCGGACTTCTGATGGTGGATGCGATGTGTCGCGACCCAGAAGATGGGGCCGCCCTCGAGCGCCAGCGTGCCGCAGATCGTGAGGACGTACTCGACCCACTTGTAGGTCTTGTAGCCGCGGTGCGTGAGCAGGCGGTGATACGCCATGCCGATGCCGAGCATGCCGGCGACCACGTAGAGGATGAATGCCGTCAGCACAGCGCCCTTCGTGGCGAAGAAAAGCGCGGCGACCGCGCCGACGTGAAACGCCGTCATCGCGACGGCCGTAACCCCGTTCCAACCCTTCTGATACTTGCGCCCGTACATGAGCGTCGGCTGCACCACGAATCGATCCTCCAGTTCCTGTTATCGGTAGATAAAGCCGTAGCACGATAACAACTGGAGCCTCAGCCGACTGTAATAGTTGTGTACTTTCCTTAACCTACTTGGCGAGCAGGGGATAGGGATTGATCGGATCGCCCTTCCACCAGGAGTGATCCGTGCCGAGACGTGCAATCGCGAAGTGGAGGTGCGGCGCGCTCTCGGAGGCGTTTCCGGTGCTGCCGACGTAACCGAGCAGCTGGCCGCGGCGGACCGGCTGCTGTTCCGCGATTCCGGTGGCATAGCGGTCGAGGTGCGCGTAGTAATAGGAGAAGCTTTGCGTCGGATCGAACTGGTAGATCGTCAGTCCTCCCGCCTTGCTCGTGAACAGCTTCGCAATCGTCCCGTCGTCAACGGCGTGCACCTCGGTGCCGCGCGGCGCCATGATGTCGATCGCGTCGTGCCGCCGTCCGATCGCCCGCGCATCGGCGAACGTGTCCTGAAGATCGCCGGCACTGACGCCCTCGACGGGGATCCGCAGATTGCGTTTCTGTAACGCCAGCATGGCGTCGCCGAGCGGAAGCGGCGCCGCTTCGATGGCTGTCGATCGCGGCACGACAGTTTCCCGCGCGACCGCCGTTTCCGGCGAGGACACGCCCGAGGTCGCCACGATGGCGGGCTCAACCGCTCGCGCGGGCCTCTCGTGGTGAGCGATCAATGCCGTCGCGGCGAGCGCGCCGACGGCGAAGCTCAGTCCGACGGTGAGCACGCGCGCGCGAAACCGTTCAGCCCGCCGCCGGTCCACTCGTCTCATTCCCTGAACACCACCCGCGTTCCGGGTTTGACCAACTGCGAAAGGCGATCCGCGTCCCAGTTCGTCAGCCGGACGCAGCCGTGCGATTCGACGTGGCCGATCTTCGACGGCTCGGGCGTGCCATGAATCCCGTAGTGCTGCTTCGACAGGTCAACCCAGACGATGCCGACGGGATTGTTGGGGCCGGGCTGAAGCGTGACCTTGCGATCGCCTGGCGTCGCGTCCCAGAACAGTTCCGGGTTGTAGTGGAACTTCGGGTTCCGCTGGACCCCGTTGACCTTCCACATGCCGATGGGCAGCGGATCGTGCTCGCTGCCGCTCGTCACGGGCGCATGCATCAGGATCTTCCCCGTCGCGTCCTCGACCGTGAGCGCGCTCGTGCTCTTCGTCACGTAGACCGTGGCGTCTGGAGCGGGTGAGGCGGGTTGCGCCGGTGGGGTGGCCTGGGCCGGTGACCCGCGTTGACCGCGTGGCGCGGGCCGCGTTGACGTGGGCGAGGCGGCCGGCGCGGGCGCGGCGGGGACGAACGGCATCACGTTGGGCACCGTGATCTTCTCGCCGGCCTGCTGGAAGGTCGCCTGCGGATTGAGCTGCTGGAGCAGCGCGGGGCTGCTGTGGAAGCGTTCGCCGAGCAATTCGAGCGGCGATCGGTAGTTCAACGCGTCGAGCGTCGCCTGGTCCGGAAGGTTCGGCGGGATGTTCGGCGTAAACGGTCCGGCCACGTCGGCGTCGGTGATGGTGTACTCGGTCAGCGGCGGCACGTCGCCCAGCAGCGACAGCGGCTGGTCGTGCGATTGCTTGAACGCGTCGAGCGCGCGCTGCAGGTTCTTCCCTGCGCGTCCGTCGATTTCACCCGGCGAGAAGCCGGCGCGATCGAGCGCCACCTGCGTCGCAAGCGTTTCGCTGACGACCGGAACGGTAGGCCCGGCGGCGGCGACCGAAACGGCGCAGCACAGCAGTGCAATCAGTCTCATGTGCACTGACCCGTGCAAATGATGGTCCTCAGGTATCCTGCAATCGATGATGCAGCCTGCCCAGCCGAGGCGCGAAGATGAGCCGGCCGTGCGAAGGCGGGTCTATGCGTTGAGCATCCACGCGGACTATAAGTGCCATCACTCCGGCGCGTGCTGTACAGCTGACTGGGACGTCCCTGTCGAGCTCCCGCTGTACCGCTCGCTCGACGAGGCACTCGCTTCAGGACGTGTTGCCCCCGCGGCGCAGGCTGATCAGCACTCACGGCCGCTCATCGTCGAGGATCTACCGGAGAATGCGGCGGCGATGGTCGCGCGGACGGCGAGCGGCGACTGCGTCTTCTATCACCGCCATTCGGGCCTCTGCGTCATCCATCGCGATCTCGGCGAGCCGATGCTGCCCGCCACGTGCCGCCATTTCCCCCGCCTGGCGGTGCGCGATGCACGCGGCACGTTCATCTCGCTGACGCACTACTGCCCGACGGCCGCCGCGTCGCTGTTCCGTGAGGACGTGGCGATCGAAATCGTGGAGTCGCCGCCCGCCTTTCCAGACGCGGCGTACCAAGGGCTCGTGGTGACGAACGAAGACTGGCCGCCGCTGCTGCGCCCGGACGTGCTCGCGGACCCGGACAGCTACACCGCGTGGGAATGGCACATGGTGGCGCGCTGCGCGGATCCGCGCCTCTCACCCGAAGGGGTGATCGCCACGCTCGATCGAGACGCGCGCAGCGTCCGGGCGGTGACGCCAGTGACCGGCGCGTCGATCACGAATGCCATCGCTCGACTTCCGCGCGATGGCGTGGGCGGCGCCGTGCCCCAGACGCTCGACAGCAGCCTCGCGGACCACGCGGAGGCGATGCAGGCGGTCCCAGACGAGTGGCGGCCCGAGCCGGATGCGAGCGACCTGGCGGACGTGTACGTGCGCGACGTGCGGCCCGCCTGGAGCGCGTGGAACGCGCCGCTGAAGCGGTACCTCGCCGCGAAAGCGTTCGCGTCGTGGACGGCGTACCAGGGCCGCGGCTTTCTGACGATCGTTCGCGGTCTCGACGCGGCGCTCGCGCTCGTTCGCGTCGAGGCCGCGCGTCAGTGCCGCGACGCTCGACGCGCGCTCGACGCGGCGCTGCTCCAGGAGGCGTTCAGGCAGGCAGACTTTGCGCTGAATCACCTCGCCGCCGGTGATGAGCTCGCCGAGCTGTGGTCCAAGGTCGAGGCATAGCCGTTGCACGCTTTGGCCGCATGAACGCACTGGACCTGATCAAACAAGACCACAAACGGCTGAAGAAGCTGCTCGCCGAGACGCTCGACGCGGAAGGAGCCGAGCGCGAGGAGCGCATGGACCACCTCCGCACCGAACTGGTCGCGCACGAGCGGATGGAGGAGGAGGTGCTCTACCCCCGGCTGCGCGACGAGAAGAAAGCGCGCGAAAGCGTGCTCGAGGGTTACGAGGAGCACCACGTCGCCGACATCATTCTCGATGAGCTGCTCGACGTACCTCCCGAGACCGATCTGTGGAAGGCGAAGGTCAAGGTGTTGAAAGAGAACGTCGAGCACCACATGGAGGAAGAGGAGAGCGAGCTCTTCCGGAAAGCGCGCGCCGTGCTCGACCGCGACGAGCTCGATCGCCTCGGCGATCGGATGGCCGACATCAAGCGTTCGGCCGAAGGTTAGGCGGGTCTAAAGACCCGCCCTACGAAAATACGGCGACCACGGGTCCGTGGTCGCTGGTACCCACCTCACGCTGCACGACGCACGACGCGGCTCGATCGGCGATCGACCGTGTCGCCAGCACGTAATCCAGCCGCCACCCGATGTTGCGCTGCTTCATGTTCCGCCACGGGGCCCACCACGTGAACAGGTTCTCGTTGTCGGGATCCAGCTTGCGGTGCACGTCCACGAGGCCGCGGCTGATGATCCGCTCGATGAGCGCCCGCTCTTCAGGCAGCTGGCCGATGGCGCGCGGCTTCCGCTCCTTCGGATGCACGTCCATGTCGGTACGCGCGACGTTCAGGTCGCCGCACATGACCAGCGGATGGCCCGCCGATTCGAATCCCGCGGCATAGGCATCCATCGCCTCGAGAAACCGCATCTTCGCGGGGAAGTCCTTGCCGCCGTTCGGCACGTAGATCGACGCCACCGTCGCTTCCGGCAGCTGCGCGGCGACGATGCGGTGCTCGTAGTCGAACTCGGGATGGTGAAAGACGGGCCGCTCGGGGTGGGTCGCCTTGCGCACGTGCAGCCCGACGCCCGAATAGCCTTTGCCGCCGTGCCAGTAGCACCAGTACCCTTCGAGCTCGCAGACCCAGACCGGCAGCTGGTCGATGCCGGCCTTAATCTCCTGCAGGCAGATGACATCCGGCGCCTCGCGCTCGATGAAGTCCTGCAGCTCGGCCTGCCGCGCGCGAATGCCGTTGACGTTCCAGGTCGCGATCTTCATTACGGGCAGGTATCAGGTTTGAGGTATCAGGTTTGAGGTATCAGGTTTCAGGTATCAGGTTTCAGGCGTGGTCCAGGTATCAGGGAGTCAGGTATCAGGGTACACGTGATTGCACATCCGACGGTGATGCGGCGCGTGCGGGGCTATCATGAACGCCACGGTGATCAATTTCCGTCGGTCCGCCGCGTGCGTGCTCGCGCTCCTTCTGGTGAGCGCGGATGCGACGCGCTCGCAGTCGCCGAACGCCGCGGTGACGTCGCCGAAGGAGCAGTTCGGCTTCGACATCGGCGACGACTACGTCCTGGCCAACTACACGCAGATCGAAGCGTACTGGAGGAAGCTCGACGCCCAGTCCGATCGGATGCTGCTGGTGGACATCGGCCGCACGGAAGAAGGGCGCTCGCAGTGGATGGCGATCATCTCCGCGCCCGAGAACCTCCGCGCCCTCGATCGCTACAAGGACGTCTCGCGGCGGCTCGCGCACGCCGACACGCTGAGCGACGACCAGGCCCGCGCGCTGGCCGCCGAAGGCAAGGCCGTCGTCTGGATTGACGGCGGGCTGCACGCGAGCGAGGTGCTCGGCACGCAGCAGCTGATCGAAACGGCCTGGGAGCTGGTCAGCCGCAGCGACGCCGAGACGCTGCGCGTCCTGCGCGACGACATCATCCTCCTCGTCAACTGCAATCCCGACGGCGAAGAGCTCACCGCGAACTGGTACATGCGCGAAGCGGATCCGCTGAAGCGCACGCTCGCCGGCCTGCCGCGCCTGTATCAGAAGTACGCCGGGCACGACGACAACCGCGACTTCTACATGTCCACGCAGGCCGAGACGATCAACATGAACCGCATCCTCTACAAGGAATGGTTCCCGCAGATCGTCTACGACCATCACCAGTCCGGTCCCAGGGGGACCGTGATGTTCGCGCCGCCGTTTCGCGATCCGTTCAACTACGTCTTCGACCCGCTGATCCCGCTCGGCATCGATCAGCTCGGCGCGGCGATGCACGGACGATTCGCTGCGGAAGGCAAGCCGGGCGTGACGATGCGGCGCGGCTCGACCTACTCCACCTGGTGGAACGGCGGGCTGCGGACGACCGCGTACTTCCACAACCAGATCGGCCTCCTCACGGAAGCGATCGGCAACCCGACGCCGGTGGAGATCCCGTTCGTCGCGGAGCGGCAGGTGCCGAGCGCCGACCTGCCGTTTCCGATCGCGCCGCAGCGGTGGCGCTTCCGCCAGGCGATCGACTACGAGATGACGGCCAACCGCGCCGTGCTGGACATGGCGTCGCGCCATCGCGAGACGCTGCTCTTCAACATGTACCGGATGGGGAAGAACTCCATCGAGCGCGGCAGCCGCGACACGTGGACGCTGACGCCGCATCACCGGACCCGCGATCCGCAGTCGCGCGACGCGCGCGGCTACATCCTGAGCGCGGATCAACCCGATTTCCTCACCGCGACGAAGTTCGTCAACGCGCTGCTCCTCAACGGCATCACGGTGATGCGCGCCACGGCGCCGTTCGCGATCGACGGTGCCCGCTATCCCGCCGGATCGTTCATCGTCAAGACCAACCAGGCATTCAGGCCGCACGTGCTCGACATGTTCGAGCCGCAGGATCATCCGGACGACATCCCGTATCCCGGCGCGCCGCCGACACCGCCCTACGACAACGCCGGCTGGACGCTCGCGTTCCAGATGGGCGTGAAGTTCGACCGCATCCTCGAGGGGTTCGACGGGCCGTTCGAGGTGATCTCCGGTCCGGTGAAGCCGCCGGCGGGGCGGGTCGTCTCCTCGGCGGGCGCGGCGGGCTACGTCGTCAGCCATCAGCAGAACGACGCCTTCGTCGCGGTGAACCGGCTGCTGAACGCCGGCGCGGACGTCTACTCGCTGCGCGACACGTTTTTCATCAGCGGCGCCAACGCGGCGCCAGTGCTGCAGAAAGCCGCGTCGGATCTCGGCCTGACGTTCACCGCCGTGTCGCAGCCGCCGGCCGGCGGGCGACGGCTGCGCCCCGTGCGCGTCGGCCTGTGGGACCGCTACGGCGGCTCGGTCGAGAGCGGCTGGATACGGTGGCTGTTCGAGCGCTACGAGTTCCCGTTCGAGATCGTCTATCCGCCGACGCTCGATGCCGGCGGCCTCAACGCAAAGTTCGACGTGCTGGTCTTTCCGACCGAAGCGATTCCCGCGCGCGACGTCGACGCGCCGGCGGCGCCGGCCAACGTTCCGGACGCATACCGCGGCCGCTTCGGGCCGGTGACGGTTGCGCGCACGGTTCCGGCGCTCAAGGCGTTCGTCGAAGCCGGCGGAACGCTGATCGCAATCGGCAGCTCGACGACGGTGGCGAAGCATTTCGGGCTGCCGGTGTCGGGGGCAATCGACCTGCCGCGCAGCAAGTTCTACGTGCCGGGCTCGATCCTGCGCGTGAGCGTGGACACGGCCAACCCGCTGGCGTTCGGGCTCGAGCCGCAGGCCGACGTGTTCTTCGACGACAGCCCGGTGTTCGCGCTCGGCGCGGAAGCCGCGAGCGCCGGCGTCAGGCGCGTGGCGTGGTACGACACGGAGACGCCGCTTCGAAGCGGCTGGGCGTGGGGTCAGGCGGCGCTGAAAGGCGGCGCCGCGGTGGTCGATGCGCCGCTCGGCAAGGGACGCGTGCTGCTGTTCGGCCCCGAGGTCACGTTCCGCGCGCAGTCGCACGGCACGTTCAAGTTCCTCTTCAACGGGATCTACTACGGCAGCGCGGCGCCGCTGTCGAGCCAGGCCTTGGCGCTCTCGCGCAACGACTGAACGCCGGCGGCCAGCTCGCGGCTGACCGCATCTGCGCCGGCAAGATCGCCCGTCGCGCCCATCGTTTCGAGCCTGCGTGCTGCATCGACCGCTTCCGGCACACCGAAGGCGACGAGCGATCCGCGCAGCTTGTGGGCCGCGGCGCGTAAGGCGGCGCTGTCGCCGGCGCCGACCGCTGCCTGCACGGCATCGATCTGGGCGGGCGTCGTGTCCACGAGCAGCTGCGCGAGATCGCGGACGAGCCCTTCGTCACCATATTCCTGCAGCAACAGCACGGCATCAAAGGGCGGCATGCCGTCGATTGTACGCAATGATCTCCGGCGTGGACCAGCAAGTCCGCGCGCTGGCCGAGCGCCTTCGCGCCGCGCGGCTCGTCACGGTGATGACCGGCGCCGGCGTGTCGGCGGCGAGCGGCGTCCCGACGTTTCGAGGGCCCGGCGGATTGTGGCGCACCTACAGGCCCGAAGACCTCGCGACGCCCGAGGCGTTCGTCTGCGATCCGGCGCTCGTGTGGGAGTGGTACGCGTGGCGGCGCGAGATGGTCGCGTCGTGCGCGCCGAATGCCGCCCACGACGTCCTCGCGCGCTGGTCGCATCAGGATGTCAAGGGCGCGCGGATCATCACGCAGAACGTGGACGACCTGCACGTACGCGCCGGCACGCACGACCTCATCCGGTTGCACGGCTCGTTGTGGGAGCTCAAGTGCGTCGACGGTTGCGCTCGCGGGGCGAGGCCGTGGCGCGACGAGCGCGTCCCGCTCCCCGAGCCGCTCCCGCGGTGCCCGCATTGCGGCGGCCACGCCCGGCCCGCGGTCGTCTGGTTCGGCGAATCGCTCGACCCCGCCGACGTGGATCGCGCGTTCGAGGCGACGGCGTGCGACCTGTTCCTGACCGTCGGCACATCGGCGGTCGTGTATCCGGCCGCGGGCTTCGCGCGGCAGGCGCACGCGCGCGGAGCGTTCACCGCCGAGATCAATCTCGAGCCGACCCCCGCCTCGTCCGTCGTCGATCTGTCCATTCTCGGCGGCGCAGAGGAGGTGCTGCCGGCGCTCGACCAGCTTCTCGCGTCAGGATGACGATCGGTGCTCGAAAATCCCGAATCAAGACGCAAGTCAGACGGGATGAGGATTTGTTGGGATTTGGGTTTTGGGATTTGGGTTTTGGGATTTTGGGAATTACCATCGCGGAATGCACAACCCCTTCGTCCCCGAAACGCTCGAGGGCTGGAGCATCCTGCACCTGATGTATCGCGTCCGCTGGGACCAGGTGCGGGCGGCGAGCGAAGCGGATCGTCGTCGTATGGCGGACGAGGCGGTCTCGGCGCTCGCGGTGCCCGATGCCGGCTCGACGGCGCTCGTCCAGGTGCTCGGCCACAAGGCGGACCTGATGATCATCTGCTTCCGCAGCAGCTTCGAGCAGCTCGCTGAAGCCCAGCTCGCCTTTTCGCGCACCGCGCTGCGCGACCTGCTCGAGCCGACCTCGTCGTACGTCTCCATCGTGGAGCTCGGCATGTACGAGATGACGGCGAAGATGCACGCGCAGGTTGGCGCGACGCACAAGCAGGGGACCGAGGAGTTCGATCGCGCGTTCGACTCCGAGATGGAAACGCAGCGGCAGCGCGTGATGAGCCGTTTGTTCCTCGACATGCCGGGCGCGCGCTACGTCTGCTTCTACCCGATGAACAAGCGCCGCGGCGAGGCGCTCAACTGGTACTCGGAGAGCTTCGATCGCCGCGCGTCGATGATGCGCGAGCACGGCATGATCGGGCGCCACTACGCCGGCAAGGTCACGCAGGTGATCTCGGGATCGATCGGCTTCGACGACTGGGAGTGGGGCGTCGATCTGTTCGCGCAGGATCCACTCACGTTCAAGAAGCTGATTTACGAGATGCGATTCGACGAGGCGAGCGCGAAGTTCGCCGAGTTCGGGCCGTTCTACACGGGCGTGCAGTTCGCGCCGGGACAGCTCGCGGAGTACCTGAATGGGCGGGTCCCGGCGCTGCAGGGATGACCGCTCGACATTGCCCGTTCGCCACAGGAATTGTGATCCAATGGAGCGTTTTGGTACCGGTTCGTTGGATTACAGAAATGCACGCCTTCTGATAACTCACACATCCTGAAGCCCTAGCGTCCACCCTCGGCGACAGCTCCTACGGGCCCGGTAATTGCTGGGTTCTCTACTACCACGTGGAGAAGGCAATGACCGCTCAGGAGACTTTCATCGCCCGGTTGCGGCGCCATCGCGAGCGCAACCACGTCACCCTTGACGAGATCGTCAGCCACACGCGCATCAAGCGCGAGCAGCTCGAGGCGTTCGAGCGCGGCGACCTCGATTCGTGGCCGCGCGGCATCTACGCGCGCGCCTGGATTCGCGGCTACGCGAGCGTCGTCGGCCTCGATCCGATCGACACCGTCGATGAATTCTGCAAGCTCTTTCCGCAGGGCGACCGCCGGGCGGAGGGGACGATTCGCGACTTCGCGGCGATCATCGCGCACCCGACCACGTACCAGGACGAGTTCGAGCATCTCTCGGACGAAGATCGCCGCCGGTCTCCGCAGGTCAACGTGATGCGCGGGCGTCCGAGGCTGTTCGACCAGGTGATGCGCGTGATGCGCAGCCTCCGCGGGCCGCGCTCCGCCAGCGGCCGTGCCGTGCGCTCGATGCAGCACCCGAATTGATGCGGGCCGGCTGAAGCCGGCTCCTAGGCCGGGACGAACCGGCCGCGCGCCATCTCACGCAGCCGCTCGACGTCTTCTCTCCTGGACACCGACAGCGGCTGCGTTCCTCGCGTCTCCTCGCACAGCATGGCGGTCGTCAGCCGTTGCCGATCGTGCAGCGCACGATACAGCCCGGCGGTAATCGCCTGCTCGATCTCCGCGCCTGAAAAGCCTTCGCTGGCCGCGGTCAGCGCGCCGAGGTCGAACGTCGCGGGATCCTGCCGCCGAAGCAGGAGGTGAATGCGGAAGATCGCTTCACGCTCCGCGGCCTCGGGGAGATCGACGAAGAAAATCTCGTCGAAGCGCCCCTTGCGAAGCAGTTCCGGCGGCAATGCCATCACATCGTTCGCGGTCGCGGCGACAAACACCGGCGCTTCTCGTTCCTGCAGCCACGTCAGGAAGGATCCGAGGATCCGCTGCGAAAGGCCCGCGTCCGCCTCGCCGCCGGC
>Ga0070704_100000479_pt1 | contig 18905 bp, 22 predicted proteins | sample KBSK5252metaG_FD_65467 | JGI IMG/M metagenome (GOLD analysis project Ga0070704, IMG submission 65467) | Corn, switchgrass and miscanthus rhizosphere microbial communities from Kellogg Biological Station, Michigan, USA - KBS K5-25-2 metaG | ecosystem: Host-associated > Plants > Roots >...
GCGATACTCCGAGCCGGTCAGCGTGGCCATCCGATCGAGGAATGCTCGCCCGGTCATGTCCTTGGCTTCGAAGTCCATCGCGGAGCCAACATCGTCCACGGTCGCGTCGTCGGTGGTGATCGGGAAATCCGTCAGCGCTCCGAAGCCTTCCTGAATGATGACGCGGGGCTTGGTGGCGGTCCAGCTTCCGTTTATTATCACCCGATCCAGGAGGTATTCACACCCCGCGCAAGTCACCACCGTCCAGAAGAGACTCGGGTCCACCTGCACGCGCGAGATCTTGACCACGATCCCCCGGAAGTACTTCTCTCCCGTGGTCGCGTCCGAGATCAGAACGTCGGTTTGCTGCGTCGGGTCCGGCGCGGAGGCGAGCTTGAAGGAAGCGGACGAGACCCGCCCGTTGAATTCCTTGGTGATGCTCAGCGACTTGAGCTGGGCCGTTACCGGGCTGCCTTCAATCTCTATGCGGAATTTCGACATTAGGTTGCGGTCGCCAGTCTCGTCTTAAACTCGATATCGGTTTCCACGATCCCCGCGATCTCGTGGCCGTCGATGTAGTTCTTCACGATCACGGTAGGCACCATCTGGATGATTTTGTCGAGCCACACCGGGAGGCTGTTCAGCGTGAAGTCGCGCATCTGCTCGACGGGCCAGCGGATTGCCGTGAGGTCGTCCGCCGCCCTGGCCAGATTGAACGAGATGCCGCCCGTCAAGATGTTGCGGGTGTCCAGAACGGCGTCATGCTCGCCGCCTTCCGATCCGCGCCAAGCCAAATAGGACGTGTCATTCTTGATGCCGCTTAACCTGTCTTTCTGGCCCTCTTGGCCTATGCCAAAAAGGCCGAGGACGCCAGTTATCGCAGACACCGCGCCGGTAACGGCGTTGAATGCGCTTAGGAATCCGCCCATGCTCGACGCAGCGCTTGGAGCGCCCCCAGACGCGAGGTCTACACCCGGCATGCCATCGACGCCCGGAATTCCGCCAGGGTCGCCGCCGAGTCCAGGGATGCCGCCGAGTCCAGGAACGGGGTTGCCGTTGATGCCTGGAGTCGTCGGCCCCATGCCGATGGTTCCGAGCCCACCGAGTCCGGGAATCTTCTGAGCCAAACCCATCAGCAGGTCGGTGAGCGTTCCAGAGATCCTGTCTTCGAGCGGCTTGAATAGTTTTGTTACGAAACCCTCCGCAATCTTTTCCGCTGCGCTGATCGCGTCGTCCTTCATCTTTCCCCAGTCGAGCGTTACCAGGTCGTGATTCAGGGCAGAAAAGAGACCGTCGAAGCTCCCGCGAATCGTGTTAAAAAGCGTCTGCCAGGAGTGCAGCGAGTTTTCCTCGTAATCCTTTTGCTGCTGGAGCAGCTTCGCGCGCATGACCTGATCGGCGGCCGGAATCTGGCCGTAGGTCGCGGCGGCAACCTCAGCTTCTTTCTTGTACGCTTCCAGCCAGGCGTCCTCGACTTCGCGCTGCGTCGCAATTCCGTCGTCGCGAATCTTCTGGAAGTTTTCCTCTGCCGTGGCGGCCAGCTTGACCAATTCCGAACGCGGCGTGATTCCCAAGGCTTTTAGTGCTTGCTCGGTTTCCACGATGCGCGCTAGCTGCTCATTGGTTCCGATCTGCGCGAGCGAGCTTGGCATCTTCGCCAGCTCCTCGTTGATATCCTCCAGCCCCGACTTCACGTCTGGCGAAAGATCCATCGCGTCGAGCGCGGTCTTCATGGACGTCGCCAAGTCTTCGAGCGCTTGCTTTTGCGCCTTCTGCGCCTCGGTCAGATCGTTTTCGGCGTCCCTCAGCCGCCCGGTCGCGGCCTTCAGATTGCCGCGCGCGGCTTCCACGCGCTCGCTCGCGGCCTTGATCGCGTCGAGGTCCCTGGGGTGATCGCGTTGCACGCCTGCGAGATCCGCCTCGGCGCGCGCCAACAGCACCGAGGCGCTGAGCAAGCCCGTGCGCCCGGTCTGCACTTCTTTCTCGGCATCGGCAATTGTGTGGATGTGCGGCGTCAGGGTGCGGATGGCTGCGTCGTAATCTGCCGAGGCCGCGCTGAGCAGCTTGGTCGTGTCCTTCTGCGCCTGCAGTTGTTTCTCCAGTTGCTTGTGGGCTTCGTCCAGACCCTTGACCTGCGAGGTTGTTTTGAGTGAAGTCTCGCCGACTTGCTTGGTGGATTTCTCGACGCTCTTTGTAACCGTGTCGAGCATCGAGAATGATTTTGTGCCCTGCGTGATGGACGAGAACAGCGTCGCGTTCTTGGCTTGCAGGACGCCGCTCTGCGTGGCCGTTTTCCCCAGCGCCGTTGCAAGGTAACCAGCTTCCTCTGCGTTCGCTTTCGTGGCCGTCGTATTCTCGCCCAGCCCGAAGGTCCACTCCGCGATGGACTTGACGAAGCCAGGGACAACCTTTTCGCGCAGGCCGGTCAATACCTCGCCCCACTTGGTGAAGCCGCGCATCATCGCTTCTAGTCCAAACGGCCCGTCAATGATCGTGGTGCCGAAGTCGATAAGAGCCTTGCCGACTGGCTCCAGATCCGTCTGGATCTTGTGCCACAGGACAGTGAACTTCTCGCCGATCGTGTCGGTGCGCTTGTCGAGATCGTCCACGGCTCCCGATGCGTTCGCGAACGCTTCCGAGAGGCTGTCGAGGTCAACCTTGCCACCCCGGATAATCTCCGCCATCTTCGCGCCGGATTTCCCGAACGCGGTAAGCGCCAGTTCGGTGCTTTGAGACTCCGTGGCGGAATGCTGGATGGAGTTGATGAGCTTTTCGAATTCCGCGAGTGACGGCGTGATGCCTTGCTCGCTCATCGCCTTGATTGCCTTGGTCAGCGCGCCGACGACTTCACCAGCGGGTACGCCCGCCTTCTCGAACTCGCCAATCATCGTTGCTGACTGCTCCCAAGACAGACCCCACTGCTTCAGAACGGGCTCCGATTCGGCCAGAATTCCGGCAAGCTCTGTGACGGAGACGCCCGTCTTCTGGTGGACGATCAGCAGCTTGTCCTGCGTCAGCCGCGCCTCATCGGCCGAGATATTCCAGGCGTTCATCGCCTTGGTGATCGCTTCCACCAGCGGCTTACTTTGCTCGCCGATCGCATCGGACAGATCCAGGAAACCCTTCGTCGCGATCTGAGCCGCTTCGCCCGCTAGACCGAGCCGGACGTTAACTTGCGTGATGGCCTCGCCGACTTCGGCGGCATCCTGGGGAACTTCCTGGAAGACGGCCTTGAAATCAGCCTGGAGGCCTTTCAGCGCGTCGCCCGTGAGCCCGGTACCGGCGGTCATGATTTTCGTGGCCTCTTCGAACTCCTGAGCGACCATGGCGGCGCTTGTGCCGATCCCTAGGACTGCCGCGCTGGCAAGCGCCATCACCGGGTTCATCTTGGCGACGGCACTCTGTACGTCGCTCAGCAGGCCACCGAGCGAGTTCTGGAACTCGGTAACGTCGCCGCCGATCTTTACGAGTACGTCCGCCCCGCCGCCCTTAGCCATTTAGTAACTCCCCCGCATGCGCGCTTGGGTTTTCTCGGCCACCCTGTGCGCGTCCAGCCAGAACGCCACGGCCTTGGCGTGCGCCTCTTCGTCCTCCGGTTCCGGCTCCGGTTCTGGTGGCATGCGCCGGGGGAACAGATCGGCGGGCGCCGTGCGGTTTTCCTCGTCCAGATTCGGCTGCAGGATCAACATCCCGAGCTTGAGAAACCGCTGATCGATTTGGTCCTCGGCCTTCAGCCATTCCTCTTGAAGCGCCGTAATGTCGAGGAAGGTGCATCGGTCGAACTCTTCGAAAGAAACGCGCATCTGCTGGTGGCAGAATGCCCGGATGCGCGGGAAGTCTATGAAACCATCTGCTGTGACCCACGTGCTTTTTTTTTCGTGTCCACCAGCGCTGGCTTGCTTCCGCCGGAGATGTACGCGGCAACGGCTTCACCGATGGGCTCGGAGATTTCGAGCAAGTGGAAGCCGGGCTCATCCATCAGCGCGTCCACGGCCTCCAGCTTCATTTCCGGCTGCTCTGGCCGGAGGCACGCATACAGCAACACACGGATGACCTCCACATCGAGGAAGCTCAAGTCCTTGAGGATCTGGCCGAATGGCCGCTTGAGCAGCTCCTGTGCCAAGCGCGCCCCGCTGTTGGTGAGACGCAGCAGGTAAGACTTGCCGCCGATGGTGATCTGCTTGGTCATTACGCGAAGGTCATGACGCCGGCGGGCGTGATCGTGGCCTGTACGGCCAGGAGGTTCTTGGTGCCGGTGACCGGCTGGAAGTTGGTGACGTAGGCGCCGAACGCCGTAGCCGTGCCGAGCGCACCAGCGACGAATGTGAATGTAGTCAGGGCCCCACTCTGCGCTGCGGCGAGGAGCGCGGCGTGAGCCGCATCGGAGGCGTTATAGGTGAGCTTGATGGTGATTGGCTGATTCGTTTTGACGGTCGATACGAGCGTGGTATAGGTGTTCGCGTCGAAAGGCGTGGTGTCTTCCGTGGCCCAGGTTATTCCACCGAAGGACATTTCGACGTTGCCGCCAAAAGTGTTGGCGCCGAGCGCGAGGCTGCAAGTCGTCTTAGCCAGCGTGACCGCGCCGAAGATAGCGAAGCCGATCAGCGTCAGGACCGAAATAAGAAAGAGCGTCATAGAAAAATCTCCTATCCGTTAACCGTGAAAGCTGTGGTGGTGGGCGGCGTAAACGCCAGCGAGCCGGAAGCCTGAACCTGCATGTCCTTGATCGTTCCGCCGTTCAAATCGATGGGCGAAGTGATGGAAAATTCGGTAGCATCCGCCTGATCGCCTCCGCCGAAGGTCTTCTCGAACTGCAGAACGTTGGTGAGCGTGCCCGATGCGTATGTCGCGTAAACCGTTCCGCTCGCCAGCACAATGGCAATCCGCGGCGTCCCAGTGACCTTCATGATTTCGTCAAAGGTTGCCCGCAGAACTAGCTTGTCGCCGGTGACGTAGATGCCCCCGAAGGCATCGGCAATCACGACCGAGGCCAGCGTAGGCGCGCTATCGGTCACGCTGCCCGTGGGCGTGAGCGTCACGGAAGCCGCGACGATCCTGCCGGTCTCGGTGATCGGCTGCCAGTTATTAACAATGGCCGTGAACGGATAGACGCCCAGGCTCGAACCCGGATACGTGAGCCGGAAATTGCGGGTAGCCCCGTTCTGCGCCAAGGTCCGCAGCAACGCATGGTTGGTCTCGCTCACATCGTAAGGCGCAATCCGCATCACGACCGGCCCGTTGGTTTTCAGCGTCGAGACTAGCGTGGTAACCGGGGTCTCGCTGTCGTGGTTTGTGGTGTCTTCGGTGCCCCAGGAAATAGGCGGCGGGTTGAACTCGGTGACTGCGGGAACGAGCGAGAATACTTCAGAGCCGCCCGCGTCGCCGATCAGGAGCTGTGTGCCTTTTGCAAGTAGCATGACTCACAGAGCCAACAACACGCCTCACTTGAAGCAAACCAAGCGCGAAATGTTCCAGACTCTAACACCCGAAGTATACGCTGTAAAAAGGGGAAAAGGCAAGTACTGCTAAGCCGCTTCCATCCGAAACCCTATTCGAACGTCGGCCATGCGGATCAGCCGGTCGGGGTCCGTGAGGTTATCGGTCGCGAAACTGGTATCCAGCCACCAGCTTGAACCCCTGAAATGGGTAGTGGTAATTTGGCGGTTCTGCAGCAGGACTTCCAGCCGCTCGGCGACGCTCCGGGCCTCGGGCTCCCAGTCCGAGAAAACCTTGAGCCAGATTTCGACCTCCTGGGTCTGGCATTGGCCGAAATCGAAGGGCTCATCGGAAATTGGTTTCGAGCCGGTCACGTCGATGCGGACGTAGGGCAGCGCCCTGCCGGGGTCCACTTGGCCCACCACGGCAACAGAACGAACCGCGCCGGGCGTTCCGGGGCCTCCCGGTGGCGTGATGCCCGACGACGCGGTGAGCGTCGAATCCCCGCTCAGCAGGGAGTAGACAGCGGCCACCAGCTCGCTCTTAAGGCTCACGCGCTTAGTTTCTCCCGGATCCCGGCCTTGTATTCTTCATCGCGCCTGTCCTTGGCTTTGTAAAGGAACGGATTCGCTGGCTGCTTGATCGTCCCGTTGTGGACCAGGAAATCGTGCGGCGCCTTGCCGTGATCGGTGGAAACGGTGACGATTCCCTTGGATTTGCTGCGCCGAACCCGGATGGTATCTCGAAGGTGAATTCCGCTCTTGCGCTTGGGATCGAAGGGGCACAGATCGCGCGCCGTCTCGGCCACAAGTGGGCCATTCTCCAGAGCTGCATCGTAGGCCGCATCTTTCACCTTGGCGTTGACGACCTCTGAGAATTCCCTAAGGTCGCCCAACACCGACACGCCGAACTTTGGAATCGGGATGCTGCGATTCGCGAAGCCGCGAGATGTGCCGAAGCTCGCCATCAAGCAATCCCCTCCGTGCAGTCCAGCTCATACAGCCGGTTCGCCTCATCGACGTTCACGATCCCGGCAATGCTCAGGTACCGCGTGCCGAACTTGAGCCGGTGATCCGTCGTCAGCCCGGAGAAATAGCGCATCGTGACCTCGTGAGTTCCGAGAGGCACGGAGCGATCGGCCACGACCCTCTCACGACTAAGCCGAGGCCGCACGAAGGCGGGCAGGCCGGAATAAACCGCGGCCCACGTCTTGTACGTGTTGCCCTCGCCGTCCGACGTGCTGCCGGATTCAAGCTCCACGTCTACACGGTGGCGAAGTGTGCCAGCTTCCACCATTAGTTGATTGCGACCGCGCTGGTATCGCTCGCCGCCAGCGTCAGAACTGCATCCGCTGCGCTCGCGTCCTCGTTCTTGATCGTTCCACTGTTGAGATCGATATCGCCGGTAATGTCGAAGCCTGTCGCAAGGCAGGAATCCCCGCCCACGACCGTATAGCGGAACAGCAGTTTGGTGTGGTCGGAGCCATATCCGGCATAGCTCGCGTTCTTGTTGCCGCTGGTGATCGTGAGCGCGACGCGGGGCATGCCAGTGACCGCCACGGGCTCGCTGAAGGTAACCGTTACCTCGATGACTTCTCCGGTCGCGTATGGCGTCGAATCCGCGCCAGTGAGCGCCACTGTGGTGACCGTGGCCGCCGCGTTGACAGTGACTCCCGTCAGGTCGCTGTCGAAGCCGTCCAGGATGGCCTGACCCCACGGAGAGCCGCCCGTGATCGTACCGCCGCCGGTCTGAACCAGGTCGCCAAACTCCACATCCGTCAATTCGCCCGTGTCCGCCGCGACCACGGTGTAAGTGAACACCAGCTCGGTGTAGTCATCTCCGAATCCCTGGCAGTCCATGATGCGCGTGTTCGCGCCGATGACAAGCTCAAGTTGAGGCGTGCCCGTGATGTCCACGGAGCGGTCGAACGTGACCGTCGCCTCGATCACGTCGCCCGTGTTGTAATCCGTGTCGTCCAGTTCTGCGGACACCGGAACCGGGACGCTGGAGAAGCCCGCTGCCTTGCGAACGGTGATTTCGATCATGTACGACTCGCCCGCGCTAGTGAGCCCGGTCGTCGTCAGCGTCACGTCTCCGCCGGCAGCCCCAAGGCTTGTCTTTCCGATTTGCCCAAGCTCGCCGTTGCCGCCAGGCATCACAACGATATCGGTAGCGGAACCGCCGGTTGGCGTCTGGATAAGCTTCGCCGTTCCGGTGCCATTGATCCACCACTTGACTGCTTCAATCACGATCTCTTGAGCTGTCGCCTGCGGGTTTTCGTCCGCGAAATCCTCGCTCACGTCGATCTTGAGCACGGCTGTTTCGTCCGTGTCCACGAAGACGCCCGTGAAAAGGAATACCGCGCGGCTGGAATCCTCGCTGATCTTGGCCTTCGAAACTGTTGCGGCTGTCGGCATAATGGCTCCTATCTGTTCTGAACTTCGATGATGAGCGTGCGCTCATCGATGCGATCTTCGCTTGTCGTGATCTGATTCGTGACGCGGTACCTGCGGCCTGGCGACCCGCCGGAAAGCCACACGACGGACGCAGTATCGTTATTGCCGTCGTCGTGGCTTTCAATCCCGTCCGGGATTGTGAACTCGCTTTGGGCGATGGTCTCGCCGTCCGCGAGCCATTCGGACCAATCGACGTAGAAGTCGAGATCCGCCGCCGGGTCTTTGGTGAAAGTCTGCATCGCCCTTAGGACGCCGTGATGGTCGCGATCCCCGCCGCGTCAAACGTGATCGTGAACGTGCCCGCCGTAGTGGATACGTCCGCTCCGAAATCGATATACCAGAGCAGCGGAGAAGTGCTGCCGGTGCCCGTGGACTTGTAAATGACGGCATAGCGGGCAGTTAGGGTTGAAGTGGTCCACGTCGGATCGTCGGCGTCGAACTTGACGACGTTAGTGGCCCCTGTGTATCCAAGGGTCTTGTTCGCCAGCGTCGCGCCGCCCGCCGTGTATCCAGTGCCCGTGATTTCATTCGTTATGTCATCGAAGAAATCGTGGGCGTCCTGATCGGGCGTGTACGAGCTCGTACACAGCGCGACCTTAATCGTGTCGCTCAAGTAATCAACGAGCGGGGCTTCGCCGGAGGTCGTTCCGCCGAATGCCGCCATAAGAGCCTTCCCGTACCACTTGGCAATTACAGACATACCCTCACCTCACTTTTTAAATTCATGAAACCCTCAGTGTGCGGTCTTCGGCCGGAACCAAGAACCGCCGCGATTCTGCCGCCACCCGCAACGTCCGCGCGTCCACGAGCGCGAGAATGAACTCGCCGAAAATGGGCGAAGGGCAGCGGGCAAGTGCCGCTGCTGCGACGCAATGCACAACCGCTGTTCCGCTGATCGTTGGCGCGACTCCGGCAGCCTGCGCGATCGCGTTTGTGCCTTGAACCACCGAGCCAGCAGAGGCGATAGGTGGGAGGGCGGTAGCGGTGGCCTGTGCCGGCACTGCATCCACGCTGCCAGCGGCCTGTCCGGTTACCGCTGGCACGGGAGCGTCGGCGGTGGCCGTAGCCTTAACGCCGATGACATTGGACCATGCCGTTATGGCCGGGCTGACGGCAGCCGCGGCAGCCGCCGCGGCTGTCGCCGTAACGCTCGAACCAGCCGAGACTACCGGAGTGATTCCGTCCGCTGACGCGGTGGCTCTCAAGCCTGGGACATTCGAAGTCGCCGATAATACGGGAGGATTTGCGGCGCCGGTGGCGGTAGCGGCGACATGGGCCACATTACTGGATGCCGATGGTGCAGGAATCTCGGCGCTTGCCGTGACCGTTGCTGCTATTCCGGTAACATTTGCATCCGTTGCAGACGCGGCTGGTTTGAAGACTGCGATGATGGCCGCATAGGCTGCTGAACCGTTTGTCCATGTTGGATTGATGGCGGCTGCGGTTGCCTGAACCAGATAGGCGTCGGCCATTCCCGCCACCGACCCGAAAAGTATCTTGTTCTCTACGGTGAAGCCGGAATCAATCGAGGTAGTGTCGATCTGGGTTGAAATCCCGGTGATAATTAGGGAGTTGTTCTGGCTTGGCGTAACCGAGCCCGTCTGCAGATTCAGCGGCGGAGAACCGGAGCTCCCGTGATTTCCAGTCGTGACATCGAGCGGACTCGTGAGATCGGCTCCGGACCATGCTTCCACGGAAAAACTGGTATAGCTGCCGGTGACGCTGAACGTGTGGCCGGAACCGACGTTGGGGTTCTTTTTATAGAAAATAGTGATGTTGCCGGTGCCCTCGGCATAATTCGTGAGAGGCGTCCATGTGCCGCCGCCCTTGCTATCCGTGACAGTGTCGCCTGTACTCGCCGCCGCATAGTCCGAAACGGTGATGACCAGGAGGTCGGCGCCCGTCGTATCGATGGCGGAAGTGGTAGCGGTTGCGCCGCCACCTGCCGATGCTGACGCAGATGCGATCTTAGTCCACATTGTGGGAGTTGGCGGTGGCGGCGGACATACCGCTCCGCAATCTAAAAATTTCCGGCGTCGTGCGTTCCGTTGGCCGCGACGTCGTAGGCGAAGTTATTGGCAGTTGGCTGTGTGAACTGCCAGGTGATGGTATTCCCGCCCTCGCTGTACGATCCAACGGAGCCGATCTGAGCGCCCACCTGGACATTCACGTCCTGCGTGAGCCGCACAACCCCGTTCACCGAGCAGACGGCGTGAAGGACCGGCATGTTGGGATTCGTGAAGACGCAGACCAGGGTATTTGCGCCAGTCGGGGCCGTCGAAGTGATAGTCGTCACGCTCGTTCGGACGACCGTCCCAGGGTCCGCGAATGCGCTCATTGCTGTCAGGATCAGTAATACTAGAATGCGTTTCATGCTGCTCTCCTTCTTCCTTCAAGTGCTAATCTGCCACGCTCACGCCGTTCTGCGGGTGTTAATCGAGCCCAGGCATGTACGAACTTGGCGCGTAGTTCGTCGCCGCGGGTAGCCCACATCCGTTTCGCAGCCTCCGAACGCCCCTCCCGCCTTTCTTGGGGCGTTTTTAATTTGTGCAACTTCCGCGCACGCGGCAAAGCTCTCAATCTTCCAGTGCGAGTATATGGACCCTTCTTCCGTTTGTAATCAATGATCCGCATGCGCACGATCCGACATAGGAATGCTTCGAAGTTTCCTGACCCGTTATCTTTCCTGAGTGCTTCCATGAGAGCATCGACGGCTATGCCCTCCAGTTCGTCTGCTTGAAACTCGCTGGTCCAATGCAGGGAATTGGAGCGGGCGACCTGCTTTGCGCGCTTCAATGCCGCCTCGGGATTGTTACGGTAGTCGATCATGCCAGCCTGAAATTCCTCACCACGGATTCAAAAGAGCCGCCAACGGGATACGCGCGGGCGCCGTAAGCCTCGCGGTTCATGTACCAGTGCGAAACCAGCGCCATAATCGCGAGCTTCGCGTGCGCCGGTGCGGCGTGGATTTCGTTCTCTACGGGGTCCGGCGAGCCGGCGGTGAACTCAACCACAACCTCATCCGTGATCGCTATGCCTTCGTTGAGCCGGATTCGCCCGACTCCCTGAAGGTCCACATCGAAAGTCCAGTCGCCAACGATGGGATCGGGCTCTGCGTCAGGGTCAGGGGCAGTCAGGCCGGTGATGGAAACGACCGAAAGCGCGGGGCGAACAGGAAGCAGGATGTAACTGCCAACGGCATCCGTAAGAACGAAAGTGGAATCAATTTCCCACTCGTAGGTGCGTTGTGACAGCAGATAGGCCGACTCGTCTTCGAATTTCGCGCGGGCGGCCGAGACCATCAGCGCTAGCGTTTCATCGTCGTCGGTCGCCGTCGGGTGGACGCTTGCGTGCGCCTTTGCAGCCGCAAGGCTTACGGGCTCCACCGTCGCTGCTGTTTTGAGTCTGAGCATTGGGCTTTTTAACAACTGCCTTGCGAGTCTGCGGCCTCACCACTTCCTCGCGATAGATGGGGTCTGACATTCAAAGGGAGGGGCGGCCCGACTGCCCAGGCCGCCCAATTCCTTTACGCATGCATGAGCAAGTACTTGACGGCAGCCGCAACACGCACGCGGCCGTCGTTGAACTTGTACATGGTGATTTTGGTTTCGCCGGTAGCGTCCGCACTGTACGGATTCACCAGGACGCTCATGCCCTTCTCCTCGCCGATCAGATAACCGACAGGGACGTTGGCGAGCACGATGGGCTTCAGCGCCGCCGTCGGAGCGGGCATCAGCGGTTCCAGAACCACGGGCACGCCCATGATGCGGGGGGTGCCGTCGGGTCCGTCCACGAACAGCGGGAGCGGAACGCTGGTGGTCCCATAGCTGAGCGGACGGAGCAGTGCAGCGGTGGTTCCGTTCAGGAAGTACCTTGCGCCGCCCAGGTACATCGGGTTCATCGCATAATGAAGCGCGATGACTTCCGCAGCCGTGATCGCCGTAGCGCTGGCGGTGGTCGCTCCACCCTGGCCGCCGCCGACGGTCAAGCCCTGCGGCTCGCCCGAGCCGGAGCCGGTCAGGAACTCGCCGCCCTCCTTCTCGGCGATGCCCTGCGCGAATGCCCGGCGGATCTCCGTGCCCAGATCGGCCACGAAGCGGTTGAAGATTTCCCAAGAGCCGGTAGTGGCGCAAACCAACTTCGTCGGCGTGAGGGTCACACGGCCAACGGTCAGATCGGTGGCGCTGATGCTCGCCGCTTCCGCCACGCGGTTTGCGGTGACCTTCGCCATGCTGGTGAGATTCGTGACGCCGGTAATGTCCATCATCGCCGGGCCGGCTTTGCGAACCGATTCCATCGCGTCCAGATCGTGAATGATCTGGGCGACCCAGAACGTCGGAACGCCATAGCCGCCGGTCGTGGTGCCGGTCGTGATGAGGTTCGAGCGGACTTTCGACAGGTGCTGGCCCAGCAGATCGTTGCTGCCCGACAGCAGATAATTGTGGAAGTCGCGCATTTCGGCGGCGTCCTGATCGGCCGTGGCTTCCGTGCGACCCATGCGGATCACCATCTCGCGATAGCAGGTCAGGCCATCGTCGGGGTTGTTCCGGTTCCCTGGCTGGTTGATTTGGCGAGTCTTGGGTTCATTGTCGAACCGAGTCGCACGATCTTCTTCCGCGCGCAGTGCTTCGATCTCACCTGACAGCGCGTCGATCTTTTTGCAACGAGCCAGATAGGCTTCGTCTTTGGCCCACTCGAAGGCGGGCTCAGATTTCTGGCGTTCCGGGACAATCTTGTCGATGAAATCCCGATTCTCGCTCACTAGGGCGCGATACTCTTCCAGCTTTCTTTTCAGCATGCGATCTCCATGTACCTTGCTTCGAGCTCCAGCCGCGCCAATGCCAGCTTTCGCAGGCTTTCGCCGTTCCCGGTGCCGGGCTCGGGCGTGATGACCGGGCTGATTCGGTTCATCAAAACTTGTAGGTGCTCCCGCGTGACCGGGCCAGAGATCAGACTGCGAAGCTCAATGGCGTCACTGCGGAAAACGGAGGAGGCTTGCGGGTAGGCAGCGCGGGTCACGACCGAAACATCGAAGACTTTCTGGATGCGCTTGATGTTCTCGATCAAGCCGTCGCCAGCCTCTTCGGTCTCAATGTCTTCCTTGCTGACCGTGAACGCGAAGGAATTCTCGCGCAGGTCGCGGCGTTTCATCTGAATACCGATATCCCGGCCGAGCTGTGTATCTGGAATGCTCCCGCGATAGTGCAGGCCGGTCGAGTCTGGCGTCACAACAAGCGTTCCGCTCAGCGTGCGGGCGAGCAGATCGCGGTCGTCATGGTTGACGTTCAGCGTTACGTCAGCGAGGTCCGCGCTGTCGAAGGCGCCGGGCAGGATGCGCTCACGAACGGGCTTACCAGTTTCCCAATCGCGCCAGAGCACGTTGGACAGGACGCCATAGACTGCGGCGTGTCCTATAATTTCGTGTTCCCCGGCGGCGTTCTGCTCGAATCGGAACTCGGTGGCGTGAATGCTTCGGCGCTGGATCATGATCCCGAGAGCCGAAAACACGCCTCACTCAGTTAAAAACATTCCGAGCGCTGAATGTTCCGGGCTCTGGAACAGAGTATAAGCCGTAAAAAGGTTTTAATGCAAGTGGCTATCGGGCGGGGGGCTTTGTCGAGTTCGTGGCATCGCCTCGACCGAAGAGAATCCAAGGACATAGTTGACACTGGCCTGGCTTGGCAATACCCAACGGAGGCCAACGAAAATCAACCCTCCAGAAGTGTCTTTTACAATACCGTCGTCCGTTCGATACCATCTTCCGGATGGGTCGGAGCACAGCGCATTCACCAACTTCACAATGTCTTCGTTGGTGACAACATCTGGGAAAATAATGGCTGCCGCTTCATGTGATCCACCAGCAGCATCCAATTGCCTATTCAGTAAAGCACCAAGGCCCGATCCTTCGGCAACGGCCCCCAATTGAACGATTGGCAACCAGCGGTTCTCGCGAGGTTTTTTTGCTAACTGCATAGCAAAAAGACAACCTAACTGGCCTGTTCGAACCCAGTGGAAAAATATTTCGCCAATCAGGTGGCTATAGTTTTCAACAAGATCCTTAAGGTCAGTTACGATTCCCTGAGAGACATAGTGCTCCAAGTAATCGCTCAGCGCCGGATAGTTCCGCTCTGCACCATCATTCAGCACGCACTTGGTGGAGGTCTTAAGTGTTGGAAGATGCGGATTGGACTCTGGATCTGGACGGATAAACCCCGGAGGAACGGTTACTCCGGGCATGTGGGGCTATTTCTTCTGCTCCTTGGCAGAAGACTCAAGGGCATGGCGCAGAAGGTCTTCTAGGGGATCTTGGTCCGGGTCAGGCAGGTATCTCGTGCCATTCAGCCCAACAATTGACCGCACAGTTTTACCGTCAGCGGCGACGATAGCCGTTTGTATGCCCCTATCCGCATCTTGAAGGATGCGAGTGGGGTCGGCCACGATATCTTCTTCTGTCATTTTTGACAATTCGTGGTGCTTGTAGACGTCGAAACCTTTGTTCAAGATTCTCCTTGACTCAGCCATTTTTTGCCTCCCAAAATTACAAGAAGCTGGACTAAAAATAGCAGCTATCTAAAAGTACGACGTATGGGAACTGAAAGCAATAGCATAGTTTTGCAGTTTTTACAAGCTTTTCAATAGCATTCAATATGGATAAAACAGATGAAAACCTCTTGCAAAACAAAGATTTTTTCTCAGGTAAAAACGCGAAGAAAACCTGCGCGGGCGGCAAAGTGCGGCAAATTGTCGCACCAATCTCGCCATGGGGCTTATTCTGGGTTTTGATCGTAGGCTCTACGCCATCGCTCTTTGGCTGCCTTTTGGGCGATCTCACTGCGGCGCTCAGGCGTAAGCTTCGCTTTCCTGGCAGCGCCTCCCTTGAGCCCTCCCAAGCGCCCCAGTGTGACCGCTGCGGGGTTCTTCTCTGGCTTGGGTTCCTCTTTGGGCATCTGCCCGGTGGCCTGCTGTACGATCTCCCAGGCGCGCCTATTCGGATCGGGCGGGCCTTGGCCGCGAGTGCTTGACCGGTTCGGCATGTTCTGCCCTCAGTATGGCAGAGCCGTTTTCGGAGTCAAGAGGGACCGATTTCAAACTGACCCACTACCTCGGGCGGAAAGCGACGCGAGGCAGTCTGCTGCGTGGAAGGGAACCCGCCCCATATGGCTGGCTTCGATAGGCTCTTGGCGCTGGCCCCAGACGGTGGAGAACGCTGCTTCGCTTAGAGCAACGTAGTTTCGAGCCCACGCTTTGCACGCCTCCGAGTCGGACCCAACAAGCCGGGCGAGTGGCTGAATTTGCTTCTCAATGAACGTCAGAAGCTCACCAGAGTAAAGCTCGCGAACGCGATCCTGGAAGTTGACCTCCATGCCTTCGGTGCCGATTGATCGGCGGGCCTTCGTGATCTCCGCCAGTTCCTTCCGCGCGATCCGCCCCATGGCGTCCTCGAAGATCGGCAAGGCGCGCGCGGGCGGAACGCCGCCGTCTGCCGGATTCGTGGGCTGCTTCGCTCCCGGAATGTTCTCGGTGGACATATTGACCGGCCAGTGTGGTTTATCTGCCGCCGGGTCCGTGTAGGCTGGCAGGTCGCGCCAGTCCCGAATCTCGTTCGTGGTGACAGCGCCGATCTGCCAGAGTTGCACATCCTGCTCGGTCTGCGTCGCGATATCGCCCTGCAGGACAGCGCGGGTGTTGACCTTCAACTGGAAGCGAAGGCGCTCCGGTTTAGTGCACAGGTCAACCTCGACGCGCTTCTCCGTCTTCGTGATGATCGGCCGGAGCTTGTCCTTGTACCACGCGAGGTCAGCCTGCTCGACTGTGCTGGCGTTGTCGGACTTCGAGAGCACGCCCAGCTTCGTAAGTGGGTATCCCCAGATGCGCGCCAGTGCCGCCACATTCGCATCGCGCGTTTCGGCGACCTGCTGCTCGCGGTAGTTCGTCGCGAGCGGCGTACCTTCGTAGCCATTGGGCAAGTAGAGGGCGAGACGCGACTTCGCGCCTTCGATTTGCGCCTGGATAGTCTTCGCGTCCTTCTCGTTCTGGCCCGGCAGCAGTGAATTGATCCGCTCCAGAGCCTTTTCTGGCGGGATCTTGATGATAAGACCCGGCGCTCCACCACCCGCCGCGTTCTCGATCAGCATTTCCTCCTGCATCGCGTCGAGGCAGAGGATTGATTCGGCCACCCAGATCGGGCTCATCCCAGTCAGATCATCGGGGCCGAACAGCCGAAGATGGAGAATTTCCTGCGCGTCGAAGAAGTACCCCGGCAAATCCGAGTACATGTATCGCTTTTCGCCGTTGCGCCGCTCTACGGTGACCTTCGCCGCACACATCGGCAGCAACATTTCGACGCGGCCCTTGATGTAAACCTTCTCGGCGAAGGCGTTGCCGTGCGTGAGCAAATTCGCGTACATCATCTCCCAGAACTCCACGCCGGTCTGCTCATCGTTCGGGTTCGCAAGCAGGTCGCTCTGGGAATTCTGAATGCTCTCCTTCGTCTTGCGATCCACCGCGCGGAACGGCAGCGTAGAGAGCACTTCCACCGTGCCTTTGATGCAGGCGTATACCGTGGAATTCCTGAGAGCGTTGATGGGCGCACGCCGCCGCATCGCGTGATGCATTGCGGAATTGCCGAGATAGCCGAACAGGCCAGCGGAGCCGAACGCGCTGTCGAGACTGCGCTGCTGGCTGAACATCCCCGAATTAAACTCGGTGACGCCAGCGAGATAGTTGCGAATCTTATCGAGGATCACGGAACCCGAGAGCCGACAGCACGCCGTAATCCGGGTGGATCACAGAATGTTCCGGGCTCTGCGGTTAAGTATATGCGGTAAGAAGGTTTTAATGCAATGCCTCAGGAAGCCCGCGCGGTCGGGAACATCTGAGCGAGCGCGGATTCGTAGCGCCCTGTGCGATTGCGCAGCGTCACGCCCAGCGCCATCAGCAGCGCGGCCATGCCGTCAATCTTCGTCGCGCGCGTGGCCTTGTGTGGCTTGCGGTTGCCGGTTTCGTCTTCCTTCGCGCTCAGATTTCCAGCCATCCAATCCAAAATCTCGTTGCCCCCGTGTACCAACTTACCCTGTAATACCAAAGAGAGCAATTCATTCATGGGGGTGGACATGTCTTTAAAGCCCTGACCGTGAGGCGCAACCGTGAATCCGTCGCGCTCCAGATCGGCAACCAGGTACTCAGCGGCCCATCGGTCGAACGCGATTTCGCGGATGCTGTAGACCGCGCGCAGCTCGCGCAGCTTTTCGAGGATCAAGTGGTGGTCTACGACCTCCCCGGTGCGCTGATACGGCGTACCGTCGCGCAATTTCGCCGGTCCCTTGCGGCAAAGCTCCAGCAGTCCGCGCTTCACCCACTCCTTATACGGCTTCCCGTCTTTTTTCTGCCGAACTTCGAGTCCCTGCTCGGGCAACCAGAAGAAAGCCTTCACGAAATAGCAGCCCGGGCCCTCGAAAAGAAGAATCAGGGCATTGAAGTCATCCGACCGCGCCAAATCGAGCGCGGCCATGCACGGAAGCCCGATCAGGTCCACATCTTCGACGCGGCGCCCTTGCTCGCGCCACTTGTCCATGGGTAGGAAGCCAACGGAGGACCCAACCCACATGTTGAGCCGCTTATTTTGGAACTTTGCAAGCTCGGCGGGCGAAATTTCGGCGTCGGCGAACTCCGCGTCTATCGCGGCCTCGTCAATAAAGCCCTCGGCGACCAGCGGATTGGCGCGAATCTGCTCCGCGCGGTCCATCCAGCGCTGTGGATCAACCTCGAAAATGTACGGCAGGAAGCTAGGATCGGACTTTTCACCGGCCAAAACGCGCTTGGCGTAGGCGTACATTTCCCTGCAAAGGACCGATTCATCGTCGCCCGCGGTCGTCGTGTAGAGGAAAATAGGCTGTTTTCTGGCGAATGAGCCCATCGTCATCGACTTGTAGAGCGGCCGGTGGAGCTCGCGCCAGTCGCAGAACTCGTCTGAGATCACCATGGAGGGGTTTTTACCCTCTTTCGAGCCGCGGGAGGTCAGCGCTTTGATATAGCCAACGTTCTTGCCGTTAACGACCCGGTAAATCATCTTTCGATTGGAGCTGTCCAGGATTCTCGTCTGCCGGTCGAGCTTCGGAATGGCGTTGATGATTCTGACCATGATTTCGAAGGTCTCGGAGGTCTGCTCAAGTGTTGTGGCCGCCAAGAAAACTCTAGGATTCGGCTCATCGTCCGCGAAAAGGGCGTCAAGCCCAGCGACTGCAGCGTATGTCGATTTGGAATTCTTCCGGGGCGTCGAATAGTAGACACGCCGGTATCGCCGATAGCCGGTTTTGGGGTTGACGTTGCCATACAGCCGCGCCGTCAGCCGTTTCTGGAATCGCGGCAATGGTAACCCGAGCGCCCGATAGCATCGCTCGTAGAATTTGATCTTCTTTCGGGCTCGCGAGACCGAAAAATGCAATCCAACTGCTCGTTTTGCTCCCTCATTTGAGGCGGGAAAATGAGTAGTTGGCCGCTTAATCGATTTCGATATCGTCGTCTTCGTCGTCTCGGCTTGCATCAATTGCGGGCTTCCCGACATTGCCGCCCGCGTTCGCCCGAGCCTGAGGAGAGGCCCTGAGTGCCCGGCGGATTTTCAGAATTTGGTCGGAGGCGCGGAAAGTCAGCGTGTTGTCGCCCGCTACGAGCGCGTTTTCCTTGATCAGCGCCATTTCCATCGCGTCGAGCAGCAATTCCCGGTCTTTTGAGGTCACCCAGGGGCTCAGGACAAGCTCGTGCCAGAGCGCTAACTGCTTCGCCGTAAGTCCCGCTGGTGGCGTGAGATCACCGCGAACCGGTGCTGGATCTGGCGGCGGACCTGGCTTCGCGGCTGGCATGGAAACATTATTGCCTTTTTGCGTTTAAACCGCAAACTTGTGTGCGCGGATTTCAGTGACGGTGTGACGGTTGTGACGGTTGTTTGCAGATACTTTCTAGCTTCTGTTTTCATGCAAAACCGTGTCTTTTTGACACACCCGCCCCCAGTTTTCAGACCGGATCGGTGCGCAGCAC
>Ga0070704_100000480_pt1 | contig 18895 bp, 26 predicted proteins | sample KBSK5252metaG_FD_65467 | JGI IMG/M metagenome (GOLD analysis project Ga0070704, IMG submission 65467) | Corn, switchgrass and miscanthus rhizosphere microbial communities from Kellogg Biological Station, Michigan, USA - KBS K5-25-2 metaG | ecosystem: Host-associated > Plants > Roots >...
TGCTTCCGCGTAGAAGCTACTTCTTCTGGTGCTGTTCCCTGCCTTTTTCCCGCACACAGGCGCGATAGTCGTCGCCTTTCTTGTCCTTGCAGGCCTCGCGCAGGCGGTCGCGCTGCGCCATCCTTTCCTTCGCGTGCGCTTCGCACTGCGCCGGGTCCTTCGCCTGCGCGCAGTGCTCCTTGCGCACGCAGGCGGAGTGGTCGGCGCCCGTCTTGCCTTCGCAGGCCTTGCGCACGCGTTCGCGCTCGGCTTTGGCCTTCGCCAGCCGCTCCTCGCACGCCTTGGGGTCCTTCGCTTTCGAACAATCAAACCGTTTCGGCGCCTGGGCATGAAGGGCCGTGCTGGCGGCGAGCAGCGCGGTCCCGATCATCAGTGCAAGTCTCATGAGTTCTCCTCGGGAGGATTCCCTCCGGAGCAACGCGCAGGCCGGCCGCTGCGCCGACCGGGTTTTGTAACCCTTTGTATCAAAGCTGCTTGAGCATGGTGCCGGCGTCGGAGACCTCGAACTTGCCCGGCGCCTCGATGTTGAGCTGCTTCACCACGCCGTTGTCGACCAGCATCGAGAAGCGCTGCGTGCGCGTGCCCATGCCGCGCGCGTTGAGGTCGAGCTCGAGGCCGAGCTTCTTGGTCCACTCCGCGCTGCCGTCGCCGAGGAAGCGGATCTTGCCGAGCGCCTTCTGGTCGCGGCCCCAGTGCGCCATGACGAACGCGTCGTTGGTGGCGAGGCACCAGATCTCGCTCACGCCCTTCTTCTTCAGCTGGTCGAGGTTCTGCACGTAGCTCGGCACGTGCTTCGCCGAGCAGGTCGGGGTGTAAGCGCCCGGCAGGCCGAAGATCGCGATCTTCTTGCCCTTCGCCGCCTCGGCCACGTTCACTTCCTTCGGCGCCATCGCGCACTGCGTCGCCGAGTCGAACTCGGTGGACTCCATGAGCTTGCCGTCGGGCAGCCGGTCGCCGACTTTGATCGCCATACGTAGATCTCCTGTGGGGGTCGTCTTGGGGGAGGGCCGATGATAACGCTATGATCCCGCCCCATTACAAGAACGGGGAGAAACATGCGCATCCCCGCCAGCGGCCGGGCCGCCGGCGACGCGCGCACGGTGCAGGCAAGGCAAATGCGGGCCCTCCTGAGCGAACGCTCGCCACTTTCCATCGCCTTCATCGTCGCCGCGGTGATCCTGGGCGGGTCGGGCGTATTCGTGTTCCTCACCGAGCGCGGCGTGGCGAACGAGATCAAGGGTTTCGTCCTCCTCCTGATCGCCGCGGTGCTGCTCGTCGGCGGTTGTATCCTCTGGGAGCTGCGCGCCATCCGCAGAGTCCTGGAAGACGAGAATTCAGAGTAACGAAGAGATCCGCCGCCGCCTCGAGCGCCTCGCCTGGCTGCTCGACAGCTCGATCCCGATCCCGGGCACGCGCCTTTCGATCGGCATCGATGCGCTCATCGGCCTGGTGCCTTTCATCGGCGACCTCGCCGGGGTGGTGCTTTCGAGCATCATCCTTGCGCAGGCGCACCGCATCGGGGCGGGCAAGCGCCTGCTCGCGCGCATGGCGCTCAACATCGCGATCGAGGGCATCGTCGGCCTGATCCCTTTCGCCGGCGACGTTTTCGACGCCGCCTGGAAGGCGAACCAGCGCAACGTCCGTTTGTTGAACGCATGGCTCGAGAGCCGGAAGAAAACCGAGCGCGCGAGCGGCCTTCTCGTCCTGGGGGTGCTAAGCGGCCTGCTCGCCCTTGCCATCCTCAGCATTTACCTGACGTTCGCCGCACTACGCTGGCTCATGGCGCCAGCCACTTAGGCGCGGCGCTTGCTCGGATAGCCGCATGCTCCACAAGGTCAAGGACTTGCAAGGGGACTCGATCCTCGCCGAGGACGGCGAGGTCGGCTCCGTGGACGACCTCTATTTCGACGACGAGGGCTGGGACATCCGCTACCTGGTGGTCAACGCGCGCCGCTGGATTCCCGGCCGCAAGTACCTGGTCTCGCCCATCGCCATCGATCGCGATCGGCCGCTGACCTTGGGCGGCGATATCCGCGTCGAGCTCACGCGCGAGCAGATCAGCAAATGCCCGGTCCCGGTGAATGCCGAGAACCTGCGCTCGAGCGCCGAAGTGATCGGCTGCGGCATCGAGGCGCTCGACGGCATGGTGGGCCGGGTGGCCGACCTGGTGGTCGACGACGAGACCTGGGAGATCACCGACGTCCTGGTCGATTCGCGCCAGTGGCTCCCGGGCAAGCTGCTCCTGATCTCGCCCGAGGTCATCGACCGCATCGACTGGCCGGAGAAGACCGTGCACCTGCGGCTCGCGCGCGAGGACATCCTGCAGGCGCCGGAAGTGCAGCTCTAGGTTTATGCTGGGGCCATGTGGCTCCGGCGCATCGCGCTCGGCCTCGCGCTTCTCGGCGTAGCGCTTCTCCCGCTTTCCGGTCTCGGCGTGCGCCTGGGCCTGTGGCCCTACGGCATCGGCATCCGCATCTTCGCCGCCGTCATGTTCGTCGGCGCAGGCGCTGCGCTGCTCGCCATCGTGGCGCTCTCGGTGCGACGGTTCCGCGGCGGAACCGCGTGGATAGCCTTGGGGGTGGGAATCGCAGCGGCGGCGGTGCCGCTGTCGTTTCTCGCCCAGGCGCGCTCGGTGCCGCCGATCCATGACATCACCACCGATACGCAGACGCCGCCGCAGTTCGTGGCGAATCCAAGTGGTTATGACCCGCAAGTGGGCGAGATCCAGAAGCGCGCGTACCCGCAAGTCCGGCCGCTCGAGCTCGCCGTGCCGCCCGCCGCGGCATTCGCCCGGGCGCTCGGGGCCGTGCGCGAGATGGGGCTGGAAGTCGTCGCCGCCGAGGAAAAGGAAGGCCGGATCGAAGCGGTGGCGACGACGCGCTGGTTCGGCTTCAAGGACGACGTGGTGGTGCGCGTGAGCCCGGCGGCGGGCGGCAGCCGCATCGACGTGCGCTCGAAGTCGCGCGTCGGCCGCAGCGACGTCGGCGCCAACGCCAGGCGCATCGAGCGCTTCCTCATGCTGCTAACGACACAGCGCTAGCGCGATTCGGCTTAATCTGGCCATGCGAGGCTGCGGGCATGCGCCGGGGCAAGATTTCCTACAAGTGGCTGCTGGTGGGGTTCACGTTCGTGGCGACCACGCTCGCGGTGCTGCTGATCGCCAACCTCACGCTCGGCGACAAGCGCATCGACCAGCGCGTCGCCGCGCTCTATCCGGTGAGCGACGCGCAGTTCCGGCGCAGCATGAACGTGCTGTTCGGGCCGCCGCTCGTGGGCGGAAACCGCGTCCAGCCGCTGGTGAACGGCGACCGGATCTTCGGCGACATGCTGAAGGCGATCCGCGGCGCGCGCGAGACCATCACGTTCGAGAGCTACATCTACTGGTCGGGTGACACCGGCGCCGCGTTCACGCGCGCGCTCGCGGAGCGCGCGCGGGCGGGCGTCAAGGTGCATCTGCTCTTCGATGCGCTCGGCAGCGGCAAGATCGACGACCAGGCCGTGAAGGAGATGAAGGCCGCCGGCGTCGAGGTCGAGCGCTACAACCCGTGGCGCTGGGACACGCTCGCCCGCATCAACAACCGCACGCACCGCAAGATCATGGTGGTGGACGGCCGCGTCGGCTACACGGGCGGCGCCGGCATCGCCGACGAGTGGAGCGGCAACGCGCAGGACGCGCAGCACTGGCGCGACACGCATTTCCGCGTCGAGGGCCCGGTGGTGGCCCAGATGCAGGCCGCCTTCATGGAGAACTGGATCGAGGTCACCGGCCACGTGCTGCACGGCGACGCGTACTTCCCCGAGCTCGCGCGCGCCGGCGGCCAGGCCGGGCAGTTCATCGTCACCTCGCCGGGCGGCGGCTCGGAAAGCATGCAGCTCATGTACCTCATGTCGATCGCCGCGGCGGCCAAGTCGATCAAGCTCGAGGCCGCGTACTTCCTTCCCGACGAGGTCGAGATCCGCACGCTGGTGGAAGCGGCGAAGCGCGGCGTGCGCGTGCAGATCATCGTGCCGGGAAAGCAGACCGATTCGCCCGCGGTGCGGCGCGCCTCGCGCTCGACCTGGGGCGAGCTGCTGCAGGCCGGAATCGAGATCTACGAGTACCAGCCGACCTTCTTCCACTGCAAAGTGATGATCGTCGACGAGCTCTGGGTCTCGGTCGGCTCGACCAACTTCGACGACCGGTCGTTCAGCGTGAACGACGAGGCAAACCTGAACGTCTACGACCGCGAATTCGCCCTCGCGCAGGCGCGGATCTTCGCCGACGACCTGGCGCAGGCGAAGCGCATCGCGTACGAGGACTGGAAGAACCGTCCCTGGACCGAGAAGCTGTGGGAAAACACCATGGGACTAGTTCGCTCGCAGCTTTGAGGAAAAAGGCGTATTCTTAAGGCATCGTTTCATGAAAACAGGGTAGGTCCATGAAACAAATAGCTTTTGTCACGATCCTCATGTTCGCTTCGTCGGCGTGGGGTCAAGCGGAAAAGCCGGCCGCCAAAGAAGAGCCGGCCAAGCCGGCCGTTCAGGCCGAGAAGGCGAAACAGGCGGCGGCGACCACTACAGCCGGGGCGCCGCGCATCCCGAGTCCGCGGCGCTGGAAAGAAGACGCGCGCCATTGCCTCGACAAGCCGACCAACACGGAAATCATCAAGTGCGCAGAAGAGTTTCTTTAGCCGCCGGCAGGCCCTTCGGCATGCCTTCGCGCGGCGCCGGCCCGCTGGGGTCGACCGCGACGTAGAAGTCGCTCGCGCCCCGGCGCACCAGGAAGCCCAGGTTGCCGCCGCCCTGCTCGGCGAGCAGCCGGTTGAATTCCTCGAGGTTCTTGACCCGCTTCTGGTTGATCCCGTAAACCACGTCGCCGATGCGCAGCCCGGCGCGCTCCGCGAGCCCGCCGGCGCGCACTACGGCAAGGCCGAACGGCAGGCCGATCGAGCGCAGCGTCTCGGGCGGCAGCTCGCGCAGGCTCAGCCCCGCGTCGGGATTTTCGACCGTCGCGAGCCGGGTCGCCCCGGTGGAGGGATCGCAGGCCCCGAGGAACAGGGCCACAAGAACGATTGCGAATTGCCGCATGGCAATGTAGTCCGCTCCAAGCTCCTGCAAGCGGCGGACCCGGGCGGAAAAGGCAAGTGCGCCGGGCGGCGCACTCTGAAATCCGGAACGTGTAACGCTTGTGGCGCGGGTAACAGCTTCCGCGTCGTATAACTTCTACAGGAACTGCTAGCCGAGCTTCTCGTCGCCGACTTCGACCGGCACGTAGACCGTCGCCTCGCCACGGCGCACGAGAAGCGCGACGGTTTCGCCTTGCTTCTGCTCGCCGATCAGCCGATTGAAGTCCTCGAGGCTCTTGATGGTCTCGCGGCCGACGCCGACGATGACGTCGCCGGGCCGCAGCGGCGTGCGCGAAGCATCGGCCTGCTCGACGACCAGCCCATAGTCGATGCCGAGCGCGCGGCGCTGCGCCGGCGGAAGCTCGCTCACCACGAGGCCCAGGCGGTTCGGCTTCGCCGACTTGTCAGCGCCCGGCTTGGCGGGCTTCGCCTCCGCGACCAGCTCGGTCGCGGTGAACTTGACGTCCTCCGCCTTCCCGTCGCGCCAGATCTTGAGCGTGGCGCCCGTGCCGGGCTTGGTCGCCGCGACCAGGCGCGGCAGCTTGTTCGGATCGTCGACCGGCTGGCCGTTGAACGCGAGCACCACGTCGCCGGGCTTGAGGCCCGCCTTGTCGGCGGGGCTGCCCGGGTCGACGCTCGCGATCAGCGCGCCGTCCGGCGATTCGAGCTTGAACGACTGCGCGAGCTCGCGCGTCATGGGCTGGATGCGCACCCCCAGCCGCCCGCGCGTGACCTTGCCTTCGGCGCGCAACTGCTTGCTCACGTCGAGCGCGACCTCGATCGGGATCGCGAACGACACGCCCATGTAGCCGCCGGTCTGGCTGTAGATCATCGAGTTCATCCCGACCACCTCGCCCGCGAGATTGATCAGCGGGCCGCCCGAATTCCCCGGGTTTACCGCGACGTCGGTCTGGATGAAAGGCACGTAGGTTTCGGCCGGGAGCGAGCGCCCGGTCGCGCTGACGATCCCGGCGGTGATCGTGTTCTCGAAGCCGAACGGCGAGCCGATCGCCGCGACCCATTCGCCGGGCTGGAGCGCCGCCGATTTGCCGGTCTTCACCGTCGGCAGTCCGGTCGCCTCGATCTTCAGGAGCGCGACGTCGGTGCGCTCGTCGGCGCCGATCACCTTCGCCTTGAACTCGCGCTTCGCATCGGCGAGCCGCACCGTGACCTCGCCGTCGCCGGCGACGACGTGCGCGTTGGTGAGCACATAGCCGTCCTGGCTGATGATGAATCCCGAGCCCAGTCCCTGTCCGGGGCCCGGCGCGCGCTCGGGCGCGTCGGGCATGAAGCGGCGGAAGAATTCCAGCAGCGGGTCCTCAGGGGTTCTCTCTTGTGAATTCCGGGCGGTTTTCTGCGGCTCCCGCTTCGTAATGACGTTCACCACGGCCGGCCCTTGCTGCTTCATCAGCGCGGTGAAGTCGGGGAGGTTGGCGGTGCGGCCCCCGGCGGCGGACTTCGGCGCTTGCTGTGCAGGAGCGACAGTCGCGAACGCAGTCAGAAGAACTACGACGAGGAATCGTCTCATGGTGCCCCCACGCTGCAAAACTCGCGCCCGGCCCTGGACTTGCTTTGGTCCGGGCTATCCATTGACGGAGGTTGACCATGCTTCGCTTGCTGGGAATTTTGGGGGTCGGGGCGCTGTGCATGTACTACTTCGATCCGGTCTCCGGCCGGCGCCGGCGCGAGCTATTGCGCGAGCGGCTCGCGCACGCCAAGCGCGAGATCGACGATTACGCCGAGGGCAAGTCGAAGGATTTGCGCAGGATGGAGCAACGACCCTAGAAGGGAAATCAACTGCCGGCGAGCGCCGCGGCGCGGCCGCGCTCGACATCGATCTTGCGCAGGAGGAGGAGCCCGATCACGAAGTAGATGCCGGTGACGAAGATGCCGAGGCGGTGGTTGCCGGGAAAGATCAGCGTCACCGCGCCGTAGGTGAGCGGTCCGAAGATCGACGCCGCCTTCACCGCGAGCCCCCAGAGGCCGAAGAATTCCGCGAGCCGTGCCGGGGGCGCGAGATAGCCGACCAGCGCGCGTCCCGCCGCCTGCGACGAGCCCATGCAGAGCCCGGCGAGGTTCGCGGCCACCCAGAACGAGAAATGGGTGTGGGAAAAGCCTGCCACCACCACCATGACGATCCAGCCGACCAGCGTCAGCGCCACGGCGCGGACATGGCCGATCGCGTCCTGCAGGTAGCCGAAGCCGAACGCGCCGATGGCGGCGGTGATGTTCACCACGAGGATGAGCGTGATGGTCTGCTGCGTGGTGAACTTCATCGCCTGCTCGGCGTAGATGGCGGCGAGCGAGACCACGGCGGTGATGCCGGCCTGGTAGAAGAGGAGGCAGATCAGGAATTTTCTCAAGTCTCTATATCTTTCGGCTTCCCGCAGCGTCTGGCGCACGCGCGCCCACGGGTTTTCCATCACGGGCTGCGGCAGCGCGCGCTCGCGCAGCCAGAGGAAGGTGGGCACGGCGGCGAAGGCGAAGAACGCCGCGGTGATGAGCATCGTGATCGGCACGAAGTGCGACGCGGGCAGGCCTTTCGCCTGCACGTTCGTGATGTAGACCAGGCAGATGCCGAGCGCGACGAGGCCGCCGAGGTAGCCGAAGCTCCAGCCCCAGCCGGAGACGCGTCCCATCGCGCGCGAATCGGCCAGCTCCGGGAGGAAAGCGGCGATCAGGTTCTCGCCGGCGCCGAAAAAATAGTTGGACAGAATGAGCAATACGAGCGACAGCGCGACCGCGCCGGGCCCGGCGTAATAGAGCAACACCGTGAAGAGCACGCAACCCAGGGTGGTTCCCAACAGCAGCGGCTTCTTCGCCGCGTGCGCGTCGGCCCATGCGCCGATCAGCGGGCCGGTGAAGAGAATCGCCGCATAGGAGACCGAGAGCGCGGCGGTCCACGCGAAGGTCGCCCATGGCTTGTTCTCGCTGACCACCCCGACGAAGTACGCACTGAACACGGCCGTGATCACGACCGTGGTGTACGCGGAATTCGCGAAGTCGTACATGCTCCACGCCCAGACCTCGCGCAGCTTCACCTCCGGCGCCAGGGCGCGGCGTTTTTCCTCTTGGCGAACCATGTTTGACGACGCCTCCGCGCCGGCCTGGGAATCGGGACTCGGAGTTTGCGGTATAGTCTTTCGCCTATGCAACAAGCAGTTAAGAAGGGGGAGGTGAAGCTTCCGGAGGGTCATCGGCTGACGCTCGCCGAGGTTCTCGACTGGCTGGTCGAGGACGGGCTCGCCGGCGCCGAGGCCGTGGCGCAGCTGAAGAAGGAGCGGCGCTACTACCGCGGCACGATGCACCCGCTGGTCATCGTCGCCGACCAGAAGTGGAAGCACGGCAGCCGCCCGCTCACGCTCGAGGCGCTGACCGAATGGCTGGCGCGGCGCGTCGGCATGGAATACCTGCACATCGATCCGCTCAAGATCGATTTCACCGGCGTCACCGAGATCATGTCGTCGGCGTACGCGACGCGCTTCCGCATCCTGCCCGTCGGCCTGACGACGAAGGAGGCGGTGGTCGCGACCGCCGAGCCCGGCGTGCGCGAGTGGGAGCCGGAGCTCGCGCGCATCATCAAGCGCGAGATCAAGCGCGTGATCGCCAACCCGCTCGACATCGAGCGCTACCAGGTCGAGTTCTACAACCTGGCGAAATCGATCAAGGGCGCGGGCCAGAAGGCGACCGGGCAATCGGGGCTCGCGAATTTCGAGCAGCTGGTCGAGCTCGGCAAGTCCGACAAGCAGCTCGATGCCAACGACGCGCACGTGGTGCGCGTGGTCGACTGGCTGTGGCAGTACGCGTTCGAGCAGCGCGCGAGCGACATCCACATCGAGCCGCGCCGCGAGCACGGCATCGTGCGCTTCCGCATCGACGGCGTGCTGCACCAGGTCTACCAGATTCCCGCCGCGGTGCTGGCCGCGATGACGAGCCGCATCAAGATCCTCGCGCGCATGGACGTGGTGGAGAAGCGCCGCCCGCAGGACGGGCGCATCAAGACGCGCACCGGGGCCGAGGACGTGGAGCTGCGCATCTCGACCCTGCCCACGGCGTTCGGCGAGAAGCTGGTGATGCGCATCTTCGACCCCGAGGTGCTGGTGCGCGATTTCGGCGAGCTCGGCTTCTCGGAGGAGGATCAGAGGCGCTGGCGCGAGATGACCGAGCGGCCGAACGGCATCGTGCTCGTCACCGGGCCGACCGGCTCGGGCAAGACCACCACGCTCTACTCGACGCTGCGCAACCTCGCCACGCCCGAAGTGAACGTCTGCACCATCGAGGATCCGATCGAGATGGTCGAGCCGGCGTTCAACCAGATGCAGGTGGTGAACGCGATCAACCTCGGCTTCGCCGAGGGCGTGCGCGCGCTGATGCGCCAGGACCCCGACATCATCATGATCGGCGAGATCCGCGACCTCGAGACCGCCGAGATGGCGGTGCAGTCGGCGCTCACGGGCCACCTCGTGCTCTCGACGCTGCACACCAACGACGCGCCGAGCGCGGTGGCGCGCCTGCTCGAGCTCGGCGTCGCGCCGTACTTGCTGAACGCGACGCTGAACGGCGTCATGGCGCAGCGCCTGGTGCGCACGCTTTGCCCGCATTGCAAGCAGACGGTCGAGCTCAACCGCGCCGAGGACCAGGACGCGTGGGACGCGCTGGTCGCGCCGTGGAAGTCGAAGCACCCGGCGCGCCTCTACAAGCCGGTCGGCTGCCTCGAGTGCCGCATGACGGGCTACCTGGGACGGGTGGGGGTCTACGAGACCCTGGTCTTCACGCAGGCGATGAAGGGCCTGGCGATGCAGAACGCCGACCTCGCGACGCTGCGCGAGCAGGCGTTCAAGGAGGGGATGAAGCCGCTGCGCATCTCCGGCGCGATGAAGGTCGGCGCCGGCCTCACCACCATCGACGAAGTCCTCAAGGTCGCGCCGCCGGTGCGCGACCCGGCAGCGCGCTAGGCGTGCTCGACGAAATCCTGCTCGTGGCGGCCTCCGGGGCCGCGGTCTACTTCCTGATGAACTGGCTGAGCCAGAAGCAGGCCCGCGCGCTGGTCGAATCGAAGCGCTCCGAAGCCCGCTTCCGCGGCCTCACCGAGCTCTCCGCGGACTGGTTCTGGGAGACCGATACCGAGCACCGCCTGGTCTGGCTCTCGGGCGGCGGGCCGGTGGCCACCTTCTTCGGCGGCATGCCCACGTACGGCAAGCGCATCTGGGAAGTTCCGGGCGTGGAGGTGGAGGCGCGCGCGCTCGAGGCGCATCGCGAGCGCCTGCAGGCCGAGCAGCCTTTCTTCGATCTCGAGATCGCGCGCGTGGACGAGCGCGGCGCCCGCCAGGTGCACATCATTTCCGGCCAGTCCCGGCACGACGCCGAAGGGCGCTTTCTCGGCTACCGCGGCGTCGGGCGCGACATCACCGAGCAGCGCAGCGCCGAGCGCGCGCTGTGGCGCGCGAAGCAGCGCCTGGAGCTCGCGCTGGACGGCGGCAACCTGGCCGAGTTCCACTTCGACGCGCTGCGCGGCGAGCTCTCCGCGGGCGACGGCTGGGTGCGCTTCCTCGGCCACCAGAGCTCGCCGACCATGATGGGCGGCGAGCTGCTCGACATGATGCACCCCGACGACCGCGTGCGCTACAGCGAGGCGCTCGCGCAGGCGCTGCGGGGGAACGTGCCGAGCTTCGATACCGACTTCCGCATCCGCACCCTGCAGGGGGAGTGGAAATGGCTGCACGCGCGCGGCCGTGTCACCGAGCGCGATGCGGAGGGACGCGCGACGCGCGTGTCGGGCACGATGACCGACATCGAGGAGCGCAAGCGCGCCGAGGCCGCGCTCGCCGAGCGCGAGCAGCGCTTCCGCGACGTCGTCGACGCCTCGGGCGAGTACGTCTGGGAGACCGACGCCGAGTGGCGCTACACCTATCTTTCGGAGCGCGCCGAGGCGGTGCTCGGCTACCCGCGCGCCGAGCTCCTCGGGCGCAAGGCGCGCGAGTTCATGCCGCTCGGCGAGCCGCGCGCGGTCGACGACTGGTTCGCGGCGCGCGGCAGCGAGCCCAAGCCGTTCCGCGACCTCCTGCACCGCATGATCACCAAGAGCGGCGGGGTGGCGTGGCTTTCGATCAGCGGCGTGCCGGTGCACGACGCCGCCGGGCGCCTGGTCGGCTGGCGCGGCACCGGCGCCGACGTGACGGCGCGCAAGCACGCCGAGGCGCGCATCGAGCACCTGGCGACGCGCGACGCGCTGACCGGGCTGCCGAACGCGACGCTGCTCGCCGACCGCGCGAGCCAGGCGATCCTCACCGCGGCGCGCAACCGCTCGCAGTTCGCGCTGCTGTGCATCGACCTCGACCGATTCAAGCTGGTGAACGATTCGCTCGGCCACCGCGCCGGCGACGCCCTGTTGCGCTCGGTGGCCGAGCGCCTCGGCAACATCGTGGACGGCGAGGATACGCTCGCGCGCCTGGGCGGCGACGATTTCGTGCTGGTGCGGGCCATCAAGTCGAAGGAGGATGGAGCCGCGGCCGCCGCCGCCCTGGCTCAGCGCATCCTCGGGGTGCTGGCGCGGCCTTTCACGCTCGACGGCAGGACGCTGAACGTCGCCGCGTCGATCGGCATCGGCATCTATCCGAACGACGGCCGGGACTTCGTCGAGCTCCTGAAAAACGCCGACGCCGCGCTCTACCACGCGAAGGAGAGCGGGCGCGGCACCTGGCGGCTGTTCGCGCCGGCGCTCAACGCGCGCGCGGTCGAGCGGCTGCGGCTGGAAAACGAGCTGCGCTCGGCACTCGCGCGCAACGAGCTGGTGCTGCATTGGCAGCCCGTGGTGCGCGGCTGGCCGCCCGACAGCGCGGCGAGCCCGCTGCATTGGCGCGGGCGCGTCGTCGGCGCCGAGGCGCTGGTGCGCTGGCAGCACCCGGAGCGCGGCTTGCTCGCTCCCGAGCAATTCGTGCCGCTCGCCGAGGAATGCGGCCTCATCCGCGCGGTCGACGAGTGGACGCTCGAGCGTGCGCTGTCGCAGGCGGGCGCGTGGCAGCGGCGCTACGGCCGCCGGCTGTGGGTTGCGGTGAACGTCTCGGCGCCCGTGGTGGCGCAAGGCCGGGCCTACGTCGAGAAGCTGGCGGCGATTCTCAAGGAGCACGATCTCGACGGCCGCCAGGTCGAGCTCGAGGTCACCGAGCGCGTCCTGATGGCGGGCCTGGCCGAGAACGTCGCGACCCTGAAGGCGATCGGCGAGCTCGGCGTGCGCTTCGCCATCGACGACTTCGGCATCGGCTATTCGAGCCTCGCCTACCTGCGCAGCCTGCCGATCGACAAGCTGAAGATCGATCGCTCGTTCCTGAGCACGATCGACTCGCAGACCGCCGACGCCGCGATCGTGCGCGCCATTACCGCGCTGGCCGGCACCCTCGGCATCGCGGTCGCCGCCGAGGGCGTCGAAAACGCCGCGCAGCTCGAGCGCCTGCTCGCCCTAGGCTGCGAGGAATGGCAGGGGCACTACTTCAGCGAGCCGCTCGACACCGCCGCCTTCGAGGCGCTGCTCTCCGACTCGCTCTCCGAGCGCACCGCGCGCAGCTCGGAAGCCTGAATCAGGCCTTCGCCGGCGGCGTGCGCCGCCGCGGCGTCGGCTTCCGGCGCGAGCACCAGCTGGCACCCGGTCTTCGCGACTTCGACGATCAGGCGCTCGATCGCCGCGATGCGCCTCGGGTCCGGATTCACGGAACGGATGTAGATCGCGCGGATGCGCTCCGGGTAGCGCCTCACGATCTCGGCGTAGATCTCGGGGTCCTGCTCGCCGCTATCGCCGATCAGGATGAATCTGAGCTTGGGATAGGTCGCCAGAATCTCCTCGATTGCTTCTCGCTTGTGTTCCTTCTGCGGCCGCAGCGCGAAGTCGCGAAGGACCAGCGGGCCTTTCGGTAGGCCCTGTATTTCGAGGTACTCGAGGAGCGGCACGTAGAGATTCCACGGGCTTTTCGAGACATAGAACACCGGGTTTACGCCGGCGTGCAGCGCGCGGTAGAACGCCGCCACGCCCGCAAAGGGCTTGCGCGTGCGCGAGTTGGTGAGCGCGACGGTCAGGATCATGCGCAGCTTGCGGGTGACGTTGCTGGCGACGACCGTGTCGTCGATGTCGCTGATCACGCCGAAGCGCGCTCTTTTCAGCGGCACCAGCACCTGCGCCGCCGCATTCACGTCGGTTCCCACCAATTCGAGCTGCACCTCCTGCCAGGGCCCCGGGCCGAGCCGGCCGCGCGGCGCGAGCGCGACGCGAAAGTAGCCTTCGCGGTCCGACACGGTTTCGGCTTGAAACCCGAGATAGGTGGCGCGCACGCGCGCGTTCGGCACCTCGTCGGACTCCAGGCGCTTGTAGAAGCGCACGAGATTGCGCCAGCGCGTATCGGCGTCGGCGGCAGGCAGGAAGCCCTCGTCCTCCAGCACGCGGCCGCAGACGGTGAGCTGCTGCCGCGTGCCGTAGCCGAGGTACGGCAGGAGGATGATCGGATCGCGCCAGCGGCGCGCCAGGCGCCGCAGCAGCGAAGCCGGGCTTAGATGCCGATGGGGCTGTCCTCGCCCTGGACCCGGATCCAAGCGCCTGCCCGCTTCTCGAACACCAGGGTCAGATGGCTTTGCCGCGTGAGCGTCGGCCCGCCGGGCGGCGTCTCGCAATAGAGCAAGTGCAGCACCGCGAAGCCGCTTTCCTCGCCTTCGTGGATCTCGAGCGGCGTCGCGTACAGCCGCGCGTTCGCGTCGCCGCGCTCGAGCGCCTGGAGATGGCGGTGCAGGACCTGCCGGAACGTCACCGCAGCACCAGCGCCGAGAGGAGCCACGACACGAGGCTGAAGACTAGCGCGCCGAGCACCGCGGGCCAGAAGCCGGCCACGGCGAAGCCTTGCACGAACTCGGACACTGCCCAGAAAAGCAGCCCGTTCAGGACGAAGATGAACAGGCCGAGCGTGAGGATGGTGACGGGCAACGTGAGGAGCACCAGCACCGGCCGCACGACCGCATTGACGAGGCCGAGGACGAGCGCGGCGATCAGCGCGGCGCCGAAGCTCGTCACCGTCACCGAAGGCATGAGGTAGGCGACCGCGATGAGCGCGACCGCGTTGATCAGCCAGACGAGGAGCAGCCGGAGCATGGCTGCGCTGAGTAGAGCAGGTTGTCGCCGGCGTGGATATCGGCCGCCCGGCTACTCCCATAGCCCCTTGGGCATGGGCAGGCCGGCGTAATCCGCCGCGGTCAGCGGGGCTTCGGGCTTGACGCCGAGGCGCTCGAGCACGGCGAGGATCTGGCGCGCGTGCTGCGCCGAATGCCAGGTGCAGCGCTCGAGCAGCTCGTGCAGCGGCCGCTCGCCGTAATAGGTCTTCACCGTCCGGCTGCAGGTCTTGTCGGGCAGCTGCCGCCACCAGGCCTCGATTTGCGAAGTGATTTTCTTGCCATAGGAAGCGATGTCGCCGGTCCCTTTCACACCTGGGGGAGGAGGGGCGTTGTAGACCGCCGTCAGGTTCGGCTCGCGGCCTTCCACCGCCTGAAGAAAGGCGTCCGGGATCTGGTAGACGTGGTAGGCGAGGTCGCGGATGCTGCGGTCGCGGCTCGCCACTGCGCGCTCGTGCAGATGCGCCGGCGGGATCTGCAGCGCGTGGCGCTGCGCCGCGCCAAGGATGGTTGTCCACCTGCGAATCAATTCCCCGGGGGAAAGCCGATCGGCGTGAAAGGTCTTGCCGACGAAGCGCGACACGTCCTCGAGCGCCTGCGCGAACACGTACTCGCCGCCGCGCGCGACCACCGGCACGGTCTTCACGCCGAGCTCGAGGAGCTCCGCCATCGCCTCGGGCCGCGCCGCGACGTCGATCGACTCGAACGGCACGCCGAGCTGGGTCAGGTGTTCCTTCACCTTCACGCAGCTCGAGCAGCCGGGCCGCCAGTAGACCTTGTAGTGCGCGTTCATGGCGCCACCGTTACGCCGCGCACGCCGTGGCGGTCGATGGTCTTCGCCACCAGCCCCGAGCGCTTCGCGTCCTCGACGAAATCCTGCAGGTACTGGGCGCCTGCCGCGCGCGACCTGGAGGTGCCGACGGCCTGCTGCACGCCGGTCACCTGGCCGTCCAGCACGCGCGAGCCGGGCAGCTTCTCCGCGTCGGAGACGAGGCGCGGCTTGAGCCCGGCGAGCACATCGAGCTTCTTCTCGAGGAAGAGCCGGTGCGAGGCATCGATGCCTTCGGCCCGCTCGAGCTGCGCATGCTTGAGCGTTCGGCTGAGGTAAAGGTCGTAGGCGCTGCGCGCCGAGACCGCGATGCGCACGCCGTCGCGGTCGACTTCCGCCAGGCTGCGGATCTTCGATCCGGCGGGCACGAGGAACGTGACCGGGATCTCGAGGTAGGCCTTGGTGAAGGCGATCTCGTTGGCGCGCTGCGGCTCGGCGCCGAGGAAGCCGACGTCGCAGCGACCGTCGCGCACGCCGTCGGCGAGCTGCCCCGCCTGCTGGAAGCGTACGAATTCCACCGGCACGCCGAGGCGCTTGCCGAGCTCGCGGCCGAGGTCGGGAGCGATGCCGCGCGGCGTACCGTCGGGGCCGTCGGCCAGCACCAGGAGGAAATTTCCGTAGTTGAGGCCGACGCGCAGCGTGCCGCCGGGCGCGAGCTCTTTCCTGATCTCCATCGAGCCTCCTGTCGGTACGACGCCTTTGCCTTCGGTGTTGATGTGGTACGGGTTCTTCATCCTGGCTTCACCAGGGGCACGTAGTCGTATTCGCCGATACCCTGCAGCACGAGGAAGGTCGCGGACTTCTCGCCGCCGTTCGTCACGAGGTGCGGCCGGCGCGCGCGGGCGGTGTACGTCTCGCCGGGCTTGAGGCGCACTTCCTCCTTCGGCTCCTGCAGGAAGATGCGCAGCTCGCCCTCGAGCACGTAGAAAGTGTCCTGGACGTTGTTGTGATAGTGCCAGGGCACCTTCTGCGTTTTCGAGAGCTGCAGCTCCTGGATGCGGAAGCCGGGGCGCGCGGCGTGCTGCGCGCGGCGCTCCACTTCATACAGGTGACTTGCATCCTTGAGGGCTTCCATTACGGGGTCTCCATGATGCGCCGGACGATTCCCGCCACCAGTATCGCCGATCCGGCGACGGTATGGGGCTCGCGCGCGCCGCGCGGAAACTCGAAATGCACGCCGGCCTGTTTTCCCAGGATCCCCAACCGCTTTGCGCACGCGGCGCCCCAGTAAATCTTGTCCACCGGCTCGATGAGAAGCGCGAGCTCCGGGAATGCCGGCATCTGACCGCGGACTTGGGCGAGGAGGGCTGCATAGCTCTCCTTGACCGCTTGCGCCTGCGCGGCGCTGATGCCGACGGTCGCCACTTCGAGGTTCTGCGCGGTCTTCGGGTTGGCGTTGCCGTGGATCTCGACGTAGAGGCGCAGCCCGGGCGCCGCCTTCGCCACCAGGCCGCGGTAGATCTCGTAGACCTCCTTCGCGCGAGCGGTTTGCGGCTCCTGCGAGCAGGCGAGAAGCGCGCCCTCGGTCGGGCGGTTGACGTTGAGGCGCACCTTGTCGGGCGTGGCGAAGCGCCACGCCGCGAGGTAACCCGCGCCGAGTTGCCGCGCCGCGCCGGCGGCGATCTGCGGCGTATTCGCGTCGTACGTGCCGTGGGGCGCCGTGATGAGCAGGCCATTCGAAGCCGGCAGGTATTCGAACTCGCCGAGCGCGTGGCCCACGCGCTCCTGACCCGCGGCAGCGCTGATCCAAGCCAAACAACCGATGACGATGGCTGATTTCATTTCGCGAATTTGAGGTGGACCACCTTGGGACTGGTCACGGTGCTCACGAGTTTCAGGCCGTGCAGATCGTCGCCCAGGCGCTCGAAGAGGCGTTCGCCGCTGCCGAGCAGGATCGGCGCGAGGTGGATCTGCATCTCGTCGACCAGCCCGGCGGCGAGATATTGCTGCGCGGCCTTGGCGCCGCCGGCCAGCCACACGTCCTTGCTGCCCGCGGCGCGGCGCGCCTGGTCGAGCGCGGATCGAATGCCGTCGGTGACGAAGTGGAAGGTCGTCCCGCCCTTCATCGGCAGCGGGGCGCGCGCATGGTGCGTGAGCACGAAGACCGGGTGATGGTAGGGCGGGTCGTCGCCCCACCAGCCGTTCCACGCCTTCTTCGCATCCCAGGGGCCGGGATGGCCGCCGAACATGTTGCGGCCCATGACGGTGGCGCCGAGGCCGGCGAACGATTCCTCGACCACGCGCGAGCTCTCGTTCACCTCGCCGCCTTCCAGGCCGTGCATCGCCCGCCACACTCGCAGCGGAATCATCCATTCGTGCAGCCGCTCGCCGCCGATGCCGAGAGGATTCTCGACGCTCTGGTTCGGTCCGGCGACGAAGCCGTCGAGCGACATCGCGATCGTGAGGCGCAGCTTGGACATGCCTATTTCCTCAGCACCACCGAGGTTTCCACCTGCCGCGCCGGAATGGACCAGTACTTGCGCAGCAGCGCATCCTTCTCATCGCCAACGACGAGGGTGAAGCCGTTGCGCCGATAGAAGTCGATCGCCCACGTGGCATCGGCCCAGGTGCCGATGAGCACCCGCTTCGAAGTCAGGTTCTCCACGTGGCGCAGGAGCTGTGTGCCGACCCCCTTGCGCTGCAGGTCCGGCCGCACGTAGGCGTGCCGCACGAGCGCGACCTCGCCCTTGTCCTGGATTCCCATCACGCCGAGCACGCGGCCGCTTTCTTCCGCCACCCAGAACACTACGCCCTTGGCGATCTCGCTCTCGAGCTCTTCGCGCGGCATGTACGGTTCATGCCAGCAGTCGGCGGGGATCACGCCGCGATATCTCTGCGCCGCATGGTTGACGATGGCGAAGATCGTCGGCACGTCGGTCTTGCGCGCTTCACGGATCTGCATCAGCGGCTTTCGGCCTCGGCCACGCAGTCGGCCTCGATCTCGACCAGCCAGCCCCGGTCGATCAGCCCCTTGACCTCGACGAAGGTGCTCGCCGGCTTGATGGCGCCGAACACCTCGCCGTGGGCGCGCGCCGCTTCCTGCCAGCGCGAAATATCGGTGAGCATCACGCGCGCGCGGATCACTTAGACGACGCCCGGCGCCGCGACGCCGCCGTCGGACGCGATCGGCGCCGTGCCGGAAACGGCGACGTAAGGCCCGACCCGCACCGCGCGGGAAAAGCCGATCTTCGGCTCGAAGGGCGATCCGGAGGAAACGAGCTTGCGCATCACGACGCCGCGCGCTGGGCGGCCTCCTGCGAGGTGATGACCGGATGAACTTCGAACTCCACGAGGTCGGACCAGCGCCCCATCCACGCATCGAGCAGCGCGCGGTCGGCGGTCTCCATGACCTGGTAGCAGGTCCTGAGGTCCGCGGTGATCCAGCTCGAGATGTAGTTCAAGCCTGCGGGTGCCATGCGGCCGCGCTCCTTGAACCGGCGGTAGACGGGCACGGCATCGCCGTTCCGGAAGCGTTCGATGACCATGTACACAGCCATGCTAGAGCGGGATGGCGAGCAGGGTATCGAAGCGCCGGCTATCGCAGATCACCACGCGCTCCTCGTAGAGCATGTCGCGGATCGCAATGCGGTCGACGTAGCGGCCGCTCGCGAAGAGCAGGCTGGCGCCGTCTTGCATGACGCGCACGACGAGGAAGTTCGCATTCGATTCCACCAGGCTATCGGACAGCTTTCTGACCAGGACCCCGGACACGAGGTGGCGGTAGCGCTGCGGCTCGTAGATGTTGGCGTGGCGCAGGGACTGGATGCGGTCGCGCATCATGGCGCGGCCCTCGGCGTAGAGCACCGGCAGGGGAAGG
>Ga0070704_100000486_pt1 | contig 18859 bp, 10 predicted proteins | sample KBSK5252metaG_FD_65467 | JGI IMG/M metagenome (GOLD analysis project Ga0070704, IMG submission 65467) | Corn, switchgrass and miscanthus rhizosphere microbial communities from Kellogg Biological Station, Michigan, USA - KBS K5-25-2 metaG | ecosystem: Host-associated > Plants > Roots >...
GTCGCGCGCGAAGGCGCCGTTGCGCTCGAACAGGTTGTGGACGAACTGTAACCCGACCGTTGTCTTGCCGCGCAGCTCGCGGGTCACGAGGTAGGTCGCCGCGAGGTTGCCGTCCAGCGTGTAGTCGTGGAACCCCGTGCGATTGTCTTCCTTGTAGCCCAGCGAGTCCTGTCCGAAGGGCGTGCACTCGAACTGCCGGCACAGATCGTCGTCCACGCGGCTCGTGAAGTCGACGCCCGCGATGACGCGTCCGGTCAGCCAGCTCGTGGGCCGCCAGTTCACGGTGCCGCTACCGATGAAGCGGTTGATCTTCTGGCCCACGACCTCGGCGAACATCTCGTCGGGTGTGAAGGCCCGGTAGCCGTACAGGACCTGCGTGTCGGGCGAAAACCGCCAGTTGTCGCGGTGGCCCGGCCCGCCGAAGGCGTTCGAAAGGAGTCCGGTCGTATTGTTGTCGGTCTGCGGCAGACGCTGGTTGCTCGTGATGAAGCCGGTCGAGATCTGCACGTCGAGCTTCGGGCTGAAGGTCGACTGCAGATTCGCGCGCAGGCTGACGCGGGTGCGCGCATTGGGCCGGTAATAGTCGTAGGGGACTTCGGGAGCGCCCCACTTGGACGTGAACCGGTTGTACGCAAACTCGGGCATCCGGAGCAAGCCGAGCTCTTCCTCGTACTCGGACGACAAGAAGTAGCGCACGGCGTCGGTGCCGCCCGAGACTTGCGCGCCCATCTGCCCGCGCCACCCCGTCCCCAGCGGGCTCGCTGCAGGATCCTCGAAGAGATTGTACTGAGACACGCTGTCCTGCGTGCAGACGCCCGCGGCGGCCTGGCTCAACAAGCACTGCACGCCGTTCGTGTCCTGGGAGCTCGAGTCCGGGACCACCGAGCGGGGATTGGTCGTCCAGGCACGATACGCGGTCGGCCACGTGTTATAGTCCCGAATCACACCCATCTCGCTGTAAACATTCCACGTGGGCGGGCCGGCGCGGCCGTGTTTCGTTTTGATGACGATCACGCCGTTCACGGCGTCGGTGCCGTAGAGCGTAGACGCCGACGGACCCTTTACGACCTCGATCGACTCGATCTCCTCAGGATTCAGATCGCTCAAGCGGCTGGGGTTCGTACCGCCGATCCCGATACTCGACGACCCGGTCGCGCTCTCCATGCGGATGCCGTCGATGTAGTAGATCGGCTCGTTGGAAAGCGACAGGCTGTTCGCTCCGCGAATGCGCACCCGCGCCTCCGCGCCCGTCAGCGGGCTCTCGAACACCGAGACGCCCGCCACCCGTGACTGCAGCAGTTGGTTGATGTCGGTGATGGGCGCGTTGGGCACAAGGTCGGCGGCCGCAATGGCGGAGACGGCATGGCCCAACTCGCGCTTGGCCTGTTCCCCAGAGGCGGTCACGACGATCTCGTCGAGGGAGTAGGGCTGTAGGGTGAGCGCGATATCCTCGGTGACAGCTCCGTCGGCTGGAACGGTCACCGTTCGGGTGGCGGCGCCATAGCCGATGGCGCTCACGCGCAGGTTCACCGAGCCCGCCTTGACCGCAGCCAGCGTGTAGCGCCCATCCGCATTGGTCTGCGTCATGAGCGACGTGCCAACGACCGCGGCGCGAGCGCCGACGATCGCTTGTCCGTTGGCTTGATCGGTCACGCGCCCGCTGACCGATCCGTGTTGTGCCGACGCCGCTGCCGGGAATGCAACCAGGGCGGCTACCAATCCCGCGGCAACCAGCGAACGCGAATGTACAAGGTTCATGGATTCACCGCTCCTGTGCCCCTACTGGGGCTGGACCTGTCCCCGAATGTGGCCACCGGGATTCGCAATGGTGTGCACGTTGACGTAGACGTTTCCCGACCGCATCAGCGCGAGCAAGGAATCGAACCGCGCGCGTGGCGTCGTACCGTACGTCGCTGGTAACTGCGTGAGCTGACTGGGTGCGAACTGGCCTTGGGACAGGCCGCCGGAGTAGGCCGCCTTGCAACGGGGCGACGTCCCATTGATCGGCTCGCCAGCGGTATTGCGGCACGCCGATGCGCCGCCGTACAGCGTGACGATGATCGACCCCGGGACGCCTGCGGCGCCTTCGTGAATGTGCGCCGCCGTCGCACTGTCGAGGGTGGCCACGTCGATGCGGAACGACAGGAAAGTATCGAGCGTCACGGCGAACATCGCCGTCCCGGTTCCCGGCGTTGTCACGGGCGTCGGGGTCTCGTTCCCCCCGAGTAACGACGCCTGAAACCGCGCTTCGGGCGCCACACTCGGAAACGACACTTTGTCACAGCCGACCATGCCGGCGGCACTGCCGGCAACGAGCAATATCCACGCACGATGTGCGCGCATGACCCCTCCGTCACGAAACGTGATTGTGTGACATCTGTCCCCGCTCGGACGCGCCGAGCGCCGTCGTGCAGCCTGCGGGCTACCGACGACTACATCGACCGGGGATGATGATGTTGCGCTGAAGGTGGAGAACGCAGCGGACGGAAATCTGGGTCATAGGGCCTCCTCCTCCCCGCGAGGGAGTGAGCGAGTGACTCGTGCTATACTGAAACGCGTTACGCCGGTCCGCAAGAGCCTCCTGACGCCCGATGTTGCGTAGCCGCAACACCAACAAGAACGAGAAGGGGAGCCGCACCTGCGGCTCCCCTTGGCATCTTGGTACCGACTGACGGTGCCTACTTCGGCTGAATCTGCCCCCGAATGTGCCCGGTGGGATTCGCCTTGTTGTGGATGTTCACGTGGGCGGTCCCGTTGCGCATCAGCGTGAGCAACGCCGCGAACCGCGCGCCTGCCGTGGCCCCGTAGCTCAGCGGGATCCGGGTGAGTTGACTGGCCTTGAACTGATTGGGATTGATCGTCCCCGTATACCCGGACCGACACGAGGGCGACGTCCTGTTGATCGGTTGGTTCTGCGCGTCGAGGCAAGATACGCCCGTGAACAACACGGCGAGCGTATCGCCTGCCGCCGCACCGGCAGCTCCGGCATACACGCGAATGACGGTGGTGCTGTCGAGGCCGGCGACATCGATCCGGTAGCTGAGTACCGTGTCGAACATGACCGCGAACAGCACCGTGCCCGTAGCGGCCGTCGTCACCGGCGGCACCTCATTGGCGCCGGTCAGCGTGGCGGTAAACTCCTCGACCGGCAGGACCGGGTACGAAATCTGGTCGTCGCCGCAGGCGGCAAGACCCGCGAGCAGGGCGGCAGCCATCAGGCTGCACAACGTCTTATTGCGCATGGCTCCTCCGTTCACGGGTTACGGTCGAGACAGCCGGTGAAATTCGGATTGTTCTGCTCATCGAACGGCACGGGAAGGTTCAGGTCGTGCCCGTAGAAGCCCTTCAAGCCCAGGCCCGTGGGAAACACCACATCCTCGGTCCGCCCGTATTGCCGCATCAAGCGGCGCAGGTCCCCGAGGCGGTGCCCCGTCAGGTACATCCAGAAGGCGCGCTCCCGGAACATGATGTCCACGCGCGCTGCCGGAGTCCCGGGATCGGTCAGGGGCGCGAGACCCCGCACGCCGCCCTGCGCGATCGTGAACTTCGTGGTGTCGCGCAGATAGTTCAGCGTGTCCAACCAGGCCGTCGGGTTGCTCACCATCAGCCGCTCGGCGTGGATCAGCTTCGCCTCGACGCCGTTCGAGATCGGCGTCACGCTGGTCGCGGCCGGGTACTTCAGGGGGTCCCACTGCGGCGTAATGTTGTCGAACCCCAGGTTCCGGACGGTGTCGGTCCCCGAGACCGTGAACGTGCGCTGCGACAGGACGCGACGATCGCCGGCCGTGCGGAAGTTCAGACCGTTGGTCCCCTCCACGTCGGCGACGGAGAACCGCTTGAACTGCGCCGTGAACGCCCAGACCCCATTGTTCTGCCGGTTGCTGGACAAGGAGTGGGTGGTGTTGTACACGAACGTCACAGGGACGTTGTCAGCCGCGGCGGCGGCCGCCGAGTCGTCGCCCGCGGCCCGGCGGTTGAGGAGGGCGCGCGCCTTCCCGACGAGTGCCAGGTAACGCCGCGTCACCGTGGCCGTGTCGGTCGCGGTCAGGTAGGCCATCGCTGAATCGAAGCGCGCGATGGCGACGGTGAAGATCTCGGTCGTCGTAAGGGGCATCCCGTAGACGGTCGTGGGGAATGCCGCGCTGAACGGGACGCCGGAGCAATAGTTCTCCCCGAAGAAGACATACGTGTACCCGGCGAGCGCGTACGCCTCCCCGATGCGGTTCGCCGGAGACGGCGAGTATTGTTTCAAGGCCGGGACGGTCGCCTCGAGCAGCACCCGCGCCCGTTGCAGGTTGCGGAAAATGGTCGTGAGCGTGCCGTTGCGCACGTCGATTTGGCGCAGCTCGTACTCGAGCCGCGTCGGGAACGTCTCCGAGTTGATCAGCTCGTCGGTGAAGCTGCCGCTGACGAGGATCTGCCCTTCGGTCGCGCCGCGATCTCCGACGACCGAGAACCCGAACTCCCCGACCGCGCCCGCATACAGGGCCGCGGCGCCTGCGGGGCTATTCACGGCGCCGGGGTTGATGATGTCGGGATCCTGGACGTCGAGAATCTCCGTGGTCGAGCACGCGGCCAGCGTCACGAGCAAGGCCAGCAGCGGCTTCACGGTCAGGTGCTTCAGCGTTGGTGTCGTCATGGTGGTCGGCCCCCCTAGAAGCCCATGTTGACCCGGAGCGTCCAGAACTGCACCGGGGGCTGAGTGAGGAAGTCGATCGGGGAGTCGCTCTGGCCGTTGCCGTTGACCTCCGGATCAATGCCGGTATAACCCGTGATCGTGCCCAGGTTACGTCCGGTCAGCGTGAAGCTGAGGCGGCTCATGCGCAGCGCCCGCGCCATGGCGTCGGGCGCGTAGTACGTGAACGACAGCTCCCGGAACTTCACGAAATCGGCCTTCTCGATGAATCCCGCCGCGGTGGCGCCGAAGGCGGGGGTCCGGCCGGCGATGACGCGCGCCTGTTCGGCGAGCGGCACCTTGGGGTCGTTGAGCGCCCGGCAATTGTTTGCCGCCGAGGAGGTGCAGCGGAAGTAGTCGGTGAAGTTGTTGGCCATGAAGCCACCGCGGTAATCCACCTGGCCGCCGACGCGCACGCGGTTGTGGAACAGCGTGAGGCCGACGTTCAACGCGGCCTCGTTGCGCGGGATGGAGTATCCGAGGAAGACGGCGGTGTCGCCGACGAAGATTTCCGACGACGTCAGGACGCCGTCATGGTTGATGTCATTGTAGCCGAGGATCGGCCGGTCCCAGTACCCGAACACCGGATATCCAGGCACTTGGCGGATCACCCCCGCGATGATGTTGGACACGCCCTGGCCAAGCCGCAGCAGCGCGTTGCTGTTGTGCGAGCCGCTCAGGGTGACGTCGAGCCCCGTGCCGGAGGCGACGTTCGTGCTGACGTTGAACACCGCCTCGAGGCCCCGGTTCTGCACCGATCCGAGGTTCTCGAACTGGGAGGCGGGGCCGCCAAGCGAGAGCGCCAGGCGGCGCGAGATCAACGCGTCGCGGGTCTTCTTGTTGTAATACGTGACCTCGAGATGCGCCGCGTCGTTGAACAAGCCGGCGTCGAAACCTAGCTCCAGCTCAATCGAGCGCTCCGGCTTCAAATCGGGATTCCCGAGCGACCCGACGACGAGCGCCGGCGTGTCGACGTTCTTGATCGACGCCGTCACCGGGGTGAAGAACCGCGCGGCATCGGTGGTCCCGGGCTGTTGTCCCGAGGCACCGTAGGCGGCCCGGAACCGAAGGTTGCTGATGAAGGATTGCGGAAAGAACGGCTCATCCGAGACCACCCACGAGGCTTGCACCTTGGGGTAATACACGGCGCTGAAATCGCGCCCGAACGCGCTGTTGTCATCGGTGCGCAGGGCGCCCGTGAAGAACAGGCGATCCTTGTACCCGAACACCTGCTCGACGTAGGCGCCCAGCGTCACCGTCTCCGCCGTCGCCTCGCCGCCGTTGCGGACCGCGCCGCCGCTGACGGTCTTACCACCCGGCGGCAACCCGGTCCCGCTCGCCGTGACGGCGAAGTTGAACTCCTTCAAGAACTGAATGCCCCCCGTCGTCTTGGAGCTGATCGTCGGCGTCAGGGTGTAGTTCAAGCTGCTGTTCAGGTCCACCGTGTATTGATTGATCGAGAACCGGTTATCGTTGACGAAACCGGCGCGGTTGGCCGCGGGGCCTTCGTCCAATGCGTTGAAGCTCCGGTCCACGCGGTTGGTGTGATCGAGCCCAATCGTCAGCCGATTGGTGAGGTGGGACGTGGGGCGCCACGTGGTATTGAAGCTCCCCGTAAAGCGCGTGATGTCTTGCTGCGCGAGGACCGCGAAAACCTCCCCGGGCTTCGAGAAGCCCCAGCTGCTGCCGAATCCCGCCCGCGCACCGAAGAAGCCCTTCCCAAACAGCCCGCTCGGTAGGATCCCCGTCACATTGTTGTCGTTCTGGGGCAACCGGCCGTTGGCCATCACGAGTCCCGTCTTGAGCGAGACGTCCACGTTGCGCCGCAGCTGCGCTTGCAGGTTCGAGCGCACGCTGACCTTCTTCACTTCGTTCGGTCGCAATTGCGTGGAGGGCAGGTTGTCGGTCACACGCTCTTGCTCGATCCGCGAGACCTCGGCGCTCGGCATCCGCACGTGCCCGACCTCGTCCTCATACTCCCCGGAGACGAAGTACTGCGTTTGGTCGCTGCCGCCCGACACCTGCAGTCCGGTCTGCTCCCGGTACCCCGTCCCGTTGATCGCCGTCGCCGGGTTCATCAGGACGTTGTAGCTGGTCAGGCTGTCGATCGAGCACAACCCGGAGACCGCGGAATTCATGGGGCACTGCACCGTCGTGTTCGTGACGGGCTGGCGCCCCCAGCTGAAGTAGTTTGTCGGATACTGATTGCGGTCGTTCAGGATGCCGGCTTCGGAGTACAGGTTCCAGTTCGTCCGGCCGGCGATCCCTCGCTTGGTGGTGATGCGGATGACGCCGTTCGCGGCCTGGGTGCCGTACAGGGTCGCGGCCGACGGTCCCTTCACGATCTCGACCGATTCGATCTCTTCGGGATTGATATCGTTGATGCGCGAGAACGACTGGCCGCCCGTCCCCACCGACAGCGAATTGCTCGTGCTCTCCATCCGCACGCCGTCCACGTAATAGATCGGCTCGTTGGAGAGCGATAGGCTGTTCAGGCCCCGGATGCGAATGCGCGTCCCCGCGCCGACGGTCCCGGCGCTCGGCAGTACCTGCACGTTGGCAGTGCGGCCTGTCAAGAGGTCTCCGAAATTCGTGACCGGCGCCTCCTGGACCAGCTGCGCCGCATTGATGTTCGTCACGACGTTCGCGACTTCGCGGCCGCGCTGCTCACCCGTGGCCGTAACGACGAGCGCGTCGAGCGACACGGCGACGGCCTTGAGGCCGAAGTCGAGCGTCTCAATGCTGCCCTCCGTCACTGTCGCCGTGTTCGACGCCGCGCCGTATCCGATGAGTGAGGCCTGCACCGTGTAGGCGCCCACCTTCACACCGGCCAGCGTGTAACGGCCTTCCTGATTGCTCACCGTGGAGCGGTTCGTACCCACGAGGGTGATCCGCGTCCCGGGCAGCGGCGTCCCGGCGACCCGATCGGTCACCGCGCCGGCGATGGTGCCTTGCTGCGCCTGGGCGGCCGTCGCAACGACGCCACAGAGGCCGAGCAGCAGGCGAATCGTACCACTTGTCAATCGCATAGTCGGTTTCCCTCACGCTTGGAGGTGTTCACGGCACGTGAAGACGATTGCGGACAGCGCGAACGGCCTAACGACTACATCGGCCGGGGATGATGATGTTGCGCTGGAGGTGAGGAACGCAGCGAACGGAAATCTGGGTCATGCGTCGCCTCCTGACGGGGGAAGGGAGCGTCTCCTCTATAGTGAAGCGCGTTGGCCGAGGCCGCAAGGCCGGTGTAGAATAGCCCATGACCAGATCTCGTCTGACCGTTGGCCTCGCGCTCGCGCTCGCCACCGCCTGCGCCCTGGAGCCGGACCAGATCTTGCCCCCCCTCCCCCCCGGGCGTGCGATTGCTTACGTCAGCCAGGGGATCGCCTTCCGTAACGACATCTTCATCCTCAGTGCGGATGCCCACGCGGACTCGAACATCACGCTGCACCGGCTGTACGACTTCTGGCCTTCCTGGTCCCCCGACGGGAGCCAGATTGCCTTCGAGTCGAGCCGCGACGACTCGCTCAAGACCGAGGTCTACATCATCACCCTGGCGAGTGGGGGCTTACTGCGACTGACCGAGGACACCGGCTTCGTGGACGGCCAGCCGGCTTGGTCCCCGCTGGGCGACCGCATCGCGTTCGTCTCGGACCGCGATAGCGCCGGCACCGACATCTACCTCATGGACGTGAGCGGCGGGAGCGTAAAGCGGCTCACGACCAACTCGAGCAATGACGCCCAACCCGCCTGGTCCCCTGACGGCTCCAAGATCGCGTTCGTCTCGGACCGCATCGGCGGCGGCGGTACGGACATCTTCGTGATGGACACGCTGGGCAACAATGTGGTGAACCTCACCAACAACGCGGCCGTCGACCTCGCCCCCGCCTGGTCCCCTGACGGCTCGAAGATCGCCTTCCACTCGAGTCGGGACCCCGCGGGATTCTCCGTCTGGGTGATGGATGCCAACGGCGCCAATCCGACTCAGGTCAGTCCCGCCGACCCACCCTGCGAGCTGCCGAGCTGGAAGTCCGATGGCCAGCAGATCGCGTACGACTGCGACGGCGACATCTACGTGGCCAGCCCCGACGGCTCGAACCGCACGCGCATCACGCGGACCAGCAACTCGCAGCGTCTGGAGACGATGCCGCGCTGGAAGCCGGTCCCCTAAACGTGAGACCCCGCCGGTCCGCATCGGACCGGCGGGGGGGGCCTGCTTCCTGATATCGTCCTACGGCGCTGGGTTCAGCGTCGCGGGACGACGATCGACGAGCACGATGCCGAACGGCGTGGTGAAGCCGGCCGGCGCCTGACTGCCCACGACCGACCGCGGGACCGCCACCGTCGTGATGACCGAACCGGCGAGCGCCGCACCGGCGATGGGCTGGACGATCTGGTTGATCGTGTTTGGCGACCCGAGCGGCAGGATCGTGGTGAAGAGCACCGGCGTCTTGGTGCCGACGGCGGTGACGACCACACGCAGCGTGTCGTAGAACACGATGCTGTCGACGCCCGCCCGCGGATGGAATACCCGCATCGAATCGGCCTTCACGGGGGCGTACGCCGCCACGGCGCCGAAGGCGATGTTGCCGCGCAACGGCACATCGGGCACCGTATCCGTTCCCTTGCGCAGCACGTTGAAGTCGAGATTCCCGAGGCCCGCGGCGGCGTTGATGAAGCGGACGCCGACATCGCCCGCGGCGGGCGCAGCCGGGTTGTCGGGGATCACGAGCACCGCCCGTGCCGGCGTTTGGCCGGTGCGCGCGAAGCCCGCGTGGATGAACGTGTAGCCCTGCCCGACCGCGGTGGTGACGGTCGTCGTCGCCAGGATCTGGCTGGCGATGCTATCGATCGGGCTGCTGTTGAAGATCCGCACGGTACGCGCGCCCGACTCGATCGGCTGGTAGATCATGTTCGAGCCGCGGAAGTTCGCGTCGAACAAGCCGGCGTTCGACACGATGTCGATCACGCGGATGTCCTGTTGGCCGGTGTCGGGGACCGCGTTCACCCAGTGAATCCCGGCGTAGTCGGGAATCGGCTCCTCGAATGTGGCGTCCTTCTTGCAACCGAGGACCGCGACCGCCGCAGCGCAGATGGCCAAGGACCGAAGTGGCGTCATGTGCATTCTCACTCGAAAGAAGTTATTGGTCACCTGGATCCCCATTCGCACCCGGAATGAGGGGGATGTCGAGCCCGCCAAACCCAAGGATGTTGAAATTGACCATCACGGTCAGCGCCGCGAATGTCGCGCCGGCAAGCAGGAGGATCGTGCGCCCGCGAGACGGGCGTCGCTCGTACGTGAATGCCACGTAGTCGCGCCGCATGGTCACGGGCTCCCCGCTCCAACGCACCCACGACCCCGTGATCGGCTTCACGCCCGAGACGGAGAGCAGGTACGCGCTGTCGTTGGTCGACAGCACCGCCCCTTCCACGCGCATCGTCTGGGGGCCGATCTGCCGCGACGCTTCCATCCGCCCGTAGTCGCTCAACACGACCGACACACGCGTCGCCGGCTGGATGTCGGTGGACGGCACCAGGCGGTACGTATAGCACGCCCCGAGGAGGCCGGGCAACAGCCCGGCCGCCGCGAGGTGGGCGATGGAGCGCCGGCCCATGACTAGTAGAGGCCGCCCGGCGAAAACAGTCCGTAGTTGCCGGCGGCCGCCCCAGACGCCCCGCCCTGGCCGCCGAAGCCGTAGAACGGCTCACGCCGCGCGTCCATCTCGTTGTAAGGCACCGGCCACTGCGTCGCCGTGTACTGCGGCAGGTCGCCCCAGCCGCGCCCGGGGAAGAACCAGTTCCCGTACCCCGTGTAGGCGGTCTCGAGACGGTATTCCCACTTCAGCGCGTCCCAAATGTTGCCGCACCGGACGCCCCGGAAGTTCTGCGCCGCATCGGGGACCTTGGGCACGCAGGCGTTGCCGCCCGGCGCCGCGACGGCCACGGTGTCGGTGACCGCGTTGAGCGCGGGTAAGATGCCGATCGCCTGGCGCGACACGTTGATGCGGATAATCGCTTCCGTGAAGTTGGGGACCGGAATCCGGAGGTAGCCTTCCGCCGCCAGCAACCGGATCTCCGCGGCGGTCATCACCGGATAGCGCCCGATGCGGCCCGCCTGCTGGAACGCGCGGCCGCGCCAGAAATCGTACATCGAAACCTGGAGCGGGTCGCCGGCGATGTCGCTGCCGGCCGGCCGGTTCCGGAAGTACGGCGTGTTGGCGAACGGCTGTCCCGCGCTGCCCGTACCGGCGGCGCCGTTTTGGGCCGTCCGCGTCAGGCCCTGCGGGAAGCGACGATCGGGCGTGATGATCAGCATCTGCGTCCGCGTGGAAGGCACGAGGTTCTGCAGATACGCCAGGTAGGCGCCCGAGGTATCGGCCATCCCCAGCCAGAACTGAGACATCTGGTGCCACTGGGCGCCCGCGTGGTGCTGCACGTACCACACGATATCCCAACCGTTCAACCGGTCCGCCTGGGGATCGAAGTTCACGGTGATCCCGGCGTTCGCGTCGGCGATCACGTCCGCCCAGGAAACGATGCCGCCACGGCTCGTGTCGGCCCGCTCGGCCGGTGTGCGCGCGACGTTGGCGCGGAAGCGAGCTTTGTACGACCGGGCGATCTGGATGAACTGCGCCTGCGTCACGCCAATGCCGTTGATCCAGAAGTTCGCGGTGATCGGAAGCGGGAACGACGTCGGATTGGCGTTGGCGAGTGCAATGGCCGAGTCGAGAAACCGCAGGGCAGCGGCGTTCACCGCCCGGTACCCCGACAGGGGCACGATCACCGCCGCATCGGCCTGCGGGTTGTCCGCCTCGGTGAGAATCGAGGCGGAGTCGTACGCCAGTGACAGGTTCCCGAGCGCGACCCCCTGCACGAAGCGGCAGAAGAGGCGGGCGCGCGCTTGGGCAGCGGGCGTGCCGAGGTTGATGTTGTCGAGCGCGGCGAGGCCGAGCGCCGCCTGCCGTGCTGCGCGATGGCCCCGGAGCCAGTCGTTGTAGTTGCCGGCGTTCCCCTGGCTCCCACGCTGGTTCGTGATGGGGTTGCGCGGCAGCGAGCTGCGCGGACCCATCGCGAAATTCGCGAGACCGGACACATTCTCCATCGACATCACCATCATTTGCGTCTGCAAGCCGTCGTTCTGGGCTCCGAGGGTGGCCTGGTGGGCCACCGCGTAGAGGCCGGAGATGAAGACCTGCAGGTCCTGGGGGTTGCTGAACGTCCGTGTCCGGTCGGGGTCGTTGAGGTTCGACACGTCGAGCGGATTCGCGCACGCGGCGAGGGTGAGCACCAGGATGCCGCCGAACAAAACGCGCTTCGTCATGGGCTTCGCGCTCCTACGATAAGGGACGCCGCAGGGCCGGCCCGGCATGGAGGGGCGCAGCACGCTGCGCCCCTCCAGCCGAACCGGCCCACGGACTCAGAAGCTTGTGGACAAGCGGACCGTAAACGTCCGCAGATTCGGGAACACGAACGCGTCGACGGCGTTGAGCGCCCGTGATGCGCCGTCGCCACCCGTGATCCCGGTCTCCGGGTCGAACCCGCGGTAGCCCGTGATCGTAAACAGGTTGCGCCCGGAGGCGCTGATGTCCCAGTCGCCACTCCCGCCGATCCGGCCCAGATGGTAGGACACGGAGAGCTCACGCAGTTTCGCGTAGCTCGCGTCCTCCACGCTGAAGTTGTTGGGTCCGAGAATATCGTAGAACCCACCGAGACCGTTGCCGTTGTCTGGCGGCGCCGCGCGGTAGTAGTAGCCGACCGGCTTCGCGGTCTCCACCGACTTGCCGACCTGATCGACGTCGTGCGACAAGAAGTCGAGGTGCGCCCAGTGGAAGCCTTCGTTCCAGACCTGCTGGCCGATCGCCGCGTCGAGCAGCGCGTACACCGAAATGGCGCGCCACCGGAAGTTCTGCGTGATGGCGAACCGGAAATCGGGGAGCGCGTTGCCCAGAGGCACGATCAACGCGTCGGTGATGCTGTTGGGGTTGCCGCGCATGACGATCGGCATGCCCCAGTTCATGGCCACGCCCCACGGCGCCTGGGCCCCGGGCAGCTGCGTCTCCCACAGATTGCTCGTGATCCCGTCCCTGGGCGTGTGGTTGCGACCGACCCACACGAGCCACCCCTCGTCGTTCAGCTGGAACGAACTGTTCGCACCGCCGCAATCGCTTCGGAACGACGCGGGCAGATCGCGGCAGCCGCGCAGGAAGTAGCGGCCGTAGAACGTGCCGACCCGCTCACCCTCCCGCGCCTGGAACATGGCCTCGGCACCCTGTTGCGGCGGTCCGTAGAAGTACGGCGGCACATCGAGGCGCGCGATCCAGCTGCGGTTATGGTCGTACACGAGGTTCATCGACCACGACGTCTCACGTCCCGTGAGCAGTGGGATGTTCAGTGAGAGCTCGTGGGTGATGTTCAGCAAGGCGCCCGCGTTCTGCCACTGGTTCTGGTAGCCCGTCGAGGACGACACCGGCGGCAGGAGAATCTGCCGGTCGATGTTGGCGCGCGCGTACGTGGCCGTAATGCCGTACTTGCCGAACAGCTCGATGTCGGTGCCAACCTCGAGCTCCTTGTGCAGCTCCGGCTTGAGCGCGCGGTTGCCGAGCGTCGTCAGCTGCAGCACGCCGCCGTCGCCGATGTTGAAGGCTTCATACTGCGCGTTGAAGCGGGGTGAGCCGCCGGCGGTCCCGTACGATCCGCGCAGCTTCATGTCGGTCACCTGCGGCAGGAACCACCACGGCTCCTGGCTCGTGCGCCACGCCAGCGACACGCGGCCGAAGGTCGCCCAGCGGTTGTCCACCCCGAAGAGCGAGCTGCCGTCGCGACGCACCAGCGCGTCGAGCACATAGCGATCCTTGAAGTCCAGGTTCAACCCTACGAACTGGCTGAGCTCCCGGATGCGGGAGAAGTTCGAGGCTACGATCTTCGAATCGGTCGCGTTGTCGAGGGTCGTGACGCCCTTCACCGACAGCGTACGGCCCTGGCCGCTGTTCTGCTCGGCATCGCGCTGCTCGAACAGGTAGCGCGCCGACAGCGTGGCCTTCAGGTCGGAGGTGATATCGCGGCGTACGCGGGCATTGACGCTCCCGTTCACCTCTTCGTCACCCGCCGTGCTCCGGAAGATGAAGCCGTTGTTCGTGGTCGGGGTCGACGACGTCGTGCGGTATCCCTTGTCCTGGATCTGGGAGGCCGTCGCACGCCGCAGATCGTACCCGATGTTGGCGTCGAAGTTGAGCCAGGTGATCGGATTGTATTGCACGCGCACGCCGCCGATGAAGCGGTTCGAGATGTCGGTGCGCAGCGCGTTGGCAAACGAATACAGCGGATTCGAGTTCTGTCCGCCGCCGGTCTGGAGATTGGGCCGGATGTAGAGCCGGTGCAGTGTGTCGCGCGCCAGCATATTGGCGGGCGCCGGCTGACGGGTGAGCAAGAAGAACGCGTTGTTGCCGCCGTCGTTATTGGCGCCGTCGTTGTTGGAGCGAGAGTACGATGCGGTCAAGCCGATCGTCCACTGCGTGCCGATCACCTGGTCCACGTTGGCGCGGAACGAGCTGCGATCGAAGCCCTTGAGGAACTGCATCGCCCCCTGCTCCGACAGATTCGTGGCGCTGGCGTAGAACCGCGTCGCCGAGCCGACGCGCCCGGTCACATCCACGCTGTTGCTCATGTAGGGATGGGGCGCGACCGTCTGGGCCACCGCGTTGTACGACGTCCCCGGCCACGAGGAAATCTGGAACCGCTCCCGCAGCCAGTTGCCCGACAAGCCGGGGGCGACGCCATTCGCGTTCGACCCCGGGTCCACCGGAAAGCCCGGAGGATCGCCGGTGAACACGGCCGGATCGTCGTTCAGCTTCCGTTGCTCGGTGAGGTAGTCGAACGTCCGCGAGCAGGCAGGCAGCGGCGCGGACTGGCAGAACCGTTGGCCGGTTTCGTCCGTGACCAAGGCCTGGAAGTGCGCAATGCCAAAGTCACGCTCGATGTCGCTGATGCCGGCTTCGGTGCGAGCGCTGAATTTCACACCCTCAAGCGAGCGGCTCCCGGTCTTGGTGGTAATCGTGATGACGCCGTTGCCGGCGCGCGCGCCGTACAGCGACGCCGCGGCCGCGCCCTTGACCACCTCGACGCTCTCGATGTCGTTCGGGCTGATCTCGGGCAGGTTGCCGTTGATGATCACGCCGTCGACGATGTAGAGGGGATCCTGGCTCCGGCCCGCAGCATTGAGCATCGTCGGACCGCGCAGCAACACCGACGCCTGCGAGCCCGGCCGGCCCGACCCGGAGACGATGTTCGCCCCGATCTTGCCCTGCAGGGTGCGCAACGGGTCGGACGCCGCCATGGGCAGGTTCGCCACGTCCACGCGGCGCACGTCGAAGCCGACCTTGCCGCGCTCCGTCGCCTCCTGCACGCCCGTCACGACAATCGCCTCGAGCATGTTGACGTCGGTCGCGAGCGTGAAGTCGATCGTCTGCTCACCGGCGTTCAGCGTGATGACCTTCGTCGCCGGCTTGAAGCCGATGGACCGGATGCGCAGGGCCACCGATTGGCCGCGCACCCGCGCCGCAGGAATGACGAATGTGTACTGGCCGCTCGCGCCGGTCAGCACCTGGAGGTTGAGCTCCGGTAGCTGGACGGCAGCGACTTGGACCACATCGCCACGGTCCGAGGTCACCGTGCCGCGCAGGATCGCATCCTGCGCTGCGGCGGGGGCTGCGGCGGCGAGTAGAACGACGGCCAACGCCTTCAGACACTTGTGGAGCATACGCGCACTCCTTCCGTGAGAAGACACAACTCGGCCCACGAACGGCGAGGGCCTCGCTAGACGGCACAAGTTGTGGAGGTCAACCCAAGGGATGACGGCCATTGGGCATCCCGATCATGACGGGTTACCGTTTCATATACGGCTCGTGCGTGGGAGCGTCAAGACCCCAAAGGGGCACCTGGCACCACTTTAACAACCCCCTAACCCCCCCTCCTCTATGTAGGCTGGCGCCCATGGCCCGGCGCGGTACTATATGAGTTCAACCCTATGATCGGGGCCGTCGTGCCGCGTCGTTGGTTCGGTGTGTGGGGAGGGCTCCTCGGGTGCCTAGTCGTGACCCCCCACCCCGCCCGTGCCCAGGCCACCGCCGGGATCGCCGGCCAGCTCGTCGATCGCACGAGCCGGCAGCCGCTCGAAGGCGCCGCGATCACCGTGCTCGGCACCCCCGTCATTTTGCGCTCCAGCCCCACCGGACAATTCACGCACGCAGGCCTGAAGCCAGGCGTGTACGTGATGCAGGCCCGGGCGCTGGGGTACGCCCCGGGATCGTGGGTGATCGAGCTCGCAGAGCGCGAGACGCTCTCAGTCGTGATCGAGCTCGAGGCAGCGCCGATCGCACTACCGGGCGTCACCGTGGAGGCTCCGACGGCACAGCGCGGCATGGCGGGTTTCAATCTGCGTCGTGCCGCCGGGCGGGGAATCTACGTGACCGAGAACGACATCAAGCGGGCGAACGCCGCCCGCCTGTCGGACCTGCTGCGCAATGTGTCGGGCATCCGCCTGATCTGCCGGTTCAACGGTTGCCGTGTGCGCATGGCGCGCAACGACTGCCAACCGGACTTTTTCCTCGACGGCCTCTCCGCCAACAACTCCACGACTCCCGAAATGCCGGTGCTCGGGATCACCGGCATCGAGATCTACCGCACGATTACCGAAACGCCGGTCGATTTCCTGCGCGGCAACAACACCTGCGGCACGATTGCGATCTGGACCCGCTCGGGCCCCTGACGTCGTTGTCTCGTATCTTCATCGCGTGAATCCAAAACTCGGCATCGCTGCCGCGTTACTGCTCGCGGCGGCCTGTGGCCGGCCCGTGGACATCGCCTGGCACGCCGAGGACGGGTATCGCTGGCGAGCACTCGACGTGCCGCCGCGCGGCACGCCCGGCTTCACGTTGCTCGACTCCTCCCGCACGGCGCTGGCGTTCGTCAACACGGTGAGCGACTCGCTCCTGCTCCACAACCGTATTCTGGCGCAGGGCGCCGGCGTGTGTCTCGGCGACGTGGACGCCGACGGCCTGGTAGACGTGTTCCTCGCCCGCACCGAGGGACCCAACGCGCTCTATCGGAACCTCGGGAACTGGCGCTTCGAGGACATCACCGCGGGCGCCGGCGTCGCGGCGCCCGATCGCTACTCCAGCGGGTGCGTGCTCGCGGACGTGAACGGTGACACACGCCTCGACCTGATCCTCGTCGCGCTCGGCGGACCCAATGCGTTGTTCCTGAATGACGGCAAGGGGCACTTCACCGAACAGGGCGCCGCGGCCGGCCTGGCCTCCACCGCCGGCAGCTCGACGATCGCCGCGGCCGACGTGGACGGTGACGGCGACCTCGACCTGTACGTCGCCAACTACAAAGCGTACACGACGCTCGACCGGATCTCGCCGCAGGACCGGGCCTTCGATCGGGTGGTGCAGCAGCTCGGCCCCGGACGCTTCGAGGTGCGGGAGCGCTATCGGGCCGACTACAAGCTGGTGAATCGCGAGGAGCTGGGCGGGATGAGCCTCGTGCAGCGCGCCGACCCCGACTTCTTCTACCGCAATGACGGCGCCGGGCGGTTCGTCCGGGAGCCGATCGCCCGCAATCCGCGGTTCACGGACGCACAGGGCCGCATGCTGGCCGAGGAGCCGGAGGACTTCGGCCTCGCCGCCACATTCGCGGATGTGAATGGCGACGGTGCACCCGACCTCTACGTGACGAACGACTTCGAGGACCCCGACCAATTCTGGCTGAACGACGGCCACGGGAGATTCCGCCTGGTGCCCTGGTACGCCCTGCGCTCCACCAGCAACTCGGGGATGGCCGTGGCCGTGGGCGACGTGGACGGGGACGGCCGCCCGGACCTGTTCCAGGTGGACATGCTGAGCGAGGACACGCGCCGGCTCAAGACGCAGATCCCGACGCATACCTCGCTGCCCAAGCGGCCTGGGCAGGGAGAGAGTCGTCCTCAGATGCAGCGCAACACGCTGCAGCTGAACCGCGGAGACGGCACGTTTGCCGAAGTCGCGCGGTTCGCGGGGGTGGGGGCGTCGGGGTGGTCCTGGTCTACGGTACTGCTCGATGTGGACCTCGATGGGTGGGAGGACATCCTGATCGGTACCGGCCACCGCTGGGACGTGATGGATGGCGACGTGCAATACCGCCTGCGCGATCGCCTGCAGGAAATCGACTGGCGGCGCATGCTGTTCGAGTATCCACCCTTGCCCCTGGGGAACGTCGCCTTCCAAAACCGCGGTGACTCGACGTTCCAGGACGCGAGTCACGCCTGGCGGTTCGACCTGGGCCCGGACGTTTCGCACGGGATGGCGGTCGCGGATCTCGACGGCGACGGCGACTTGGACGTGGTCATCAATCGATTGACCAGTCCGGCAGCTCTGCTCCGCAACGACGTCGCCGCGCCGCGCATCGCCATCCGGCTGCGCGGCGCGGCGCCCAACACGGGAGCCGTCGGGAGCCGAGTCAGCGTCCTCGGAGGCGCGGTGCCGCGCCAGGAGCGGGAGGTCATCGCCGGCGGGCTCTATCTGTCGCATTCGGACGGACTGCAGACGTTTGCGACGGGGAAGGCTGATTCGGTGACGATCGCGGTGGATTGGCGCGACGGGCGTCACACGACGATCCACGACGCCCGTCCGAACCGGTTGTATGAGATTGAAGAGCCCACCGAGAATCAGGCCGCTGCGTCCACGCCCCACGCCCCACGTCCCACGCCCTTGTTCGAGGACGTCTCCGCCCAGCTCGGCGGCCAGCGGCACGTCGAGCCGTACTTCGACGACTACGCCCGCCAACTGCTCCTTCCCAACTCGTTCAGCCAACTGGGCCCCGGCGTCGCGTGGGTCGATGTGGACAGCGATGGCCTCGAAGACCTCGTGGTCGGCGCCGGCCGCAGCAGCGCACCCGCCTGGTTCCGCAACGACGGCCGGCGTCTCCGCGCCATGCCGACCCGCGTTCCAGCGGCGCCCGGAGATCTCACGAGCGTGCTCGGCTGGGGGGGGGCGAGCGGCGCGAATGTGATCGCGGGGGTTTCGAGCTACGAGATGCTGACGACGAGCTCCGCGCTCGCCACCCCCGGCGTCGTCGCGTACGCACTGGGCACCGGCGCGATGACGCCGCTCGTGCCCGGGGACAGCTCGAGTGTCGGCCCGCTGGCCCTCG
>Ga0070704_100000488_pt1 | contig 18841 bp, 15 predicted proteins | sample KBSK5252metaG_FD_65467 | JGI IMG/M metagenome (GOLD analysis project Ga0070704, IMG submission 65467) | Corn, switchgrass and miscanthus rhizosphere microbial communities from Kellogg Biological Station, Michigan, USA - KBS K5-25-2 metaG | ecosystem: Host-associated > Plants > Roots >...
GAGCACGGCGAGCAGCGCGGGGCGTACATCACGGGTGACCCGGTCCTGCAGCGGCACCACGTGCATTCCCGCGATGGAGTAGTCGGTTGGATGCTCGGCGACGAGCCGCCCCGAGATGGCGTCGAGCTCGCGCAGCGCCGACGCAGGCGTGATGCCCTCCTTGAGCCGCCCGATGGCACGCAGGTGCCGGCAGGTCCGGCAGGCCCAGGGAAGCGACGGCTCGTAGGCCAGCGGCGCCCAGATCGTGGCACCCGGCAAGAGCAGGCTTTCGAACGACTTCGGCAGCACGCCCACGACCGTGTAGGCGATTCCATTGAAGGTGACCGATCGGCCCAGCACCGACGAGTCAGCCCCGAAGCGCCGCTGCCAGAGGCCATGGGAGAGTATCACGACGAAATGCTTTCCCCGGATGTTCTCTTCGGCGGTAAAATCGCGTCCCAGGGCGGGACGCACGCCGAGCACCGAAAGAAATCCGCGAGTGACTCGCTGCCCGGAGAGACGCTCCGGATCGCCGTTCCCCTGCAGCGTGGGCTGCCACGAGCTGATCGCGGCGATCGACTCGAACGACGCGGACATCCGTTCGACATCGAGGAATGTGGCGTACCCGGTGTTGCTTTCACTGTCGTCTTTCCCGCGCTCCCAGAGCGTCATGATCCGGTCGGCACCGGGGTAGGGGAGCGGCCGGAAGAGCACCGGACTCACCACCGAATAGATCGCGGTCGTGGCGCCGATACCGAGGGCGAGCGTGAGCACCGCGAGCAGCGAGAAGCCGGGGTTTCGCGCGAGTTGACGGAGGGCGAAGCGGGCGTCGGACAACAGTGAGCTCACAGTCTGGTTCCTCGAGGTGAGCGGTGAGCGGTCAGCGGTGAGCGGTGGATCCCGTCGCAGACGGAGCGCCATGCCGGTCCGCAGGACTTCGCATCCGAGCCGGAAGGAGTTGTTCCCGTACAACTCTTCGAGATCACCGAGGATGAATTCACGCTCCGAGCGGGGAATGAGCCACCCGAGCCAGCGGAACGGGCTCATGGGGCTCCCCAGACGGGGTCGAGCCCCCGGGAAAGCCCTCGCAGCGAGGCCATGCTTCGCTGCAGCGCATGCTTGCCGCGGGCGGTCACGACGTAGTGCTTCTTCCGGCGTCCTCCCCGCGCGGGAGTGGGGTCGCCCACGTGGGCGAGCACCAGTCCCTTGCCCTCCAGCCGGAACAGCGTCTTGTAGACGGTCCCCAGGCTCACGTCCCGGTGGGCATGGTCCAGCAGCTCGGCACGGACGGTGACCCCATAGCCCTCCCGCCCGAGCCTGAGGAGGGAGAGGAGGACCAGCTGCTCGAATTCACCGAGATTGAAGGGCACGGGGCCTCATTTAGTAGACAGGGTCAGGGATATAGACCCCACGAAGGCGGAAAGCGTTGCAAGGCCGGGGGGCGCGGGGACGCGAAGACGCGAGGTCGTGGGTGGTCAGTTCGCGCCTTCGCGCCTTTTGCGTCTACGCGCCTGTGTCGTTATCTTCTTGTGCTATCAAGGGTTCGCATATTCACAAAGACGAATACAAAGAGGCCGGACGCGCATGCCGTACGACAAGCAGACCGTCATGACGAAGCACCGCCTTCACGACGAGGACACCGGCTCCGCCCGGGTCCAGGTGGCGCTCCTCACCGAGCGGATCAATTCGCTCACCGATCACTTCCGCACCCATGCCAAGGATCATCACGGGCGTCGAGGGCTGCTCAAAATGGTCCAAACCCGCAAGCGGCTGCTGACGTACCTGCGGAACACCGACCTCTCGACCTACCGGGCACTGATTCAGGAACTCGGGCTCCGGCACTAGCCGGCCCCCAGGAACCGCGGGCGTCCCGCTCTTCCGCGTGGACGCCCGCTTCGCATTGGACGCGGACAGTTCAACCAAGGCAGTCAACCGTGCACAAAATCGAAACGACATTCGCCGGCCGCCCCCTCCTGATCGAGTCGGGCAAGATGGCCAAGCAGGCCGCCGGCTCCGTGGTCGTCCGCTTCGGCGACACGATGGTCCTCGCCGCCGTCACCGTCTCCCCGAACGTCTCCACCCTCCCGTTTTTTCCGTTGACGGTCGAATACAAGGAAAAGACCTACGCGGCGGGGAAGATCCCCGGCGGATTCATCAAGCGGGAAGGCCGGCCCTCCGACAAGGAGATCCTGGCCTGCCGGATCATCGACCGCTCGATCCGTCCCCTCTTTCCGGAGGGGTTCAAGAACGAAGTTCAGGTCTTCGTCACCGTCGTCTCGGCGGACCAGGAGAATGACGCCGACGTGATCGGCGCATTCGCCGCGGCCGCCGCACTGTCGCTGTCGTCGATTCCGTGGAACGGCCCCCTGGCAACGGTGCGGGTGGGACGGATGGAAGGGAACTGGATCCTGAATCCGACCTTCCAGCAGCTCGAGTTCTCCAGCATCGACCTCACGGTGAGCGGCAGTGCCGACTCGATCGTCATGGTCGAAGGCGGGTCGCTCGAGGTGTCGGAGAGCGATATCCTCGACGGCCTCAAGGTGGCCCACAAGGGGATCAAGGAGCTGATCGGGCACACGAAGGACATGGTGAAGAAGGAAGGCCGCCCGAAGATGGAGTGGGTCAAGGCGCCGGTGGATGAGCTGCTCACCCGGCGGGTGCGGGACCTGGCCGAGAAGGACATGACGAAGGCGATCAATGCCAAGGACAAGGCGGCGCGCGCTGCCGGCCTGGTCCAGGTGAAGCGGGACATCATCGCCAAGCTGGCCCTCGAGTATCCCGAGCGGGCCAAGGAAATCGTCGCGGAAATCGAGGACATCGAATACCGGGTGATGCGGGCCCAGGTTCTCGACAAGGGCGAGCGGGTCGACGGCCGGGACGGCAACACCGTGCGCCCGATCACCATCGAGGCCGGGATCCTCCCCCGCGCCCATGGATCGGCGCTCTTTACCCGGGGACAGACCCAGGCGCTGGTCGCCGTGACCCTCGGCACCAGCGACGACGAGCAGCGGATCGACTCGATCGATGTGAAGAGCGAAACCACGAAGTCGTTCATGCTGCACTACAACTTCCCGCCCTACTCCACCGGCGAAGTGAAGATGATCCGCGGGACCAGCCGCCGGGAGATCGGGCACGGCGCGCTGGCGGAACGGGCGCTGCAGCCACTGCTGCCCGATTTCGCCGGCTTTCCCTATACGCTGCGCATCGTGTCGGAAATCCTCGAGTCGAACGGTTCGTCCTCGATGGCCACGGTCTGCGGCGGGTCGCTGGCGCTCATGGACGCGGGGGTGCCGGTCAAGGCGGCCTGCGCCGGCGTGGCGATGGGACTGATCAAGGAAGGCGACAAGATCGCGATCCTGACCGACATTCTCGGCAGCGAGGATCACCTCGGCGACATGGACTTCAAGGTCGCCGGCACCGAGCAAGGCATCACGTCGATTCAGATGGACATCAAGATCGAAGGGCTCGATCTCAAGATCATGGAAGAGGCGTTGTCCCGCGCCAAGGCGGGGCGGCTCCACATCCTGGCCGAAATGAAGAAGGCGCTCGCGGCAGCCCGGGCGGATCTGTCGCCCCACGCGCCCCGCATCATCACGATCCAGATCAAGCCGGACAAGATCGGCGACATCATCGGACCGAAGGGCAAGACCATCCGCGGGATTCAGGATGCCACCGGCGCCAAGATCTCGGTCGAGGATTCCGGCATCGTGACCATCGCGGCGGTGGGCGGCGAAGCGGGGCAGAAGGCCCGCGACATGATCTCCGCGATCGTGGCCGAGCCCGAGGTGGGGAAGGTGTACGAAGGTCCGGTCAAGAGCACGACCGCGTTCGGGGCCTTCGTCGAAATCATTCCCGGAGTCGAGGGGCTGCTCCACATCAGCGAGCTGCAGCACGGCCGGACCGAAAAGACCGAGGATGTCGTCAAGAAGGGCGATATCGTGAAGGTCCAGCTCCTCGAAGTGGATGAGCGCGGCCGGATGAAGCTGTCCCGCAAGGCCCTGATTCCGAAGGAATGACCCGACGATCAGCAGATAGCCGATAGCTGATAGCCGGCCGTGGAATCAGAGAACCTCGACGACGGACTGGTCCGTACCACGGCCGTCAACGGCCTGACCGTGCTCTCGGAGCTGCTTCCGGGAGTACGGTCTGCTGCTGTAGGGATCTGGGTCCGCTCCGCCAGCGCGCATGAGGCCCCCGAGGTCATGGGGGTAGCGCACCTCCTCGAGCACCTCGTCTTCAAGGGCACCGAACGGCGTACGGCCAAACAGCTCGCCCAGGAGCTGGAAGTCCGCGGCGGCTCGCTCGACGCCTACACCTCGCGGGACCACACGAGCTACCAGGCCCATGTGCTCGACGCCGACGTTCCGCTGGCGATCGAGGTGCTGACCGATCTGGTGCGGCATCCCCTGCTTCGCGCCGAGGATCTCGAGCTGGAGCGGAACGTCGTGCTGGAGGAGATCAATGGGGTGGAGGACACGCCCGACGATCTGGTGTTCGAGCTGCACGCACGAACGCTCTGGCCCGATCATCCCTACGGATATTCGATTCTCGGCACGCCCGAGACGATCGGCCGTTTGCGCGCGGAGGACCTCGCGGCGGTCCACCGGGGAGGATACTATCGCGGGAACTGCGTGATCGCCGCCGCCGGCCACGTGGACCATGGCCAGCTGCTGACCGTGCTGGAGCGTGAGGGGTGGTTTGAAGGGGAAGCCACCGCGGCACGCCAGCCGGTTGCCCCGGCCCCGGCACGGAGAGGCGCCGCGCTGGTCGAGCAGCGGGAGACGACCCAGAGCCACATCGTCCTGGGGACCGATACCTTCTCCGCCAGGGATCCGCGACGCTATGCGCTGGCGATCCTGACGAACATCCTGGGAGGCGGGATGTCGAGCCGCCTCTTCCAGCGGGTGCGCGAAGAGCTCGGGCTCGCGTATGCGGTCTACGCCTTTCAGCAGGGATACCAGAGCACGGGCATGGCCGGCGTCTACGTCGGGACCGCGCCGGGAACCGCCGCCGCCGCGGAGGACGCGATCCGGGCCGAGCTCGGTCGGCTCGCACGCGAAGGTCTGCCGGCGGACGAGCTCGCGAGCGGCCAGCAGCAGCTCAAGGGCCAGGTCATGCTGTCCCTGGAGAGCCCCGGCAGCCGGATGCACCGATTGGCCGGGACGACGTTGCACCGCGACCGCTATCGCCGGCTCGACGAGATTCTGGCGGAGATCGATGGCGTCACGACGGACACTGTCGCCGCCCTCGCCGCCGAGTATTTTGATCCGGCGCGATGGTCGGTGGTGCGGCTCGGGCCAAATCCAGGGAAGCGCGAGTAGCGAAGAGCGAAGAAGAACAGCGTTTCCTCTTCGCGCTTCGCTCTTCGCGACTCCCTCGACAATGAACTTTCACCCGTGAGATCTCGAATGATTATCGGCGTCCCGAAAGAGATTAAAACCAACGAGAACCGGATCGCGCTGGTGCCGGCGGGGGCTGAATTGCTCACGGCCAAGGGCCACACCGTCTTCGTCGAGAAGGGCGGGGGACTGGGCAGCGGATTCAGCGACGAGCAGTACGTCGCCGCGGGAGCCCAGATCCTCGATACCGCCGACGCAGTATGGGCCAAGGCGGATATGATCATGAAGGTGAAGGAGCCGATCGCGGTCGAGTGGCCCAGGATGCGGAAGGGCCAGCTGATTTACACGTATTTCCATTTTGCCGCGGCGGAAGAGCTCACCCGCGCGGTCATCGCTTCGGGCGCGATCGCGATCGCGTATGAAACGGTCCAGCTGCCGAGCGGCGAGCTGCCGCTCCTCACGCCGATGTCGGAAGTGGCCGGCCGGATGGCGGTGCAGGAAGGGGCGAAATATCTCGAGAAGGTGCACGGCGGACGCGGTGTGCTGCTCGGCGGTGTGCCGGGCGTGGCTCCCGCCAAGGTCGTCATCATCGGCGGCGGAGTGGTGGGCATCAATGCGGCCAAGATGGCCGCCGGTATGGGTGCCAATACCACGATTCTCGACATTTCGCTGGAGCGGCTGCGGTATCTCGACGATGTTCTCCCGGCCAATGTGAAGACCATTTACTCCAACCGGTTCAATATTCTCGAGGCGATCGAGCGGGCAGATCTGGTGATCGGTGCCGTGCTCCTCCCCGGCGCCAAGGCGCCCCATCTCGTGACTCGTGCCGATCTCAAGCGGATGCAGCCGGGCGCGGTCATCGTGGACGTGGCGGTCGACCAGGGCGGCTGCGTCGAGACGATCAAGCCGACCACCCACGAAAACCCCACCTATTTCGTGGATGGGATCCTGCACTACGCCGTGGCCAACATGCCGGGCGGCGTGCCGCGCACCTCCACCCTCGCGCTCACCAACGCCACGCTGCCCTACGGCCTCCGCCTCGCGAAGTCGGGATGGAAGCAGGCATGCAAGGAGGATCGTGCGCTGGCGCTTGGCCTCAACGTCGTGGATGGGAAGGTGGTGTATCCGGGGGTCGCGGAAGCGTTCAACCTTCCCCTGGTCGCCGTGGAGTCGGTGCTGTAGGCAGGGAGTAGCGAAGAGCGAGGAGCGAAGAGGAACCGCCGCTTCGCGATTCGCTCTTCGCTCTTCGCTTCTACTTCCCATGCCTGAAATCCTGATCCAGCGGCTGCCGCACGGCGAGGGACTCTCCCTTCCCACCCGCGCCACCAGCGGCAGCGCGGGCTTCGACATCGCCAGCGCCGAGAGCGGCACGCTCCAGCCCGGCGCGCGCCGCCTCTTCGCCACCGGATTCGCCGTCGCGATTCCTGCGGGTTATGAGATCCAGATCCGTCCCCGGTCCGGGCTCGCCCTCAAGTTCGGCGTCACTTTGCCGAATACTCCTGCCACGATCGATTCGGATTATCGCGGCGAGCTGCTGGTCGCCCTGGTGAACCTGGGAGCGGAGCCCTTCGAGGTGACCCGCGGAATGCGTATCGCGCAGCTTGTGGTTGGGCGGGTGGAACCGGCTGAATTCCGAACGGTCGAAGAACTACCTGCCACCGAACGAGGCCCCGGCGGGTTCGGGAGTACCGGCCTCCAGACTTGAGACGTTGGGTTTGGCGGCTTGTATATCTCTAAGCCTGCCATTAGGTTAGCGAAAGGTCCACCCAGGCGGCTCCGCGACCATGCTTGGTTCCTTCAAATTCCTGAATTTCCTCCCCGCGAACGAGATCGCTGTCGATCTTGGCACGGCCAACACCCTCATCTATGTGAAGGGTGAAGGGATCGTTCTCAACGAGCCCTCGGTCGTCGCACTCGAGCGCAGCACCGGCAAGATCAAGGGGATCGGACTCGAGGCGAAGCGGATGCTCGGGCGCACGCCCGAAGGCATCATCGCCATCCGCCCGCTGAAGGACGGTGTCATCGCCGATTTCGACGTCACCGAAAAGATGCTGCGCTATTTCCTCAAGACCATCATCGACAAACACGTCTTTCGGGTCAAACCGCGGGTCATCGTGTGCGTCCCCTCCGGGATCACCGAGGTGGAGCGCCGCGCGGTACGCGACTCCGCGGAAACCGCGGGCGCGAAGCAGGTGCTGATGGTGGCGGAACCGATGGCGGCGGCCATCGGCGTCGGGCTGCCGGTGGAGACGCCGACGGGCAACATGGTGATCGATATCGGCGGCGGCACCACCGAAATCGCGGTGATCGCGCTCTCCGGCATCGTCTCGGACACCTCGATTCGCACCGGGGGCGACGAGCTCGACCAGGCGATCGTGCAGTTCATGCGCAAGAACTACAATCTCCTCGTCGGCGAGCCGACGGCGGAAGCGATCAAGATCAAGATCGGCTCGGCCTATCCCACCGGGGAAGAGCGCGAGATGGAGGTGAAGGGCCGCGACCTGGTCTCCGGCATTCCGAAGACCGTCCGGGTGCATTCGTCGGAGATTCGCGAGGCGATCCAGGAGCCGGTGCAGCAGATCGTCGACGCGGTCCGTCGCGCCCTCGAGATCACGCCCCCCGAGCTCTCGAGCGACATCGTGGATCGCGGCATCATCATGACCGGAGGCGGCGCCCTGATTCGCGGGCTCGACCTCCTGCTGCAGCAGGAAACCGGGCTCCCGATCCACGTGGATGAGGACCCGCTGACATGCGTGGTCCGGGGCACCGGGAGGATTCTCGACGATTTCGAGAAGTATCGGAGCGTTCTCACCACCTGACATGATCCGGGCTCCGGGCCGCGCCACCTCACGGAGCGATTCCCTCCTCTTCGTCACCTGCCTCGTACTCTCGGTGGGCGCGCTCGCGCTGCCGGACCGCTATACCCTTTCGCTCGGCACCGCCCTTCGCCGGACCGCGCTGCGCCCCTTCATCTGGACCCAGGAGCGCGCCGAGGAGGGCCGGACCAGCCGGGCCCGGTTCCAGGCGGTGCAGGCGGAGCGCGACTCCGCGGCGCTCGCCGCGCAATCGATGGCGGCGCTCATGGCGGAGAACTCCCGGCTTCGCGCACTCCTCGATCTCAAGGCGCGGACGACGGGGATCGCCATCCCCGCGGAAGTCCTGCACCAGATCTCTCCGACCGGGGGCCGCACCCTACTGCTCAGCGTCGGCGCGGGCACCGGCGTGCGCGCGGGAGACCCGGTGGTTTCACCCGAAGGACTCCTCGGCGTGCTCCTCAGCGTGGATACCAAGAGCGCGGTCGCGATGACCTGGGCCCATCCCGATTTCCGGGTCAGCGCGGTGACGGAAGACGGCAGCGTCCTGGGAATCGCCGCGCCATCGCTCAATACCGAGGCGAGCCAGACCTTTCTCGAATTCCGCGGCGTCGCCTATCGGGATACCGTGGCGACGGGGACGCTGGTCATGAGCTCCGGGCTGGGAGGAGTCTATCCCAAGGGCCTGCCGATCGGCCGGGTGGTCGGCCTGGGCAGGGAAGAGCTCGGCTGGGAGCGAGTCTACCGGCTGGCGCCACTCGCGAACCCCGGTCACGTCGCGCACGTGCTGGTCGTGCGCACGCCCGCGGCCGTGGAGCCGGTGCCATGAGTCCCCGGCGCGGCGATGGCCGTCTCCTGCTCGGCTTTCTGCTGCTGTTCGCGCTGCATTTCTATGTGCGGCCGCGCGTCTTCGATGGCCGGGCGGCACCGGATTTCCTGCTCTGCGCGCTGATGCTCGTCGCGGTGCGCTCGCGTCCCGGCTGGGCCGCCGTCGCAGGATTCCTGGTGGGACTCGCGAGTGATGTGCTGACGCCGGCGGCGTTCGGTGCCGGCGCGCTCGCGCATACCATCGTCGCGTACATCGCGGCCTGGGGGCGCGCCGTCTTCTTCCCCGACAACCTCGTCGTGAGCGCGGGGCTCTTTGCCGGGGGCGTCTGGCTCAGAAATGCGATTGTGCTCCTCGCGAGCGGCACGCCCTCGAGCCAGCTGACTTCCGCCCTGCTGATCTGGGCCCCGCTGCAGGCGCTCACGACCGCCACCGCCGGGCTCATTCTGCTGCTGATGTTCCGCGACTGGTTCGCGATCCGGATCGAAGCGTGAGCGGCTTCACCACTGACCGGGTGCGGGAGCGCTCCAACTCGGCGCAATGGGTCCTCGCGGTCACCTTTCTCCTGCTGGTGGGAGCGTTCTTTCGAGCCCAGGTCATGGGCTACAAGGATTACCGCCTGCAATCGGAAAAGAACCGTCTGCGCCAGGTCCCGCTGCTGGCGCCGCGGGGCACCATCTACGATCGCAACGGGCTCACCATCGCCGAGAACGAGCCCGGATATACCGTCAAACTTTTTGCCCCGTCGGTGGACTCGATGCGGGCCGTGCTCGGCAGGCTGGCACGGATCGTCGCGCTGGACAGCGCGCTGGTGCGCACCATCATCGGGAAATTCCGGAACGCGCAATATCAGCCGGCAATGGTGCTCGCGGGGGCGGACTTCGCCACCATCTCCAAGCTGGAGGAGCATCGCTACCTGCTGCCGGGGCTCGTCGTGCAGACGGAGCCGCGGCGGATCTACCGGGCCCGCTCCGCGGTGGCGCATCTGGTGGGATACGTCGCGGAAGTCGACGATGACGAGCTGCAGAAGGGCCGGTACCCCGGCGCCCGCATGGGCTCGATCGTGGGGCGCGACGGCCTGGAGCAGGAATACGATTCGCTGATCCGCGGGGTGGACGGCGTCCGCTATACCGAGGTGGACGCGCGCGGGCGGATGGTGCGCGAAGAAGTCTCCTCGCCCTCGCTCGCCCCCATCGCGGGGAATCCCATCACGACGACGATCGATCTCCGGCTTCAGGAGTTCGTCGACAGCATGTGGACCAGCGACCTGCCGCTCACCCGCGGGGCCCTGGTGGCGATGACGCCCGATGGCGGCGTCCTGACGCTGTATTCGGCGCCGACCTTCGATCCGAACGAATTCATCGGGGGCATCGGTTCCGCGCTGTGGAATTCCCTGCGCAGCGATCCCGCCAAGCCGCTGGTCAACCGGGCGATGCGGGGGACCTATCCGCCGGCATCTCCCTTCAAGCTCGCGACCGCGGTCATTGCGCTCCGGCGCGGCGTGGTCGATTTCAGCAGCCACATGCCCATCCCCTGCCGGGGGGCCCTGCAGTTCGGCAACCGGGCCTTCCGCTGCTGGAGGAGGGAAGGCCACGGCTCCCTCGATCTGACCGGCGCGATCGCGGCGAGCTGCGACGTCTATTTCTATCAGCTGGGCATCCGGGTGGGGCTTCCGGCGATTCTGGAAGAAGGCACCCGGATCGGGTTCGGCGAGCGGAGCGGGATCGACCTCGGCAACGAGCAGCGGCCGATCTTTCCCCCTAACACGGAGTATTACAACCGGCGATACGGTCCGCGCGGCTGGAGCTCCGCGGTGACGCTCAATCTCGCGATCGGGCAGGGCGAGAACAGTCAGACCCTCATGAACATGATGCGCTTCTATGCGGCGCTCGCGGGCAACGGCAATGCCGGCGCCCCGTTCCTGGTGGCGCGGGCGAAAGGGGAGCAGCGCTCGCTCGGCATCACGCCGGAGCAGCTGGCGGGACTCAAGGCCGCGATGGCGAGGGTGGTGGCCTCGGGCACCGCGGCGGGAAGCGGCGGGCGACTTCTCAACGTCGCCGGCAAGACCGGCACCGCGCAGAACGAGACCGGGAAGGATCACGGCTGGTTCATCGGATACGCCCCCGCGGACAATCCCCAGGTCGTGGTCGGAGCCATCATGGAGTCGCTCGAAGGGCACGGCGGCGCCTTCGTCGCCCCGTATGTCGTCAAGGTCATCAAGCGCTACCTCACGTCGATCGACCCGAGCCTCGCCGGCGCCAAGGTGCGCGGACCGGTGCTCCAGGACTCGATCACCGGGCGCGACACCTCGCTCGTCGTTCCCCCCGATACCGCGCGATGAGACGCACCGGGCTCGACCGGCCGCTGATTCTCGTCGTGCTGGCGCTGATCATCTTCGGGGTCCTGATGGTGTACTCCGCGGGGCAGACCGACGTGCCCACCGTCGCGCGCGGCGCATGGATGCGGCAGCTGGCATGGGTCGGACTGGCCGTCGTCGCGGCGGCGATCGCCTTCCGGGTGAATTCGAGGATCCTCGAGTGGGGCGCCCCGGGGCTGTACGCTCTGGGTCTGCTCCTCCTCGTGCTCACCCTCATCGTGGGCACCGGGGCGGGATCGGCTGCGAGCAGCAAGAGCTGGCTCCAGATCGGCGGCATCCGGATCGGGCAACCGGTGGAGCTCGCCAAGCTCGCAACCATTCTGCTGCTCGCGCGCTACCTCTCCTCCCTGCGGGAGCCTCCGGACAGTCTTCGGAGGCTGATCGTGCCGGGGATGATCGCCGCGGTGCCGTTCCTCCTGGTGCTCAGGCAGCCGGACCTCGGCAGCGCCATCGTCTTTGCCGGCATCCTCCTCGCCATGCTGTTCTGGGCCGGCGTCTCGCCACGCCTCCTTCTGCTCCTGATTTCGCCGGTGGTGAGTCTCCTCCTCGCCGCCGACACGCGATGGTGGGGGGCGTGGATGCTGCTCCTCTTCTTCCTGCTCCTGCTCTGGCGGGCGTATGTGGCGGAGGGGGTGCTGATCTACCTGGTCAATGCGGCGATGGGGGTGCTCGCGATCATCATCTGGAACAACCTCAAGCCCTACCAGCAGCAGCGGCTCACCAGCTTTCTCAACCCCGAGAGCGACCCGATTCACGCCGGGTATCAGGCGATTCAATCGAAAGTCGCGATCGGCTCGGGAGGCATTCTGGGGAACGGGTTCCTGAACGGTCCGCAGAAGCGACTCGCCTTTCTCCCGGAGCAATACACCGACTTCATCTTCGCGGTGCTCGGGGAAGAGCTCGGATTCGTCGGGGTGGTCGCGGCACTCACCCTGTTCTTCATTCTCTTCCTGGTGCTTCTCAGGATTGCGCGGAGGGCCTCCGATCCCTTTTCGAGCCTGGTCGTCTTCGGAGTGCTCGGTCTGCTTTTCACCCATCTTTTCGAAAATGTCGGGATGACGATCAACGTCATGCCGATCACCGGGATTCCGCTGCCATTCTTTTCATATGGAGGCTCCTTCCTGCTGGGGCTCGGACTGGCGATCGGGCTGGTCTTGCGGGTGGCATGGGACTCGAGATTAAGTGGCTATGCTGATATATAACAACAACTTACGTGTCAAGGACTGGCGTCGTGCGAGGGATTGCGCCAGATTGATCGGTCGCCGAACCCCGGGTGTCACGTTCCTCGTGCCCTCTATCCCGAGCCTATGGCCGTTATGGCGTGGTTCAAGAAGGAGCGAAAGCCCAGGATATCCCAGCGTACGCGCCTGGAGATTCCAAAGGACGCCTGGGAGCGTTGCGAGAACTGCGGACACGTCGATATCCGGGAGCGATTCGAGAAGGCGCTCAATGTGTGCTCCGAGTGCGGGCACCATCGCCGGTTCGCGGCCGAGGAGTATATCGAGCTGCTCACCGATGCCGGCACCTGGCGGGAGTTCTTCGCAGGCCTGAGATCGCAGGACCCCCTCACCTTCGAGAATTATGGCGACCGCCTCGTCGCCGCCGAGAAAAAGGCGGGGACCTCGGACGCGATTTACACCGGGTTCGGGCGCCTGGAGGGCCTTCCGTACCACCTTGGCGTGATGAATTTCGCGTTCATGGGGGGCTCGATGGGGTCCGTCGTCGGCGAAAAAATCGCGCGGCTGGCGCGCCGTTCCGCCGACAAGCGGCTGCCCCTCGTGCTGGTCTGTACCTCGGGCGGCGCCCGGATGCAGGAAGGCGTGCTCTCGCTGATGCAGATGGCGAAGACCTCCGCCGCCATCGCGCAGCTCAAGATGGACAGCATTCCTTTCGTGACCATCCTCACCAACCCGACCACCGGCGGAGTCTCGGCCTCGTTCGCGATGCAGGGGGACGCCATCCTCGCGGAGCCCGGGGCAGTCATCGGATTCGCCGGGCAGCGGGTGATCAAACAGACCATCGGACAGGATCTCCCCGAAGGCTTCCAGACCGCCGAGTTTCTCCTCGATCACGGACAGATCGACGACGTGGTGCCCCGCGGCTCGCTCCGCGAAACGACCGCCCGCCTGATTCGCCATATGCAGGGGGCGTCAGCCCTCGCCGTGGCGGCCACTGCCGGCTGAACGACGTCAACGGTGAACGGTCAACGGTCAACGGTACCTGCCTTTCCCCGCGTCGTTCCAGCGTAGCAAGCTTTTCCCGTTGACCGTTGACCGTTGACCGTTCACGCTTTTCATGCTGTCCTACGCCGACGCTCTCGCCTACCTCTATCCGCGCCTCACCCAGATCAAGTTCGGGCTGGAGACCACCCGGGAGCTGCTGGCGCTGCTGGGAAATCCGCACGACCTGATTCCCGTCGTCCACGTCGGCGGCACGAACGGGAAGGGCAGTGTCACGACACTGGTGTCCGCGGCGCTCCGGGCGGCGGGATGGCGGGTGGGTACGTACACGTCACCCCACCTCGTATCATTCCGGGAGCGGATCGCCGTCGATGGTGTCCCGATTTCCGAAGCCGCAGTGGCGATGTGGACCTCACGGCTCCAGCCCGCCGCGGACGAGCTGGGGGCGACGTTTTTCGAAACGAGTACCGCGATGGCGTTTGCCGATCTCGCCGCGCGGGGAGCGGAGATCGCGGTGATCGAGGTGGGGCTGGGCGGACGGCTCGACAGTACCAACGTCGTGCGTCCGGTGACGAGCGTGGTCACCAAGATCGAGATGGACCACCAGAAGTATCTCGGGGAAACCCTCGAGGCGATCGCGAAGGAAAAAGCCTGGATCGCCAAACCGGGAGCGCCGCTCGTCGTCGGCGAGACGCGCCCGGAGATCATCGAGGTGCTGCGCCGGGAAGCCGCCGCGTCGGTGCGATCGATCGCTCCCTCGGCGCGCGCCGACGTGCGGGTGGTTCCGGCGGACGCGCGCTATGACGGTCCCCTCGCGCTTCGGGGGGGCCACCAGCGGCGCAACGCCGCCGTTGCCGCGGAAGTGCTTCGGGCGCTGCCGGCACCCTACCGCCCGGGGGAGCCGGAGCTGCGAGAAGGTTTCGCGGGGGCGGTGATTCCCGGCAGGCTCGACCAGCGCGGCAAATGGCTGTTCGACGTCGCCCATAATCCGGATGGGATCGCGGCGCTCTGTGAGGCGATCGACGAGCTGGCGCCACGGCGGCCCGTTCACGCGCTGGTGTCGATTCTCGGCGACAAAGCCTGGCCCGAGATGCTGGTGCAACTCGATCGCGTCGTCGATCGGGGCGTGCTCACCCTGACGCCGAGTGCCGAAGGGCGGCGCTGGGATGTGGAATGGCTCAAGCGGTGGCTGCGCGATCCGGCGCGTCCTCCCGCGAGGGCGCATTGGCAGCTGATACCCGACTTCGGTGATGCGCTGACGAGCGTGCAGCAGGGCGCCGGGACCGTGCTGGTCACCGGCTCGTTTCATACCGTGGGCGACGTGATGGAAGTGCTCGGGTTTCACCCCGTCTGACTGGAGGAGTGCGATGCGATCGATTCGGCTGCTGGGTTTCGTGATGCTCGCGGGGGCGTGCGACAGCGCCGGCGGTGGCGGCGGCGGCGCGGTCACTCGCGACAGCGCCGGAGTCGCCATCGTCGAGAACGCCGGCCCTGCGTGGGCGGCGGGACAGGAATGGAAGGTGCTCGACAGCGCCATCGTGGATATCGGGGGAGATGTCGATAGCGTCTCCGGCCCGGTCCGATTCGAGGATGGGCGGCTCGCCATCGCGAACGCGGGCACCCACGAGATCCGGGTTTACGATGCGACCGGCGCGCGGATCCACGTGTCGGGCCGGGCCGGCAGCGGACCAGGGGAATACCAGATGCTCGCCGGGATCTGGCGCGGGCCGGGCGATTCACTCATGGTCTCCGACTTCCTGGTCCGCCGCGTGTCCGTGCTCGACCAGGACGCGAATTTCGCCCGCTCCTTTTCGCTGGGCGGGACCACCGGCGGGCTGGTTCCAACCAACGGACGACTCGAGTTCGCGGTGCCGCAAGGCTGGTTTGCCGACGGCAGCATCGTGGGAGTGACCATGAGCTTCGTCATGAATCAGGCGCGCCAGGGGAGTTACCGGGATACCGTGAGCGCGCTGCGCTACGGGCCCGATGGCGTGGTGCGTGACACCATCGCGCGTTTCCCCGGCACGGAAATGGAACAGATGACCCTCTCGATGGGGGGCCAGTCGTTCTCCGCTCCCACGCCGGTTCCACTGGGACGGCAAAGTGTGAGCACGGCGCACGGTGACCGCTTTTACCTGGCGCAGAACAGTATGTGGCAGATCGAGGTTCGGCAGCTGGACGGAAAGCTCCTGCGGTTGATTCGCGTGAAAGCCGACGCCAAGCCGCTGACGCCGGCGGACATCGCGACCCATCGAAAAGCACAGCTCGATCAGATCGAGGCCATTCCGATGATGCGGAACATGCCTCCGGCCTTCAAGACCCAGCTGACCACCCGGATCGAGCAAGCCAAATATCCCGCGGCGTTGTCGTTCGTGGCGTCGCTCCTGATCGATTCCGAGGGAAACCTGTGGGCGCAGGAAGTGACGCCTCCGGGAGTCCAGTCGGCGACCTACGTTGCGTTCGATTCGACGGGCCGGATGCTCGGCCGAGTGACGATGCCCGCCGATTTCCGGGTCTCCACGATCGGAGCCGACGCCGTGTACGGCGTCTGGAAAGACGCCGATGACGTCGAGCACATTCGGGCCTACCGGCTTCGCAAAGGTCCCTGAGGGACAGCTAAGTCATTCGTGCCTGAGGGCTTAAGGAGGTTATCTTTGGCCGATGTCCTTCAAGGCCCTGCCCGGGTTCCGGGATTTCTTTCCAGAGGAATTCGCCCTCCGGGATCACATCTTCGAAGCCATGCGGCGGGTGGCACGCCGCTATGCGTTCGAGGAGTACGACGGGCCGCCACTGGAATCGCTCGAGCTCTACACCGGCAAGAGCGGCGACGAAATCGCCGGGCAGCTTTATGGCTTCACCGACAAGGGTGGGCGTGAAGTAGCGCTTCGTCCCGAGATGACCCCCACGCTCGCGCGGATGGTCGCCGAGCGCGCGAACGGACTTCGGAAACCGATTCGCTGGTTCTCCATTCCTCAGCTCTTTCGCTACGAGCGGCAGCAGCGGGGCCGGCTTCGCGAACACTTCCAGCTCAATTGCGATCTCGTCGGTGAGCCGGGTCCCCTCGGCGATGCCGAGATCATCGCGCTGAGTATCGACGTCATGCGGGCCCTCGGACTCTCCGCGGCGGATGTGCGCGTGCGGGTATCCGACCGGCGGCTCCTCTCCGTATTGCTGGAGGAGATCGGGATCGGCGCGGCCCGGCAAACGCTCGCCTTCCATGCGCTCGACAAGCTGGGGCGTTCGGATTATCCCGCGCGCAAACGCGCGCTGCTCGAGGATGGGGCGAGCGAGGACGCCATTGCCCGGCTGGAAGCGCTCCCGAAAATCCAGACCTGGGCCGACCTCGAATCGAGCTATCCGGCGGCGGCCGGGGCGGGGGAGCCGTTGCGCCGCACGATGGACGCGCTCGAGGCGATGGGGCTCGGAGAATTCGTGGATCTCGATCTCACGATCGTGCGAGGCCTCGCCTACTACACCGGGACGGTGTTCGAGCTCTTCGACGCGCAGAAGTCCCTCCGCGCGATCTGCGGCGGGGGCCGCTACGACGACCTCCTCGAGCGGGTGGGCGGCGTCAACCTTCCCGCCCTTGGTTTCGGCATGGGAGACGTGGTGCTGGGCGAGCTGCTCAAGGAACGGGGACTGGTGCCGAAGCCGGCGCCGGCGGCGGAGGTCTTCGTCATCGCCGCAACCGCCGATGACCGGCCGACGGTGCTTGCGCTGGTGCACCAGCTCCGGGGACGGGACATCCGCGTCGAGTACGCGCTGGGTGATCTCAAGATCGGAAAGCAGCTCGAGCTCGCGTCGGCCCGCCGCGCGGCGCACGCAGTGGTGCTGGGTCCCGAAGAACGTGCCAGGGGTGTCGCGGTGCTCAAGGATCTGAACACCCGCTCGCAGCGCGATGTCCCCCTCGCCGAGCTCGCGGAAACACTGGTTGCTGCCCTGAAGACTGAAGACTGACGACTGACGACTGACGACTGACGACTGAAGACTGACGACTGAAGACTGACGACCGATGGCTGAAGGCTGAGGGCTTATGACTCACGACTCACGACTGAAGACTGGAATCATGGCAGACAGTAAGGCGCTCACCACCCGTGCCCAGGATTTTTCCGCCTGGTACAACGAGCTCATCATGAAGGCCGAGCTGGCCGATTACAGCCCGGTCCGTGGCTGCATGGTGATCCGGCCCAACGGCTACGCCATCTGGGAAGAGATGCAGCGGGCGCTCGACCGGATGTTCAAGGACACCGGTCATCAGAACGCCTACTTCCCGCTCTTCATTCCGCAAAGCTTCCTGAACAAGGAGGCGGAGCACGTCGAAGGCTTCGCGCCCGAGACGGCGGTGGTGACCCACGCCGGCGGGAAGGAGCTCGAGGAGCCGCTGGTCGTGCGCCCCACGTCGGAGACTATCATCTATGCGATGTTCTCCAAGTGGATTCAGAGCTGGCGCGATCTCCCGCTGCTGGTCAATCAGTGGTGCAACGTGGTCCGTTGGGAGCTCCGCACCCGGCTCTTTCTGCGCACCACCGAATTCCTCTGGCAGGAAGGCCACACCGCCCACGCGACCGAGGACGAAGCGGAGCGCGAGACCCAGACGATTCTCGCGATCTATCGGCGATTCGCGGAAGAGTGGATGGCGATGCCCGTCATCACCGGCCGGAAGACCGACAGCGAGCGATTCGCCGGAGCCCTGCGCACCTATGCGATCGAGGCGCTGATGCAGGACAACAAGGCGCTCCAGGCAGGGACCAGCCACAACCTCGGACAGAATTTCGCCAAGGCGTTCGATGTCACCTTCCAGACCGCCGACGGCGGTCTCGACCACGTCTGGAGCACCTCGTGGGGGGTGTCCACCCGGCTGGTGGGCGGACTGATCATGACGCATGGCGACGATCAGGGACTGGTGTGTCCCCCCCGCCTCGCGCAGTGGCAAGTGGTGATCGTCCCGATCTGGAAAACCGATGAAGAGCGGACCCGGGTGGCGGAAGCGGGAGACCGGCTGATTGCCGAGCTCCGCGCCGCCGGAATCCGCGCCCATCAGGATGCGCGGGAAGGGATGAAGCCCGGCGCCAAGTACTACGAATGGGAGGGACGCGGCGTCCCCCTTCGCCTCGAGCTCGGACCGAGGGATCTGGCCAATCAGACGGTGATGCTCGCGCGGCGTACCGGCGGCCCCAAGGAGCCGGTCCCCCTTGCCGAGCTCCCGGCGAGGATGCACCAGGAGATGGAACGGATGCAGCTGGCGCTGTTCGAGGCGGCCAGAAATCGGAGAGAAGCGGCGTCGCTCCGCGGCCCCAGGTCGAAGCAGGAGTTCATCGACTTCCTGG
>Ga0070704_100000490_pt1 | contig 18781 bp, 15 predicted proteins | sample KBSK5252metaG_FD_65467 | JGI IMG/M metagenome (GOLD analysis project Ga0070704, IMG submission 65467) | Corn, switchgrass and miscanthus rhizosphere microbial communities from Kellogg Biological Station, Michigan, USA - KBS K5-25-2 metaG | ecosystem: Host-associated > Plants > Roots >...
GCCCTCATCCTGGCGGGCGCCGTGGGGACGGCCTCGGCGGGCGCCCTGCGCGCAGCATCGCCGGGCGGCGTGGGGGCGCCATCGGCGGGCGCGGAGCCGGGGGCGGCGTGCGAGAACTTCGGACAGGTCGGCCCGGGCCTGTACCGCGGAGCGGAGCCGGATGACGCCTGCCTCGATCGCCTGGCGGCGCGGGGGATCAGGACGATCGTGAACCTGCGCGACGAGCGGGACGCGTCCGCGCGCGAGCGCAGGCAGGCGGCGGCTCTCGGAATGCGGTACGTCAATCACCCGCTGTCCGGGTTCGGCCGCCCGGCGCTGCCCGAGGTGCGGACCATCCTGGCGACCCTGCTCGCCGCCGAGGGCCAGCCGGTGTTCGTGCACTGCAAGCGCGGGCGCGATCGCACCGGGGTCGTCATCGCCGCGTACCGGATGGCGCACGACGGCTGGGCCGCCGACCGGGCGGTCGACGAGGCGAAGCGATTCGGGCTGGCCTGGTGGCAGGTCCGGATGAAGCGGTTCATCCAGGAGTTCGAGGCGGCCGGCGACTAGAAGATGTTCCCGCCGTTGTCGGTGTTGCCGGTCCCGGAGTCGCACACCGCCCCGCCGGCGTTCCCCCGCAGCATGTTCCCGCGGTAGGAATTGAACGACGCGCTGGAAAAGAACACGATGCCGCACGTCCCGCTGCCTCGGATCAGGTTGTTCTCGATCACGTTCCTCGAGGAGGCCACCTGCAGGAGGTCCACTCCGGCGCAGCCGGGCTGGGCCTGGAAGACGTTCCCGACGATCCGGTTGCCGATCCCGGTCGGGGGGCCGTTCGAAAAGATGGACGCAAGGAGGCATTTCTCGGAGAGGACGTTGTCGATCAGGTCCACGCCCGTCCCGTTCACCTGGATCCCCCACGCGGTGGGCCCGGAGATGGTGTTCCCCTCCAGCCGCACCCCGCCGCCGTTGATGGTGATGCTCCAGTCGAGCGCCCTGACAATCGTGTTCCCGCGGACCAGCAGGCTGTTGAACTGCCCCGTGACTGACAGGCCGGGCCCGTTGAGGTCCCGCATGTCGTTGTTTTCCACGCGCCCCGTGGCTCCCGGCACCCCCCCCGTCGGGGAGGACAGATCGATGCCGCCGCCGAAGAACAATCCCATGAGTCCGGTGTTCCGGAACCTGCAGCTCAGCACCTCGATGCTTCTGGCGTTCTGGACCGTAACGGCCGCGCTGTAGACCTCGGCGATTTCCAGGTTTTCGAGGCTCAGGCTGGTCTCGGACGCCGGGTTCGACACGCCGTGGAAGATCCCCACGAGCCCGCCGAAGATCCGCCCGTTGCGGATCCGGATGGATCGGGCGTTCTCCTGGATCTGCACCGTATGGCCTTCGTGGGAGGCATTGCGGATGGTGTGACCGTTGAGGTCGAGGGTGACCCGGTCGGACTGGATGAGAATGACCGGGCTGCCGGTCGCGTCGATATCGGCGGCGAGGACGTACTGTCCCGGCTGGGTGATCGTCGCCGGGCCGATCAGCATGGTCCGGCCCTCGTCCGCGCGCACCCCCGGGGCGGCCACGGCGAGGCCCAGCGCGATCAGGAGCGTCGCCTTGTTCACAGGTTCCCCCCTTCGTCGGTGTTGTTCGTCCCGCTGAGGCAGACGGGCCCGACGCCGTTCGCGAAGCGCATGTTGGCCCGCCAGGCGTTGTCCGCGGAGAATCGGCCGAAGGTCAAGGCGCACTGCAGGCTGGCGTCGATCAGGTTGACCTCGATCAGGTTGCCCGCCGCCGGATCCGTCGACAGGTTGTCCATCCAGATTCCGTTGCCGTCGTTGGCGCCGTTGAATCCGTTCCTCCGAATGACGTTGCCGGCGATGTGGTTGCCGTCCGAGTGGATGACCATGCCGTTGGAGTGCCGGTCGAGCACGTTGTTCGTCACCTGAACGCCTGGAGCGGCCAGCACGATCCCGGCGGTGGGGTCGGGGGGATTGTCGATCGAGACCAGCAGGTTCCCGTCCACGATCCCGCCGTGCCCCATCATCTGCACCCCCGGGCGCTCGACGAAGTCGTTCGACAGCGGCGCGGTGGAGAGGATGTTCCCCCGGACCTCCATGCCGCTCTGGACGAGAAGGAGGGCCTCGTACTGCGCGTCGGCGATCCGGCTGTCGACGATCCGGCCGGTCGGCTCGGTGGGCGACAGGAGCACGACGCACGACCCGCACGAGGAGAAGTCGGAGGAGAGAATCTCGAAGCTGCCGGCCGACTGGACCATGACCCCATACCGGAAGTCCCTGCCTTCCAGGTCCTCGAGTCGCAGGGCGATCGGCGGGACCTGCCCGGTGCTCCCGTAGACCACGCCGTCGAACTGGTCGTTCCCGAGCAGCCGGCCGTTCCGGATGCGGATCGACGTGAAGCCGTCGTCGATGCGGATCAGCGCGCCGCTCCCCCCCGTGGCCCGGATGGCGTAGCCGTTCAGATCGAGATCGACCTGGCTGGACCGGATGACGAGAGCGTCGCCGTCGCTCACCACGATGTCCCGGTTCAGGACGTACGATCCGGGGCGGTCGATCGTCCCGGGCTGGTAGATGGCGATGCGCCCCTCGTCGGCGCGAATCGTCCCGGGCAGCAGCGCCAGGATCGCGGTGAGCAGCGGCAGGTACTTCATGAGCCTCGCTCCTTGCCCGTCAATAGACATTGGCGCCCGCATCGGTGTTCCCCGTTCCGTTGTCGCAGACGGCGAGGCCGCCGCTGCCCCTGAGCGTGTTGAGCCGGAAGATGTTGTCGTGCGCCGCCGTGCTGAAGCGCAGACCGCATCCGCTGTGCATGTCGATCTTGTTCAGCTCGATCAGGGTCCGATCGCCGTTGTATCCCGAGGACCCGAGGATGACGGCGCTCGGGCTCCCTCCGGCGGCCGCCGGCGGGCCGACGAACTGGTTGCCGGCGATCCGGCTCCCGGAGCCGCTCACCCATACCGCCGTCTCCATGCCGCGGAAGGTGTTGTCCAGTATCAGGCCGGAGGCATCCACCATCAGGATCCCGCTCGTTCCGGTCGAGACGCTGCTGCCGAAGACGTTTTTCGTGATCAGCGCCTCGCTGATGCCCGCGATGTACATGCCGCGCATGCTGACCTCGGAGAAGACGTTGCCGTAGACCAGGGCGCTCCGGGCCCAGAGAAGCGTCAGCGCGTCCAGGCTCACCTGGGCGATCCGGTTCCCGACAATCCGGATGGAGGCCCGCGGGTCCGACGGGCCCGGGCCCGAGACAATCACCCCGTAGTCCACGTTGGTGATCGAGCACGACGTCATCTCGAAGGAGAGCGCATTGTCGATGCTCACGGCATCGCCGATCTGATCGGAGAAGTCCACCGCGTGGATCGACACGCTCGTCCCCGGGTTCCCCGCGGGCGCGTTCATGTGGATCCCCTTGATGCCGCCGATCAGCCGGCCGTTCTCGATGCGGATGTCCGTGTACGGACTCTGGATCTCGATCAGGCGTGGCACGGAACTTCCGCCCGTGATGGCGTGGCCGTTCAGGTCGAGCGTGATGTTGCTCGCCTGGATCACGATGGGGATGCCCGACGCCGCCGTGATATCCCGCGTGAGGACGTACGATCCAGGCTGGGTCAGGGCGCCCGGCTGGAAGACCGGGATGCGTCCCTGGTCGGCCCGGGCGATTCCGCCGACGATCCCGAACGACACGCAGGCACAGAACAGGATTCTCTTCACAGGATGTTCCCGCCCCCGTCGATGTTGCCGGTGCCGGCGTCGCACACGCCGCCCCCGCCGTTGCCACGCAGCATGTTGGCGCGATACACGACGCTGCCCGTTCCCGCGCCCAACGCCAGCGCGCACCCCGTGTTCCCCTCGACCTGGTTGCGGAACACCAGATCGTCGCCGGCCGGGGAATAGACCGCGATTCCGGGCGCGCCGCTTCCGCCGGCGACTCCGTTGCGCACGACGTTTTCGATGACCCGGCTGCCGCGCGAGCCCAGCTGGATGCCGGTGGCGTAGCCGGAGATCACGTTGTGCTGGATCAGGGCCCCGTCGGCCTCCATGCGAATCCCCCACGACCCGAGGCCTCCCGGGGGGGCGACGAACGTGTTCCCCTCCACCAGGACGGCCTGCCCGGCCCCGACGAACAGCCCCTCCCCGCCCACGCCCGAGAACATGTTGTCGCGCACCAGGATCTCGCGCGTCCCGAAGACTTTCACACCGCCCAAGGCCAGATCGCTGAACAGGTTGTCCGTGAAGCGGCCGCTCACCTTCGTTCCCTGCAGCTGCACGCCCCCTCCGCCCGTCCCTGTCCCCCTGAATCGGCAGGCGATCACGTCCACGTGGCCCGCGCTCTCGATCTGCAGGGCCATGACCGCCATGTTGACGAAATCCACGTTCTGGACGTGAAGGTGAATGGGGGGGGACACCGTGTGCTCGTAATAGATGCTGAACACACCTCCCACGAGCCGGCCGTTCCGGATCCGGACCGAGGTGGATCCGCTGACGATCCGGATCAGGCTCTGCGTGCCGGCCGTACCCTGGATCGACTGGCCGTTGAGATCCAGCGTCACGTTGCTGGCCGCGACGACGATGGCATCCTGGCCGTCGACCGCGAGCCCCCGGGCAAGGAAATAGGAGCCGGGCTGCGTGATCACGGCCGGCTGGTAGATCGGCGTGCGCCCTTCGTCCGCCCGGGCGGCGGTCGCGCCGCACAGCGCCAGGGCCAGCCCCAGGACGGCGTTCCTCTTCATGGACATGTTCATGGACATGCGGACACCTGCTGGACCAGGCAGGCGCCCGCCCCCTGGGGGATTTCGGCGCCGCCGGTCCGTTTTCCGTAGGACCCCTCGGCCAGGCTGTTGCGCGGCACGATGAGCCAGTAGACGTTCTGCGCCGGCTCGGAAAAGGTCATGCTCGTGAGTCCCGCCGTGCCGCAGAAGACGGGAGCGTGGTTGTAGAACCCGGGGGTGCCGTCCAGCGTCCCCTGGTAGATTTCGTAGTCGTCGGCCTCGCCGCAGGAGGACACCCAGGCGAGCGTGACCTCGTGCGTGGCGGCGTTGCGGGAGACGGTCAAGGGTGTCTCTCCGGCGAGATCTCCCGGGACGCGCCCGGCCGCCGGGACGAAGCTGAAGTCCCGGAGCTGCGCCGTGGCGGGCCAGGCCGGATCGGCGTACAGGCTCGCGAACCCGCTCCCGGTCCACTGCACGAGCTGGCCGGGCAGGAATTCCGTTCCGCCGAGATTCACCGGGACGTCGAACGTCACCACCAGCCGGCCGGTGAGCGGATCGCGATCGGCCCCGACCAGGTTGGCGTAGGCCGGGACACCGGCCGGCTCCGCGTCCCAGTAGAGGCTCGGCGTGTTGCCGGTGAAACGGACCAGGTCCGAGGGGCTGTATTCCGTGCCCCCCACGTTCGTGGGGACATCGAAAGAGACGACGGCGTCCGCGCCGACGAGGAACAGCGCGTCGATGCCCGCGTCGTCCGGAATGCCGGCCGCCGCGCCGTCCAGGTACTTGTAGATGGAGATGTAGTCGTAGTAGATCACGTCCCGGGTCCGCGCCTCGAACGCCGGGGCCACGAGCACGGGAGAGCCGAGGCTGAAGAGCCACGCGCCGTCGCTCTTGCGATGCAGCGACTTGAAGGTGATCTCCTCCCCGAAGGTCTCCTCTTTGCTGTAGATCCCGTTGTTGTTCAGGCCGAACTGATTCGGCGTCCAGATCGTGCCGCCTAGCGTGGCGGCCGAATCGGGCGAGAAGTAGTACACCGCGGCGCCCCCGGCCCGGGTCGCCAGGGCCCAGAGCGCCAGCAGGACCATCCAGATCAGCGGCCACTTCCCGAGGCCTTTCACCGCATCTCCCCCATCGCTTCGCCGTACGTCACTCGTCTATTCCATACGGAATCCGTTTCCGGAAGGGGCCACGCGACAGGCGGAAAGGCCGGCGGGTCCGGATATTGACACGATCGATCCGGCAGAGTAGTCTCGGCTCAGCTTTCATCACGTTGACGCGTGACTCGCTGTTGGATGGTGCACCCTGTGTCGACCGCCATGCGCAGGACGGGGCTCGACCACGTCGAACAGGTCCCGTGGGGGACGCATCTCTGCCAGTTTTACTCCTCGAAACAGGATCTGCTCGACGTCGTGGTCCCCTTCCTGAAGGCCGGCCTGGACGCCAATGAGCTCTGCCTCTGGGTCGTCTCCGACCCTCTGACGGAGAATGCGGCGAAGGCCGCGCTTCGCAAGGCAATCCCCGGCTTCGAGCGCCACCAGGCCGAGCGCCGCATCGAGATCCATCCTCACACCCGCTGGTATCTGAAGGGGGCGGCCCTGGATCTCGAGCGGACGGCGCAGCGCTGGCGCAGCAAGCTCGACGAGGCCCTGGCGCGGGGGCACGCCGGCCTGAGGATCAGCGGCTGCACCGCCTGGCTGAGCAACAAGGATCAGCGGGAGTTCTGGGAGTACGAGCGGTCGCTGGGGGCGAGCATGGCCCGCCGGCGGATGATCGCGCTGTGCACCTACCCGCTCGCCGAGAGCGGCGCGCACGACCTGCTGGACGTGGCCAGCGCCCACGGCAAGGCCTTCGCGATGCGCCAGGGACAATGGGAGGTCCTGGCGACCGCGGCGAGGCGTGCCACGCCCGGGCGAACGAGCGCGGGAGGCGAGCGCGCGCGACTGTTCGACCAGGTGAGCGCCGGCCGCGAGCAGCTTCAGGCCCTCTCCCGCCGCCTGCTTCACACGCAGGAGACCGAGCGCCGGGCGATCGCCCGCGAGCTGCACGACGAGATCGGCCAGCTGCTCACCGGCTTGAGCCTCACGCTCGCGATCAGCCCCAACCTTCCGGCCCGGAAGGCCCTGGCCCGGCTGGGCGCGGCCCAGAGGCTGGTGCACGGCCTCATCAAGCGGGTGCAGGATCTCGTGCTGGACCTGCGGCCGGCGCTGCTCGATGAGCTCGGGCTGACGCGGAGCCTGATGACCTACATCGAGCGCTACACCAACCGCACCGGCGTCAGCGTCAAGCTCGACGGCACGGCCCCGCCCGGCCGGCGTTTCGCGCCGGAGATCGAGACAGCAGCCTACCGGATCATCCAGGAAGCGCTCACCAACGTGGCGCGCTACGCCTCCGTGTCCGAGGTCCTCGTGCGGCTGCAGGCCGATTCCCGGGTGCTCTCCCTGGCCGTCGAGGATCGTGGGCGCGGTTTCGATCCCGCCAGCGCCCGGACGGACGCGTCGAGCGGCCTCACCGGGATGCACGAGCGAGCGAGCCTTCTGGGGGGATCCCTGACCATCGACTCCGCGCCCGGCGCGGGAACCCGGATCAGGGCCGTCCTGCCGCTCCATGACGGCCCCGAAGCGCGTCCGAGAAAAGGGCGCGCGGGCAGGGCCCCCGGGCGATCCGCCGGAGCGAAGGCGCTGTCTTCATGAGGGCCGCTCCGGGTGAGGAGCGAGCCGCTCCGATCGCCTCCGCGGCCTGACCGCGGGACCCTGAGCGCCGGCCCGATTTCCCCTCCCGGGTATAATGAACGCTCTCTAACAGGAGCGTCCCCTTGCACACGTCGCGTCTCGCTTTGCCCATGTGTGGCGCCCTCGCGCTGCTGGCTGTGGCCTCGGTTCCATCCTCGTCGGCGGCGGCCCGCCCGCACCCCGCCGACACGGTCATGCTGAACGGCGAGTTCCTGTTGTTCCAGGGGATCGAGCCGCCCGGCGGCGGCTCGCGCACCCCTGCGGCGCCGGGAGCCGCCGGAGCTCGGCCGGCCTTCGCCCAGGCGGTGGCGATCGCCGATGGCCGGATCCTGTTCATCGGGTCGAACAAGAAGGCGAAGCGCTACGCCGGCGCCTCGACGCGGATCGTCGATCTCGGGGGACGCATGGTGATGCCCGGAATCGTCGACGGGCATTTTCACGGGACGCGGTCGACCGACTGCGAGATGGGCTATGCCGGGGGGACCGTGGCGCAGGTGCTGGCGAAGCTCCAGGCCTGCCTCGATCGGCCGGAGCAGGCCCCCTTCAAGGGATCGAACGTCCGGTTCGCCGCCACCCACATCTTCGCGGAGGCGATCCTGCCGCCGGGGACGGCGCTGACGCGCCAGGACCTCGACCGCCTCGACACCACGCGGCCGGTCTCCGTCACGAACGCCGACGGCCACAAGTTCTGGATGAACAGCCGGGCGATTCAGAACGCCGGGATCGGCGAAGGGACTCCCGATCCGCCCGAGGGGGAGATCGGCCGCGACGCGAACCGCAAGCCGAACGGGTTCTTCGCCGATTTTGATCCGGGCGACTGGGGCGAGTCCCGGCCAGTCACCGAGGAGTCCCGGGTCGAGGGGGTGAAGCGGACGATCGCGGACGCCAACCGGATGGGGATCACCTCGGTCTTCATCCCCGGCAACGGCGAGGACGAGATCGCCCAGTGGGCGAAGGTCCAGGACGAAGGGGGGCTGACGCTGCGCGCCAACCTCGGGCTGTCGGCGGGGTTCGTCCGCGGCAACGGCGATGCCGCCGATCTGCGGAAGAAGATCGCGGCGCTCGACGACTACAAGCGTTTCGCCCGCGGGCTGATCGCGGTCACCAGCGTCAAGGTCTACTGCGACGGCGTCATGGAGTACCCGGCCCACACCGCCGCCATGCTGGCGCCGTACCGCGTCAACGCCGGGACCCTGGAGAAGCCGATCTGGAAGCCCGGGACGTTCCGGGGGCCGGATCCGTCCTGCTCCGACGCCCGCGCCGGCTTCGTGGAGCTCGACCGGGCGGGCTGGCAGATCCACGTCCACGCCATCGGGGATCGCGCCACGCGGGACGCGCTCGATAATTTCCAGGCGGCCCTGGAGAAGAACGGCGCGCGCGATCTCAGGCACACCATCACCCACCTCGAGGCGATCGACCCGGCCGACGTACCGCGCTTCGGCCGGCTGGGGGTGATCGCCAGCATGTCGCTGCAGTGGGCGCGACGCGACGCCTACCTGGTCGAGGGGACCCTGGGCTATGTCGACGACGCGCTGTACGCCCACCTGTTCCCCGCCGCCGGGATCTGGCGATCCGGAGGGGTCATCGCGGGGGGCAGCGACTACCCGGTCGATCCGCTCCTGCCGTTCGTGCAGATCGAGACGGCGGTCGATCACACCGGGGAGGCGGTGGCCGGCGTCCACCCGGGGGCGCTGAGCCCCGAGGAGGGGATCCCCGACCTGCTCGCCGTGCTCAAGATGCACACCATCAACAGCGCCTGGCAGATGCACCAGGAGAAGAACCTCGGCTCGATCGAGGTCGGGAAACAGGCGGACCTGATCGTCCTGAGCCAGAACCTGTTCGACGTCCCCACGGAGCAGATCTCCGACACCTGGGTGCTGCTGACCATGCTGGGAGGGAAGGCCGTGTACACCAGCCCCGACTCCGGCCTGCGGTTCGACCAGGGGTCGAAGTGACGCGAACAGGCGCCGACCCCGGCGCCGGCGCGCACGGGGACATGCCCGCCTCGGAGTTTCGCGAGGAGGGGCACCGTCTGGTCGACTGGCTTGCCGAGTACTTCCGCTGGTCGCTCGACAATCCTGTCCTGTCGCGCGTCAAGCCCGGGGCGATCCGCGCGGCCCTCCCCCCCGCCGCCCCCGAGGAGGGGGAGCCGTTCGAGCGGATTCTCGCCGACTTCGAGCGGGTCCTCGTTCCGGGGCTGACGCAGTGGAACCATCCGGGGTACTTCGCCTACTTCCCCTGCGGATTCTCGTCCCCCGGAGCGCTGGCGGACCTGCTGTCCACGGCCGTGAGCCAGCAGGCGATGCTCTGGAGGACCTCTCCGGCGGCGACCGAGCTGGAGGACGTGGTGCTGGCCTGGCTGCGCCGGGCGCTCGGGCTGCCGGAGGAGTTCGAAGGGGTCATCTACGACACGGCGTCCACGGCGGTGGTCCACGCCCTGGCCACCGCGCGCCACGCCAAGGCGCCGGAGGTCCGCTCGCTCGGGCTGACCGGCCGCGGTCCCGGCGCGTTCCGGGTCTACTGCTCGGAGCACGCCCACTCCTCGGTGGACAAGGCGGTGATCGTCCTGGGGCTGGGGCACGACAACCTGAGACGGATCGCGGTCGATGCCGAGTTCCGCATGCGGCCCGACGCCCTGGCACAGGCGATCGACGAGGACCTGAGGGCCGGTCACACCCCCCTGGCGGTGGTGGCCACCGTGGGGACCACGTCGGTCACGAGCGTCGATCCGGTCCCGGCCATCGCCGACGTCTGCGCCGCGCGAGGGACGTGGCTGCACGTGGACGCGGCCTACGCCGGCGCGGCGGCAGTCCTGCCGGAGTGCCGGTCGGCCCTCGCGGGGGTGGAGCGGGCCGACTCGTTCGTGGTGAACCCGCACAAATGGATGTTCACGCCGTTCGACCTGAGCGCCTTCTACTGCCGCCGGATGGACCTGCTGCGCGCCGCCTTCGGCCTGACGCCCGAGTATCTGAAGACCTCGGAGACCTCCGAGGTGCGGAACCTCATGGACACCGGGTTCCAGCTCGGCCGGCGGTTCCGCGCCCTGAAGCTGTGGGTCGTCCTGCGCTACTTCGGCCTCGAGGGGATCAGGGAGCGGCTGCGCGAGCACCTGCGCCTGGCCCGCCTGTTCGCCGGCTGGGTGGACGAGGACCCCGGCTTCGAGCGGGTCGCGCCGGTCCCGTTCAGCGTCGTCTGCTTCCGCGCCCGCCCGCAGGGGGCCGGCGCGGCGGCCCGGTCCGGCGGCGGGGAGGCCGGCGCGCTGAATGATTTCAACGAGCGCCTGCTGGCCGCCCTCAACGACTCCGGCGAGATCTTCCTGTCGCACACCAGCCTGGACGGGCGCTACGTCCTGCGCTTCGCCATCGGCAACATCCGGACGACGGAGGTCGAGGTGCGCGGCGCCTGGGACCGGATCCGTGAGCTGGCGCGCGGCCTGGCGGAGGGGACGCGGCCGTGACGCGGCGCCCGGCCGGCCGTTGCGCGGCGCTCGTCGTTCTCCTGGCGGCCCTCGGGCTCCCGGCGGCCGGGCGCGCCCATCCCCTCTCGGTAAACTCCTGCGAGGAGGCGAAGCGGATCAACGCCTGGTGCGAGCCGGCGCACCTCGGCTACGTGGCGTCCGTGCCGATCCGCTCGCGCTTCCTGTTCGAGGTGCTGGACACGCACGGCCACGACATCATCAAGTCCGAGGTGAAGTGCGAGACCTGCCGGAAGGCCATCGAGAGCGACGGCTACTGCCCGGCGCACCGGATGGGGTACGTCCATGGCGAGGCGTATATGTCCTCCATCACGTACCACCTTGCCAAGGCCAGGACGATCGATCCCGGGACGATCACCTGCCCGGACTGCCGGAAGCACACCCAGGGGATCGGCTGGTGCGAGAAGGACAAGGTCGGAATCGCCGGATACTTTTCGGTCGACGACCGGAAGGAGTTCGACGAGCTCGCCCGGGCCTACTCGCTTCTCCTGGCGGCGGTCGAGAAGTCATCCACGTGCGAAACCTGCGCCGGAGCGATGATCACGGACGGCTACTGCCGGACCCACAACCTGCAATACAAGGACGGCGCGCCGGTCACACCGGCCGGTCCCTAGTCCCCCCGGACCGGTCGGGACGGCGATCGATGCTGCGGCGGTGTCAGTGCCCGCAGGCGTTGGTGAGGCTCCGGGTCACGGCGCAGATGCCGGAGCTGCCGGCGTTGCCCGGGCCGTTCCGCTCGTTCCCCAGGCTGTCCTTCCCCCACGAGCCTTCGACGCCGGAGGAGTCGGTCGTCACCACCAGGAACCAGAGCAGCCTCTGGCCGTCATCGGGCGTGGGTGTGCCGAGCCAGTCGTAGGGGACCGCGTTGCCGATGGCGCACGCCGCTCCGAGGGGCGTGTAGATGCCGCCGGGGGCCGCCGGCAGGCCGCTCTTCTGTCCGTAGATGATGTGATGATTGGTCACGCTCGCCGCGCAGCTGGCGATGTCGTACGACACTCTCAGGCTGGAGCCGTCCGGGGTGGAGCTCGCGACCAGCAGGGGCGTCGTCCCGCCCAGTCCATCGGGGACGGCGGGGGGCCCGCCGGCGGCGATCGTGCCGGTGGTATTGTGAATGTTCGTGGGGCTGTTGCGCGCGATGAAGGGGGTGTCGGTCGAGTCCTCTTCGTTCTTGTTGAGCGAGTTCGTGCCGTCGGTCGGGACGATGCCCCCGAACGTCCAGGTGTCGTAGACGGCGAAGTTGAGCCGGTCTCCGGTCACCGCGAAGAAGTTGTCCACGATCCTGTAGTCCCTCGCCGGCACGCCCGGCAGGGCGGCGTACCCGTCCGTGGCGAGCAGGAGGTGCTTGTTCGGCGTCGTGGGCGTCGCGGGGGCGAGATTCCCCGGAAATGTGAAGGCGTGCCCGTTGCTCGACAGGACGGCGTTGGCGAGGAAGACCTCGCCGCCCGCCGAGCCGCAGCAGGTGGTCATCTCGATGAACTGGATGCTGCCGTCGGCGTTGCTGTAGGCCTCGGTGATCCGCCACAAGTGGACGCCGCTCCAGGCGGGGGCGCCGCTGCATACCAGGACGACGGCACAGGCCACGAACCACGAGATGCGCGCTGGGAGTTTCATCGCCCCCTCCTGCCGACACACTGTCGGTCTCGAGACTGAACGGTCACGTCCATGACGATTGGTCTACCCGGGGTACGCTCAATCTATACGGCGAGTTTCCCCCGGAGTAAAGGACAGACTGCCGGTTATGCGGCACCCAGGTCGGTGCCATAAGTCACGGAAACCGCTGTCCTCCGGGGGCCGGCGCTTGTCTCTCGGGGTATGATCGATTCATGGCAGCCTACATCATCGTGGACGTCGAGATCACCGATCCGGTCGCGTACGCCGCTTACATCAGGGTCGTTCCGAAGACTCTCGCCCACTACGGCGGGACGTTCCTGGTGCGCGGCGGCAAGGCGGTGACGCTCGAGGGATCGTGGAACCCGAAGCGGGTCGTGGTTGTCGAGTTCCCGACCTTCGAGCAGGCCCGGGCGTGGTGGGCGTCGGAAGAGTACCGCGCCCCCAAGGCGCTGCGCCAGAGCGCCTCGGTGACCGACATGATCCTGGTCGAAGGGGTCTGATCGGCCCGGGCGGCGCCCCCAGCAAAAAAGAAGGCGGGAGGTTCTCCCTCCCGCCCTCTCGAGTACGCCGCGATCCGATGCGGATCGCCCGGGCAACAGTTACCGGCAGGTCTTGCCGCCGGCCGGTCCCTTGCACTTGTTCCCGCAGCAATCGCTGTTGTTGACGCACGAGCTGCCCACCGGGCTGCAGGCGGGGCACGACGGGCTGCCGGTGCAATTCGAGTCGAGGCAGTCCGTGGCGCCGTCGCAGTCGTTGTCGAGGCCGTCATTGCAGACCTCTGTCGTCGGCACGCACCCGCCGCCGCCGTTGCCGAGGAATGGCTGGACCGTCGGGTAGTAGGACGCGAAGGCGCCGTCCACCGTGGCGTTGTTCACCGCGTCGCAGTCGTCGTTCACGTTCGTGCCGCACGCCCCGGACAGCTGGCCGACGATCTGGCCGCCGCTGTTCATGACCGGAGAGCCGCTGCTCCCCCCTTCCGTCCCCCCGGCGGTGGTGCGGCTGTAGATCCGCTCGCCGCGCGGCCAGCCGGTGCAGGTGCCGGCGGACGTATTGACCGACCCCGCCCAGTACGACTGCGGCGCCCAGGCCGGATGGCTGACCCGGATGAGCGACGCGCCGTTCGTGAAGGCGACCGGCGCGCTGTTCCACCCGAGGAAGACGGAGCCGGACGGGGGCGTCTGGCTCAGACGCAGGAGGGTAAAGTCACCGGTCGTTCCGGTGGCCGTGATGGTCGAGCCCAGGCGCTGGATCCCGCTGGGATTGGTCTGCGCCGGGCAGTTCGTGCTGCCGCAGGGGAGGCTGAACTGGAAATAGGCCTCCAGGGCGGTGGCGTCCCTGGCGCGGCTGATGCAGTGATGCGCGGTCAGGAAATACGGGATCTGGGTCGCGCCGTCGGAGTCGGCGATCAGGCCGCCGGTGCAGGTGTAGATGAACCCTCCCGAGACCCACTGCATCAGGGCCACGGCGTTCTTCGCGGCGGTGAGCTGGCTCGAGCTGAAGCAGGAGGCGTTCTCGATGCACGGCACGTTGAAGCTGCAGAACGACTCCGGCGTGAAGCCGAGACCGGAGCCGCCGGCGAGCTGCTGCCCGATGTGCCCGACCTCGGCGATGCCGAACGAGATGCCCTTCAGGTCGGCCTTTCCATTCGGGCCATAGTGCCGCAACAGGACCACGCCATCGGAGCTCATGACGGTGTTCGACCAGAAGTCGCCGTCGCCGTTCGGGCCCTTCTTCGAGTACGGGCCGAACGCCTGGCCGGCCTCGTTGAAGAAAAACAAGTCGGCATCATCGGAGAGGTCCAGGCCGCTGATGCGCACCCGGATCGCCGACGCCCCCTCGGAGCGAATGGCCGCAGCCCAGACGAACCCGCCGTCCGGCGTGGCGCGCAGCAGTCCCGGCCCGACGCGCCGCGGCGTGTCCGACAGGAGCGCCACGTCTATCGGGGAGAACCGCACCGCCTGGGAGATCAGCTTGGTCCGGCCCACCACCGCCGGGCCGCCCTTCGCCTCCTCGCGCTGCTTCAGATCCGCCTGCTCCTGCGCCGTCAGGCTGATGCGGATCGCATTCTCCCGGACGCCGGCCGGCATCTCCTTCGTGAGCCACGCATGGAGAGCCGCCTGGCGCGCGGCTTCCTCTTCGGGAGTGATGCCGCCGAGCAGCGCTTCCGGCTCGACGCTCCTGAATTGCGGCCCCGCCGCCGGCGCCCCGGTGGCGGGAGCCACCGCGAGCACAACGGCCGTGACGAGCAGTGCGCCCATCCCCAGAAATCTCGAACCCAGCGAGTGCCTGCGCAGACGATCTGCCATGAGCCCCTCCTGTGAGAAACGTGGTTGGGAACGGCGAAAATCACGTGCCGGCATAGGCGGGAAAATACCCAGGAATCCAATCGTCGTCAATAGAAATTCGTCTCGCCCCGATCCTGCTTGCTGGTAGGCGCATAAATACCAGCTTGGCACTCCGGGGGGGCGGTCGTATAATGCCCGCACACCATAAAAGGAGGACGCCATGACCTCCGGCAAACGACTCCAGCTGGCATTCCTGTTGTCCGCCCTGACACCGATCGCGTTCCTGTTTCCGGATGCGTCGGCATCCGAGTGGCACCCCTTCGGATTGCAGGGGATCACGGTCCGTTCCCTCGCCGCGGCGCCGGGGCGTCTCTGCGCAGGCACGGTGGGCCGTGGCGTCTACTGTCTCGACATGCGTTCGAGACCGTCCGGCTGGCAGGCCCTGGGTCCCCAGGGGACCACGATCACCGGACTCTGGATCGACGCGCTGCGTCCCGGGCTGATCTTCGCCGCGGCCTCGCAGCCGGGGGTGAACGCGCTGTTCCGTTCGCTCGACGGCGGCCGGACCTGGCAGGACGTCGGCCCGAACATCCCGTCGGCGATCGTCGCGGTGTACGGCGTCCATGGCGTGCCGGGGAGCGATACCGTGTACGCCGCGGGAGGGGCCGTCTGGAGATCGGACGACCTCGGTGAGAGCTGGACGGCCCACAACCCGACCGGTCCCGATGGAGTGTCGGTCAGCCTGTCGGCTCTCGACGTGGCGCCCACCGACGCGAAGGCGATCTGGACGGGAGGCGATCTGCTGTTCACCTTCGCGCCGGAGTCGTTCGTGTCGCTGTCGCGCGACGGTGCCGAGACGTGGAACCCGATCCTTTTCAACGGCCCGTTCGATTACACGCCGGTCTATGACATCGGCGCCCACCCGCGCCTGGACGGCGCGGCGCTGATCGGCCTTGGAGCGAGCGTCCTGCGCACGCTGGACCACGGCGCGACGTTCCGCACGGTCCTGCAATCCCCCCTGGAGTTCCAGGTGGCCTGGGGGGGACACGCCGGCAACCTGGCGTTCGCTGCCGGCAACAACATCTCTTCGTCGACCACGTCCTTGAGCGACGCCTGGCTCAGCCGCGACGTGGGGGAGACCTGGAGCCCGATCACCGGAACGCGGCTCGGGAAGCTCAAGATCAACGATCTGGCGGCCGACGACCGCCTGGCCGGGCTGGCCTTCGCCGCGACGAACGACGGCGTGTACGCCTTCTTCGGCGCGGGGGGGCTGCTGTGCCACGACGCCCGCCAGGGAGTGGACTCGGCCCTGCTGTGGCCCGGCGAGTGCCCGCCGATCATGTCCCCCGGCCCGGCGATCCAGGGGGACGCCATCGTCGCCAGCAGCACGGCTTTGAGGGCCGAAGCGGACCACGTCGACCTGGGGGCCGTCTACTGCGTCATCGAGAACTCCGACATCGCATTCGAGACGCTCGATCTTCCCGATCCGCCGGTCGGGGAGTTCTTCATGGTCCTGGCGCGCGATGACGGGGCCGCCGACTACGGCGTCTCCAGCGACGGGTTGCCGCGGCTCCCTTCGACCGGCGACTGCAACTAGGAGCGCGTCCGCGCCTCGCCGCCAGGAGGTCCGCTCTGACATGACGGCTGAACGCGCGCTGCCGGCGCTCTTCATCGGCCACGGGTCCCCGATGAATGCCGTCGAGGACAACGAGTTCCGGCGCGGCTGGGCCGAAGTCGCCCGGGGATTCCCACGCCCCAGAGCGGTCCTGTGCGTCTCGGCCCACTGGGAGACCGCCGGCGTGTCGGTCACGGCGGCGGAGCGACCGGAGACGATCCACGATTTCTTCGGGTTTCCCGACGAGCTGTTCGCGGTCCGCTACCCCGCCCCCGGCTCGCCGGCGCTCGCCCGGGTCGTCGCCGGGATGATGGGCGGCACGCCGGTCGCCCTGGACGGCGAGCGCGGGCTCGACCATGGCGCCTGGAGCGTCCTGCTCGCGATGTACCCCGACGCGCAGGTCCCTGTGGTGCAGCTCAGCCTCGACACCTCCCGCCCGGCGTCCTTTCATGAGGCGCTCGCCCGGCAGCTCGCGCCGCTCCGCCGGGACGGGGTTCTCATTCTTGGCAGCGGCGACATCGTCCACAACCTGCGCGTCATGGATTATCATCGGCCCGACGGCTATGACTGGGCGGTCCGTTTCAACGACGAGGTCCGCCGGCGCATCCTGGCGCGCGATCACGACGCCCTCATCGACTACCCGGCGCTCGGACACGACGCCCGGCTGGCGATTCCCACTCCGGAGCATTACCTGCCCCTGCTGTACGTCCTGGCGGCCCGGGGGGCGGGGGACGAAGTCGCCTTCTTCAACGACCGGGTGGTGATGGGCTCCGTTTCGATGACGTCCCTCACGATTGGACCGGCATGACCCAGGCGATCGTCGATCTCTACGATGAGTACACCCACGCGCCTCTCGACCGGCGGGTGTTCCTGGCTCGCCTCGCGCGGCTGACCGGCAGCATGGCCGCGGCCCTGGCCATCCTGCCGGCGCTGGAGTCGAATCGGGCGCTGGCGGCGATCGTCCCTCCCAGCGACCCCCGACTCGAGTGCGGCCGGATCACCTATCCGGGAGGCGGGGCCGAGGTGGTGTCCTACCTGGCCACTCCCCGAAAGGGGGGCAAGAGGGCGGCGGTGATCGTCATCCACGAAAACCGCGGGCTCAACGCCCACATCGAGGACGTGGCCCGCCGCGTGGCGACCGAAGGCTTTCTTGCCCTGGCTCCGGATCTGCTGTCTCCCCTGGGCGGAACCCCCGCGAACGAGGACTCCGCCCGCGAGCTGATCGGCAAGCTGGATCCGGACTTGACGATCGGAAACCTGGTGTCCGCCGTCGCCTTTCTCGCGAAGCACCCGAAGACCACCGGCAAGGTCGGGGCGGTCGGGTTCTGCTGGGGCGGAGGGATGGTGGGGGAGCTGGCCGTCCAGTCCCCCGACCTGGGCGCGGCGGTGGTTTATTACGGGCGGCAACCCAGGACAGCCGACGTCGGCCGGATCACGGCCCCCCTCCTGCTGCACTATGCCGGTCTCGACACGCGGATCAACGAAGGGATCCCGGCCTTCGAGGAGGCGCTCAAGAAGGCCGGAAAGAAGTACACGCTGCACGTGTACCCGGACGTCCAGCACGCCTTCCACAACGACACGTCCGAGGCGCGCTACGACAAGGAGGCCGCCCAGCTCTCCTGGTCGCGCACCGTCGCCTTCTTCAAGGAGCATCTGGGGCCGGAGCGCCCCCGGCCCGCCGCGTAATCCCCGGCGGGCGTCCCCGACGACAATAAAGATGATAGGCTTGGCCCGGTTCGATCCCGGTCGGGCACCCTCGCGTTGAGCGGCGGGCGCCCCTTTTCGAGGGGACTCCATGGCCAACAGGCTGTTCGCCACCAAGTCGTACGAGACCCTGATGAAGGAAATGGCCGGCGAGCACCGGCTGCGCCGCGTCCTCGGGCCGGTCGCGCTGACCAGCCTGGGGGTCGGGGCGATCATCGGCACAGGAATCTTCGTCCTGACCGGAGTGGCGGCGCACGACAAGACCGGCCCCGCGCTGATGCTGTCGTTCGTGTTCGCCGGAATTGCCTGCATCTTCGCGGCGCTGTGCTACGCCGAGTTCTCGTCGATGGTGCCGGTCGCCGGATCGGCCTACACCTACGCCTACGCCACCATGGGGGAGCTGTTCGCCTGGATCATCGGGTGGGACCTGATCCTGGAGTACGCGGTCGCGTCCTCGGCCGTGGCGCACGGGTGGTCGCACTACTTCCAGGCTCTCCTCGATCAGTTCAACGTGCATCTGCCCGCCGTCGTGACCAACGCCCCGTTCGACTACGACCCGTCGACCGGGCATTTTCCGATGACCGGCACCTGGTTCGACCTCCCTGCCATCTGCATCGCGACGATCATCACCATCATCCTGGTCAAAGGGATCAAGGAGAGCGC
>Ga0070704_100000495_pt1 | contig 18728 bp, 13 predicted proteins | sample KBSK5252metaG_FD_65467 | JGI IMG/M metagenome (GOLD analysis project Ga0070704, IMG submission 65467) | Corn, switchgrass and miscanthus rhizosphere microbial communities from Kellogg Biological Station, Michigan, USA - KBS K5-25-2 metaG | ecosystem: Host-associated > Plants > Roots >...
GCATCGTCGTTCTGGGGGCTGGTGGGAGCTGTGGGCTGGGGGCTGGGAGATCCAGGGTCGGCAGCCTCGACGGCCGGAGTCGGAGTCTCGGACGGCTCCGCAGTCACGGGCGCCTCGGCGGTCTTTTCGGCCTCCAGCCGCACCGCTTCCTGTTTCAGCTGGCGCACGGCGAGGAACTCGAGAATCCGGTCCTTCACATCTCCCAGCGCGTAGTGGTCCGCCTCGAGGATCGCGGCGGCCTCCTTGAGCTCGAGGTGCTCGTCGCTCCGCTCATTCCATGGCAGCTCGGCGATCGTCTCGAGGTAATTGCGGACGACCTGGGTCTCCATCGACTCGCGGCCGATCCTGGCCAGGCGGGCGAGCTCCCGGTCGACTTCCTTCCGCGCCTCGGCGGGAAGCGCCAGGCCTTCGAGCTTTTCCCGCAGCTCTTCGAGCTCATCGGCGTCATCCTCCTCGCCGAGCTCCTTGCGGATCTGCTTCATCTGCTCGCGCAGGAACATCTCCCGCTGCCGCTCGCCCAGCTCTTCCTGGACCTGCGACTTGATGTCCTCCTGGGCGTCGAGCACGGAGATCTGGCGCTGGACATGAACCAGCACCCGGCGGAGCCGCTCCTCGACCGAGAGTGTCTCCAGGAGTGCCTGGCGCTGCTGATGTCCGATGTCGATGTAGCCGGCCACCAGGTCGGCGAAGCGGCCCGGATCGTTGACGCCATTGAGCACCTGCTGCACGACCTCTTCCGGCAAACCCGACTTCTGGCCCAGCTCGGCGGCCCGCTGGCGGACTTCGCGATAGAGACCGACGAATGCCGCGTCTTCGGTGTTGAGAGGCGCCATCTCCTCCGCATCCCGCACGATCGCTTCGAGGTACCCGTTCTTCTCGGCCACGTGCATGACGATGCCGCGCCGCTCGCCGTGGAGAAGCAACTGCATGCCGGCCAGACCGCGCTGCAGCTGGCCGACCTTGGCAATGGTCCCGATCATGTACAGCCCTTCGGACGACACGGCTTCGGTGTTCTCGCGCTGGCAGACCGCAAAGACGAGATGGTCCGGGGTGGCGAGCGCCGCTTCGATCGCGCGGACTGTTCCGGGGCGGCCCGCACCGATGGATGTCGTGACGCCGGGAAAGAGCACCACGTCACGGAGGGGAAGCACCGGAAGAGTCAATCGTTCACTCATTTGAATTCCTCATTTCGTCCCATCGACCGGCTCGCGCCACGATGGCCCAACCCGGAATGGACGTTCGGAGCGAGAAGTGCATCGCATATGCCAGCCGGCCCCTGAATACCAAGTGGGGACGTATCGAGCGATCAATAATAGACTTAGACAGGTGAGAGGTGAGAAGTAAGACGTGAGAGGGGCGATCCACTTCCTGCCAAAACGGCCCGGCGAGCCGGGTTGGCAGAGATTACCGGGTGCATGTTTCAGGAATTGAAACTCCCGAGTGCCGCCTCCCCGTAGGAGGAGCCAACCCGGGTTCCCGGTTGCCCCGGCAAGGACAATCCAGCAAATTGGTAAGCTGTTGTACGAACGTCGTTTCTGAGGCGGGAATCAATTATCCATGGTCGGATGACCGGTCCAACCGACTTCGACGAACGACCACTCGCGCATCGCCTGAAAGAGGCGTTGGGTGAGGAGTATACCATCGAGGGCGAAATCGGCCGCGGTGGTATGGGTGTCGTCTATCGAGCGCGCGACGAACGCCTGCACCGGCGCGTCGCGGTCAAGGTGCTTCCTCCCGAGCTGGCCTTCCAGAAGGAAATCCGCGAGCGGTTCACTCGCGAGGCCCAGACGGCGGCTCGCCTGTCCCACCCGCACATCGTCCCGATTCACGACGTCGGCCAGGGTGCCGGCGTGGTCTATTTCATCATGGGGCTGGTCGAGGGCGAATCGCTGGGAGGCCGGCTCAAGCGGCGCGGCAAGCTTCCTCCCGACGAGGTCCGCCGCATCATGAAGGAGACGGCCGATGCGCTTTCGGCCGCCCATGCCTTCTCGGTGATCCATCGGGACATCAAGCCCGACAACATTCTGCTCGAAGGGACCCGGGGCCGGGTGATGGTCACCGACTTCGGTATCGCGAAAGCGGTCTCCCAGTCGTCGGGGGCGACGCTGACCGGCGTGGGCGTCGCCATCGGGACGCCGCAATACATGAGTCCCGAGCAGGCCGCAGGGGAACGGGAAATCGACGGGCGATCGGATCTCTATTCGCTCGGCGTGGTCGCGTATCAGATGACGAGCGGGCTCTTGCCGTTCAATGCCCCGACAATCGCGGGCATTCTGATGAAGCAGATCACCGAGCCCGCACCGATCCTGCACGAGACGATGGATGGGGTCCCGGAGGATCTCTCGCTCGCCATCGCGCGCTGCCTCGAGAAAGACCCGGAGAATCGCTGGCCCACCGCGGACGCCCTGCGGCGTTCGCTGGAGAGCCGGACGGTGTCGGGGTATCGCCCGACCCAGACGCAGGTCCGCGCCGCACCGAGGAAGAGCACGACCGGCACGAGACCCCGGCCCCAGTCGCCGCTGGACCGGCCGCGCGCATCGCACGCCCCCGGGGGACCGCTGGCTCCCCGGAGCCCGCGCCCGTTGGCCGGCAGCGGACGGAAGGGCGGCTCCGTCGCCGGGGGACAGTACGTCCGCAATGAACGAGGAGAGTGGATCCGCACCGGGGAGGGGGGAGATCTCCCGCTCCACGACACCGGCGAACCGCCGCTGGTCCAGAAGGTTCGCGGACAGTTCGCCAAATGGGCGGCAGCCACCGGCGGCTGCTTCCTGCTCAATCTCGCCACCGGCATCACCGACGGGCCGTGGTTCCTGTTTGTCGCGGCGGGATTCGGGTTTCCGCTGCTCAAGAGCTACTCCCAGCTCTGGCAGGCAGGGTACAGCTGGCGTGACGTGTTGAACCCGCCGCCGGCGGCCGATGCGGTCGGGCTTCCCGCGGGTAAAGGCGGGAAGGGCCGGGCCCGGATGATCGCTCCGCCCAAGGCCTCGGAGTACGGCACCTACTACGACCGCATGAATCACGTGCACGACGACCGGAAGAACATCCTCCGGATGATGCAGCAGCTTCCCGATGCCGACAAAAAGCAGCTGCCCGAGGTGACCGAGACCGCCGACGCGCTCTACGAACGGGCCTCCGACCTCGCCCGGACGCTTAACGAAATGGACCAGAGCTTCGGCGCCGGGAGTCATGAGCGGATCCGGATGCAGCTGGACGCGCTGGCGCTTCGTCCCGACAGCGAGGAGCGGAATCGCCAGCTCAGCATCCTGGAACGGCAGGTCAAGACCGCCACCGACCTCGCCGCCCGGCGCGACGCGTTCGTGCAGCGCTTCGAATCGAGCGAGCTCGCGATGCGGAATCTCCGGCTCGATCTCATCAAGTTGCGCACCGGCGGGATCGGCGCCCTCAACGATGTGACCAGCGCCACCCAGCAGGCCCGCGCGATTTCCCGTGACGTCGAGAACCTCACCGCCGCGGCAAGTGAGATTCGCGAGGCGATGGGGTGAGCGCACCTCGCTCTCCGTTCGACAATCGTCGCTATTGGGAGTCCCGGCTTCGCGAGCACTATTCACTCGCGGGAGTGGGCTATTTGCGGCTGGGGAGACGGTACAACGAGTGGATGTACCGGATTCGAGGGGAGGTGTTCGATCGCGTCGTCAAGGCAACAGGCAACCGGCAACAGGCAGCAGGCTGGTCCGGCGCACGCGTTCTCGACGTCGGCTCGGGGACAGGTTTTTACGTCGACCGCTGGTTGCGGCTCGGCGCAGACGTCACGGGGCTCGATCTCACCGAGGTGGCGGTCGAGGAGCTGACCCGCTGTTTCCCCGCCGCGCGGTTCGTACGGTCGGACATCGGAGGACATCTGAGCGAGATCCCCCTCGTCCCCGGATCGTTCGACGCGGTGTCCGCGTTCGACGTGCTGTTTCACATCGTGGACGACGCCGACTACGAACGCGCCTTCCTCAACATCGCGGCGCTGCTCAAGCCGCGCGGCTGGTTCCTCTGGTCCGACAATTTCCTGCGGCATCCCACCGAACGGGTGACCCACCAGGTGAGCCGGTCGCTCGAGGAGAGCACCCGTGCGGTCGAAGCCGCCGGATTCGAAGTCGTCGAACGGGTGCCGATGTTTGTGCTGATGAACTACCCAGCCGACACGACGTCGAAGCTGGCTCGCCTGGCCTGGACGGCGATGGTCGCGCCCGCCGCGCTCGGCGAGCCGGTCGGTTGGACGCTCGGCGCCCTGCTGTACCAGGTGGAACGGGCCCTGGTCCGCGCGAAGCGGGAAAGCCCCAGTACGGAGCTCATGGTCTGCCGGTTGTCGGTCTGATTCAGGGGTCAGGGGTCAGGGGTCAGGGGTCAGGGGTCGGTGAACAGGGATACCCTGGCCCCTGATCCCTGACCCCTGATCACTTTTCCATCACGCTCGAATAGATCCCGTTGAAGAGCCACTTGAACGTCCCGTGCGGCTGGGCGCGCTGGAGAATTTCCGGCCCATAGAGCAGCGCTCTTCCCTTTCCTACGCGCGCTTCCAGCGCCGCCACTCCGTTTTCGAGATAGCTCTGCCCCCAGGCCCAGCCGCTCCGGAGCGGCTGTTTGCTGTCGTACCAGGCCAGGCTCCTGACACCGGCTGCGGCCGCCTCGGCTCCCAGTTTGAACACCGGGCTGTCATCGAAGAACACGTCGGTGTGCTCTTCCATTCCGCTCGACAACGGGTTGGCGAGATCCACTCGCGCGGACAGCACCGAGCCTGGGACGTAGAACTTGGTGCGCGGGAGTGGTGCCCCGGCTTCGGCGAGATGGTTCTCGACCGGAAGCTTGAGGAAGGCGGCCAGATTCGTGGCGGAGCTCCCGATCGCGATCACGGTGCCGCCATTCTCGAGAAACTCGCGAATCACGGGCAGGGTCTTGTCCAGCGTCATTCGACCGAACTGGCCGCGGTATTCGGCGGGAAGATCCGCCGGTGGCGTGTCGAGCGCACCACCTCCACCGCCGCCCCGCGCTGCGTTCACCACGCCGGGGATCGCGCCGGTCACGAACACCAGCACATCGAATTTCGCGTTGAGGTTTCCTCCATCGAGTGCCGGCGCAAAGACGCGCTCGAAGGGAAACTCGAACTGCTCCAGAATCCATCGGGTCCACCCCGACGGCATCGAGCCGCCATAGGTATCCCACAGGCCCACGCGTGGCGCGCGCAGGCGCGCAAGGCTCGCGGCCGGCGCGGCCTTCGTGCCTTCGAAGCTCACGCCCAATTCCGCGGCGGATCCTTCGAGGGCCTGGCGGGTGCCTCCGGAGGCCGGGATGTACACGGTTCCGGCGGGCCACGTCGTCCCTCCGGTCGTGAGCGGCGTCCGAAGCACCGAAACGGTCTTGCCGGCAGCGAGCAACCGGTTGACCGCAATCACCGCATTGTTGGTCCGCCGGCTCAGCAGAAACCCGCCGCTCCCTCCGGTGGTTGTGACCCGGCCCGGGAGCGGGGCCAGGCGGCCATAGGGCAGCGTTTCGAACGGACCGCTGAATGACTCGAACACCCGGTCGAACGTGACGCCCATCTGGAAGGCGAGCGTCCACCCCGCGATATCGTACGGCGGAGTCGGCGGTGAGCCCGGATATGGAAAGACGTCGGGATGCGCCTGGGGCTCGAACATGTCCATGATATGGGGACGGAAGGCCTGCGCCGCGAATACGACGAGCGAGTTCGCCGGATAGCGCTTCCCGGCCGCCATGAAGCTGCTGGTGGCGCGCTGAATGGTGATGCCGGTTTCGAGCAGCGCCGTCGCGAATTTCGCGGCGGTGGCGAAATCGGGTTGGTCCGACGGAAGGATGAAGGCGCGCGGATCGCGATTCTCGGGCCGATGCAGCGCCGCCCAGATCGCCGAATCGGCGCTCGCACTGCGTCCGCCGGCGGGCGGGGCCGAGGTGACCTCGGCGATGCGCCGGGGATTCGCGGTCCAGTTGTCCCGGCTGCCCCGCTCGATCGATGCTCTTCCCATGGCGTAGATGTTATAGAGCAGGTTCTCGCGCATCCGCGAGGCATAGTCGAGCACGGCGCGGTCGAGCGAAATCGAGTAGTCCACCGACTGCCGGAAGTGCCATTCCCCTGGAGCCACCGGGAGCGCAATATCGCCCCCCGGAATCTGCCGCTGGGCCACGAACGGGATGCGCATCGGAGTCGGGCTCCCGATCATCTCGGTGAGCATCGCGATGGTGTTGTGGAAGGTGGCGGTGTTCCTGATCCCGCCGTTCCACCAGCCGTCATAGGGCCCGCCGGAGCGCATCGTAGCGCCCCCCTTCCCCTCGACCGCAAGACGGGTGTGCATCGCCGCACCCAGCGATTGCAAGCCGAGGATGAGGACGGGATCGAGATTGAAGTTGTACGGATCCCGGAGCGGCGGAGAGTAGACCACCGTGCCGGCGGGCCCGCTCTGATGGTGGTTGTAGAGAATCTGGGGGAACCAGTCGCGATAGAGCGCCCGATTGATGTTCTTCGTCTCGGCCTGGGTCGAGGTGAAGAATTCGCGGTTGTTGTCGTGTCCGATGTACTTCTGATATAGACGCGGCAGCTGGGCCATCGACCGCTCCGCGGGCACCGGATTTCGCATGTACCAGTCGGCGACGAGATCGTTCCCGTCGGGATTGGCATGGACGAACAGGATCACCACGTCATCGAGGAACCGCATGGTTTCCTCGTCGGTGCGGCTCACCATCTGGTAGACCATTTCGCCGAGCTGCTGGGCGCCGAGGACTTCGGTGGCGTGGAGGCCCCCGTCGATCCACACGACCGCCTTCCCTTGCCTGGCCAGGGCGCGCGCCTCCGCTTCGCTCACCCCTTCGGCATGGGCGAGGCGGCGTGCAATCTCCTGATACCGCGCGAGCTGCTTGTGATTCTCGGGCGAGGTCACGATCGCCATCAGGTGCGGCCGGCCTTCCGCCGTCTTCCCGAGCTCCCGGATCACGATGCGATCCGATTCGGACGCCAGCTTTCGCCAGTACCCGGATATCTGCGCGTAATTGGCGAGGAAATAATCGTCGCCGAAGCTCGCGCCGAATTCCTCTTTCGGCGTGGTGATGTGTCTCTGCGAGGCGAGTGGGAGCGGGAGAGTGAGCACGAGGGCCGCGGCGAGCACCGCGGCGCCTTTGCGAAAGGCTGGCATGTTACCTCGGGGTCAGAATCGGAGAATCGCCTCCATTGCCTCGCGGATACCCTCGCTCTGCGGCAAGATCACGTCTTCCAGCTCGGGCGCGTAGGCGACGAACGTATCGGTGGAGGCTACGCGCCTGACCGGTGCGTCGAGCCAGATGAACGCTTCGTCGGCGATCCGGGCGGCGATCTCGGCGCCGTACCCCCAGGACAGCGAATCCTCGTACGCCACGATGACCCGGCCGGTCTTCCGCACCGAGGCGTAGACCGTCTCCCAGTCCACCGGCGAAAGGCTCCGCAGGTCGATCACCTCGACACTCGCACCGGTGCGCTCTTCCAGCTCCTTGGCCGCCACCAGGGTCCGCTGGACCACCGCACCGTACGTCACGACCGTGAGACTGGTCCCTTCGCGAACCACCTTCGCTTTGCCGAAGGGGATCATGAAGTTCGGGCCGGGATTGGGCGCCTTGTTGTAGGTCTGACGATAGAGGTGCTTGTGCTCGAGGAAGATGACCGGGTCCTCGCACCGGATCGCGGTGCGGAGCAGGCCGTTGGCGTCGAGCGCCGTGGCGGGACAGATCACCCGGAGGCCGGGCACGGAGGTAAAGACCGAGGCGCCGGTCTGCGAATGGTACGGCGCGCCTCCCTTGAGGTACCCTCCGTAGGTCACCCGGATCACGACCGGCGCGGCAAAAGTGTTGTTCGAGCGCCAGCGCAGGATGGCGAGCTCGTCGCGAATCTGCATGTACGCCGGCCAGATGTAATCGAAGAACTGGATTTCGACGACCGGTTTGAGGCCGCGGGTGGCGAGGCCGATGGCGCGGCCGACGATATTGGCCTCCGCGAGCGGCGAATTGTAGACCCGGTGGCTTCCGAATTTCTGCTGCAGCCCCCAGGTCACCTTGAAGACGCCGCCTTTGCCCTTGACCTGTCCGAGATAGTCGTCCCGGCTCACGTCCGCGACGTCTTCGCCGAAGACGAGGATGCGCGGATCGCGGGTCATCTCGTCCTTCATGCATGCATTCAGGAGATCCACCATCGTGGTGGGATCGCCGGTAAAGTGCGGGTCGTCTTCGGTGTCGAATTGCTCCGAGGCCGGATCGACATCGGGCGAGTAGACGTAGTGGTAGATCGTGTCGGTCGCCGGCTGGGGCGACGCGAGCGCCGTCTCGGTCGCGATCTGGACCTCTTCCTGCACCTGGGCGCGAATCCGCTCGATCTCCGCCTCGGTAGCGATGCCCTGCTCCAGCAGCTGGGCGGGGAACCGGACGACCGGGTCGCGCGCCGCGTCGGCATCGCGCTCCGAGGTCGGCCGATAGTGCACCTCATCGTCGGAGAGGGAATGGCTGTAGGGCCGGATCACCTGGGCATGCACCAGCGCCGGTCCCTTGCGCGCGCGCGCGTATTCCGCGGCGCGGCTCAGCACATCGTATGAGGCGAGCGGATCGCACCCGTCGACTTCCAGGATGAGCAGGCCGGGAAATCCCGTCACCAGTTTCGAAATCGATCCGCCGGGCGTGTTGACCTCGACGGGGACGGAGATCGCGTAGCCGTTGTCTTCGATGAGGTACACGACGGGGAGCTTCAGGTTGCAGGCGGAGCTCAACGACTCCCAGAACTCGCCCTCGCTGGTGGTCCCGTCTCCCGAAGAGACAAAGACGATCTCATCCCCTTTCGTGCGCTCCTCGCGATCGGGGATCTCGGAGTTCTGGTGGTAGCGCAGCCACGCCTCGGCGCATCCGACGGCCTGAAGGAACTGGGTGCCGGTCGGGCTCGAGGCCGAGACGATGTTGAGGTCCTTGTGCCCCCAGTGCGAAGGCATCTGGCGGCCGCCCGAATTCGGATCGTCGGCTGCGGCGACGGCGGAAAGCAGCTGCTCCGTCGCGGTCATTCCGAGGCCGAGGCAGAGCGCACGGTCCCGATAGTAGGTGTAGAACCAGTCGTAGGAAGCCCGGAAGACACGCGCGGCGGCCACCAGGACGGCTTCGTGGCCGGCGCCGGAGATCTGGAAGAAGATCTTGTTCTGCCGTTTGAGCTGGATCTCCTTGTCGTCGAGGCTCCGGGAGAGGAGCATCAGGCGGAGCATGTCGAGGAGATCGGCTTTTTCGAGGCGAGCGCTTGGTCGCGCGCGAGTCGAAGGGGCGGGACGAGTGGCCATAGCCTGAAAAATACCGGCTCGGCCGGTCTCTTCGCTACTCGCGCTTCGCGACCGGCTCCCAGGCGACGCGCCCACCGGAAACGGTGAGCAGCACCCGTGCATTCGCGATGTTGTCCGGAGCGGTCGTCGTGAGATCGGTATCGAAGATGACGAAATCCGCCCGATAGCCTGCCTTGAGCATGCCGCGCGTGCTCTCGGCGAAGACGCCATACGCATTCGTCGCCGTATAGGCCCGCAGCGCTTCCTCGATCGTGATCTTTTCCTCCGGTACCCACCCTCCCGGATTCTTTCCGTCGAGCGTCTGCCGGGTCACGGCGGCGACCAGACCCAACCGGGGATCGAGCGGGGCCACATACCAGTCGGAACCGAAGGCAAGCCTGGCTCCCGCGTCCAGAAGGGACCGAAAGGCATAGGTGCCCCGGATCAGATCGGGACGGATCCGCTTGGCTGCCCAGCGTCCGTCATCGGCGGCATGATACGGCTGCATCGAGGCGATGACGCCCTGCCTGGCGAATCGCGGAATCTCCGCGAGGCGAAGATGCTGCGCGTGCTCGATCCGGAAGCGCCGGTCCCGGGCGCCATGCGCGGTCGCGACGGAGTCGAAGATGTCGAGGAGCAGGGCGTTGGCGCGGTCGCCGATGGCGTGCACCGCCACCTGCAGTCCGGCGGAATCGGCGGCGCCGATCCACTGCCGCAGGGAATCTTCCGGGGTGACGAAGAGGCCGCGCGTGGACGGGGCATCGAGATAGGGGTTGAACATCAGCGCGGTCGTCGAGCCGAGCGAGCCATCCACGAATCCCTTGACGCCGGCCGTCCGGATCCAGTCGTCACCCGGCCCGGCGGCGCGCAACGAATCCGCCATGGAACGCCAGCTCGAAAGCGGGATGTAGTTGGAGACCCTGAGCGTCAGCGCTCCGCGCGCCCGCGCCCGGCGGAGCGCCGCGATCTCTTCCCATCCCGTGCTCACGCTGGCGACCGCGGTGACGCCAAGCGAAGCGGCGTGACGCATCGCACGGCTCAACGCCGAATCGAGCTGCACGGCGTCGGGATTGGGGATCGCGGCGTACAACGGGTTCATCGCCTCATCCTTGAAGACACCGGTGAGCTCCCCGTCGCGCCGCCGCACGATCGTTCCCCCGGGGATTTCCGGAGCGGAGCGGTCGAGGTGTGCCGCTTCGAGCGCCCGCGTATTGGCGAGCGCCATGTGACCGTCGAGCCGGAGGATGAAGACCGGATTCCCGGGAGTGACCGAATCGATCCAGGCGCGATCCGGCAGCGGCGTGCCGGGCCACTTCTCGTGGTCCCATACACCGCCCAGGATCCATTCGCCGGGCCGCAGCGTCGCAGCAAAGGCCTTGATGCGCCGGGTGAATTCCGCCGGCGAGTCGGCGTCGCGCAAATCGACGCTGGTGAGCTGAAAGCCGCCGGTGAAGAGGTGGACGTGGTCGTCCATGAATCCCGGCGTGATGAACGCTCCGGGCGACAGGCGGCGGGTGGCCGAGCCCACGACGGAGGCGAGTGCGGCGGAGTCGCCGACCGCCAGGATCGTGTCACCCCGCGTGGCGATTCCTTCCGCCCAGGGATTGGCGGTATCGCCGGTCCAGACCCGGCCGTAGGCGACGAGGTCGGCTTTGGGCGAGGAGGAGCATGCGATGACGAACGCGAGCGAGACGACGGATAGGAGTCGAGGCATGGCGGAAACGTATCGCCCCACCCCTCGGCGAAGCCAGCGTCTACGGGTGGATCAGCGGCGCGTTGATCTCGTCGGCCGCCTGCTGCAGCAGGAGTGCCTGCTCCGCCGTGAGCTGGAAGGAGCCTCCCGGCAGCCGAAGACCACGCGGGAGGCCGATGACCGATCGGTGGAAGATGCCTCCGAAGATCGTGAGCGCCGCCAGGTAGCTCCCCTGGAGCGAGGGATGCAGGCCGTCACTCGCGTACAGCGGCGTGGCGGCGTTCCTGGCCCACGCCGCCCGCCAGGCGTTCCCGGCTGCGAGCAGGAGTCCGCTCACGTCGAGCGCTGCGAGCCGGTAGGACTCGGCCGACGCGTCGAAATCGGAGAAGTTCACCAGTTGAGGCCAGATCTGATAGAGCGCCGGCTCGCCTCCCTTGGCTCGAATGAGCGTCGAGAATGTTCCTACCCACTGCCGCAGATTGGCCCGGTTCGCGAGCACCGCCGATGGGCCCTGCTGCATGACGACCCAGTGCCATCCTCCCGCTTCGATGACCCGCCGCGCCTGTCCGTCGTTCCAGTGATCCTCGAGGGCGTAATCGGGCTTGGCCACCTGCGCGGTCTGCACGCCGCTGATGCCGGCGGAATCGGCCAGCGCCTTGACCATCGCCGGAAGGTCGTTCGCATAGGTCAGGCTGTTGCCGACAAAGAGGATCCGGACGTCGGCCGCCGGATCGGGCTCGGGGTCGTCGCTCGGCCCGGTGCTGGAGAGACTGCAATCGCTGGTGCCGCCCATGAGACAGAGGGCGGCAAGGAAAGATCGAATGAGGGGCATTCTGTCCGGACGGCGGGCGTTCTACGGCGGTTTCACGGCGTAGACGCGTCAGAGTTTGCCCCGGGCCAGGCGACGCAGCGACTCGAGCTTTTCCAGGGCGCTGGTGCCCTTGGCCGGGGCAGCGGGCGCCACGGCAAAAAGGTCGCGGATGTCGAGGAGAATCTCGAGCATCAGCTGATCCCGCATATAGCTGTTCTCGAGGTCGGCCATTCTGCGGTCATCGGTCGCTTCCTTCGCCCGATCGAAGGATTCGCGATAGATGGCTTCGAGGTTGCCGAGGATTTTGTCGCGGGGGCGCATAGGATCAGGGCGTTGGGAGTGGCGAAGAGCGAAGAGGGGAGTATACTACGGCGATTCCCTCTTCGCTCTTCGCACTTCGCTACCTCCTGGATCGACATGCTCACCGGAAAACGCATTCTCTTCTTCGCCGCCGCGCTCTACGAGGACCTGGAGCTCTGGTATCCCAAGATCCGGCTCGAGGAGGAGGGCGCCGTTTGCGTGGTCGCCGGCCTCGGCGAGAAGACCTACGCCGGCAAACACGGGTATCCCGTCACTCCCGACGTCGCCGTCGAGGACGTAGCGGCCGGCGACTTCGACGCCCTGGTGATTCCGGGAGGATTTGCTCCCGACAAGCTTCGCCGGTCGCCCACGGTCCTGCAGATTACCCGGGACATCTACCACGCCGGCAAACCGGTCGCATTCATATGCCACGCGGGCTGGGTGCCGATCTCGGCGGGGATCGTTCGCGGCAAGCGCGGCACCAGCGTGGATGCGATCAAGGACGACCTCGTCAATGCGGGGATGCTCTGGGAGGACGCACCGGTGGTCGTCGATGGCAAGATGATCACCAGCCGGAGGCCGGGGGATCTGCCGGATTTCTGCCGGGCAATAATCAAATCTCTGAGTGATCAGGGGTCAGTGGTCAGTGCTCAGCGTTAAAGGCCCGTCTCTGACCACTGGCCACTGACCACCAACCACTAACCATCGAGCTCAATGTCACTGATAGAATCCCAGCAGCGAGTCGACGCCTGGATCTCCCGGTTCAAGGAGGGATACTTCCATCCCTTGACCAACATGGCGCGGCTCACCGAAGAAGTGGGCGAGCTGGCGCGGGAGATCAATCACCGCTACGGCGAGAAGACCAAGAAGCCGGACGAGCCCGCGGGCGATATGCCGATGGAGCTCGCCGACATCCTGTTCGTGCTGATCTGCATCGCGAACCGGGAAGGCATCGACCTGCAAGCGGCGTTCGACCGGATGATGGACAAGGTGGACCGGCGGGATACCAGCCGGTGGACCTTGAAGGAGGCATTAGGAGTCGGGAATCAGGGGCCAGGAAAGGATGCTGAATCCTGATTCCCGAGTCCTGATTCCTCATTCCCAGTCGCGCGGGGCGTCGCGAAGCTCGGCCAGCAGGGTCAGGTAGCTCTCGTAGCGCGCCGGCGCGATCCGGCCCGACTCGGCCGATGCCCGCACCGCGCAGCCCGGCTCGGAGCGGTGGGTGCAATCGGCGAACTTGCAGCGATCGATTTCCTCGCGCATTTCCGGGAAGCAGCGCGCCAGCTCCCGCGGCTCGATGCCCCAGAGGCCCACCTCGCTGAAGCCCGGCGTGTCCACCAGCCATCCGCCGCCGGGCAATGGAACCAGCACCGCGGCGACGGTCGTATTCTTTCCGCGACGGTTTTTCTCGCTCACATCGCCGGTGCGCAACGTGAGCCCGGGCGAGAGCTTGTTGAGGATGGTGGACTTGCCCACTCCGGACGCACCGGTGAGGAGCGATTCCTTGCCGCGCAACTCCGCAAAAAGCGCGTCCAATCCGAGACCGGAGCGGGCGCTCACCGGATAGACGTCGTAGCCGGCCTTCCGGTAGGTCGCGGCGAGCTGGTCCGCCGAGGCGAGCTCGCATTTGTTGACCACGATCGCGACCGGAATCTCGTTGGCCTCGGCGATGGCGCAGAGCCGGTCCATCAGCTGCGGGACCGGATGGGGATCGGCGGCGGCGGTCACGACGAAGACGCGATCGAGATTCGCGGCCACCGGCCGATTGGCGCGCCCCGAGGGAGTCCGGCGCTCCAGGATGTTCCGGCGGGGGGCGACCGCGGCGATGCCGAAGGTTCCCTTCGCGTCACCGCCGTCGAGGGTGACCCGGTCGCCCACGACGACCCGATCGTAGCGGTCCCGCTTGGCCTTGCCCCGAAGCACGGCGGCGACCTCTCCGTTTTGGGTGGCCACGCGAAAGGTGCCCCCTTCGCGCTCCAGCACGAGTCCGGGAAACTCGCTCACCACTCCCCCGGTTGTTGGGCGATCGCGGCGTCCAGCGCCGTCTTCACATCATAGAGCGATAGCGTCCGGATGCGCTCCTCCGCCTCGGCGGCGGTCCGGGCCCAGGCCAGCGGCGGCGATTCCACGTGCCCCACGGGACTGTCGCCTGTGGCATTCCACCGCACAAAGATCAGCGCCGCGCCGAAGCGTCCGCGCTCATCGGGCGTCTCGTCGACCCAGATCGCAACGGAGTATGCCTGGCCGTCGCTGCCTCCGAACGCGGGGGCGCGATCGTGCCGGGTCAGGTATCCACCCAGGGTTATTTCCGGATCGATCGGCGGGATAACCCCTCCCTGGCAATGCTGCCGAGTATGAATGCGATGTTGGCCGGGCGCTCGGCGAGCCGGCGCATCAGATAGGGATACCACTGCGTGCCGAAGGGCACGTAGACCCGAACATTCCATCCGGCCGAGCGCAGCTGATTCTGCAAGTCGCGCCGGACGCCGTACAGCATCTGGAACTCGAACCGCTCGCGTCCGATGCCATTCGTTTCGGCGAAGCGCTGCGCGTGCCGGATGAGGCGTTCATCGTGCGTCGCGATGCCCGGATAATTCCCTGAAGAGAGCAGGCGCTCCATCAGGCGCTGATAGTGGGCGTCGACGTCGGCCTTTTCGGGATACGCCACCGTCGCGGGTTCGAGGTACGCGCCCTTGCACAGCCGGACTCGCGCGGAACGGGCGATCAGCCGCTCGATGTCATCGGTGGAGCGCCGGAGCGCCGCCTGGATCACGACGCCCACCCGGCCGTTTGCGTCGGTATGCAGGCGCTCGAAGAGATCGAGCGTGCGCTGGGTATATGCCGACGATTCCATATCGAGCCGGACGAATCCCTGGTGCGCCCGTGCACGATCGATGATGCGCCGCAGATTTCGCTCGCACAGGGCGGGGTCGAGATCGAGTCCCATCTGGGTGGGTTTGACCGAGACGTTCACTTCCACTTTTGCCGCGGCCATGTGATCCAGCACGGTGAGGTACTCTTCCGCCGCTGCCTCGGCGGCGGGAGCCTCGCTCACACTTTCCCCGAGCACGTCGAGGGAGGTAGTGATGCCCTTCGCCTGGAGCGCGGTCGCGGCCGCGACGGCCGAATCGGGGGTTTCTCCCGCGACGAAGCGGGACGCAACCGAGCGAGCCAGACGGTTCCTGCGAATGAAGCGCCAGATGCGGGGTTGGGTCGACAGCCAGAGAATGGTCTTGCGCAGTATCAACGCGACCTCCGCAGACGCAGCCGCGCCACGCATCCGCGGCGGTCGGTCCGGTTGTGCAGCGTAAGCCCGCCGCCGTGAGCTTCGGCCACCTGGCGGGAAAACACCAGCCCGATGCCGCTGCCGGCAGGCTTGGTGGTGAAGAACGGCACGAAGAGATTGGACATCGCCTGGAGTCCCGGCCCCTCATCGCGCACTTCGACCTCCACCGCGTCCTCCGCCACCGTCCAGGTGACTTCTGCGCCGCCGCCGGTTTCCCGGGCCGCCTCCGCCGCGTTCTTCAGCAGGTTGATCAGCAGCTGGTCGAGCTGGTCGCCGTCGGCCTGGATCGATACCGCGGGGCCTTCGATCAGGCGGATGGGGGAGCGTCCCTCCAGCTGCACCGTGCGGCGGATCCAGTCCCCGACATCGAGCGGAGCGAGGGTCGGCGGCGGAAGCTTGGCGAGCCGGGCGTAGGTAGCCATGAACCGGTTGAGCGCCTCGGAGCGCGCTTCGATGACGTCGAGTCCCTTGCGAAGATCGTCCTCCCAATCGGGCGGACGCGGCGCACGGTCCAGCAGTGTCGTCATCGTCGCGGCGATCGATTTGATCGGCGCGAGCGAATTGTTGATTTCATGGGAGAGCACCCGCACCAGCCGCTGCCAGACCTGGCGCTCCTCGGCCCGCAAGACCCGGCTGATATCCGCCAGCACCACCATGTCGAGGGGCAAGCCACTCTGGCGGAAGGGGCGGCGACGGACCTCCCACTTCCCGGTCCCCGCGCCGGGAACGACCATTTCGAGAATGCGAGGTGTTTCGCCCTCGAGCGTCTGCTCGAGACCGAGCTGGGTGGCGGTTCGGCCGATCAGCCGTTCGATCGGCTGCCCGAGCAGACGTTCGCCGGCCCGGTTGGCCAGCCGGAGGGCGCCACCGGAATCGAAGGCAAACACCGCGACGTCGATTTCTTCCATGACGCGCCGAAGCAGCGCATCGGCCTCGAGCGCGCCGAGTCGCTGTTCCTTCAGGGTTTCCTGCAGCGCGTTCACCTCGCGCCGGACGGCACCGAGGACGTCGTCGGTCTCCTCTTCGCGAGCCCGCAGGGTGAAGTGTCCCTCGCGCAATCCCGCGAGGAGATTCGCGATGACCTGCAGCGGACGGATGACCCGAAGCTGGGCGGCACGCGCACAGACAAGCCAGACGAGCACGAGCCCGCCGAGGATGGTGCCGCGAAGAAGCCCGGAGGCGGGGACCAGCCAGAGCAGAATCGCCGCCGCTGCCAGCGAAGGAAGCCCGGCGAACAGGGCGAGCAGCAGGATCCGACGATCGTGGCCGAGGTTCACGGCGGGAAAGGTAAGCGGTGAGCGGTGAGAGGTGAGCGGTGAGCGGGTCAAGCTCTTCTGTCTCACCGCTCACCTCTCACATCTCACCTCTCACAGGCCATAGCGCTGGAGTCGTCGGTATAACGCACTGCGGGACAGTCCCAGCGCCTTGGCGGCGAGGCTCACGTTGCCGTCATGACGGGACAGCGCCTGCCGGATGGTTTCCCGCTCCAGCTCTTCGAGATTCATCGGCGATTGCACCGGGAGACCGGGCCGCGCGAGCGGCGGCGTCAGCGCGAAGTCGACGGATTCCAGATTGTCGAGGCGAGCGAGCAGCACGGCACGCTCGACCGCGTGATCGAGCTCGCGGACATTGCCGGGCCAGTCGTAGGCACGGAGAAGCTGGGCGGCCTCGGGAGAGATCCCTGCCCGGCGCTTGCCGTAGCGCGCGGCATGCCGTTGCAGGAAGTACTGGGCCAGGGGGAGGATGTCCTCCCGGCGCTCACGGAGCGGCGGAAGGTGCAGCTCGATGGTATTGAGGCGGAAGAGGAGGTCCTCGCGGAAACGACCCGCGGCAACCTCCGCGCGCAGATCCGCGTTGGTGGCGGCGATCAGACGAACATCCACTCGGCGCGTCTGAGAGGAGCCGACGCGTTCGAGCTCGCCGGTCTGCAATATCCGAAGGAGCCGTGATTGCTGCGCCAGGCTGATATTCGCGATTTCATCGAGAAAGAGGGTGCCGCCGTCGGCGAGCTCGAAGCGGCCGGCCCGATCGGTCTTCGCATCGGTGAACGCTCCCCGCACATGACCGAAGAGCTCGCTCTCGAACACCCCTTCCGACAGTCCCCCGACGTTGACGACGATCATCGCGCGATCCCGGCGACGGCTGGCGGCATGGATCCAGCGCGCGACGACTTCTTTTCCGGTGCCGTGCTCCCCGGTCACCAGGATATTCGCGTCGCTGGGGGCGACCCGCTCCATCAGCTCCAGGACGGGTCGCATGGCGGGCGATTCCGCGACGAGATCCGGCAACCCGGTGCGCCGGAGGAGCTGGTTTTCCTGTTCCAGACGCTGGGAGACGCGGAGCGCGCGCGCGAGCTCCACCTGGGAGCGCAACGTGGTCAGGAGGCGGGCGTTGTCCCACGGCTTTTCGATGAAGTCGCGGGCACCGAGCCGCATCGCCTCCACCGCCTTGTCGACGCTGCCCCAGGCCGTCATCACGATGACCGGGAGGGTCGGATCCAGTGCCCGGAGGCGAGAGAGGAGATCGAGGCCTTCACGGCCTGAGGTCGTGTCGCGGGTGTAGTTGAGGTCGATCAGCGCGGCGTCGGCCTGCTCACGCTCCAGCAGCGAGATGACCCCCTCGGGCACGTGCGCCGTGACGGTACGATAGCCTTCGGCCTTGAGCAGGAGGCGCAATGCCTCCACGACATCGGTCTGGTCGTCGGCGATGACAATTAAGGGTTGAGACAAGGGAGCTAGGGAGCTAGGGAGTTAGGGAGGTAGGGCTGCGACGAATTGATCCCGGGGTCTGCTTCAGACGATACAGTAGCGTGGAGAGCATGCGTCCCACCTCAGTCGTAAGCGATTCGGCAGTTGCACTCGCGCGCTCCGGGACCAAGCCGAGGCGCCGAGCTAACTCTAGATGCGTTTCCATTTCCGCGAGGGAACCACGGGCCACCGAGATGTGCCGGCGATAATCGCCTCGACTTCCGCGTGAGTGGCCTTCAGCGATATTCGCGGGAATCGAAACCGCTGCACGCTGAAGCTGTGAGACGAGTCCAAACTGTTCCCGCGTGGGCAGGCTGCGGGTCAATCTATAGATCTCAACTGTCAGGGTCATGCTCTTCTGCCAGACGATGAGGTCGCGGTAACTCTTGATCATTTTTCCGGCCCGAGGTGGTGAAGTCCTCAACCTGCGGCCGACCCTCAACACGCAATCAAATCCCTAGCTCCCTAGCTCCCTGACTCCCTAGCTCCCTACTCCCTCACCACCCAGCCATCCTTCACCTGCACGATCCGATTGCTGTACCGCGCATTCTCCTCCGAGTGGGTCACCTGCACGATCGTCGTGCCTTCGCGGTTGAGGCCCCGGAAGAGCTCCATGATC
>Ga0070704_100000496_pt1 | contig 18708 bp, 13 predicted proteins | sample KBSK5252metaG_FD_65467 | JGI IMG/M metagenome (GOLD analysis project Ga0070704, IMG submission 65467) | Corn, switchgrass and miscanthus rhizosphere microbial communities from Kellogg Biological Station, Michigan, USA - KBS K5-25-2 metaG | ecosystem: Host-associated > Plants > Roots >...
GGAAAGTCCGACGCAGTGCCCCGGCCGATCATATCCTGATCGATTTCGCCGACGATCGAGTCGATCGGTACCGTCGGATGATCCGCATACCATCGTGATCCGAGGAGACCCGCTTCCTCGCCAGTGTGGCTGACGAACAAAATCGAGCGGCGCGGCCGCGCTCCTCCGGCGAATGCCTCCGCGATCTCGAGAATCGCCACTGTGCCTGACCCATCGTCATCGGCGCCGTTGCGGATCGAATCTGGACGGGGCCGGTGGACCTTGCGGAGGCTGTCGAGGATAGCGCGAATTCTCACCTTCTCCTCGTCGGTCGCCGGCCGCATCGGCGAATCGGCGCCCATCGGCCGCACCACCCGATTGAAGGCGCGCAGCGAATCGTGCTCCACGGGACTCCGATCAAAGCCCACGTGATCGTGATGCGCCGACAGCGACACGTATTCGTTGCGCAGGGCAGGGTCCGAGCCGCGCAGAATCCCGACGACGTTGCGCGCGGGGAATTGCACGGGCTTGCGCGAAAAGTCGAACTGTCCGCTCACCGTATTCGCCGATGTCGTCCCAGGCGCGGCACTGGCGGGGTCCGAGCCGAGCAAGGCGCTCGCCGCACGGCGGCTGAGCCAGACGACCGGAATCGCGCGGGGATTCCGGGAGGTATCCGCCACAGGCCGGCCTTCCTTGATGCGCGCGATCGATTCGCTTCCGACATTCTCGAGCGCGACTATGCCCACGGTGGCCGCATCGCGGTAACGTCCCAGGAGGGGCCCGATGCCCCGGCGGTCCGGCGGGACGTCGATCACCACGAATTTTCCGGCGATTCCCTCTGATCCGATCAAGTGCGCTGTGTCAGCGACTGATCCTGCGTACACGACAGGCGCTTTGTCGAGAACCTTCGGCGGCACTGCAAACGACACTGGTAGAAAGTCCTTCACGAGCTCCAGCTGAGTCCCGCCGCTGGTGCTCAGGCGCGATTGAGGGTCTACCGCCACGACCCAGAACGGGACGCTCTGGAAGTACGTACCGCTGTCGCCGGCTGGCTCGAGTCCCAGGCGCTTGAACTCGGAGGCGATGTAGGCCGAGGCCTTGAATGCCCCGGCGCTGCCCGTTTCGCGGCCCATGAGGGAATCGTCCGCGATGAGGTAGAGCCGCTGGCGCAAGTCCGCCGCGGTGATGGCGGGCTCGGAGACCCAGGCCCCGCCGGTCGGCTCCGGGTTGCCTGCCGCTGCGGTGTTGGTTGATTGACACGAGAGACTGAACAGCGCGACGGCCAGCGAAGTGCACAACGCTCGATTCATCCACGGTCCTCCCCATTTGTTAGAATGCGCCACCTCCTCCACCGCCCCCGCCGCCACCAGAGCTGCCGCCCCCGCCGAATCCCGATCCTGACGAGCTGCGTGGCGAAGACGACATCGTCGTGCCCGCAACGCTCGACAAATGCGACATGCTGCTGGAGAAATGGCCGACATTGAAATTCGTGACGCCCGGTCCGACGTACCAACGCGGGGGTTCGGTATAGATGCCCGCGAACGCTCGCGCGAACTGCTTTTCGACCCCGAAGGCCATCGCGAACGGCAGATACTTATCGAACAGCTCGGGATGGCCGATGATGATCCGCTTCAAGTTCTCGGACTCGACGCGGCGCAGGAATTCCTCAAAGCCGAGGACGTGCTCCAGTGCGCGCGCTCCGGCTTCGGTACGAGCCGGCATGATCTGCGCAAAGAGTATCAGGATGATCGCCGATAGAGCAGCCGCGGCGACGAACGGAACTGGTGTGAGACTCGTCAACTTCGAGAGGTAGGTGCCGCCGACGCCCACGAACAGCCCGACGCCGACCGCCGCGCCTATCCAGTTCTGTCTGACCTTGTCAGGCCGGCTCCGGTAAAAGCCGTTGCCGGTGAGTGCGTCGAAGATCGCGTCGCGGATCCCGGGCAGATTCTTGTAGAACTCGTTCTTGAGCTCGGACAGCGGCACGACTTCGTCCTGCCCGACGAAGATCCCGGTAAACACTTTCGCTTCATGCGGGGCCATGCCGTCGCTATAGCCCGCCGCTACGGGCTTCAGCCGGTGCAGGGAGTACTCGGTCCCGCCGCCGAACAGGCCCAGGAGTTTGGGGTTTTCGTGTTCTTCGATCCGCAGTTGACCGCGCACCGCGAGGTCGACCATGGTCGCCGTGACGTCCCGCATGTCGGCCGAGTTGTCGAGCAGCGTGCCGGCCTCAGCGGGCGTCATGCCCTTCGGCGGCTCGTATTGCACCGCGATCGGCCGGCGGCGCGGATCGCGGCCGCGGCGCCGCCACGTGAGCAATGCCAGTCCGAATACGGCGATCGGGATCAGCAGCGGCCAGTTGCTGCGCAGCACTTCCCCGGTCCGCGACACGATCCCCGGTTCCGCGACCACTCCCTTATCCCAGCCCACGACCACGGTCAGGCCTTCGTGATACTCGAGCGCGTGCGGCATGGCGACGCGCACCACATTGCCGTCCACTGCGACACTCGCATCGCGCGCGGCGGACCCGTAAACGCCGTTGAACGCGATCGCGCGAATGCCGGACGTCCCGGGTGGCAGCGCAATCTCCGCCGTCGCCGCTTGAATCGGCACCTGCCATTCGTCACCAGTCACATTCCAGTACAGCTCGTCGTGCTCGTCGAAGAAGCGGAGACCATTGGTCGCGTGGTAGCGCAGCACGATCGTGCGATCAGCATTGGACGCGCCGGGAATCCAGACCTTGTACTTGAGGTAGTGACCCTCGCGGCTCGTCTCGGTGCGCAAACGTTGGCCGGTCGCCGCATCTTCGATGCCCTTGAGCGAGAGGCCGAGCGTCCAGTTCAACCCTTGAGCGGTGCGATACTTGATGGGAATCGTGCGATACAGGCCGTTCCACGAGCCGACGAAGCGCGCGGTGATTGTCTCCGTGACATCGATGCTCGCGTCCTTGTTCACCTCGATCCGCGCATCGAAGCTGCGGATGTAGTACGACTTGGCTTGCGCGGAGAGCGACCCAGCCGAGAGAGCGAAGAGCAGGAGCATGATCGACGGCGCGACGGTAGGTGTCGCGCGCTCCGACGGATCGTCCAGCCCAAAGAACTCGCGCGGTTTGAGCCGCATCATCCCGGCGATGACGCCGGCCGGGAACTGGGCGATGCCGGTGTTGTAATCGCGCACGACGGCGTTGTAGTAGCGGCGCGCGTTCTGGAGATGATCCTCGACGTCGGTCAACGTGGTTTGCAGGCTCGCGAAGCTCGCGACGGCTTTGAGCTCCGGATACGCCTCAGCGACGACCAGCAGTCGCGACAGGGCGTTGCCGAGTGGGTCCTCCTCGCGCGCGCGCGTCGCTGGACCGGCTTGAGCCGCTTGCACCGCGCGCCCGCGGGCCGCGACGACCGCCTCGAGCGTGCCCTTTTCGTAGCCGGCGTGGCCTTTCACCACGGCGACGACATTGGGGATGAGATCGTGCCGCCGCTTCAGCTGTACGTCGATGTCGGACCAGGCGTTGTCGCCGAGCTGCCGCAAGCGGATCAGGCGGTTGAAGGTGAGCACGGCCCACCCGAGGACCGCGATCCCGATTATCAGCGCGATCGTCATCGCGGCTACGCTAGCTCGTCGAAGGATCGGATGCGAGCGTGTCCGCCGGCGCCGCCGGCTGCGCTGGCGCGCCGCATGCACAGCGCCGTCCGCATGCCGGCCTCCCGCGCCGCGTCGAGCTCCGCCGTGACGTCCGAAACGAACAGCACGTCACGCGGATTCTGGTGCAGCGCGGCGGCGATGAGCCGATAGCTCTGAGATTCGCGCTTGGGTCCTGTCGTTGTGTCGAAGTAGTCGTAGAGAAACGGCGAGAGATCACCGGCGGTGGTATTTGCGAACAGATTGCGCTGCGCCTGCACGCTGCCGGAGGAAAAGATCGCGATGAGGATGCCGTTGCGGCGCCAGCGCACGAAGGCGGGCCGGACGTCGGCGTATACCTCCGCCTTTCCTTTCAATTCGCCGCTGTGATATGCCTCATCCCAGATCCTGCCCTGGAGCGATTTGAGGCCCGTCGATTTCCGATCGCGATCCATCAGCCAGTAGAGGTACGCTTCGGCGGAGTGCCGGTCGTGCAGGGGATTCCAGTCCGGGAGACCGGCCTCGTTTGGTGATTCGGCCGCGTGCTCGGCACGCAGCGCGGCTATATCCGCCAGAACGCCGGGGTCTGCGGCGTGCTGCTCGAGATACGCGCGCACGTGCGCGCGCGCGTACGGGAACAGCACCTGATGTACGAACTCGATGGGTGTGGTCGTCCCCTCGATGTCCAGCAGGACCGCGCGCGGGTTGGTCAGGCTCGCGTTACCCAGGCTCGCGTACCCAGGCTAAAGCCACACCCTTGAGGGTGTGAAAACATCAGGCGTGGTTCCCGACAGGTATGTACGTCGGCCCCATGCACACCGGCTGATAGCCCTTATCGGTGCCGCTGCCCGTGTAGTGCGGCGTCCAGCCGGATTTGTCCTGAAACAGCCGGATCGCGCGGATGTTGCGATCGGCGCAGAGATCGAACCAGTGGTGAGTGCCGCGCGGGACACGCAGCAAGTCGCCGGACTCGACTTCGATCGCGATGACGGGTCCCTGCGGGGGGTGAATATGGAAGAGCCCCCGGCCGCGAACGATGAAGCGTACCTCATCTTCGTCGTGCCAGTGCTCGATGTTGAACTTGGCGAGCATCGCGTCGAGACCGGGCGTCGCCGGCGTGACGTCGATGACGTCGGCCGTGACGTAGCCACCGCGGGCCTTCAGCTGCTCGATCTCCGGCGCGTACGCCGCGAGGACGTCCTCCGGCGGCGCATCCAAAGCGACGCGCTGCTCTCCCGGCCAGCGCTCATAGTCGATCCCCAGCCCGCGGAGATAGCTCGTCACCTCGGTTTGATCGGTGATCGTTCGACGCTCGGATGGAATTCTCACAGTTGCCATGTCAGTCTCGCTTTCTTCCCAGCGCTTCAAACAAGAACTCGAGGATTTCGATCTGGCGCTTGGCCTCTGCCAGGTCACGGCCCCAGGTGTAGAGGCCGTGCCGGCGGATCAGAAATCCATGCGTTTTCGGGTTCGCGCGCAGCAGCTGCTCCACCTCCGGTGCGGCGCTCGCCCAGTCCTGCGTATTCTCGATAATCGGCAGCCACTCCCGATGCTGGTGCGTGCTGACGCCGTCGAGTCCCTTCAGCATTTCATAGCCTTCCAGCACGATGCCGCCGTCAGCCGCATCGGATAGAATCGTGCTCCAGATCGAGTGCGTATGCAACACGGCGCCCGCTCCCACGCCGCGCGCGCGCACGACCGCGATATGAATGCTCGCCTCGGCCGATGGCCTGCCTTCCTGACGGCCGAGGGTCTGACCGGTTTCGTCAATTTGCACGATTTGGCCGGCGTTGAGCAGGCCCTTGTCCACGCCGCTGCTCGTGATGGCGAGGCGGAATGGCTCGCGACTGAGGACGGCACTGAAGTTCCCGCTCGTGCCGAGCGCCCAGCCACGCGCGTACAACTGCCGACTGAGCGCGGCGAGCTGCTCGGCGATTGCGTCGAACGTTTCAGGAGAGGGCATGTCCTCCGCCGAGCTCGAGGGTGGCGGCGCCGAGCTGCGCGGGCCACACCGGCGTGATGGACACGCCCTGGATGGTTTCCTCGAATCCCCGCTCACTCCGCGCGACGGTCGTGATGTCGGACCGCCAGACGTGGACGTCGGGCTGCAGGCGGAGCGTCATGCTGCGCGCGAGCGACAGCTCGGGAGCGAACACCGCGCCGGCGGGGAGATCCGAGGCGTCCCACTTGTAGTCGACATGCATGCAGCCCGCGGCGTCGAACGTCAGCCGCTTCTCGAGACGGTCGCCTTGCAAGACGATCGCGATCGCATCCGTTGCCGCAGTGACGGTGGCCCGCAGCGGCGCGCCGGCCCACGAGCGCAGCGGCTTGTAGTGGCTCTTTGCATACTGCGCCGGAGTCACGTCCGCGCTGAGCACCCGATCGACCAGGATGGCCCGCGGATCGAAGTCGACCGGTGGCAGCTCGGTTAGCCGGGACGCCTTCTCGATGTCGTGGATGCTCTGTGAGCCGGCGCCCTTGTGCTCGTGTCCGGTGTCGCCAGGCGCCGGCTTGGGCAGCTCGTGGTAGGACTCGCGCCGCCGCGTAAGGACATCCGCGAGGTTCGTGAGATCGCTGAAGTAGGTGAGGGCCTCGACGGCGCCACCGCGATGCGGGCTGATCCACGCGGAAAACTGTGCCGAGTGTACCCAGAGCTCCGGATATCCGTCATAGTCGAGGTCGAGCTCCTGATACGCGAGCGGCTCTCCGTGGCGGAGCACCCGCTCGGCGATCGCCAGCTGACGCCAGATCGCGTGGCGCAGATGCGGCAGATAGAGGCCCCCGAACACGCCGTGCCAGTACGCGTCATTGCATTGAGCGCGCCCGATGGCGCGTCGCGCCTCGGGCGGATCCCCGCGATCGCGCGACAGGTTGGACAGCGCCAGCATGGTCTTATGCATCCGGTTCGCCTCGGAGTACTTCACCAGGAAATGATGCCAGTGACCTCCACGCACGAACGATGCGGATGCCGCCAGGTGCTTCGGCCCGAGCTCCTCTTCGAGCTTAGTGAGCTCGCGCTGCGCATTGGGGGGCAGGGACCACTTTTCCATTTCGCGATACGACGCCGTGCCGAGGTAGGCGAGGCCGCCGGAGGCGACCTTCCGGAAGGCTTCCTGACCCGTCGACAGCGCGATCTCGCCGGCCGCGATGAGTCGCTCCATGGCTTGGAGAAAGGTGTCGAGCCAGCCGGAGCCGTAGACCCAATCCTTGGTGCCCGGCCAGCCGCCGAACTTCTCGCCGTCGTCCGCAAGCACCGCCAGCTGGTGTCCGTGGGTGCGCAGCTCGCGCAGATACGCCGCGGTCTCTTCCGGCGGCCGGAACGGAATCAGGTAGCGGAGCCGTTCATCGATCGCGAGCAGACCAACCCGCCGGCCGTTCGATTCCGTGATGTGCGGCCGGTGCAGCTCGTCGCTGCGGAAGCCGCTCACCAGGAAGTGGCGATCATCGACGAGCGCATATTCGACGCCCGCTTCGGCGAGATCCTCCACGAGCCCTGGTTGCCAGACGCGCTCGGTGAGCCAGAGACCGGTGGCGTCCACGCCAAAGCGCCGCGTCAAGTACTCGCGCATCCGCGCGATCTGTTCGAGACGGTCGGGCTTGGGCAGCGAGGCGAGTATCGGCTCGTCAAACCCGGCGAGCAGCAGCTCCAGCTTTCGATCGCTCGCCAGCCGCCCGATCATGTCGACCCAGGCGACGTCATGTTCCGCCAGCCATTCCAGCAGCGGGCCGGACACGTGGAGCGTGAGCGGAAAGAATCCGGCAGCGGTCGCGTGCTCGATGATGGGGCGATACACGTCGCGCACGTGATCGGCCATGACGTAGTCGAAATTGCCCACCGGCTGATGCAGGTGCAGGCCGAAGACGAATTTCAGTGGCGGTTTCACGATGGTGTGGGTTGCAGGAATTGACGGAATACATCCACTGCGGTGCCCGCCTTAGGGTTGTTGCTCCTGGCAGCGCCCAGCTTGTCGATGAATCCCGCCTCCAACCGCGCGCTCTCGTGACCGGCGAGCCCGATCGCGTACGCGGCGTAACGGAGGATCTGTCGTCCCTCGAGCCCGGCAAAGTCGTCGAAGAACCAGGCGCAGGATGTCATGGCGCTGAGCGCACCGCGTTCCATCTCGATCAAGCGGTTCGCAGTCTCGTCTTCCCCTCCGTCGACCGGTCCGGTCGCGCCGGCGGCGTCGCGGAACGCCCACGGCCCGCCGCGCAGACCTGCACCTTCCCGCTCGTAGATACCGTGAATTTCCGCCGCGAGCCAATCGACCGCGGCCCGGAGCGGTGCGCGCCATTCCTGCTGCGTGTCGCCGTGCATCCGGCAGCCGCAGTAGGAGCGCCAGCGCTCCACACCGTGCGCGCAACTCCAAGAGCTGGGCTCGATCACATCGGTGGTTTCGGTGGGGGGGGATGCGGCAAGGGCGGCTGCAAAATTGGTGAGGCTCACTCTGGGGGAGTGTTCCAGTCGATGGAGTACGGTGGCCACGGTCCTGTCGGCGCCTTTGTGATGATGTCCGAACGTCTCGCCGTCCACCGCGATGCTCGCCATCGTGCCCCCGCTCGTCCCCCCCCCCGCAGCCGTCTGTTCCATGACCTGGGCCCAGCGATCGGGATCGGTCTGGAGGCCGCCAAACGCGACGCCGTGCGATAGCTCGCCATTGTACGCAAAAACGGCGATCGATCGACCACCGCCGAGCTTGATCCGGGCGGGACGGCCGCCGTTCGGGGCCTTCGATACCTGATGCGGCGCGACCACGGTAAACGCGATGCCCTCGGCGGCAATGACCTCGAGCGTCTCGCGGTCGACGGCGGTCTCCGGCAGCCAGAACCCGACCGGAGCACGACCAAACCGCCTTCCGAAATCGCGCATGCCCCACCGCACCTCGGTTTGCTTGTCGCGACGACTGGCGAGCGGGAGGATGATGTGATGATACGGCATGGCGAGCGCGTTGCCGTGGCCGAGCCGCGCGGCGCTCGCGCGATCGGCCCGGATGATCGCGTCATGCACGTCGCGCGCTTCTCGTTCCATCCAGTCGAGCAGCGTCGGCCCGAAGTCGAAGCTCAAGTACGCGTAGAGGGGAACGAGCGGCCGATACGTCTCCTTGGTAATGCGGGCATTCCAGTCGTGCTCGGGCGCGGCCGATGCCTCGGCATCGACCTGTCCGGTCCACGGATTCTCCCGCGGCGGCTGATAGAAGTGCCCGTGGATCACGGCGAGGCCGTGTTTCGCAGTGCTCATCTACCGGCGCACGTTCACGCCGCGCCTGCCGGCTTTAGCAGCCCCCCGTTTGCGTGGCTTGCGTTCGCCGCCATCATCTGACGGTGCTGGCTGTTGCGGAATCGCGCGCGCGGCCCGCGCGCGCCGATATACAGCCGCGTATGCCTCGGCGGGCTGGGCCCAGGAGAAAACCTTGCGCATCGCTCCCCGCGCGAGCTCGGCGAACCGCGCGCGATCCTGGTAGAGCCTGACGCCACGCTGCACCGCTTGATCGAACGCCTCGGGACTGTAAGCGTCGTATAGGATACCGGTGACACCGTCCTCAATCGTGTCGGCAAGACCACCCACCCGCCGCGCGACCGGGAGCGCGCCGTACAGCTGCGCGCGCATCTGCGTCAGCCCGCACGGCTCGTACTGGGACGGCATCATCAGGAAGTCGGCGCCCGCGAGTAACCGGTGCTCGAGCCCATCGGTGAATGCGGTGTTGATCGCGATCCGGTCGGGGTACCGGGCCGAGAGCGCGCGCAGCGCGTTTTCGAACTGCGCTTCCCCGGCGCCGAGGAATAGGAACTGCGCATCGAGCCGCCGCAACGACTGCGACGCGATGATTTGATCGAGACCCTTCTGCGTCACCAGGCGCGCGCTCATCCCGAATACCGGCGCATCCGGGCGGCGCGGCAGCCCCCAGGCTTCCTGCAGCGCGACCTTGCACTTGGTCTTGCCCGACATCTCCTCCGGCCAGAATGGCGCGGGAATGTCCGGGTCATTCCGCGGATTCCACTCGTCCACGTCGATCCCGTTGCGGATGCCGACGAGGCGGTCACCCAGTTTCCGGAATGTGTGTTGCAGGCCAAAGCCCCCGACGTCGGTCAGCAGCTCCAACGCGTGGGTGGGACTCACCGTGGTGACCATGTCGGCAAAGTGGAGCCCACCTTTCAGGTAGTTCAGCCGGCCGTACCACTCCATGTAGTCCGGCGACCACAGATCGTCGGGAAGCCCGATGTCGCGCAGCACGTGAGAGGGAAACACGCCCTGGAAGCCGCCGTTGTGCACGGTCAGCACGGTGGGCAGGCGCTGCAAATCGGCTTCGTCGCGGTACACGCGCCGGAGGAAGACGGGCACGAGCGAAGCGTGCCAGTCGTGCGCGTGCAGAATCAGATTGCCATCGCCGATGCGGCGCGCGATCTCGATCGCGGCCGAGGCGAACAGCGCAAAGCGCCGCGGATTGTCCGGATAGTCTCCGTTCGCGTCGCCGTAAATCCCCGGACGATCGAACGACGGGTTGTGCTCGAGAAACAGTGTCTTGGGATAGGTGGCTTCGAGCTGAAGCCAGCAGCGCACTTCCTCGAGCCGGCCGCCGCTCTCGACGGTGAATGGATCGCACAGCGGCTCGAGCCGGCCCGCATGCTCACGTGCTTCGCGATACAATGGAAGGACGACGTGACTTTCGGTACCGGTGCCGGCCTGGTACTTCGCGAGGCCGGCGACCGCTTGACCCAGTCCACCTGTGCGAGCGTACGGCCACAATTCGGCGGTGAGGTGGAGAACCCGGGTCTTCAAAACTCCCCCTGTGCTACAGTGGCGGATCTCCCGGTAGCGCTTCGCCGGCGGCCGCAGGTACATAGAAGCGTGTCACGTAGTTCTGCAGCATCTGCCGGGTGGTGAACCGCTCGATGCTGACGGCCATCGCTGACTTCATCATATGTACCCAGGCGGCCCCGACCTTGCCAGGGATCCGATCGTAAAACGTCGGAACGATTTCTTGCTCGAGCAACCGGAAGAGGTTCTCCGTGTCCGATTGCTCGGGATCCGCGTCGGGAGCGGGCAGGGGAATCGCCCAGCCGTTTTCCCCCGTCGATCCCTCGGCCCACCATCCGTCGAGCGTGCTGAGCTGCGGGACCCCGTTGAGTGCGGCTTTCATCCCGCTCGTGCCGCACGCCTCGAGCGGGACGCGAGGCAGGTTGATCCACATGTCGACGCCCGCGACCATGCGCTGCGCGATGTGCATCTCGTAGTCCTCGAGAAACGCGATCCGCCCTTCGAACGACGGGTCCTGCGCGGCCATGACAATCCGCTGCAACACGCGCTTCCCCGGTTCGTCCGCAGGATGCGCTTTGCCCGAGAAGATGATCTGGACGGGGCGGCGCGAATCGGTCAACAGGCGGCGCAGCCGTTCGGGGTCGCGGAACAGCAGATCGGCGCGCTTGTAGGTGGCAAAGCGGCGGGCGAATCCGAGCGTCAACACGTTGGGGGAGAGCAGCGCACCGGCTCCAGCCAGTTTCGCCGGATCTTTCCAATAATCCCGCCAGCGGTGTCGCGCCTCCTCGCGGATGTAGTGCAGCAGCAGGTACCGAAGGCTCTCGTGCGCGGTCCAGAGCCGATCATTCTCGAGAGCCATGACCGCGGCTGCCGTCGTCGCGGGCTCCGCGCGCGTTTCCCAGTCTGGACCGAGGGAATGTGCGAGCAGGTCACGGATCGGCCGCGCCATCCAGGTCCCGAGGTGCACGCCGTTGGTGACGTAGTCAATCGGAACCTCTGCCGCCGGCCGGTTTCCCCACACCCAACGCCAGATGCGTCGCGATTCCTCGCGATGCCGCGCCGATACGCCGTTCACGCGACCCGCGAGACGCAACGAGAGAACGGTCATCTCGTATCGCGGATCATTTTGCGCGTGGTTGCCGAGCGCCATGAACTGGTCGCGGGTGATACCCATTGCGTTCCAGAACGGTCCTGTCACCTGCTCGATTTGATCGGTCGAAAAAACATCATGACCGGCGGGCACGGGCGTGTGAGTTGTAAACACGCTGCTCGCTCGGATCTGGTCCTGGGCCGCTTTGAGGGTGAGGCCTTTCGCCAGGAGCTCGCGCAACCGCTCCACGTACATGAATGCCGCGTGGCCTTCATTCGCGTGCCACGTTTCCGGATTGATGCCGAGCGCGCGCAGCATGCGCACGCCACCCACGCCGAGCACCCACTCCTGACGCAGCCGCCATTCGGGTGCGCTGGTGTAGAGACGCGCCGTGAGCTTGCGGTCGGCGGAGTCGTTGACGTCGAGATCGGTATCGAGCAGGTACACGGGGACGCGCCCCACCAGGACGCGCCACGCCCCGATTTGCACCTCGCGGCCGGAGATCGTGACCGAGACGAGAATGGGGTTGCCGTCTGGTCCATTGATGCGCGCGACGGGATTGACCGCGGGATCGACCGGATCGTCGGAGTCGCGTTGCCAGCCATCCAACCCGATCTGCTGATCGAAATACCCGCCGTGATAGTAGAGGCCGATCCCGACCAGCGGCACGCCGAGGTCGGAGGCTTCCTTGCAATGATCGCCCGCGAGCACTCCCAGGCCCCCCGAATAGATGGGTAGCGAGCGGTGCAGCGCGAACTCCGCGGAGAAGTACGCGATCGGGCGCCCGACCAGCTCGGGATAGCGACTCGCGAACCAGGTGCCGTCCGTGCTCGCGAGCTCGTCGACGCGACGCATGACCGCGTCGTACCGATCGAGGAACTCAGGATCGCGCGCGCGCTGCTCGAGGCGCTCCGGATCGACCTGGCGGAGAAACTCGACGGCGTTATGGCGTGTCCCTTCCCACAGGCGATGATCGATCCGGTGAAACAACTCGCGGGCATCGAGCTGCCAGCTCCACCAGAGATTCTGGGTCAAGTCGGCGAGTCGGCTGATGCGCGGAGGAAGCGGATTTATCGGGGGCGCGGCAGGGGCGGGAGGCGTGCCTGGGGCGCCGGCAGTGGCAGCGGATGTTTGCATCGGGTGTGACATATCTAATGAAGGGAGGCCCCGTACGCACGGGGTCAGTGCCATGTAAGGCTCCCGTCAAGCTCGCAACCTTTTCGCTTCGGAGCGCGTCCAAGCTGATATCCTGGCCTGGTGACCGTCATGCCGAGCACGCCATCCGTCATCGTCTGTGCGCTGCTGGTCGCGACCGCGTACCCTGCTTCCTTATTATCCCAGAACATCCATCCGACGCCGCCGCCCGAAGTCCGGGCCGTCCCGCTCCAAGGGTCGATTCGCCTCGACGGCCGCCTGGACGAACCCATCTGGCAGCAGGCTCCCGCCGCCACCGACCTGCGGCAAGCCCAGCCACGTGCCGGTGAGCCGGCGACGCAGCGCACCGAGGTGCGATTCACGTACGACGATGCGGCGATCTATGTCGGGGCGCGCATGTACGATGATTCCGGCGCTCGCGGTGTGCGCACGCGACTCGCGCGTCGTGATGCCGACATCAGCACGGACTACATCCAGGTCATCTTCGACACGTACCACGATCACATCGGTCGACTGTTCTTCCTGGTCAATCCGTCCGGCGTCTTGCAGGACGCCAACGGCCTGGGGGGCGGTGGTGATCCCTCGTGGGACCCCGTCTGGGTAGCGAAGACCAATATCGATTCCCTCGGCTGGACGGCCGAGATGCGGATCCCGTTTTCGCAGCTGCGCTATCCGAACACGTCCGACGAGCAAACGTGGGGTTTGCAGATCTGGCGTCAGGAAAACCGGCTCAACGAGCTGTCGATGTGGTCGTATTGGGCGCCAGACGAGAGCGGTGGGCCGGCGCGGTTCGGTCACCTGCGGGGACTCGTCATCCGCAAGGCCCCAGGTCGCGCCGAAGTCATGCCGTACGTGTTGGGGCAGAGCACCCGCGCGCCCGGTGATGCCGCCGATCCGTTCTACGATCCGACCGCCATGGATGGTCGCGTGGGCGGCGATGCGATACTCCGCGTGACGTCGAATCTCACCCTGAACGCGACGATCAACCCCGATTTCGGACAAGTCGAGGTCGATCCACAGGTCGTGAATCTCTCCCAGTACGAGACATTCCTGCAGGAGAAGCGCCCCTTCTTCGTGGAAGGCGCCGGGTACTTCGGGTTGGGCGGCCTGAACTGCTACTTCTGCTCCAACGTCTCGAGTCTCAGCATGCTCAACACGCGCCGCATCGGCCGGGCCCCGCAGGTCTCGCCGTGGCGCTCGGGCGTGACGCCGCCGGTCGAGTACGCGGACCCACCGCCGACGTCCGCAATTCTCGGCGCAGGAAAGCTGACCGGCCGGACTCCGTCGGGATGGTCGCTGGGGGTACTCGAAGCCGTGACGAAACACGAGCGCGCCCCGGTCCAGATGTCGGACGGCACGGAGGGGACGTTCACGGTCGAGCCGCTCACCAACTATTTCACGACGCGGCTGGCGAAGGATCTGCGCGGCGGCGCGACTCAGGTCAAGGCGATGGCGACGTCGGTGTATCGCAACCTCGACGATCCCTATGTCGCGAGCCGGCTCTCCGAGCACTCCGAGGCCGGAGGCGTGTCGCTCGACAGCTGGTGGCACAAACGCACCTATCGCCTGATGGCCCAGTTCGCGGCGAGTAACGTCCATGGCGACACGGCCGCGATGCGCCGGATCCGGTTCGGGTCCGCGCACTATTTCCAGCGACCCGATCGCCCCGACACGGCCGACGCGCGCGCGCCTCGGACCGGGATGAGCGGGCTCGGCGGCTACGCGCGCGTTTCGAAAGAGTCCGGGCACTGGCTCTGGGAAGCGTCCACCAACTTCCGCACGCCGGCCTTCAACAACAACGACATGACGTTCTTCAATCGAGCGGATTACGTGTGGATGGGGGCGAATCTGTTCCCGCAGTGGACCAAGGCCACCAGCTGGTTCCGCCAGCTGTACCTGATCGGTGGCGCGCAACAGCAGTACAACTTTGAAGGCGACATGACCGACCGTCAGGTGCACGCCTTCGCGCAGATGCAAACGCTGTTTTACTGGTGGCTCACCACGTTCTGGATTCATCGCCCGGAGGTGTTCGACGACCGCCAGACTCGCGGCGGGCCCGTCGTCAAACGTCCCGGCATCGACTACCTCTATGCCGGTTTCAACACCGATCAGCGCAAGAAGCTGTCGGCGCAGGTCAACGTCGACCGCGGCTGCAATACCGAGGGCGACTGCGATCACTCGATCGGCGTGGCCCTCCAATTCCAGCCCCGCACCAACGTGGCGCTCTCGCTCGGTCCATCGCTGGCCCACCAGGAAACCGGTTTCCAGTTCGTCGACAGCTACTCGGATCCGACCGATGTGTCGTTCTACGGACGTCGCTACCTCTTCGCGCGTCTCGAGCAGCAAACCATTGCAATGGACACGCGGCTGAATTGGACGTTCTCACCGGCGCTCACGCTGGAGCTGTACCTGCAGCCCCTCATTGCGTCGGGCCAGTACAGCCGGTACAACGTGTACGCGGCGCCACGCACGGCCCAACGGCTCGAGTACGGTCGCGATTTCGGCACGGTCGTGGTGACGCCGTCGTCGGATCCCGAGCACGTTGCGGCCTCGATCACGGTCGATGCCGATACGCTCGGCGGTGGCGCGCCCAGCTATACGTTCCCCGATCCCACGTTTACGCTCCGCTCGCTGCGTGGGAATGCCGTCCTGCGCTGGGAATACCGGCCGGGGTCGACGCTCTACCTGGTGTGGACGCACACGAGCCAGGTTCCCGACCTGGCGCGCGGCTCCATCGACTTCAACGAAGACGCGAGCGCGCTGTTCCACGGCCCGTCAGAAAACATCTTCCTGGTGAAGGTCAGCTATTGGATCGGCCTGTGAAAGCCTAGATTACACGTCGCATATGCTGCGCTCCCGCCGGGTGCGGAACACTTTCGTGAACTGAGGCGTTAGCAGCCCATGTCAATCCGCGCCGTCAAATCGATCTCGCAATCCCAGCTCACACTCGAAGGTGCCGGTGTCAAGCTGCGCCGGGCATTCGGGTTTGGACGCACCAACGAATTCGATCCGTTTCTGCTACTCGACGATTTCCGGAACGAGCATCCGGAGGATTATCTCCCCGGATTCCCCTGGCATCCGCATCGCGGCATCGAAACGATCACCTACGTCCTGGCCGGCAGCGTGCAGCATGGCGACAGCCTTGGCAATCGTGGGTCGATGGGCCCCGGCGATGTGCAGTGGATGACGGCGGGCAGCGGCATCCTGCATCAGGAAATGCCGAAAGGGGACGAGCGCGGCCGCATGCACGGGTTCCAGCTGTGGGCGAATCTGCCTCGTTCACTCAAGATGACTGAGCCGCGCTACCAGGACATTCACGCGAAGGATATTCCGGAAATCGTCGACGACGACGGCACGCGCGTGCGCGTGGTCGCGGGAGATTTCTGGGGCAAGACGGGACCCGTGGAGGGAGTCGCGGCCGATCCGCGGTATCTCGACATCTGGATTCCGCCGCGCGTGCGCAAGACGATTCCTATCGAGGCTTCCCGCCACGCATTTGCCTACATCTTCGACGGCGGCGGCACCTTCCGCGACGCCTCAGCGCCGCAGGGCGTGCAGACCGATCGCGTGTCGGCCCATGGCCGCGACGCCGGAACCGAGACGGCCCACGAAACGGGAAACCGCTCTCTGGTCCTGTTCGACTCAGGCGATGAGATCAGCGTGCAGGCGGGAGAGCAGGGGATGCGTTTCCTCCTGGTCTCCGGACAACCACTCCAGGAGCCTGTGGCGTGGCAGGGCCCGATCGTGATGAATACGCCGGCAGAGCTCCAGCAGGCCTACGATGAGCTGCGAGGCGGGACATTTATCAAGCGTTGATGCTCAGCCGCCGCCAGTAAATCCGCCACATCCTCCGGGCGTTCGTCGCCGCTGCACGGGGCCAACCAAGAGAGCTACATCCCGGGATTCATGCGTCCCGAATGACGCGGGGTAGGAGCATCCATGAGCCACGAGATCATGCCGCGCGGTAAGACCCGGACGCTGAAGCAGGTGGTGGGCGATCTGCAGGCCGACGCCGGCTTACTGGTGCGTCAGGAAATCGCGCTGGCCAAAGCGGAGCTGAAAGAGAAAGCGGCGGGCCTTGCCAGGCAGGCGGGATTGTTCGCCGGGGCCGGCGTCCTCGCGTATGCCGGGCTGCTCGTCCTCTTCGCCGCATTGATCCTCGGCCTCATTGCGATCGGCGTTGTCGCATGGCTCGCTGCCTTGAGCGTCGGCATCGTGATCCTGCTCGGCGCGTTTGTCCTGGTGCAACGGGCGCGCAACGTGAACAAGGACCACACATGAGCACCAGCGTGCCGAGTCGCGTCGCTCCACAGCCGCTGTACGGCTGGAGCGCCGACGGCAAGAACTCGGCAGAAATTTCGAGCGACATCCGTCAGACGCGATATCGGCTCGAGTCGGACATTCGGGCGCTCCGCGCCAAGCTCACGCCGCGGCAACTGATTCCCCCGGTCATCGCCACCGGCGTCATCGCCGGACTGTCCTACCTCATCCGCCGTATTCGGCGCCGGCGGCGCTAGCGGGCGTTGTTTGGGGGCGGTTATCGTTAGCCGCCCTATGTGGACCTTTCTCCGGCGCATCAGCCTCACTCAGTGGATTTTGATCGGCATGGGCCTCGGCACGCTCGTCGGCTGGGCGTGGCCGGGCTTTGCCATGTCGCTGCGTCCGCTTTCGACGACGTTCCTGCGCATGATCAAGTCGATTATCGTGCCGATCATCTTCGGGACGCTGGTCGTCGGAATCGCGGGGCACGGCGACGACATGAAGCGCGTCGGGCGCCTGGCGTTCAAGGCGCTGCTGTATTTCGAAATCGTGACCACGCTGGCGCTGTTCATTGGATTGCTGGCGGTGAACCTGGTGAGGCCCGGTGTGGGAGTGGAGCTGCCGCCGCCGGCTGCGGGCTCGCCGGTGCCCGGAAGCGGGCAGCCGACGTTCGCCAGCGTGCTCGAGCATATTGTGCCGCAAAGCTTCTTCGAGGCGGCCGTCTCGAACCAGGTGCTGCAGATCGTCTTCTTTTCCGTGATCTTCGCGGTCGGATTGTCGCAGGTCCGCGGCAGGGCCAAGGAGTCGATGCTCGGATTCTGCGAAGGCCTGGCCGAGACGATGTTCAAATTCACCGCCATCGTCATGAAGTTCGCGCCGATCGGCATTGGCGCGGCGATCGCGGTGACGGTCGGGCACGGCGGCCTGGACATCCTCAAAAACCTCGGTCTCCTGGTCCTGACACTCTACGGTGCGCTGGTGGTGTTCGGGCTCGTCGTGCTGCTTCCAGTCGCCAAAATCGCGCGCGTCCCGCTGCGCCCCTTCCTGAGTGCCGTGAAGGAACCGGCGCTCATCGCGTTTTCCACGACGTCGTCCGAGGCCGCGCTCCCCAAGGCGATGGAGCGGATGGAAGCGATCGGCGTGCCGCGCCGGATCGTGGCGTTCGTGATGCCCACCGGCTACTCGTTCAACCTCGACGGCAGCACGCTCTACCTCGCGGTCGCGTCGATCTTCGCGGCGCAGGCGGCCGGCGTGCATCTCTCCCTGGGCCAGCAGCTGCTGATGATGTTTACGTTGATGGTGACGACCAAGGGCGTCGCCGCCGTGCCGCGCGCGTCGCTCGTGATTCTCGCCGGCACACTCGCGTCGTTCCACCTGCCGCTCGAAGCGATCGCCGTCATCCTGGGTGTGGATGAGCTGATGGATATGGCACGGACGACGGTCAATCTGGTGGGCAATTGTCTCGCAACGGTGGTGATGGGGCGGTGGGAAGGCGAATTCGACGATCGGAAAGCGGAAGCGTACCTCCAGCAGCAGCAACCAGCCGTCGCGGCGTAGCAAACTAAACCGCCCGCGGCCCGTATATTCTGCGCGTGGATCAGGCGTTACTCGAAATCCCGTCCGACCTTCAGGCGGCCCTCGCGGACCGCTACACGCTGCGGCGCATCCTCGGCCGCGGCGGCATGGCGACCGTGTATCTCGCCGATGACAAGAAGCACAAGCGCGGCGTAGCCTTGAAAGTGCTGCTCCCCGGCCTTGCTGCGTACCTTGGCGTGGAGCGCTTTCTCAAAGAGATCCAGATCGCGGCGCGCCTGACTCACCCGCACGTCCTCGCGCTGCACGACTCGGGCGAAGC
>Ga0070704_100000499_pt1 | contig 18614 bp, 28 predicted proteins | sample KBSK5252metaG_FD_65467 | JGI IMG/M metagenome (GOLD analysis project Ga0070704, IMG submission 65467) | Corn, switchgrass and miscanthus rhizosphere microbial communities from Kellogg Biological Station, Michigan, USA - KBS K5-25-2 metaG | ecosystem: Host-associated > Plants > Roots >...
GTCGAAGTGGAACCACGAGGGATTGAGCAAGCTGCTGCTCACGATGCAGAGCCAGTCGTTCGACTTGGAGGGATTGGGCTGGGATCCGCGCGAACTGGACATGCTGCTGCAAGCGTCGTGGGAGAAACCGGAGAAAGAGGAAGGAGGGTTGGATGGCGATGACGTGAAGCGATCGATCACGATGACGCACGACCAGTTTGAAGTGGTGACGCGGGCGATCACGAAGCTGCGCGCTCGCGAGGAAGACCCGGAGATCACAGACGGCCGCGCGCTCGAACTGATCTGCGCGGATTTCTTGGCATGAACGGACAAGGCAAGGAGGAATGAAATGGCACAGCAGATCGGAGTGATGCACGTCGAGGAAATGACGCTGACGCTGCGCGGTCGCACGGGGTCGCTGCTGGTGGTTCACGCATTCGCAGAGAAGGCGAAGGCCGAGATCCGCGACAAGCAACAGAAGAAGGCGAAGGCGGCGAAGGCGCAGCGCGAGCCGGAGCGTGAGTTCATGGACGCGCGGTACGTGGATGGGCACGGGCGCGAGTGTGTGCCGGTGACGGTGATCAAGAAAGCGATCGTGTCGGCCGCGACGGCGTTTGACGAGCTTACGAAGGTCGGGCTCCGGCAAGCTGTGTTCGTGGATCCGGCGGAGAATCGCGGTGGCGCGCTGATCCCGATCGAGATGCATGACGGGGCGCCCGCGGTCGCGACGATGCGCGAGGATGCGGTGACGATCGGGATCAATACACGCGGACTGGCGTATCGACCGCAATACACCGAGTGGCAGCTTCGAGTGAGGATCGAGTTCAATCCGCGGATCGTGAGCCGCGAGCAGATGCTGGCGCTCGTGGATCAGGCGGGATGGGGCGTCGGGATCTGCGAGGGTCGCCCGGAGCGTTCGAGCGCGCTCGGGTGGGGTCGGTTCGAGCGCGTGATCGAGTGAGCCGTGGCATGGCTAGGCAGTCCGGGGTCTAGAGCGGTCGGGCGATGTATGGCGCGGCAGGCACGGCTGGGTCTGGCGTGGATGAGCGAGGCAGGGTCGGGAGTGGCAGGCCCGGCTGGGTCTGGCTTCGTGTGGCTGGGCGTGGCAGGAGTGGTCAGGAGTGGTCAAGCATGGCAAGGCGCGGTCCGGCTCGGATCGGCAGGCACGGCTGGCAAGGCGAGGTGGTGAATGGAATGGCTTAGCAGAGCGTGGCAGGCGTGGCGAGGTGTGGAATGGCGAGGCCGAGCGGTGAGTGGTGTGGCAGGAGTGGTGAGGCGTGGGAAAGGTTAGGCACGGCTGTGCGAGGTGAGGCGAGGCCCGGCGAGGCGAAGTCCGGCAGGAACGGCAATGCGTTGTTGGGCGGGGCAAGGAACGATCGGGTCTGGTCTGGCGTGGCAGGACCGGCGAGGTTGAGCGTGGCGGAGCAAGACACGGCAAGGCATGGCGAGGCGCGGCCGGCTGTTCGCGGCTGGCCGGATCTTCGTCTCGCGTTCACGGACATTCACCCGAACAGTCCGATCGGGAAGGTGTTCATGGAGGATCGCGAGACGCAACCGGCGGTCCTGATGGGGTTCCCGTATGCCGACACATGGAAGAAGCACCGCGCCCGGTTCAAGGTGCGATCGTGGGCGCTGGACAGTGGCGCGGTGACGGCGGCGAACAGTGGCGAGCCGATCGATCTGGCCGGCTACACCGCGTTCGCGCGCGACATGAAAGCATCGGATCCAACGCTGGAGGATGTGTTCGCGCTGGACATGATGGGCGATTGGCGCGCGAGCCTGCGGAACGCCGAATGGATGTGGAAGCACGGCGTTGAGGCGATCCCGTGCTGGCATGCCGGCGAGCCCGAGGCGGTGCTGGTGGGTCTGGCGCGCGACTATCCGAAGATCGCGGTGGGCGGCTCGTGGAAGATGCGCGGGCCGGCGCGGATCCGTCTCGTGGAGCAGATCTTCGCGCGGATCTGGCCGAAGCGGATCCACGGGTTCGGCATGTCGGAGGAAGCGCTGCTGATGAAGTTTCCGTTCCACAGCGTCGATGCGAGTAGCTGGCAGCTTGGTCCGATGAAGTTCCGGCAGTTCAAGGGACTCGGGAAGGCGAACCTTCGTGTGCCGTGCAAGACGATCGACTTGCGCGGTGAAGTGGATCACTACCTCGCGATCGAGGCGCGCGCCCGTGCGCAATGGGCGAGGCTGATACCGGAGAAGCCATGAGCAAGGAGGGAGCGCGATGACTGACCGAGTGCTGACGCCCGCCGAGATTCAGGCCCGACTCGATTCGTACATGGCAGGTGAGCCGCAGGACGAAGCGTTGCGCGTCTCGCACGAGCGTCTCCGCGCCGAGCGCGACCAAGCACAGCAGCGCGAGAGCAAGGCGCTTGAGATGAGCGACGCGGCATCCCGCGCCCTTATCCGAACGGCTGCGAAGTGCGAACGCCTGACGAAAGAGCGCGACCTGCTCCGGGCGGCGCTCTATCCGCTCGTGGTCGGTTGCCTCGAAGCTGAGGCGCGCGAGGATGCGCCGGAGTTCGTCAATGGCGAGGCGCAACGCGGTGCCGACGCGCTGGGCGCGTGCGTGGCGTGCGGCGGCAAGGGATCGACGGACGGGCGCGATTACGTCGATGAACCGATCCCCGAGGCCGTGCGCCGCCAAGCCTGCTCGGGCTGGGGGTTCACGCGATGATCGAAGCCGTGATCCCAACGCGCGGCAAGGTCGAGGCTGTGCTGGCCGGCCTGCTCCAGCATCACCAGACGATAGACAGCGTGCGGATCGTGACCGCAGCGATGCCGACGAGTACGGAGGCGCGCCGGCTGATCGAAACGTGGCAGCACCTCGGGCGCGACGTGACGATCGAAATGCAGCGCCGGCCGGGATCCGGGCCGGCGCGGGCGCAGGCGATCGAGAACAGCAGGGCCGATCGCCTTCTATTCATTGACGACGATGCTGTGCTGGTCGGTGCGAGCGCGGTGATCTATCTCCAGCAGGAACTGGAAAAGAGCCCGCGCGTGGAGTGGGCGACGCCGATCATCCGGTTCGCGCAGGGGTTCGTGGATCCGCCGCCCGGACACACCGAGATATGGGAGCGGGTGTCTCGTGAAGATCCGCGCGTGGTCGAAGCCTTGGAGCATCGCGGCTCCGGCTGGATCCGCGTGTTCGACGTGACCGATGCGGAAACAGATCAGCTATGCGGCGCATGCTTCTTCGCCAACCGCGCGGCGATGCTGCCGCATCGCGAGGGATTGTGGCGCTGGCCGGCTGGTGTACCGGGCAATGATGCGTGGCTCGGCTACAAACTCGGCGAGGGGCGCGTGGCGCGAAAGATCTTCTGCTATCACTTCGGCGATTTCGGTCGCGAGTGGGATCACGCGCGGCTGCACCGTGACTTCATGGAAGAAGGGTTGGATCCGACATGGACCCCGTGACGCACGTGCTCGTCGGCTACGCGCTCGTGGGGCGGGGCGGGATCCTGCCCTCGCTGGTGCCCGATGTGCCAGTGGCCGCGCTGATCGGATGGCAGATCGTGAGCCGGCGCTGCACGCTCGCGAGCGCGTTCGCCGAACGGTGGCCGACCCAGCCGACGCGAATCGAATCAGCGTTCATGCGCGCGCGGCAGGTGCTTCATTCGCCGTGGACGGGGCTCGTGGTGATGCTGTTGTTCAGGAGCCCGTTCGGCGTCGCGTATGCGGCGCACATCGTCTTGGACCTGATCACGCACGGACCCGGAGCATGGCAGCCGACAGCGAGGGATCGGCTCATGGTCTGGATCGCGTGCGTGGTCGCGATCTGTGCAAGGAGGGGACTTTGAGGCGGATGATCGTGAAGCGGAGAACGCTGCTGCTCTACTCGGGCGGGCTCGATTCGCACCTGCTGTGGCTGCATCAGGACAAACCGCAGCGCGTGATGTTCACGGAAACGGTGCTGACCCGAGAACAGCGCGAACTATTGCTGGATCCGACTTGGCTGCCGAACGATGCGTCGAAGCTGCTGCCGATGCCGCCGCTGCCGAAGTGGTCCGGCGGGTTCGTGCCGTATCGCAACCTCGCTTTCATCATGCAGGCGTCGCTGCTCTGCGGATCCCAGCCGGTCGAGATCCTGATCGGCCAGACACTCGAATGGCAGGTGGACAAGAACGCCGCGTTCTACCGCGAGATGCGATCGATCGCGCGCCGGCTGGCGAGGATCGACCTGATCGTGCGCGCGCCGCTGGCGAACAGGACCAAGACCGGGATCGTGCGCGACGCGCTCGCGCGCGGGGTGCCAGTGGAGGAAATCACGAACACACACTCATGCCTCACTGTCACGATCGTCGGGCAGGCCGAAGGGAAACATTGCGGCCGCTGCTCGTCGTGCGTGGCGCGCTGGGCAGCCTTCAGGAACAATGGGATCGTGGATCTGAGCTACACCCACGAGCCCACGCGGTTCGACTACGAGAAGAACGTCGAGGCGCAGCGATGGATGTTCCGGTGGCAGAACGTACCGATGTACCTGATCCGACACGCCGAAATGATGCGCGCGTTCGCACGCAGAGAGAAGGAGGGGCCGTGGGCTTTACGCTGACGAAGGAGTTCACGTTCGAGGCGTCGCACATCCTCACGATGCACGCCGGAAAGTGTTCTCGGCTGCATGGGCATTCGTGGAAGTTCGCGGTCGAGGTGAAGGGCGACGTGCTGCGAGGCGGCGGATCCGAACATGGCATGCTCATGGATTACGGGATGATCAGCGCCGCGGTGAAGCCGATCGTGGAGGAATACCTCGATCACCGGCACCTCAACGATCTGCTGCCTGCCCCGACGAGCGAGCGGCTGGCCGAGTGGCTGTTCAAGGTCGTTCATGCGGCGCTGCCGGATGGCTCGCGCGAAATGCTGTCGGCGATCATCGTCAACGAGACTTGCACCAGCGCGTGCCGGTACGAGGCGCCGAAGGAACTGCCGGCATGAACGGTCGAATGACCGTGCTCTTGCCGCCCGGCGGGAAAACGCGCACGGACGTGTGGGGCACCCCGGAAGAACTGTTCGCCGCGTTGAATGCAGAGTTCGATTTCACGTTGGATCCGTGTCCGCTCGATCCGAGTGAGACCGCCGGCTGTGGATTGTGGGGGAAGGACTCGTTGCTCGAAAGCTGGGCCGGCCAGCGCGTTTTCTGCAATCCACCGTACAGCGACATTTGGAAGTGGACCGATAAGCGCCACGAGCCAGACGTTGCGGTGTACCTCATACCCGTTCGCAGCGACACGGCATGGTGGCACGATCATGCTCTTGAGGCCGACGAAATCCGGTTCATCCGCGGGCGATTGAAGTTCGGCGGATCGGCAACGAGCGCACCGTTTCCTTCCGCGATACTAGTGTTCGACAAGAGGAAGCGATGAAAGACTACATGGTGAACGAGGTGTTCTACTCGCTACAGGGCGAGGGCGTGCGCGCCGGCACGCCGAACGTGTTCGTGCGGTTCTCCGGCTGCAATCTCCAGTGTCGAACCGACAACGAAGCAGGGTTCGACTGCGACACCGAGTTCGTGAGCGGCCGGCGGCGATCGCTGGACGATCTGCTGGTGGACATGATGACCGCGGGCGGTCCATCCCATCCGAGGAACGTGATCCTCACGGGCGGCGAGCCCGGGCTTCAGGTGGACGAACCGCTGATCAATCGTCTGCGCGCGGACGGCTGGTTCATCGCCATCGAGACGAACGGCACGGTCGAGCTACCGCCGCTGATCCATTGGGTCTGTGTCTCGCCGAAGTCGGCAGAGCACACGCTCAGACAGAAGTACGCGAGCGAGGTGAAGTACGTTCGCCATGTCGGTCAGGGGATCCCGAGGCCGACGATCGACGCACCGCACAAGCTGATCTCGCCAGCATTCGAGACGCTGGTGAACCCGGACTCAACCGTGCGGCATCGCCCGGCACCCGGCGCCATGGAATGGTGCATTCAACTCGTGAAGGAGAACCCGGAGTGGCGACTAAGCGTGCAGCAGCACAAGTCGTGGGCGATCCGCTGAAGCAGTTCGATCCGCGGGCCGGCGAACGCGCGGTGGAACTGCTGCTGGCAGCGATCGGCGAGGATGGTGCGCGCGAGGGGCTGCGGGAAACGCCGAAGCGCGTGGTTCGCGCGTGGCGCGAAATGACGAGCGGCTACAACGAGGATCCGGCGCGAATCCTCGCGAAGCGGTTCGACTCAGACAGCTACGACGAGATGGTCGTGGTGCGGGACATTGAGTTCTGGAGCACCTGCGAGCATCACCTGCTCCCGTTCCACGGCAAGGCGACGGTCGGGTATCTGCCGGGCGAGCATGTCGTGGGGCTCTCCAAGATCCCGAGGCTGGTGCATTGCTTCGCGCGCCGGCTACAGATCCAAGAACGGTTGACCAGCGAGATCGCAATGGCTCTCCAGCGGTACCTCGGCGCGAAGGGCGTCGGCGTGATGATGAGCGCCACGCACCTCTGCATGGCGGCGCGCGGCGTCAGGGCGCCGGCTGTCATGGTCACGTCGAAGCTGATCGGCACGATGCGCGACGATGCGCGCGCGCGCGCGGAGTTCTTGGAGATCGCCGGGGTCTGACATGGCGAGCAAATCCCTCAGGGAAACGAGCCGCATCCTCAAGGCGAAAGGCTACGAGATCTCGCACGAGGGGCTTCGGCGCGCCGTGCAGAGCGGGCGCATCACGCTGGAGCCCGATGGCGGGCTCGATCCGGCCAAGGTGATGAAGATGCTCAAGGCGAACACGCACCCGGGCCGCGGGAAGGGCGGGAACGGTGGCGCACCGCCCGATGCGAACGGAACCGCGCTGGGGCCGAGCTACCAACAGGTGCGCACGTTCCGCGAAGGGTTCGCGGCGAAGATCCGCGAGCTTGAGTACCGGCAGATGACCGGCGAACTGATCGAGGTGAGTGAGGTGCGCCGCGTCGCGTTCGCCCGCGCGCGCAAGGCTCGCGATCTGCTGCTCAGTATCCCGGCGCGCGTCGGCCCGGTGGTTGCCGGCATGACCGATGCGAAGGCGTGCGTGCAGGCGATCGAGGACGAGATCCGGCACGCGCTCGATGAGCTTGCAGATCCGGGTCGTGACCCGTGGTAGAGATCGCGTCGGCATACGTCCAGAGCGACAGGAAGGGATGGCTGCGGGATCCCGACCTGACCATCGCCGAGTGGGCCGACCGCTTCCGAGTGCTGAGCGCCGTGTCGAGCCCCGAGCCCGGGCGCTGGCGCACCAGCCGGACACCCTACCTGCGCGAGCCGATGGAGAAGCTGTCGCCGCGGGATCCATGCGAGCGCGTCGTGATACAGGCGGGCGCGCAGGTGGGCAAGACCGAGTGCGGGAACAACTGGATCGGATTCACGATCCACTACTCGCCGGTGCCAATGCTCATGGTCCTGCCGACGCTGGACATGGCGAAGAAACAGAGCAAGCAGCGCATCGCCCCCATGATCGCCAGCACGCCGGAGCTTGCCGATCGCGTGAAGGACGCGCGCACGCGCGATAGCGGGAACACGGTCATGCTGAAGGAGTTCGAGGGCGGCATGCTGGCGATGGCCGGATCGAACAGCGCCGCCGGGCTCCGCGCGCTGCCCATCGCCCGCATCTTCTTTGACGAGGTGGACGAGTACGAGGGCGACGTGGGCGGTCAGGGCGACCCGATCGCGCTGGCCGAGAAGCGCATGAGCAACTTCGTGCGCAAGAAGGCGCTGCTGACGAGCACGCCGACGAACCGCGGTCTGTCGCGGATTGAACGCGAATACCTGCGCAGCGATCAGCGCCGCTACTTCGTTCCATGTCCCCACTGTGGACACATGGACTGGCTCCAGTGGATGACGGGCGGCTACCACGGGAACGAGGGCGAGCATCACTCGATCCACTTCGTGGACCGGGATCCCGCGACCGCGGCGATGCGGTGCGGTGGCTGCCAGAAGCTGGTGGCCGAGAGCCACAAGACTGCCATGCTCGCGGCCGGCGAGTGGCGCCCCACCGCCGAAGGAGACGGCGGCAAGACGATCGGCTTCCACCTGTCGAGCCTCTACTCGCCGCTCGGCTGGAAGTCGTGGGCACAGTGCGTCACCGAGTTTCTGGAGTCGAAGTCGGATCCGTTCAAGCTCAAGACATGGGTGAACACGGTGCTGGGCGAAACGTGGGAGGAACGCGGCACCAGCGTCGAGCCTCATGTCCTGCGCGCGCGCTGCGAATCCTACCCGGCGCAGGTGCCCAACGGTGTCGGCGTGCTCGTCTCGTCCGTCGATGTGCAGGGCGATCGACTGGAGGTGCTGACGAAAGGCTACGGTGCCGGCGAACGCTCGTGGGTCGTGGACTTCCGGCAGATCTACGGTGACCCGGCGAGTGGAAAGACGTGGGCTCTGCTCAACGAATACATGGCGACGCCGTTCATCCACGAGAGCGGTCGCAAGGTCAGCGTCGAGCGCGTCGTGATCGACAGCGGCGGCGCTCACACTCAACGTGTCTACGAGCACTGTGTCGCGCGTCAGGGGCTCGAACCGTTGACGCTGGCGATCAAGGGAGCCAGCTACAGCGGAAAGCCTCTGGTCGAGCGACCGAGCAAGCACAACCGCTACAAGCTGCCGCTGTTCATGCTCTGCGTCGATACCGGGAAAGAGGTGGTGCTGGCGCGATTGCAGATCGCAGACAAGGACTCGCCCGGCTACATGCACTTCCCGATCGCTGACTGGCTCGATGATGAGTACTTCGAGCAGCTAACCGCCGAGAAAGCGGTGCGGAAGTACGTGAAGGGACGCGGCGCGGTGCGTGAGTGGGTGAAGATCCGCGAGCGCAACGAGGCGCTGGACTTGGAGGTGTATGCGCTGGCCGCGCTCTACATCATGGGGCCGCAGTTCATCCGGGCGCTGGGGGATCGGGCGCTGGCGCTGGCTGAGAAGCCGGCCCCAACAGGAACCGTGCCGGCCCCGGTGGTTGTGCCCGGGCGCCCGGGCCGGGCCGGATGGGTGCAAAGGTGGTAGGGAGCCCGAGCCCGGGCACGCTGGGCGCCTTGCCGGGCCGGCTGGCGCGGGATCCCCCGGGCGCCCGGGCCGGCCCGATCGGGGATTCTCAGGCGCCCAAGAGATTATGCTTGCACGGGCGGAACGGGAAGCCGATGATGCTTGCAAGGCACCGGATGGGCCGGCGCCGATGGCAAGGAGGGATCAGGTGGCAAAGAAGATCCAGACGGTGCGGGATGCGATGCAGGCGAAGGTGGACGCCGAGGCCGTGCGTGATGCGCAGATCGCGAAGGACGAGGCCCGCATGGCGCGGCGCCGGGAGATCAGGGCGGCGCTGAAGGCGAAGCGGGATGCGCGCGCCGCGCAGGGCAAGAAGAACCCGAGCGCGTTCGGCAAGGGCACCGGCTGCTACACCTGCCATTGCTGCGGGAAGAAGACGCGCAGCACCGGCCGCGGCGACAACGAGAACGTGGAACTGTGCGCGGGATGCTTTGATCTGGCATCGCTGGAGAATCACCACTGTGATAACTGCGATTCCCACGTTGCCGAGCAGCGCGACATCGTTAGCTGCCCCGAGTGCGGCGCCGAGGCCCGCGCGCTGATCGCTGCCGGCGCTGGCAGCGAAGGGGACAAGAAGGCGCTGGCCGCGTGGATGGCCGCGCAGCCGATCGTGGTCGAGACCGCCGGGATCATCGAAGGCGGCGAGGTCGTGGCGATCACGCCGGCCCCGAAGGCCCCGGCGAAGCCGAAGGTTGCCGCGCTGCGCGCGCTGGTGGCGGCGCTGGACAGCGGCGATGCGGAGAAGGTGGCGGTGGCGCTGGCGAACGCGAAGGCGGTGCTGAAGTAGACGAGCAGGACGGGCGCCCGGATCCCCCGGGCGCCCGATCATCCGAGGTACGCGAAGGAGACTTGGACATGGCACACGAACTGGATCGCAACGCGCAGACGGGCAAGATGGCGATGTTCGCAGTCGGCGAGACGCCGTGGCACCGCGAGGGCGTGCTGCTCAACGAAGCGCCCAGCTTCGAGGAAGCGATGCGGCTGAGCGGCACGGACTACGAGGTGCGGCTGGTGCCGATCTACGTGGACGACCACGCCGAGGGCGCGGTGCGGGGGATCAGCTACAAGGAGGTGCCGCTGGCGCGCGCGACGCTGCGCGTGGATCGCAACACGGTGCTGAACACGGTCGGGCTGGATTACCGGCCGCTCCAGAACCGCGATGCGTTCGAGGTGCTGACGCCGCTGCTGGACAACGGCGTGGCGAAGCTGGAGACGGGCGGCACGCTGCGCGAGGGCGCCGATGCGTGGATGCTGGTCCGGTTCGCGATCGATGACCCGGTGGTGCGCGACATTCTCGGGGACGAGGTGGTGCCGTTCGGCCTGATCTCCAACAATCACACTTGCGGCCGGCGCGCTCAGGTGAAGATGACGCCGGTGCGCGTCGTGTGCGCGAACACGCTGGGGATGGCGCACCGCGGCAGCGGCGATGCGATCTTCGTGCGTCACGTTGGCGATGCGCGGCTGAAGATCGTGGATGCGGCGACCAAGATGTTCGAGGGGATCGTGGAGCGTTACCGCACGATCGCGGAGCAGTACCGGCTGATGAAGGAGACGCGGTTCACGGTGGATCAGTTCACGGCGACGGTGCTGGACGTGCTGGCGCCGCTGCCCGAGGCGAAGGACAAGGAGGCCAAGAGCGGGTTCGATCGCGCGCTGGCGAACGCCGAGGCGAAGCGCCGGGTGCTGACGACCGCGTGGACCGGCGGCAAGGGACACAAGGCCGATCACAGCGCGTGGGAAGCGTACAACGGCGCCGTGGAGACGATCGATCACGACGACGACACCTACACTGTTCGCGGATCCCGCGCGCTGGCGCTGCTGGATGGCCGGCTGGGCACCGCGAAGGACGAGGTGCTGGAATCGATCATGGTGGAGTGCAAGAAGCGGTAGCGTAGCGAAGCGGATCGCAACGGCCGGCCCCGGGCGCCCATCGCCCGGGGCCGATGCCGACACCCAAGGCAAGGAGGGGCGCAATGAGCAAGTTCCCGTGGAGCATCGTGGCGATGAATCGGGCGGTGGGCGGGGTGAGCGGCTGGAAGGTGGTAGGCGACGAGAGCGTGCAGGCCGAGGAATACGTCGTTGTCGCGGCTCACGCATCGGTCGGGAAGATCTACCGGCAGGCCGATGCGAAGAAGCTGCGCGCAATGATCAGCGCGGCAGATCCGATGAAGATCCCGCTCTCGGCGCAGACGCCGCATTGCGTGTCGGCCGGGTGCAACGACAACGCGCACGGTTGGCTGGTCGCGCCCGATGGACTGGTGGTGCCGGGCGGCGCCTACTGCCGGCGGCATCTGTTCAACATGATCGACCAGTATGCTGCGAAGGCGGCAGAGACGTGGATGATCGCTCCGCTCCTGTTCCCCTGCCAGCATTCGTGCGACCCGAGGCTGTGCGCCGAGCAGGCGTGCAGCGCGAAGCGGTCGGATCTGCGAACGGCTCTCGGGAGGTGACTCGTGAGTTTCATGCGAGACGCGAAGCTCAGATTCAGGGAGGCGTGGGACAACGATGCGCTCGGGTTCCAAGGAGTGTGGCGAGTCGTGGAGACGATGCTCAAGTCGGACAGGAGGGGTGCGATGGCTTCGTGGGTCTACATCCACAGCGAGAGGAACCCCGACCTGTTCACGGTCGGGTTCTACGATGGCGATGGGAAGTGGCAGCCGGAGTCAGATCACGCGACGAGCGAGGCCGCGGCGGATCGCGTTCACTTCTTGAACGGAGGAACGAAGTGACCACGCGCGCCGAAGTGATGGTAAAGGTCCGCAGACTGTTCGCGCTCGCGGATCGCGCCGGCACACCGGGCGAGGCTGCTGCGGCAGCCTCGCGCGCGCAGGCGCTTCTGGACCGCTGGGAGATGACGCGAGATGAAGCCGAGGCCGGCGACGCCGACGAAATGGTGAGCACGCTGGATGTGCCGAACGGATGGATCGACACCGAGCGAACCATCACGCTCTGGAAGCATCACCTGATCGCCGGGCTCTGCGTCGTGAATGGATGCGCGGGATTCAGAAGCAATCGAGGCAGAGGCCAGAGCTACGAGGTGTCTGGCCGGCGCGCAGCGGTTGAGATCGTGCGCATGCTCTACGGTTGGCTCTCGAAGGAGATCAAGAAGATCTCGCGAGCGAAGCGCGCGGGGCTCGGGAAGCACTACGCCGACAGCTTCAGATTCGGCATGGTCGAACTGGTCATCCTGCGGCTTCAGTCCGACCAGCGACTTGAGTTCGAGCGACAGAAGGCGGCAGCGTTCAATCCCGCGGCGCTGGTCAAGGTGAACGAGGCGGTGGCGCGGATCGAGAACAGCAAGAAGGCAGAGCAATGGATGATGGATCGCCCGGGGATTCAGGTGGACGAGGGCCGGCCGGCCTTCGAGATGCCGGATCCGATCGCCCGGATCGACGGCGCCGCGCATGGTGCCCGGATGGATCTGTCCGGGCCGGCACCCCGGCTGGACCCGCGCCGGCAGCGGTGAATATTGTGCTTGCACAGGGGAACCCGGAAGCCGATAATCCTGTGTAGCCGGCAATGGGGCCGGCAAGGCAAGGAGGGATCAGGTGGCAACGTACTTTGCGGTTGGCGATCGGGTGCAGGCAGGCGAGGCCGTCCAGAAGCTGGTGCCGGGTGTGATCTACCGCGTGGCCGATATCGATGAGCGCGTGACGCCGTTCGGGAACTTCGTCACCTACTTCGTGGTGCCCGAGGATCCGAACACGGACGGCCCGGCGATCGCGATCGCGAACGCGCACCTGCTGCTCAAGAAGGTGGCGCGGTGATGCGGCGCCGCGGCAAGTTCAGCGGCGGTTACGCGAAGCGCCCGACCGTGTTCTTGGAAACGGCGCGCAGCCGCGACGACTACTCGATCGTGAAGGGCGATCTGATCTGGTACGACGGCGAGCCGTGGATCGTTCTCAGCATTCGCGACACGCGCAACGGCGACAAGCTGGAGCTATCGCCCGATTACTGCGGCGTTCGGCGGAACACGTTCGTGCTGGCGCGCAACGTAGTGGTCAAGCCGGAGGTGACGCCCGGACCATGGCGCGTCTACAGACGCACGCGCGTTCACGGCGGCACCGAGGGATCGCCGGCACACGTCGCGAACTGCTCACCAGAGCACAACAGCGTAGATGCCGAGACATGGGCGCAATGCGAGGCGAACGCCGCGCTGATCTCAACGCTGCCCGATGTTCTCAAACGCAACGCGGAGCTGGAGGCGGCGCTCAACACGGCCTTGGCCGAGATGGTCATGCTCAAGGCAAGGTTGTCGGAGCCGTACCGCACCAACATCACCAAGGCCTGCGACATTGCCAAGGCCGCGCTCGCCGGGGAGGGGAAGGCATGAACGAGGCAGCGAAGATGCTCAGGGCGGCGCGACGCGACGCCACCGACATGAGGATGCGCAACGAAGAACTGAAGGAAGCGGCAGCGCGCATCGTCGTGTGGATCGGATCGCCGCCGAGGGCCATTGGAGAGAAGGAGCAGCGCGACCGGGATCTGCTGGTGCTGTGCAAGCTGCTCGGGATGCCGCCGCGATCGTGGCGGTCCTGACATGGCACGATCGCTGAAGCGGCCGGCGCGGTACCGCGCGCAGAGCGATGGCGACGAGTACGTGGTCACGATCCGCGCGCTGCCGGATGGGACGGGGATGATTGGCGTGAGGGAGCGCATGCAGCGCGAGGCATCACAGTACGAGGTGACGTTCGGGCAGCTTCACACCTTGCTGGCAATGCGCGCCGTCGAAAGGCGACGGCCGCGGCGCCGGCTGCGGGGGTTCTGATCATGGGCGATCCATTGGCAATGCTGACGGACTCGGAGAAGGCGTGGTTGAAAGATCAAGTCATACTGGTGCGCACGAACTTCTGTGCTGATGGCTACCTCATGGGCGTCGGGATAGCGGTGACGCCGACCGAGCGGCTGATCATCCCCCTACGCTGGGACTCGGAGGGCGAGAAGGAGGCGGTCGCGCTGCTGCTGAAGAACGAACTGGCGCGCGCGGGTATCGTGTTCACAGCGTTCGAGGCGTACATGAAACAGTTCGAGACGGTGAGCGAGGCGCGGAGCCACTACGGTGAGCCGGTCGAGAAGATGCCCGGCCGGATCGAGGTGATTCACATGGCGGTGGAGACGAGGGCTGCGCACTATCACGGCTACGCCGAGGTCCGGCGATCGCCCGGGCGCGTGACGCTGGAGCCGACGCGGTGGCATGCTGCGCACGACTCGGAAGGCCGATGGGCGAATCTGCTGCCGCGGACGCGCGGCGTTCGTGAGGGGGTGAACTGAATGAAGCCGGGAACAAAGTCATGGCACAGCGCGGGCGGAAAGGCTCGCGCCGAGAAGCTGAGCGCGAGCCGCAGAAGCGAGATCGCTCACATGGGCGGCATCGCGAACACGGCGCGGCGACCGCCGCGTTGTACGAAGTGCGGACACCGTGGTCACTACGCTCCGACATGCAAGGAGGGACGCCGTGGACGATAGAGAGGTGGATCGGATCCGAGAGAACGCGCGTCGGATGACGCTGAGAGCAGGAACGAACATGCGCGCGCTCGCCGCTCAGTGCGTTCGACAGGCGAAGTTCATCGAGAAGCACCCCGACACCGGGATCAACGTGGAGGCGATCAACGAGATACTGGAGGTGATCAGCGCCGACGCCTCTCGGGCATGGGCGCTGCGCGCGGTGCTGATCGATCTGGCCGGGGCGCTGGATCCCCCCGGGGCGCCCGGGCCGGTGCCGGCCCCACGAGGCCGAGCCCGGGCGAGCTAGGCGCCCCGCCGGGCCGGCTGGGGGGCGCCCCCGCCGGGCCGGATCCCCCCGCCGGGGGCGCCCCCGAGATTGTGCTTGCACAGCGGAACGGGGAAGCCGATGATGCTTGCAAGGCGCCGGATGGGCCGGGGCCGATCGGCAAGGAGGGATGCAATGCGCGGTTACCATCTGGAGCAGGCGAAGGACGTAGACGGCGTGACGTTCACGCGCGGTGCCATCGTTGTGAACCGGAGCGATCGCGGCCAGTGGGATCCGGACGGGAAGCGCATCGTCGGGCGCACCGAACTGAAGGTGCTGTGGATCGTGCGCACCCCGAGCGGTGCGGAGAAGATCAGCTATCGATCGCTGAACGGCATGCGGCGCGCGGCGATGTACGCGAAGAACGTGCGCGTGATCCGGAGCGCGGAGCAGGAGAAGAACCGCCGGGCGAACGAGATGCAGAGCATCACGCAGAGCAACCTGACGGTGACGCCGAAGGAGGAACACACGGGCGGCGCCACGCTGATCATCCGGCGCGCGACGCCGGCACCGGCGCCCGCGCCGATCGCCCCGGCGAAGCCGAAGCTGGACGCGCCGATGGTGAACCGCTGGACCGTGCGGCTGTGGCAGGGCGAGGCGATCGATCTGTTCGAGGTGGTGGATACCCGGACGGGCGAGGTGGTCGAGAGCTTTAGCAGCCGCGACATGGCGCACGATGCGGCGCGCGAGATGAACTTCCTGAAGTAGATGATCGTGGGGGCGCCCGGGATCCGGGCGCCCCACAACCGGAGGAACTGGACATGCCGATCGATCGCAAGAAGCTGGTGGAACTGGCCGAGTGGCTGCTGGGGCCGGGTGCGCAGAAGGAGAAGATCGAGTGGTTCGTGGAGCACTGGCTCAAGAATCCGGGCGCTGCTGAGCGGTGGGCAGCCGAGCGCGCGCGCAGGTGACGACATGGGGCGCCCGGATCGCCCGGGCGCCCGCGGGGCGATGCAACGGAGGGATCAGACAATGGACCGGAACAAGGCGATCGCGATGTTCGGAATGAGCTACGAGGAACTGGTCCAGAGCTACGGGCCGGAGAGCGCGAACCAGAAGCTGTGCGGATCCCCCGAGATGCTGGTCATGTCGATCTTGAGCGACGCTCAGGAGACGCTGCTGCGCGTGCCGGATGGCGTGAACCCGATCGCCATGCAGGTGCGCCACCTGTTGAACCGCGCGAAGTGGGTTCTCGCGCAGCGCCTCGCGCAGAAGGCGGAAGCCGCCGACAAGGCGGTGGCGAAGCCGAAGCGGCCGATCTGATCCCCGGCGGCAGAGGCTGATCCCCGGCCCGGGCGCCCATCGCCCGGGCCGGTTCCTTGGGTGCCCGGCCGTCCGGGCGCCCCCGGGGCCGAGCCCGGGCGAGGTGGAGGGGTCTGGCTCCGATCCCCGGGGGGTGCCGCCCCCCGGTGTCAACAATCGGTTGACTGGACGGGATCCCCCCGCCCGTGGTTCCGTGCCGCGCCATGGACGTGACGATGCCCGAGGCGTTCGCCGCCGGTACGACCGTGCAGTTCATTGCGAGCTACGGTTCCTATCCCGCGAACGGTGGTTGGACTGCGACGCTCCACGTTGCCGGCGCGAGCGTGATGACGCCGCAAGCTGGATCGGCGAGCGTGGCCGCGTTCATCTTCACGATCAGCGCCGCGGTGTCTGGCGTGCTGCTGCCCGGGAACTATCAGTGGCAGGTGATCGCAACGCACGCCACCTCGGGAACGTTCGTCGCCGACTCCGGAGTCGTTGAAGTGCAGCCTAACATCACGACTGCCGGCGCCGGCACCTTCCAGACGTGGGCCGCGCGCACGCTCCCGCTCGTGGAGGCGGCGATCGCTGGTCAGGTGACGGCGAACGTCGCGAGCTACCAGATCGGCAGCCGCTCACTCGTGAAGCTGTCGATGGAAGAACTGCTGAAGCTGCGCGCCTACTGCGAGACGGTGCTGGGGATGGAGCGGGATCCCGGTTCGTTCATGCAGTCGGGCAGCTTCAGGTTCACGGAGCCCGGACCATGAAGATGCTCGATCGCGCGAAGCGAGCGGTTCGCCGCTGGCTGGGAGTCGAGCAGCGCACGATCTTCGATGCCGCGGCTACCGACCGGCTGCTGGCCGACTGGATCAGCATGAGATCCACCGCGGACGACGAACTGCGGTGGACGCTCCAGACAATGCGCGCGCGGTCGCGGGACTTGGAACGCAACAATGGGATCGCACGCCACTTCCTTCGCGCTCTGGCGGCGAACGTGATCGGTCCCTATGGGTTCAAGCACTCGCCCCGCGTGCGCAACAATGACGACACGCTGAGCACGAAGATCAACGCGAAGATCAGCGAGGCTTGGGATCGCTGGTGCGAGGATCCGCTGATCGACGGGCGCATGCACTTCAGTGGCGTGTCGCGGCTGTGGATCAAGAGCATTGCCCGGGACGGTGAGGTGCTGCTGCGGAAGTGGCGTGGCTTCGACAATCCCTACAAGTTCGCGCTCGAATCGATCGACGTGGATCAGCTTGACGAGACGATGAACAGTCCCGGGAACAAGAGCGGATCGCGCGCGCAGATCCATATGGGCGTCGAGATGGACGACCTGACGCGCCGGCCGACCGCCTATTGGGTGTGGAACCGCCCCGAAGATCAGACCGGGCTCATGGTTCCACGCAACCGTGTGAGGCTGCCAGCCGACGAGGTGATTCACCTCTACGACCCGGACCGGATCGGTCAGACGCGTGGTCCCTCGTGGCTGGTGGCAGCGATGATCCCTCTGCGCCACCTCAACGGCTACGTCGAGAGCGAGCTTGTCGCTGCGCGGATCTCGGCGGCGAAGATGATGTTCTTCCAGCAGCGCGACAGCACCTATGGATCCGCGGTGCCAGCGGCCGGCCAATCCGGCTTCGTCACCGAAGCGGCGCCCGGCCAGTTCGGCGTCGTGCCGCCCGGCTACGAGATTGCCGCCTACTCGCCTGACCATCCGGCGACGGCATTCGGCGCGTTCGTGAAGGGCGGGATGCGTCAGGTCGCGACCGCGCTCGGGATGAGCTACAACGCGCTCGGAAACGATCTCGAAGGCGTGAACTACTCGTCCATGCGCTCGGGCCTGCTGGTGGAACGCGAGTACTGGCGCATGATTCAGGACTGGTGGCTGGCGCGTCTCCTGAAGCCGGTCTATGCCGAGTGGATGCGCATGGCTCTGCTCTCTGGCGAGCTTGTGCTGGACTCTCGAGATCCGCGCAAGTTCATCGCCGTGAAGTTCTCGGCGCGCGGCTGGCCGTGGGTCGATCCGCTGAAGGACATGCAGGCCGGCGTCATGGGTGTGCAGAACGGGCTCGCGTCGCGCACGCAACTGCTCGCCGAGACGGGTCAGGACTACGAGGAAATCCTCAACGAACTGGCCGAGGAAAAGCGCATGGCGGATCTGGCCGGCGTGTCTGTCGATGGACCCGAGGCTGCCGCTGCTGCTGCCGCCAACGACGCAGAGGACGATGGCAGCGACGGTGGCACGAACAGGCTGAAGGACGTGATCAGCAATGGAGGTAGATCGTGAAGAAGCACGCTTCTCCCTTCGCGCCCGGCGTGCGCTTCGCCCCGGTCGTTGGCGTTCGCAAGCTCGAAGCGCGCGCGGGCGTCGATCCCGAGGACGTGGCGCGGTACGAGGTGGCGTTCTCCAGCGACAAGGAGATCGAGCGACAGGGCTGGTTCGGGAAGTTTCGCGAGGTGCTGGATCACAGCGTCGGCGCGGTGGAAATGCACCGCTTCACGTCCGGGACGGCGGCGGTGCTGGAGGAACACCGCGGTGCTCCGATCGGCGTGATCGAGTCGGCAAGCATCGACCCCGATGGAGTGGGTCGCGCGGTGATTCGCTTCTCGCGCACACAGCGCGGGAAGG
>Ga0070704_100000501_pt1 | contig 18588 bp, 14 predicted proteins | sample KBSK5252metaG_FD_65467 | JGI IMG/M metagenome (GOLD analysis project Ga0070704, IMG submission 65467) | Corn, switchgrass and miscanthus rhizosphere microbial communities from Kellogg Biological Station, Michigan, USA - KBS K5-25-2 metaG | ecosystem: Host-associated > Plants > Roots >...
TCGGCAGCTGCACGGCCCTGTACCTGCTCCTCGGCGCCCTCGCGCTGATCGTCGGCGTGGGCATGTATGCCTTCTTCACGCTGGCCTACGATATCCCGGCGTCGCTGCACACCGATGGTCGCGTGGCCTTCGGTTTGATGGTCCTGTATGTGGCCGTCGGATTCGTGGCCCTGCTCCCCAACGGTGTGCTGTCGGCCCATGACGATTTCGTGCCCCGCAACGTCGTGCGCCTCTGGGGTGTGCTGCTTCGCCTCGCGCTGACGCTCGGGATGTTGGCGCTGCACGCCTCGCTCACGGCGCTGGCCCTCGTCCAGTTGGTGTGTCTGGTGTTCGATTTCGCGCTCTGCTGGGTACTGGTGCGGCGCCGCTACCCGGCGACGCGTGTCCGGCTCGCAGACTTCGACTGGGGCATGGCCCGCAGCATCTTCGCCTTCAGTATCTACGTCCTGGTGCTGAACGCCGGCGCGCGGCTCTCGTTCGAGACCGACTCGATGGTCATCGGCGCGTACATGAACGTGAGCCAGATTCCGTACTTCACGGTCGCGAACAGTTTCATCATCTACCTGATGGAGTTCCTCATCGCGATTGCCGCGGTCGTGATGCCCACGGCCACGCGACTCCAGACGCAAGGGCGCACCGACGAGCTGCGTGGGATTTTCCTGAAGTGGTCGAAGATCGCGCTCTCCCTCACGATGGCCGCCGGCCTGTTTCTCATCGTGCTGGGACCGCGATTCATCGCGTGGTGGGTCGATCCCAGCTTCGAGCGACCGGCGGGGGCGGTGCTCCAGATCCTGATGGTCTCGTACCTCATCTTCTTGCCGGTCCGTGGTGTGGCGCTGCCGATTCTCATGGGTCTGGGTAAGCCGGGCCTGCCCACGATCGGGTTTCTCGTGGCGGGCGCCCTCAATCTGGGGCTGAGCATCGCGTTGGTGCGCCCGTTGGGGCTGGCGGGCGTCGCGTTGGGGACGGCCATCCCGAATGTCCTGTTCGCCGTCCTGGTCTTCGTGCATGCGTGCCGCGAGCTGCACGTGTCGGTCGTGGAATTCGTGCGCTACGTCATTCCCCGGGCCACGCTCGGGGCGTTACCGGTCCTGGCGCTGCTGCTCTGGTTCAAGGTCGGGCTCGACGTGCGCAGCTTGACGGCGCTGGCGGGCGCCGGGATTGCGATGCTGCTGGTCTTCGCGCTGATCTGGGTGTTCTTCGTATACCGAAACGATCCCTACGTCGACGTGCGAGCGTGGCTGCCACGGCTACGCGTTTGGGGGCGAGTATGACTCTGGGGGTGGTGGTTGCCGCGACGCTCGTCCTTGCGCTCGCGGCCGAGGGAGGGGCACGCTGGTGGATTCGTCGGCGCACGCGCTACTACGTGTGGCCGCCGGGACTGCGACTCGAGCTGCGACAGGACCCCGAGGTGTTTCCGGAGGTCGAGCCGCGCGTGCGAATCGACATCAACGCCGACGGTGAGCGCGGCGGCGCCGTGCGCCGGGACGAAGCGGGGTTGTTCCGCGTCCTCGTCGCGGGGGGAAGCGCGGTCGAGTGCTTGGCGCTCGATCAGCCTACCAGCTGGCCCGGGGCGGTGGAGCGCCTGCTCAATGCGCCGGACGCCCTCGAGGTGCTCGACGCCCGTCGGGTTCACGTCGGGAGTATCGGCCGTTCGGGCGTGGGGTCGGAGGACTTGGACGTGATTCTGGAGCGCCTCCTGCCGCAGTACGGTCGCCTCGACGCCATCCTCATCATGGTGGGAGCGAGCGACGTGTACCACTGGCTCGAGGACGGCGCGCCGCCTGGGCGGCGACCGACGCCCATCCCCGCGCAGGCGCTGTTCTCCTGCCACCCCGGGCAACCGTTCGGGTGGCGCCCCGGGGCAACGGCCATGGCCGAAGTCGTCCGGCGCCTGCGCCGCTCGTGGTGGCGGCCGGTCGAGGTGAAGGAGCACGCGGGGTCCTGGGTCCCCGCCGCACGACGGATGCGGGCGGAGGCGAAAGAGGTCCGCTCCGCAGTACCCGATCCGACCACCGTCATGGACAACTTCGAGTACCGCTTTCGCCGCATTGTGGGTCGCGCTCTCGCGCATGCGGATCGTGTGCTCGTCGTGCGGCAACCGTGGTTCGAGAAGGACTACACCGAAGAGGAGCTCGCTCGCTTCTGGCACGGCGGCATGGGCAAGGCATGGAGGCAGGCGATTACGGTTTTCTACAGTCATGACGTCATCAACGGCTTGCTCGGGCTCGTGGACGAACGGGTCGCCAAAGTGGCGGACGAGCTTGGTGTGCAGGACCTGCAGCTCCGGCCGATCCTGGCGCCTGGCCTTCACAACTACTACGACCACGACCATTACACGCCCGCGGGCGCGGCGGTTGTCGCGCGGGCGGTCGCGACGACCCTCTTGGCGCGACGGCCCGTGGAGAGCGAGGGGCGCTACGTAGCCGAGGCGCGCGCATGATCGTCGGGATCGGGCTCGACGTCGTCGAAACGGATCGACTCGCGGGCGCGCTGTCCGGGGAGGGCGCGGATGCCTTTCAGACGCGCGTCTTCACTCCTGGCGAGCTGGCGGCCTGTGCGGACCGCCATGATCGGGTGCAAGCCTTGGCGGCGCGCTTCGCCGCGAAGGAGGCCTGCCTCAAGGCCCTGGGTGCCGGTCTTTTTGAAGCCGCCCTCCTTCAGGTCGAGATCGTGCCGCAGAAAGGGGGCAAGGGTGCACCCGAGCTGCGTCTCACCGGTGCGCTCGCCGAGCGGGCACGGCGGCGGCGCGTGCGCAGCGTGCACGTCAGCCTGACGCACGAACCGGGCGTCGCGGCGGCCGTAGTCATTCTGGAGGGGACACGTACGCGCGCGCCATCGGGTGCTCGGAGCCGCCGCGGGACGACCACGTGGACGCTCGAACCCCTGGCGCAGGGCACATGGTGATCGTCCACGTAGTCGGGCCCGCCGAGTTCGGGGGCCTCGAGCGGGTCGTCACGATGCTCGCCACCGGGACGCGCGGGTTGGGGCACGACGTGCATGTGACAGCCGTCGTCGGTGGTCCCGGTGCCGCACGCGCATTCCTGGCGCCCTTGGAGGCCGCGGGCGTGCGGACTCGCGTGCTCGAGGTGTCGGCTCGAGGGTACCTCACGGAGCGCGCCGGGATCGCCGAGGTATGTCGCGAGCTCCGCCCCGATGTCGTCCACACGCACGGGTACCGGCCGGACGTGGTGGATGCGGGGGTCGCGCGGCGCCTGGGGATTCCGGTCGTCACGACCGTGCACGGCTTTACGGGCGGCGGGTGGAAGGATCGTCTGTACGAGTGGCTGCAATGTCGAGCGTTCCGCGGCTTCGACGCGGTCGTCGCGGTGTCCCGGCCCCTCGTTGAGCGTTTGCGGGGTGCCGGCGTTCCCGCATCGCGGCTGCACGAAGTGCGTAACGCGTGGAGTGCTCCCGGACCGCCGCTCGATCGACCTGCCGCACGCCGCGCGTTGGGCTTGCCGCCGGGCGGATTCGTCATCGGGTGGCTAGGCCGGCTGAGCCGCGAGAAGGGCCCCGACGTTTTTGTCGATGCGTTGCCGTACCTCCACGACCTGCCGCTCATCGCGTCCGTTGTAGGGGACGGGGCGATGCGGGCCTCGCTCCAAGGCCAGAACGGACGGCTGCGGTGGCACGGCGCCGTGCCGGACGCGGCTCGCCTGCTCGCCGCCTTCGATGTGTGCGTGTTGAGCTCGCGCACGGAGGGGACGCCGATGGTGCTACTCGAGGCGATGGCGGCCGGCGTGCCGATCGTCGCCACGGCTGTCGGCGGCGTGCCTGACGTTATATCACCGCAGGAAGCCGTGCTCGTCACGCCGAACGACCCGAAGGCGCTGGCAGGTGCGATCCGCGGCCTTTACCATGACCCAGCCGCGGCGCAGGAGCGCGCCCGGACCGCCCGCGTCCGCGTGGAGCGCGATTTCGCCGTCGCGCCGTGGCTCGAGCGCTACGAGGCGATCTATCGGCAGGTGGCCGCGTGATGGCGCCGAGCTTGCTCCTCGCCGCCGCGGTGGGGGTGTGCCTGTACACGTACGTCGGCTATCCCGTCATCCTGAAGCTCCTCAGCGCGGCTCGCCGGTCGAGGCCTTCGCGGGAACGGGCGTCGGATTGGCCCGCGATCAGCATCCAGCTTCCCGTGTTCAACGAGGCCGACGTCATCGCGGGCACGTTGGAACGGATCCTCGCACTCGATTATCCAGCCGACCGGCGCCAAATCCTCGTGGTGTCGGATGCGTCCTCGGATGGGACGAACGAGATCGTATCGCACTTCGCCGACCGCGGCGTCGAGCTGCTCTGCCAGCCGCGGCGCCAGGGGAAGACGGCCGCCGAAAACGCCGCGCGCCTGCACCTGCGGGGCGAGATCATCATCAACACGGACGCCTCCGTCCGCATCCACCCCGCTGCCGTCAAGCACCTCGTCGCGGCGTTTCGGGACCCGTCCGTCGGCGTGGCCTCGGCGCGCGACGTCAGCGTCGCAAATCTGGAGACCGCGGCAAACGCCGGGGAGGGCGCCTATGTCGGGTACGAGATGTGGGTGCGCGATATGGAAACAGCGGTGGGCGGTATTGTCGGCGCCTCCGGCTGTCTTTACGCGATCCGCGCGGACCTGCACATGCACGCGGTCCCCGAGGCGTTGAGCCGCGATTTCAGCGCGGCGCTGACCGCGCGCGCGCACGGGTGGCGCGCCGTGTCGGTTCCCGAAGCGCTTTGCTACGTGCCGCGCAGTGCGTCACTCCACCAGGAGTACCGGCGCAAGGTGCGGACCATCACGCGCGGTCTAGCCACGCTCGCGCACCGGCGCGCCTTGCTGAACCCATTTCGCTACGGCGCGTTTGCGTGGATGCTCTTCAGCCACAAGGTGTGCCGCTGGCTGGTGCCGTGGGCGCTCGTGGCGTCGCTCGGCGCCCTGGGTGTCTTGTCGGTCACCGTGCCGTGGGCCCGCATCGCCCTCGCCGCGGCCGTGGCGGTCGGAGCCTTGGCCGGGATCGCGTGGTTGCGGCCGTCGGGTGAGGCGATGCCGCGCCTGCTCGCCCTGCCGGCCTACGTCGTCGCCGGGAACCTGGCCGTGCTCCATGCATGGCTACGGTTCGTGGCGGGCCGGTCCGCGCCCGTGTGGGAGCCCACTCGTCGCGGCGCGTTGAGCTAGGCCCCGTGGACCCGATTCAGACATTCCGGCGCGAAGACATTCCCGAGGTCCTGGGCTTGTTTCGCACAGCCTTCGTGCACAACGGGAGAAGCGCCCCGGCGCATCTCGACACCTACCTGGACCGGGTGTTCTTCGCGAGCCCATGGTACGACGAGGAGCTGCCGTCCTTTGTCTACCGGGACCGGAACGGCGCCATCATCGGATTCGCGGGCGTGCAGCCGAGACCGCTGGTGCTGCGTGGGCGGCCGCTGCGGGGCGCCGTGGCCACCAAACTCATGGTCTCGCCCACCGGGGGCGACGCGTTCGCGGCCGTCCGGCTCCTCAAGCGAGTGTTTGCCGGACCTCAAGATGTGCTGCTCTCCGACCTGAGCACCGATGCGGGACGGCGTATTTGGGAGGGACTCGGCGGCACGACGGCCTTGCTCTACAGCCTGCAGTGGCAGCGGCCGGTGCGACCGGCGCGCCATGCGCTGTCATGGCTGCGCGCTCGCGGCATGCCGGCGTTCATCGCCGGCGGTTTGAGGCCCTTGTGCTCCGTGACCGACGCGCTTGTGGCCCGGTCGCGCGCTCACTCTCGCAACGGCGTGGACGGGTACACGACGGACGACCTCCCCCTGGATGTGATGGCCGCGCAATTCCCCGCCGTGTGCGGCGACCGCGTGCTGCGTCCTGAATACGACACGCGGGCGCTGCAATGGTTGTCGAGCGTGGCGCAACAAAACGAGCCTCACCGCGTGCTGCGACGGCGCCTGGTGCGCGATGCGCGCGGGGAGGTGGCCGGGTGGTTCTGGTATCTGCTCGAGTCCGGTGGCGTCAGCGAGGTTGTGCACCTGGCCGCCCGGAAGGGTGCCGGCGATCCGGTCTTTCACCTGCTCCTGGCGGACGCCTGGAACGGTGGGTCCGTGATGCTGTCGGGCCGGCTGGAGCCGAGCATGGTGCGGGAGATGTCCGTCCGGCACAGCTATTTTCGCCAATTGGGCCCCTGGACGTTGGCACACGCCAAGGACCCGGACGTGCTGTCGGCGATTCTCAGCGGCGGCGCGTTCCTGAGTCGGCTGGAAGGGGAATGGTAATCACCAACCGCCGCGCCGACCCAGCATCACGGGCACGGTACGCAGCATGATCTTCAGGTCTTCGAACGCCGACTGATTACGGATGTACTCGAGATCGTGCGCGACCTTCTGGCGCACGTCATCCACAGAGCGATCGTAGGCGAGGTTGATCTGCGCCCAACCGGTAATGCCGGGGCGCACGCGCTGGCGGCGCGGGTACCCTTCGATCTGCTGCCGCAGGTAGTTGAAGATGGACGGCTGCTCGGGGCGCGGACCGACCACGTTCATATCCCCAATGAGCACGTTCCACAGCTGCGGGAGCTCATCAAGCCGGAACTTGCGGAGCACGCGCCCGATGGACGTGACGCGAGGGTCGTCGGGACGCGCCCACACCTGGCTCGCCTGCTCCTCGGCGACGCACATCGTGCGGAACTTGTACATCGTGAAGAGTTCTCCGCCGGCGTCGACGTGACGCCGCGTATTCCCACCGGCCCCCGTCAGGGCCCGGCGGTCGAGTCCGACGCGTGTCTGGGTGAAGAGGATCGGGCCCCGCGACGTGAGCTTGATCAGGACCGCGATCACGATCATGAGCGGCAGCGTGAGCACCAGCCCCAGCGCCGCGATCGCGACATTGAGGACGCGCCGCGCGCCTTCGCGCTGCGTACGCCGCGTCGCGACGCGGGGTGGTGCGATCGGAATCAGCCATGGAAGCGATGTCATGCCTCCACTGGTTTGCAAGGCGCGTGCCGGTTTTGGTTGCCCTACTTCAGTGCAATCGGATGAAATACAAGGAGTTACGGGCTGCGGTGCCGCTGCTACGTAGCGTGGTTACGACGACGTTTGTGGGGGGGATGCGACGCGCGGGGCCGCGCCTGTCAGGCGAGGACAGGCGCGGGCGGCAACTCGATCTCGAAGCTGAACTTGGTCCCGCCCTGCGGGTGGTTCGCGACCCCGAGCTCGCCGCCCATCGCGGCTACGAGCTTGCGGCAGATCCCGAGTCCCAGGCCGGCGCTCGAGAAGTCGCGCCGCAGCGACGGCGCTCCCTGCAGCGCGTCGATCCCCGGGCCGGTGTCGCGGACCGAGAACTCGATCCGGTGGTCGCTCGTCTCGCGCGCGGCGACCTCGACGAAGCCTTGGTCGGTGTACTTCAGGGCGTTCGTGGTGAGGTTGAGCAGCACCCGCGCCACGGCGCGGTCGTGCCCGATGCGCTCTTCGATCTCCGGCGCGAGGAACCGCAGGTCCAGGCCCTTTTCTTCGGCGAGGGGCCGAGCCAGGTCACGGACCGAGCGGAACACGTCGGTGATCGAGAACGGCGTCGGCTCGCTGTCGGTGAGGCTCTCGCCACGGCGCGACAGGTCCAGTACGTCGCTGGCCATCGAGCACAGGCACAAGGCCGCGCTGCGAATCAAGGCCAGCTGGCGACGCTGCGCGTCGCTGATGGGGCCGCTGTGACCGAGCTGCATGGACTCCGCGAGAAACATGATCGAGGTCAGCGGCGAACGCAGGTCGTGGGCCAGCTCCACGACGAGCTCCTGGCCCTTCTGTCCCGCGAAGGGTTTGCGCACGGCGTTCGTTTTCATGTTCATGCGGCCGGCTGCGATTGCGTGACCGGTTCGGTCTCTTCGGCGGACTCACGCTCCACCACCCAGTTGGCGTTGGGGCTCCGCTGCAGACCATGACGCTCCATCAACCGGTACAGGGTTGTGCGGTCGACGCCTGCGATCCGGGCGGCCTTCGACATGTTGCCGCCGGCCCGGGAGAGCAGCCACGTCAAGTATTGCATCTCGAACTGCGCGATCACGCGCTCGCGGGCGACATGATAGCTCTCCTCGAGCAGCGTCGAAATGAGCGATGCCGGGTTCGTGGTGACGGCCGGCCGCACCTCGGCGGTGAGCGGGAGATCCTCGGGACGGATGACCGACCCCGGCTCCGTGAGCACCGCGACGTGCTCGATCACGTTCTGCAGCTCACGGACGTTGCCGCGCCAGGGATGCGTGCACAGGGTCCGGATCGCGCCGTCGGACAGTTTGGGGAACGTCTCGCCTTTGCGGCGGTGGCGTACCCAGTACGTCGAGAGGAAGTACTCCGCGAGCAGCGGGATGTCCTCCGGCCGTTCCCGCAGCGGGGGTACGTGAATCGGCACGACGCGCAAGCGATAGTAGAGGTCTTCCCGCATGGACCCGGCTTGCACCGCGGCCTCTGGGTCGCCGTTCGTCGCGGCAATGAAGCGCACGTTCACGACGGCGTCGGTCGTCTCGCTGCCCACGCGCCGCACCACGCCGTCCTGAATGACACGGAGCAGCTTGGCTTGAATCGGCTTGGACATCTCGACCAGCTCGTCCAGGAACAGCGTCCCACCGTTCGCCGTCTCGAGCAACCCGGGTTTGTCGCGCACGGCGCCGGTGAAGGCACCCTTGCGATGCCCGAACATCTCGGACTCGAGGAGGGGCTCCGGGAGCGCGGCGCAATTGACCGCAACGAAGGGCCGGCTGGAACGCCGGCTGTGCTGGTGGATGAACTGGGCGATGAGCTCCTTGCCGGAGCCGCTCTCCCCTGTGATGAACACGGAGGCGTCGGTCGGGGCGACCCGGCGGGCCAGCTCGATCGCTTTCCGGAAGGCCAGAGACGTCCCGAGCAGTGTCGCCTTGTCGGCCGGAGACTCCTCCCGGGTGGCGCCCTGCTGCTGGTCCTTGGTTTCCTGACCGACGAGCACCGTGTGCGTCGCGCGTCCCATGGTGATTTGGAGGTGTTGGGCCGAAAACGGCTTCGGTAGGTAGTCCCAGGCTCCCTGACGCAGCGCCTCGACGCTCGACTCGACGCTGGGGTTTCCCGTCATCACGATCACGATCGTGTCCGGGTTCGTCGCCAGGGCCGCTCGCAGCAGCGCGAGCCCGTCGACCTGCGACATGTACAGATCCGTGAGCACGATGTCGAACGGCCGGCGCTTGAGCACTTCCAGCGCTTCTTGGCCGCGTCCGCTCACCGTGACGTCGTAGCCCTCCAGGCGCAGCATAGTGGCGCAGCTGTCGCGCAGCGTGTGCTCGTCGTCCACGACCAGCGTGCGGATGCGGGCTTTCGTCTCCGGCCCGATCGACAGCAGTCCGTTGACGTTGGCGTCGGCGCCGTTGCCGGCGTTGTTGTTCGATGCAAGCGGTATCGACATTGGTCACTCCTCCCGCGGGTGCCTTACGCAGGGATCGGGCCACACTGTCGCGATGTCGCAGCAGCGCCGGAACGATGAGAAAATACAGGCACTTGCGGCTCGCGGCCGCGGCTCCGAATGCGTTGGGCCTTGCACCAACCTGCACCCGTCGCCGAGGCGCCGTGCACCGAATTGCGACATGCTCGCGGCCACCGCACGGCGCCTGCGCGGTATCGGTCTTGCTGTGATGGCGCGTATGACATCGAAACACCTGCCGGTGACGCGCCTGCCGGAAGCGCTTCCTCCGGTGATGCCGAGTCGGCGGGTACCCTCGCTTGGCGTCGAAGAGCAGGGGACAGATTGGCGCCGCTTCGTGAGCGCCCTGTGGCACTTCAAGTGGGTCGTGATTCTCTCGTCGATTCTTGGTACGGCCGGGGGGATCGCCGCCGTGCGCGCGTTGAAGCCCATGTACGTCGCGCAGGCCACGGTCTGGATCGACGTTCCCGACAACCGCCGCGAGCCGGACCGCGCCGGCCCGATCCGTCCGGGAGGCCTCCTCACCTCCGATGCCTGGATCGACCTGCTGCGGTCGTATGTCGTGCTCGATCATGTGGTGCGGGAACAGCGCCTCTATCTGGAGCTCAAAACAATCGAGGATACGGCGCGCTTCGCGGCCTTCGGCGTCACCGACACATTCCGGCCCGGGAATTATGTCCTGACCGTCGATGACAACGGGCGCGACTACGTGCTCGCGGCGGCGAAAGGCCCAACGCTCGAGCATGGCGTGGTGGGGGATTCGGTGGGGACCAAGCTCGGTTTCCGCTGGGCTCCGACGGCGGCGCTGCTGCCGCCGGGCCGCAAGGTCGAGTTCACGTTGGCGACGCCGCGCGACGCCGCGCTACGGCTGGGGGAGCGGCTCGACGTCCGGATGGATCTCAACGGGAATTTCTTGTCGGTCGAGCTCCACGGGACGAGTCCTCGCCAGATCGCGAGTATCCTCAACGCCACGACCGCGCGGTTCGTGGAGATCGCGGCACAACTGAAGCGGGAGAAGCTCACGGAGCTGACCAAGATCCTCGAGGACCAGCGGACGTACGCGCAGCGCAATCTCGACGACGCGGAGGCGGCACTCAAGACGTTCCGCATGCGCACGATCACGCTGCCCTCGGATCAGCCGGCGGGGCCGGGCGGCACCGGCGCCGCCGAGACGCGCGATCCCGTCGTCACGGCCTTCTTCCAGCGCCAGTTCGAGCGGGATCAGCTGCGCCGCGACCGCGCCGTCATCGCGCGCGTGCTGACTCAGGCCGGCGACTCCGCGCTCCCGGTGGACGCTTTTGCCGCCGTCGCCTCCGTGCAGCACGCGCCCGAGCTGTCGAATGCCCTGAAAGAATTGAGCGACAAGCAGGCGCAGCTGCGCTCACTCCGGTACCACTACTCAGACGAGTACCCGCTGGTCCGGAGCGTCATCGCCGAAATCGCCGAGCTGGAGCGGCGTACCATCCCAGGGCTCGCGCAGGCGCTCGCCGCGCAGCTCGGCGTGCGCGAAGCTGACCTGGGGCGCCAGGTCGACGCGCAATCGCGCGAGATCCGGCAGATTCCGGCCCGCTCGGTCGACGAGGCTCGGCTGCGGCGCGCCTTGCAGCTCGCCGAAGAGTCTTACAACACCGTGCAGGGGCGATTCCTGGAGGCCACCCTGGCGGCGGAGGCCTCAGGCGTGCCCGACGTGCGCATTCTCGATCCGGCGATCGTGCCGCAGCGCCCGGTCAAGAACACCGCGCCACGGCTCCTGCTCATGGGATTGGTCGCGGGGTTAGGCCTGGGCGTGGTGGGGGCGGTCGTGCTCGACCGCATCGATCCGCGCGTACGCTACCCGGAACAGGTGTCCCGGGACCTCGGCTTGCCGATCCTCGGCGCCGTGCCCCACCTGCGCCGGGATCAAGAACCGGCGGAGGTCGTCGAAGCGCTGCGCGGTGTGTGCCTCAATCTCGTGCACGCCTACGGCGCCGCCGGGCCGCTCCTCGTCACCATCACCAGCCCCGGCCCCGGCGACGGGAAGTCGTTCCTCGCGGCCAACCTCGCGCTCACCTTCGCGGACGGCGGCCACCGCACGCTGCTGATCGACGGGGATATCCGGCGCGGCGTCTTGCACCGGCGGTTCAAGGCCGCCCGGCAACCGGGCCTCACGGACTACCTGCGCGAGGAAGTGACCCGCGATCAGATCATCCAGACGAGCGCGTATCCGTGGTTGTCGTTTGTCGGTTGCGGCACACGCTCGCATCGCGCCCCGGAGCTGCTGGGGTCGCCGGCGATGGCTTCGCTCATCACGACGCTGCGCACGGACTACGATGTGATCCTCATTGATAGTCCGCCCCTCGGCGCGGGCGTGGACCCCTTCATTCTGGGTACGGCGACGGGAAACGTCCTGCTCGTGCTACGGACGGGGTACAGCCATCGTGAAATGACGGGAGCGAAGTTGGAGGTCCTCGATCGTCTGCCGGTGCGCACGCTCGGCGCCGTCCTGAACGACGTCCCGCGCGGCGGCGGCGCCAACTACTACGCCTATTACTCGTACCACCTCCCCGGCTACGAGGCGGTGGACGAGGATGATGGGCGGAACGGCGCCCGCCCCCGGCTGGTCTAGGGCGCTGAGGGAGACGGGCTAGGGCCGGAGGGCCCGATCCCGTCGTCGTAGCGGCGGATCCAAGACCTGCCACCCTCGGCGGTGCCGCGGCGCAGCGCGGCGCTCGCGCGTATCAGCAGATCCACCGGTTGAATCGGCGCGTAGCCGACGTTCGACACCGCCTCATACCCGACGCGGACCTGCCGCACGGGCACCTCGTCTCCGCCTGCGCTCGTGGCTTCCCGAATCGCGCGTACCATGCGCTCCGCCAGCCGCAACGCGCCCGGAGGCCCCGTCGACGGTGCGATCACGGCAAACTCGGTCGGGCCGAGCCGCCCGAGTACATCGGAGAGACGTCCGGTGGCTTTGAGCGCCTGGACGGACTTGAGAATGGCGTCCGCCGCGGTATCCCCGGCGGTGATCGCGCCGGGCTCGAGGTCGAGCGCCAGCACGACGCAGGCGAGGGAGCCGTGCTCCCGAAACGCGTACGAGCCGAGCTCCTGGACGCGGCGGGCCATCCCCTGCCGGTTGTACAAGCCCGTCGCCGAGTCGAGCAGGCCCTGGGCCCGCGAACGATCGGCGTCGAGCTTCGCACGCATGTGCGCGTGGAGCCTGAGCGTCAACTCGACCCCATCGGTCACGGGGCCGATGCAGTCCCACGCACCGGCGCGCAGCGCTTCGATGCGCTGTTCGCGCGTCGGGTTGTGCGGCGTGGTGATGATGATCGGGGTGCTGTGTGGGACCTGTGCGTCGTGGGCCAGGGTCCGGCACAGCTCGAGGCCGCTCACGTCGGACAGGACCGCTGCAGTAAAGATGACGTCGGGGCTCGTGGTCCGGGCGCGCGCGAGGGCGTGCTTTCCCGTCGGCGTGCGCAAGACAGCAAAGCCGTTGGCGCTGAGCAGGTCGTCGATCCGGCCCGCGCTACCTTCTTCTTCACCGGCCACCAATGCCAGCGGCAAGCCGGCAGATGGCCCCGAGTTGCTCATGCGGTCGCCCTCCCGTGACGTATTCGTCGCAGGATTGGGGCCATGTCGGCGGCTCCCCCCGCCCGGAGGCGGCGACGCCGTGCTGCCGCGTCCGCGCAACGCAATCGTGGGGGCGTTGCGACCCTGTTGGGCGCGCGCCACCGCGAGAACTCGTTGCGACTCGCTTGGTTACGACGCGCGCGGCGCGAATCGATCAGGCGGGGCCCCAATCTTGAAGTAGCGATTCCGCATGTGCGGCATCGTGGGTTACGTCGGATCGCGCCAGGCCACGCCGATCCTGCTCGAGGGCCTCGCGCGTCTGGAGTACCGCGGCTACGACTCGGCGGGTGTGGCGCTGCAGAATGAGGCTGGCGTCGAGACTCGCAAGCTCGCCGGGAGAGTCCCCGGCCTCGTCGATCTCCTCGCGCGCGACCCCGTGCGCGGGACCTGCGGTATCGCGCACACGCGTTGGGCGACGCACGGCGCGCCGACGGACGTCAACGCCCACCCGCACATCGATTGCGATCGCAAGATCGCCCTGGTGCACAACGGCATCGTGGAGAATGCCGATGTGCTCCGGACGAGGCTCGAGCGTGCCGGTCATCGTTTCGACACCGAGACCGACACAGAAGTACTCGCCCACCTGATCGAAGATGCCGAGGGCACGACGCTCGAGGACCGCGTCATCGCCGCGCTCGCGCCGGTCGAGGGGACCTATGGCCTCGCGGTCACGTGGGCATCCGAGCCCGGCAAGATCGTCGTGGCCCGGCGCGGCTCGCCGGTGCTGCTCGGCGTGGGCGACGGCGAGCACTTCGTCGCCTCCGACGCGAGCGCCGTCCTGGGGCACACACGGTCGGTTGTCTACCTGAAGGACGGCGACATCGCGGTGGTGACGGCCGAGGGCTATCGCGTCCTGGATCGCGACGCGTGCGAGCAGGAGCGCGCCGTGGACGACATCGAGTGGGATCTCGAAGCGCTCGCGTTGGGTGAGTATCCGCACTTCATGTTGAAGGAGATCTCCGAGCAGACCGAGACCGTGCGCAATACACTCCGCGGCCGGTTGCTCCCCGGTGAAGGGTTCGCGCGGCTCAACGGTCTCAACCTGTCGCCGGGCCAATGCATGCGGATCCGGCGCATCCTGATCGTCGCGTGCGGGACGTCGTGGCACGCGGGTCTCGTCGGCCGCCACGCGCTCGAAGAGCTCGCCGGCATTCCTGTCGACGTCGAGTACGCGTCCGAGTACCGGTACCGCCGGCAGCTGCGCATTCCGGGCACGCTCACGATCGCCATCTCGCAATCGGGCGAGACGGCCGACACGCTGGAGGCGTTGCGCGCCGCGCGCGCGGCCGGGTCGCACATCGCGGGAATAGTGAACGTGGTCGGGAGTACGATCGCCCGCGAAGCGGATGGAGGCATCTACCTCCACGCAGGTCCGGAGATCGGCGTGGCCTCGACCAAGGCCTTCACGTCGCAGGTCGTCGCGCTGCTGTTGCTCGGCCTCTACCTGGCGCGGCAGCGGGGGCAGATGGCCGTGGACGAAGGACGGCGCCTCGTCGCCGAGTTCGAGCGCTTGCCCGAGCTCGTGGCCCGGACCCTGGAGCTCGAGCCGCAGGTGAAAGAAGTAGCCGCCGCGTATGCCGGCGTCGGCAACGCGCTCTACCTGGGGCGCGGGGTGAACTACCCTGTCGCGCTCGAAGGCGCCCTCAAGCTCAAAGAGATCTCCTACATCCACGCCGAGGGTTATCCGGCCGCCGAAATGAAGCACGGGCCCATCGCCCTGATCGACGAGAACATGCCGGTGGTGTGCATCGCGCCGCAGGACCACGTCTACGCAAAGGTCGTCTCGAACATGCAGGAGGTCCGGGCGCGGGGTGGCCGGATCATCGCGATCACGAGCGAAGGCAACGGCGATCTGCGCCACATCGTGGAGCACCAGCTGCGTGTGCCCGCGTGCGATCCCCTCTTCTCGCCGGTGCTCACCGTCATCCCCTTGCAGCTCCTGGCCTACCACATCGCCGTGCAGCGGGGGTGCGACGTCGATCGCCCTCGCAACCTGGCGAAAAGCGTCACCGTGGAGTGATCCCGATGATCCCAATGACCCGAATGATTCGGTCGAGCCGGTTGCTGATCGCTGCCGCGCTACTCGGCCTCCCGAGCCAGGCCACGGCACAGAATGCCCGGCCGGCCGAGCAGTTTCGCGTGGGCGACCGGATCCTGTTGACCGTGGACGGCGATACGCTGCTGTCCGACACCTTCACCGTGGTCGCGGGACCGGCGATCGAGCTCCCCGTCATCGGCGCGGTCGCGCTCGCGGGCGTGCCCCGCGGCGGCATCGAAGAGCACATGCGGCAACAGCTGGCGCGCTATCTCAAGAATCCGGTCGTGCATGCCCGCGCGCTGATCCGCTTGTCGATCCTGGGCGCGGTCGCGCGGCCGGGATTCTACGCGGTCCCCACGGATCTGGTGCTCGCCGACGCGCTGATGGTGGCGGGCGGGCCGACGCAGGAAGCCCGGGTCGAGAAGCTGCGCGTCCAGCGCGGTGCCGCGCCGATCTGGAGCGGCGCGAAGCTCCAGGGAGAGATCGCCCGCGGCGCCACGCTCGAGGACCTGGGCCTGCGGGCGGGCGACCGGATCGACGTGCCCCGAGGTCGTGACTTCGAGTCGACAGTACGGATCGTCGGCGCGCTCGTGACGACCGGCGTCGCCGTGTGCGTCCTCACGAAGAGCTGCTGATGCGCGTGCTCTCCGTAGTGGGCGGCCGCCCCAATCTGCTGCAGCTCGCGCCGGTCGATCGCGCCCTCAGTGCATCGGGCGACGTCGAGCACGTCATCGTCCACACCGGCCGGCACGACGCCCCCGACGTTACGACCGCTATCGATGAGCTGTCGCTCTCGGCGGTGCGATACCACCTCGACGTGGGTGGGGGCTCTGACGGCGTGCAGATCGGCCTGATGCTGCAACGGATCGAGCCCGCCCTCGCCGAGCTGCAACCGGACGTCGTGCTCGCGTATGGCGACGACAAGGCCGCAACCGCGGCGGCGCTCGCGTCGGCGACGCTCCGCCTTCGATTCGGGCATGTCGAAGCGGGGTTGCGCTGCGGGGACGGGGCGGGCGGCGAAACGATGCCCCGCATCGTCTCCGACGCGCTTGGGGATCTCCTCTTCGTCCCGTCCCGCGACGCTATCGCGGCGCTCAAGGCGGAAGGCGTGGCGGAGGAGCGGATCCAGTTCGTCGGCAGCGTGCGGATCGATGCCCTGTGCTGGGCGCTCGCGCAGGCTCCGGCCGGGGATGCCGGTTCGTATGTCGTGGCGAGCCTGCACGACCCTGCGCCGGAGATCGTTGAGTCGCTCGCCGAGCTGGGCCGGCGGTGCCCCGTCCTCGCCGCTCCCACCGGATACGTCGAGCAAATGGGGCTCGTAGCGGGGGCGGCCCTCGTGGTGACGGACGCTGACGACCTGCAAGACGAAACGAGCTTCCTCGGCATCCCCTGCATCACCCTGCGTTTGAACACCGACCATGCCGCGACGTGCCAGCACGGCACCAATCGCCTCGTGGCGGCGCAGCCAGGCACGCTGCTCGCCGCGGCATATCGCGCGCTCGCGCGGCGCGCTCCTGCGCGCCCGATCCTGGAGCGCTGGGATGGGCGGGCGGCGGAGCGCATTGCGCGCGTGTTGTGCGACGGCGCCGACTTCACGGCCGAGCGTGAGCTGCCGGTGGCGGCGCCGCGGGGGCGGCGCGCGGTGGCCCTTCCCCAAATGGCGTGACAGATGGCGTGACGGCTCACTCACTCTCAAGCGGAGGACGTATGCGACTGCGGACGAAGCTGAGCGTTGTGATGGCGTTGGCGGCGGCGATGGGCACGGGTGGGGCCTGTCGCGAGCCGATCAGTCACGAATCACCGCAGGCCGTCGCCCCGGCGCTCGCGCAAGTGCTCGGCGCCACGGCCGCGACCGATCCGGTGTTCGTGGTGGTGCAGTACGACGAAGCGGCGACGACCGGCGACGCGCTCGCGGGCGGCATCAAGACCTTGGGCGCGGGTGCCCGGGCGTTGCGGCAGCTGCCGTTCGTCGGCGCGCTCGCGACCCCGGCGCAGGTAAACGCGATCGCGGCGCTGCCCGGTGTCGTGCGCGTCTCGGACAATCGCCGGCTCGCGTGGCTCGGGACGAGCTCCCGGCCGGCGCTGCTCGCGCTGCTCGATCAGAGCGTACCGACGATCAAGGCCGACCAGGCGCGCACGCGTTACGGCGTCAGTGGTCGGGGCGTCGGCGTCGCGATCCTGGACAGCGGCATCGACGGGCTCTATCAGCACGACGTGCAGTATCCGAGCCGCACGGTCCAGAACCTCAAGATCATCGCCAACGGGCGTGACCTCGTGTGCTTCGAGAATCTGCCGTGTCCAGGATCGATCTACGTCGAGAACCTCGCCAACAGTGAGACCTCGGTCGGCCACGGCACGCACGTGTCGGGGATCGCCGGCGGGAACGGCGTGATGTCGAACGGCCTGTACACGGGCGTGGCTCCGGGCTCCAATTTGATCGGGATCGGCACGGGAGACGTGCTGTTCATCTTCTGGGCCCTGGCCGGCTTCGATTACATCCTGCAGAACCAGGAGCGCTACAACATCAAGGTCGTGAACAACTCGTGGGGCACGAGCGGTCCCTTTGATCCTCAGGATCCCGTCAGCATTGCCAGCAAACGCGTGCACGATCGTGGCATCACCGTGGTGTTCGCCTCCGGGAACGACGGACCCGACGAGAACACCCTGAACCCCTACAGCGTGGCACCCTGGGTGATCGGCGTCGCGGCGAGCTGCTCCATCACCGACTCCCTGGCGCGGGCGACGCATTGCCAGCCCGGCGGGATGCTCGGGGACTTCTCGTCACGCGGCATCCCCGGCGATCCCCTGTACCACCCGACGGTGACGGCGCCGGGAGTTCACATCGTCTCCACGCGGGCGTCCACCGGCACGGTCTTGAATACGAGTGACGCACCGCACGACTTCGATCTCACGTCCTCGTGCGATCTGCGCACGGAGTTCGCGCCGTTCTACACCTGCGCGAGCGGCACCAGCATGGCAACGCCGCACGTGACGGGCGTCGTGGCGTTGATGCAGGAGCGCGCCGGCGGCGGGCTCACGCCGGATCAGGTGCGGAGCATTCTGATTCAGACGGCCGATCCGCTGGCCGGCTACGCGGTCTTCGAAGTGGGAGCGGGGCTCGTCAACGCGCTCGAGGCCGTGAAGCGGTCGCGCTGACGGGGCAGGGTCGCGCGCTGTCGCGCGAGACGCCCGGGCGCAACGCCCGGGCGTCTTTTTGTTTGCGAACGTGCGTCGCTGCAGTGGTGCCACGTTTTCTAGCTCGTTGACTGACGCGAAGATACGCGCGGCGCGGTTTGGCACCTGGTTTGCCTTCTCAGTCTTCCGTACACCAACGCCAACACTCGCGGAGGCGAACGCCATGCTCAAACTCAGAAGCCTCGCGCTGCTCGCGGCTCCGATTGGGGTCGCCCTGGTCGCGTGGAGTTGCGACCGGCAGCCGAACGCGCTGGCGCCGACGATCGGCACACCGCTGGCGCATTTCAACGTATTCCAGTGTACGCCGCTCAAGATCACGGGCGGCGGCCGGATCGATTATCCCCCCGGCACCGCCGACAAGAATCCCCCA